>PJUB01000013.1_pt1 | contig 332178 bp, 304 predicted proteins | sample 1512141 | NCBI WGS metagenome assembly PJUB01 (sample SAMN08177677, study PRJNA422409) | Soil metagenome, whole genome shotgun sequencing project. | isolation source: Soil enriched on filter paper: alkali lignin treatment | place: USA: Madison | collected 2015-01-15
ACATCGTATTCGAGGGCAACGGAGGCGTTGCCGCTGGGGTCGGTCTGCACCAGGCTCAGCTGGTCACCCGGCTGTACCGCAGGATCAAGGTCAATCAGGAAGGTGCCATTGGCCCCGACCACTCCGGTGCCGATCACGGTGCCGTTGGCATCACGAACTTCGACGGTGGCCCCGGGTTCACCTCGGCCACTCAGCGCCAGGCCGCCACTGCCGACTGCAATGTCGCTGACTGCACTTGGCGGGGTGATGTCGGGTGCTGTGAATTCAAGCGGGATCGAGCTGTTGCCGGCAGCATCCACCAGGCGTATATCCAGTGCTTCGCCGTTGGCCTGGGCGGGCGACAGGGTGACGCTGAATAGCCCGTCGGCACCGACCAAGCCTGTACCAATGATGTTGCCGGCCGCATCACGCACCTGCACGGTGGCCCCTGGTTCACCGCGGCCAGTGAGGGTTACGCCGCTGGCAAGGGCGAGGTTGGTGGGCTGGTCTGGGGCGGTCGTATCAGGTGTCTCGACGTCTGGTGCTGCAATGCTGGCCGAAGGCGAGGTGTTGCCGGCTGCGTCCTTGGTGCTGACCTCCAAAGCCTGGCCTTCGGTCTGTGGCGGTTGCAGGGTGATGCTGAACTGGCCGTCTGCACCGGCCACGGCTGAGCCCAGCAGCACCCCGTCGGCACCCCGCACCGAAACCGTAGAGCCTGGTTCTGCACGGCCGGTGAGGGTGGTGCCCTGTTCATTGATGGCAAGGTCGGTAGGTGCCAGCGGCGCAGTCACATCCGGGGCGGTGACTGTGCCAGGCGTGGAGACGTTGCCGGCGCCATCGGTCAGAGTGACTTCAAGGTTTTCGCTGTTGATTTGCGGCGGGTTCAACGTCACATCGAAGGTGCCGTCGGCACCCACGGTGCCGCTGCCGATCAGGTTGCCGGCAGCATCACGGATGCTCACTGTGGTGCCTGCTTCACCACGGCCGGTCAGGCGCAGGCCATCAGGCGACACCAGCAGGTCGATGGGCGTGGCCGGTGCGGTGGTATCGGGGTCCGAACCGCCACCGCCGCTACCGCCGCCTCCGTTGTCGGCTGCCGCCGCAGCGCCACCGATGCCAAGCAGGCTGAGCCCGGCAATCGCCCAGGTCGGCATGGCGCTACCGGCAGTGCCGATACCCGCGACCAGTTCGTCCAGCGAGTTCACATCCTCGAAGGTGAAACCGGTGAACGCCGTAGCGTCGTACTGCGCGTGCCACAGGGTGCCGTCTTCACCGACGAAGACAATGTCGCTGCCGACCCCTGCCTGGTCCACGGCGAAGAAGTTGCCGATGGTGACCTTTTCACCCGATTTCAGGGTGATGATCAGGTCTTGCCCACGTTGGGTAACAGTGGCGACCTTGTCGGGGGCCACCGGCATCTGCACCACGCCTGGCCCTTTCAGGTTGATATTGCCCCAGGCGCTCTGAGTGGCGACTTCGGTTTGCTTATCGGCGACGACGATGTTGTCCATGAACGCTCCCTGCTGGTATCCGGATCCCCCGGCCCGAACCGTTCGGGCCACAACCTGCGTCACGGAGCCCTTGCGGGGGCGTTACACGCAGTCTCGACCAGGCAGTCGAAATTCGGGTGGTTAGGGAGATATAGCAGCCAGGCGGGAAGCAACCAGATGGCTTTCTGGGTTAATCCTTTTGTACTGAACCTCAGCGAAGCCCCAGCCGGCGGGCCAGCCGGCTCAGGTTTGCGCGGTCCAGGCCCAGCTCGCGGGCCGCTGCCGCCCAATTATCCTGGTGCCGTTGCAGGCAGGCTTCGATCACTTGGCGCTGGTAGAGGTCGACCGCTTCGCGCAGGCCGCCTTCAGGCAATGTTGTCAGTGGGGCAGGGGCTGCGGGGGAGGGGAGTGCGTCTGGGGTTACGCGCACCGCGCGCAGGTCCAGGTCGACGGCTTCAAGCGTGAGAATGCGTGGCCGATCGGGGTGCTGGCCCAGTGCTTTTAGGGCCGAGCGGCCGATCAGGTGTTCCAGTTCGCGCACATTGCCTGGCCACTCATAGGCCAGTAGCGCGGCCTGGGCTTCGCTACTCAGGCGCAGGCTGTTCAGGCCCAGGCGTGAACGGTTCTGTTCGAGGAAGTAGCCAGCTAATAACAATACATCTCGCCCACGTTCGCGTAAGGGCGGTACGTGCAACGGGTACACGCTGAGGCGGTGATAGAAGTCGGCGCGGAAGTTGCCATTGCGTACTTCTGCGGCCAGGTCACGGTTGGTGGCGGCGATCAGGCGCACGTCCACACGGTGCTCGCGGTCCGAGCCCAGGCGTTGCAGTTGGCCGCTTTGCAGCACACGCAACAGTTTGGCTTGCACCGTTAGCGGCAGTTCGCCCACTTCGTCGAGGAATAACGTGCCGCCGTTGGCCAGCTCGAACTTGCCCCGGCGCTCGCCGTGCGCGCCAGTGAAGGCACCGCGTACATGGCCGAAGAGTTCGCTTTCCACCAAGGTATCGGGCAGGGCGGCGCAGTTGAGGCTGACCAGTGGCTTGTCGGCCCGGTTGCTGGCCTGGTGCAGCGCCTGGGCCACCAGTTCCTTGCCAACGCCCGTTTCGCCAGTGATCAGAACAGTCAGGTCGCTGCCCCCGACCAGGCGGATTTCCTCCACCAAGCGCTTATGCGCCGGGCTCTGGCCAATCAGTTCTTTATCCTGGCCGCTGGCTTGGCGGTAGATTTCGGCCCGCAGGTGTTCGTCTTCGGCGCGCAAAGCCAGGTGCTCAATGCGTTCGGCCACGGTAACAGTAGCGGCGGCCAGGCTGGCGAAGGCTTGCAGGGCATCCAGCTCCAGGCTCTGGAACTGCCCGGGGGTGAGGGCATCGAGGGTGACCAGGCCCCAGGGGCGCTCATCGACCATCAACGGGCAACCCATGCAGTCGTGCACTTGCAGGTCGGCATCGGGGGCGTTGACCAGGCCATCGTAAGGGTCGGGCAGTTCGGAGTCGCTGGCGAAACGAGTGGGCTTCGGGCTGCTGAGCAGTATCTGGAAGCGCGGGTGCTCGCTGACCCGGAAGCGCCGGCCCAAGGTGTCAGGGCTCAGGCCGTCCACCGCCAGCGGCACCAGCCATTCACCGTCCAGGCGCAGCAGCGCGGCGGCATCGCACGGCAATAGCCCGCGCATGGCTTGCAGCAAGCGGCGGTAGCGCTCCTGGTCGGGCAAGTCGCGGGAGAGGTCGCTGACCAGGGGGAGCAGGGTGGTGAGCAAGGGTTTTGCGGTCATAAAGACTCCTATGGGTCGATATGACTATACGACGAGGTGGGTCGTTTTGACATGATTGGCGTCAACCCCCTGAATTTACTGGCGATAAAAGTTGGCACGATTGCTGAAATACCCAAGGCAGTCATTTGAAGCCACAGGCTCAGGAGTTGTCGCAATGCTCAATGCCGAACAACGTGCAATCATCAAGGCCACTGTACCGCTGCTGGAAAGCGGCGGCGAAGCGCTGACCACCCACTTTTACAAGATGATGCTCAGCGAGTACCCCGAGGTACGCCCACTGTTCAACCAGGCACACCAGGCCAGTGGTGACCAGCCTCGTGCGTTGGCCAACGGCGTGCTGATGTATGCGCGCCACATTGACCAACTGGAGCAGCTGGGGGGGCTGGTAGGGCAGATCATCAACAAGCACGTTGCCTTGCAGATTCTGCCGGAGCACTACCCGATCGTCGGCAGCTGCCTGCTGCGCGCCATCGAGGAAGTACTGGGCAAGGAAATCGCTACCCCTGCGGTGATCGATGCCTGGGGCGCGGCCTATGGCCAGCTGGCCGATATCCTGATTGGTGCTGAAGAAAGCCTCTATAAACAGAAGGAAGAGGCCGAGGGCGGCTGGCGTGGTACCCGCGAATTCCGCCTGGTACGCCGCGAGCAGGAAAGCAGCGAGATCGTTTCGTTCTACTTTGCCCCGGTGGATGGTAAACCGGTGCTCAAGGCCGAGCCTGGCCAGTACATTGGCCTGAGACTGAGCATCGACGGTGCCGAACAGCGCCGCAACTATTCGCTGTCGGCGCTGTGCGATGGCAGGGAGTACCGCATCAGCGTCAAGCGTGAGTTGGGCGGCAGGGTGTCCAACTACCTGCACGATGAGCTGGTGGTGGGCGATACCTTGCAACTGTTCCCGCCAGCGGGCGACTTCACCCTGGCGGCCAGCGACAAGCCGCTGGTGCTGATAAGCGGGGGCGTGGGTATTACCCCGACGCTGGCCATGTTGCAGGCGGCGCTGCAAACCCGGCGCGAGGTGCATTTCATTCACTGTGCGCGTAACGGCGCGGTGCATGCCTTCCGTGAATGGGTCGATGGCCTGGCGGCGCGTCACCCGCAGCTCAAGCGCTTCTACTGCTATGCCGAGCCGGAGGAGGGCGCTGCGGCTGATGCTGTGGGCCTGTTGAGCGAAGACCTGCTGGCCGAGTGGTTGCCGAAGGCGCGAGATGTGGATGCCTACTTCCTTGGACCCAAGGGCTTCATGGCGGCGGTGAAGCGCCAACTGAAGGGGCTGGGCGTGCCCGAGCAGCAGAGCCGCTACGAGTTCTTCGGGCCGGCGGCTGCGCTGGAGTGATGTAGCGCCTGTCCTGGCCGCTTCGCGGGTTTACCCGCGAAAAGGCCGGTACAGGCAGTACACCTTCCTGCCTGTATATAAGGAAAGATGAAACCGGGTTCGCCGCTTTCATCATTAATCCTCCGTTAATCACGGTATCCTTCACTCCCGGGTGTCGAGGGGCTTGCCCCTGCGCGGCACCCGGGCAGCCGCTTTTTTGCCGCCCGGCGTTGAACCGACGCCGTTGCGGTCGGTCTCAGCCTCACCGGATAGCCCTGCGCAGTGCTACCGCGCCGCTCCCTCGGCATGCTCACAGGCCATGCCCAGCGTGTAGACTTGCGCCCAGGCAGGCGGACCACGCTGCCACTATCCATCGAAGGAACCGGCAATGAACGAACAAACATCGCGCCTGAATCGGGAACGGCGCTTTCTGGTGCTGTTGGGCCTGATCTGCCTCTCGCTGATCGGCGGCGCCCTCTATATGCAAGTGGTACTGGGTGAGGCTCCGTGCCCGCTGTGCATCCTGCAGCGTTACGCGTTGCTGTTCATTGCCGTGTTCGCGTTCCTCGCTGCCGCGATGCCCGGGCGCCGTAGCCTGACCTTCTTCGAGGTGCTGGTGGTGCTCAGTGCCATTGGCGGAATTATTGCGGCCGGCAACCATGTGTATATACTCGCCAACCCCATGGTCAGTTGTGGTATCGACACCCTGCAACCGATCGTGGACGACCTGCCACTGGCCAAGCTCTGGCCGCTGGCGTTCCAGGTCGACGGCTTCTGCAGCACACCGTACCCGCCGATCCTCGGCCTGTCGTTGGCGCAATGGGCGCTGGTAGCGTTCGTGCTGACCGCCATTCTGGTTCCGCTCGGTATCTACCGCAACCGACGCCAGGCTTAGACAAAAGTCCCGAATTGCATGGGGGCTTTTACGCCGCATGAGAAGAGGGAAAAGTTGCTCGCCGCTTGACCTGGATCAATCCCGAAGCCTTGCAGAATGCGGCTTTGAGGCCTGGCAAGCGGGGTGCGACAAACTGTCGCGAAGTTGAATTATTGAGCGTTATTGTTGCGGATTCTGTAAAAGACTGTTGCTCAATAAGTCATAGTCAAGGGTTGGCGACCTCACTACAATCGCCCCCAATTTCCGTTCGGCACTGCTTGCGAGTCGCAGGATTGAAGGAAGCCCCAGCGCTCCTTTTTGCTGACTTCGTCAAGTTTCGCCCAACGGCGATACCGGGCGGACCCCCCTCCGCGTTTTCCCGCACCAAATGGACTTGGTCTGAAGTACAGGCCTGTTGCCTACGAAACCATAAGCACCGCTAACACGCTCGAAGCCAAGGTCCTGCAGTCGGACCCCAGGCAGGAGCGAGTACGGGCGCGAAATGCCTCACTTGGCAGGACGAAGTGTTGGCTACCAAAACACAAATTGCATTGAAGCAAGCTGATCTAGAGGTCGTGAGATGAGTAAAAAGCGTTACCCCAGACTGTTTGGCATATTGCCCTTTTTAGGCATGCTTTTACTCAGTGGGTGCAACTGGACCCTGCTCGACCCGAAGGGCCAGGTCGGCATTGAGCAAAAGAACCTGATCCTGATCGCTACCGGCCTGATGCTGCTGGTGGTAATCCCTGTCATCATCATGACCCTGGCGTTCGCCTGGAAGTACCGTGCTTCCAACAAGGCAGCCACCTACACCCCTGACTGGTCGCACTCGACCAAGATCGAGGCCGCGGTGTGGATCATCCCGATCCTGATCATCATCGCCCTGGGTTACGTCACCTACCACTCCACCCACAAGCTGGACCCATACCGTCCACTGGATTCCGATGTGAAGCCGGTGCAGATCGACGTGGTCGCGCTGGACTGGAAGTGGCTGTTCATCTACCCGGAGCAGGGCATTGCCACGGTCAACAAGATCGTCTTCCCGGCTAACACCCCGGTCAACTTCCGCGTCACTTCCGACGCCGTGATGAACTCGTTCTTCATCCCGGGCCTGGGCGGCCAGATCTACGCCATGGCCGGCATGACCACCAAGCTGCACCTGATCGCCAACGAAAACGGCGAGTTCGACGGTATCAGCGCCAACTATAGCGGTGCTGGCTTCACCGGCATGAAATTCAAGGCTACTGCCACCTCCCAGGAAGACTTCGACAAGTGGGTCGCCGAGGTCAAGCAGTCGCCGAAGAAGCTGGACAAGGCCGAATACGACGCCTTGGCCAAACCAAGCGAAAACAACCCAGTCGCGCTGTACAGCGAGGCTTCGCCTGAGCAGTTCCAGCTGATCGTCGACAAGTACGAAGGCATGAACCGCGGTCGTAGCCACGAAGAAGCAGGCAGCAAAGACCTGGCCACAACCAAGGGTGTGGAATCGAGTATGCAACCAGCTGCCGGTGCAGAGGAGTAAGAGATGTTCGGTAAATTAAGCCTGGAGGCGATACCCTATCACGAGCCGATAGTCATGGTGACGCTTGCCATGATCGCGCTCGGCGGTATCGCTGTCGTCGGTCTTATCACCTATTTCCGCAAGTGGACCTACTTGTGGAGCGAGTGGCTGACTACTGTCGACCACAAAAAGATCGGCGTGATGTACATCATCGTCGCGATGATCATGCTGCTGCGCGGCTTTGCCGACGCCATCATGATGCGTACCCAGCTGGCTGCCGCAACCGGTGGCTCCGAAGGCTACCTGCCGCCTGAACACTATGACCAGATCTTCACCGCTCACGGTGTGATCATGATCATCTTCATGGCGATGCCGTTCTTCACCGGCCTGATGAACCTGGCGGTTCCTCTGCAGATCGGTGCACGTGACGTTGCCTTCCCGTTCCTGAACTCCCTGAGCTTCTACCTGCTGCTGGCAGGCGTGCTGCTGGTCAACATCTCGCTGGGCGTTGGTGAATTCGCCAAGACCGGCTGGGTTGCCTATCCGCCGCTCGCGGGCATTCAGTACAGCCCTGGGGTGGGCGTTGACTACTACATCTGGGCGCTACAGCTATCCGGATTGGGTACGACGCTTACCGGCGTGAACTTCCTCGTCACCGTGATGAAGATGCGCGCACCTGGCATGAAACTGATGGACATGCCGATCTTCACCTGGACCTGCACCTGGGCCAACGTACTGATCGTTGCTTCGTTCCCGATCCTGACTGCTGCACTCGCGCTGCTGACTGTTGACCGTTATCTGGACTTCCACATTTTCACCAACGAGCTTGGTGGGAACCCGATGATGTACGTCAACCTGTTCTGGGCGTGGGGTCACCCTGAGGTTTACATCCTGATCCTGCCGGCCTTCGGCGTGTTCTCGGAAGTGACTTCGACGTTCTCTGGCAAACGCCTGTTCGGCCACCACTCGATGATCTACGCATCGGGCGCGATCGCCATCCTGGGCTTTGCGGTATGGCTGCACCACTTCTTCACCATGGGTGCCGGCGCCAGCGTCAACACCTTCTTCGGCCTGGCGACGATGCTGATCTCCATTCCGACCGGTGTGAAGCTGTTCAACTGGCTGTTCACCATGTACCAAGGCCGTGTGCGCTTCACCGCACCGATGCTCTGGACCCTGGGCTTCATGGTCACCTTCTCCATCGGTGGCATGACCGGCGTACTGCTGGCCGTTCCAGGTGCTGACTTCGTCCTGCACAACAGCCTGTTCGTAATTGCGCACTTCCACAACGTGATCATCGGTGGCGCGGTATTCGGCTACATCGCCGGCTTCGCCTTCTGGTTCCCGAAAGCCTTCGGTTTCACCCTGAACGAGAAGTGGGGCAAAGCTGCCTTCTGGTTCTGGCTGTCGGGCTTCTACGTTGCGTTCATGCCGCTGTATGCCCTGGGCTTCATGGGCATGACCCGTCGTCTGAACCACTCCGACAACCCACTGTGGGAACCCTACCTGTACGTAGCCGTTGTCGGCGCCGTGCTGATCCTGTTCGGTATCGCTTGCCAGCTGATCCAGCTGTACGTATCGGTTCGCGACCGCAACCAGAACCTGGACGTGACCGGCGACCCATGGGGCGGCCGTACTCTGGAATGGTCCACTTCGTCGCCACCTCCGTTCTACAACTTCGCTCACATGCCTGAGCAGGTTGGCCTGGACGCATGGCACGAAACCAAGGAAAGCGGCAAGGCTTACAAGCCAGCGACCAAGTTCGACGCTATCCACATGCCGAGCAACACCTCCACCGGTTTGTTCATGGGCCTGTTCCTCACCGTCTTCGGCTTTGCCTTCATCTGGCACATCTGGTGGCTGGTTGGCGCAAGCCTGGTTGCAACCATCGCTGTCTTCGTTCGCCACGCTGCCCGTGACGACCAGGGCTACATGGTTCCAGCCGAAGAAGTGGCGCGCATCGAAGGCGAGCGTATGAAAGCGCTGGCCAAAGCAGGTGCTCTGCCTGCCGGCGCACGTGTCGAATCGTTTGAGCGGGTGTAATCAATGTCCAGTCAAGTAATGCACGGCGGCGCTGCTCATGGTCACGACCATGGGCATGACGACCACCACCACGACTCGGGCCAGATGACCGTACTGGGCTTCTGGCTGTACCTGATGACCGACTGCATCCTGTTTGCGTCGCTCTTCGCTACCTACGCGGTGCTGTCCGGCAGTTTTGCCGGCGGCCCGTCGGGTCATGACATCTTCCAGCTCGATTTCGTAGCTGTTGAAACGCTGTTCCTGCTGCTGTCCTCGATCACCTTCGGCTTCGCCATGCTGAAGATGTTCGATGGCAAGAAAGCAGGCGTACTGGGCTGGTTGGCTGTGACCTTCCTGTTCGGTGCAGGCTTCATCGCGATGGAAATCTATGAATTCCATCACCTGATCAGCGAAGGCTTCGGCCCGCAGCGCAGTGGCTTCCTGTCGGGCTTCTTCGCCCTGGTAGGTACCCACGGCCTGCACGTGACTGCTGGTCTGATCTGGATGGCAATCATGATGTACCAGATCAACAAGCACGGCATCACGCCGACCGCCAAGACCCGCATGAGCTGCCTGAGCCTGTTCTGGCACTTCCTGGACGTGGTCTGGATCTGCGTATTCACCGTCGTTTACCTGCTGGGAGTTCTGTAATGGCTAACGCACACGACACTCATCACGAAGGTAATCACGGCAGCGTCAAGTCGTACATGATCGGCTTTGTACTGTCGATCATCCTGACCGCGATCCCGTTCGGCCTGGCCATGACCGCCAGCCTGCCGAAGAACCTGACCGTTCTGATCATTGTTGCCATGGCCGTGATCCAGGTAGTTGTTCACCTGGTTTACTTCCTGCACATGGACCGCTCGAAAGAGCAACGCAACAACGTATCGACGTTCCTGTTCACCACCCTGGTGATCGCTCTGCTTGTCGGCCTGTCGCTGTGGATCATGTTCAGCATCCACTTCGAAATGTTGGCCAAGTGAGGTAAGACTGCATGTCCGTTAAGCACTTTATCCAAATCACCAAACCGGGGATCATTTTCGGTAACGTGCTTTCCGTGGCAGGCGGTTTCTTCCTTGCCTCGAAGGGCCATGTGGATTTCGCCCTGTTCCTGGCGGTGGTGATCGGTACTTCGCTGGTGGTGGCGTCCGGATGCGTGTTCAACAACTGCATCGACCGTGACATCGACCACAAGATGGAGCGCACCAAGAACCGCGTCATGGTGCAGGGCGGCATGTCGCTGCCCCTCGCGCTGATCTACGCCACCCTGCTTGGGGTGGCGGGTTTCAGCCTGCTGTATGTCCAGGCCAACCCGCTGTCGGCGTTCTGTGCGCTGATCGGCTTCATCGTCTACGTCGGTTTCTACAGCCTGTGGCTGAAGCGTAAATCGGTGCACGGCACCTTGGTCGGCAGCCTGTCTGGTGCCATGCCTCCGGTGATCGGCTACTGCGCCGTGAGCAACAGCTTCGACCTGGCTGCAGTGACCCTGCTGGTGATGTTCAGCCTGTGGCAGATGCCGCACAGCTTTGCCATCGCCATCTTCCGCTTCAAGGATTACAGCGCTGCCAACATTCCGGTCCTGCCGGTGGCACGTGGCGTCCTGGCGGCGAAGAAGCAGATCGTGCTGTACGTGCTGGCCTTCGTGCTCGCCACCTTGATGCTTACCCTCGGCGGTTACGCCGGCCTCGGCTACCTGGCCGTGGCAGCTGCCATGGGCCTTTACTGGCTGTACATGGCATGGGGCGGCTACAAAGCCGAGGACGACAGCAAGTGGGCCCGTAAAGTGTTCGGCTTCTCCATCCTCACTGTCACCGCTCTGAGCGTGATGATGGGTGTGGACAGCCAGACTGCTGCGGACGTGCTGATGACCTACGCACGCTGAAACTGCTGCCTGCTTCACGAAAACCCCGGCCATTGTGCCGGGGTTTTTTTATGGGTGTTTTTCCTGTGCCCGAGAAGGGCCGGTTATGAAAACATACAATTCAAATTTTCAAAAAATACATCTGAAAAAATATAACAAAACAGGAAATTATCCTTTACAGACATCCTGTTTCGGCACTATCTTCTGATCCAGGCCGCCAAATCGGCCAACGTCGCTCGGACGGTTCCGGGCGCTTACGTACTCAGAGGAAGCCATGGCCAACCCAGGTTCGCCGCGCCGCTTTGCGCGCATCGATCGTCTCCCCCCTTACGTCTTCAACATCACTGCCGAACTCAAGATGGCTGCCCGCCGCCGTGGCGAGGACATCATCGACCTGAGCATGGGCAACCCCGATGGTGCCACCCCGCCGCACATCGTCGAGAAACTGGTGCAGGTTGCCCAGCGTGAAGACACCCACGGCTACTCCACCTCTCGCGGTATCCCGCGCCTGCGCCGGGCCATTTCCAACTGGTACAAGGAACGCTACGAGGTCGACATCGACCCGGAAAGCGAAGCCATCGTCACCATCGGCTCCAAAGAGGGCCTGGCGCACCTGATGCTGGCCACCCTCGACCAGGGCGACACGGTACTGGTGCCCAACCCCAGCTACCCGATCCATATCTACGGTGCGGTCATTGCCGGTGCCCAGGTGCGTTCGGTGCCGCTGGTGCCGGGTGTGGACTTCTTCAACGAGCTGGAACGGGCGATTCGCGAGTCGATCCCCAAGCCGAAGATGATGATCCTCGGTTTCCCGTCCAACCCTACTGCCCAGTGCGTGGAGCTGGACTTCTTCGAGCGCGTGGTGGCGTTGGCCAAGCAGTACAACGTGCTGGTGGTGCACGACCTGGCCTACGCCGACATCGTCTACGATGGCTGGAAAGCCCCCTCGATCATGCAGGTGCCCGGCGCCAAGGACATTGCGGTGGAGTTCTTCACCCTGTCCAAGAGCTACAACATGGCGGGCTGGCGGATTGGCTTCATGGTCGGTAACCCCGAGCTGGTCAGTGCCCTGGCGCGGATCAAGAGCTACCACGACTACGGCACCTTCACGCCGTTGCAGGTTGCGGCCATTGCTGCGCTGGAAGGCGACCAGCAGTGCGTGCGCGACATTGCAGAGCAGTATCGCCAGCGCCGCAACCTGCTGGTGAAGGGGTTGCACGAGATGGGCTGGATGGTCGAGAACCCCAAGGCGTCGATGTATGTGTGGGCCAAGATCCCGGAGCAGTATGCACACCTGGGGTCGCTGGAGTTTTCCAAGAAGCTGTTGGCCGAGGCCAAGGTATGCGTGTCGCCGGGGATCGGCTTTGGTGATTATGGTGATGACCATGTGCGCTTTGCCCTGATCGAGAACCAGGACCGTATTCGCCAGGCCATTCGCGGGATCCGGCAGATGTTCCGCGCTGACGGGTTGAGCAACAAGTAAGCATCAGGGGGCCGCGTTGCGGCCCCCATTGCTATTCAGGTGAGCGCTTTCCGCCTGCATTCCATCGTTCTGCCTACCTATCTTCAGCACTCATTTCTCACCACAGAGATCCACAAATGAGTGTCTTCACCGCCTATTTCTGCGGCACCGGCTCCCACCGCTTCGACGACGCCAACCCCAACTTCTGGAACGGCGAACTGGTATCGACCCTGGCCAGCAACGACCAGGGCCGCGAATTCGCGCACTGGATAGCCGTCGACGGTCCCGGTAGTGGCAACCTTCAGGACGACAACCTGTTCGTCGAGCCCGGAGGTTATTTCAACTGGACTGGCCAACTGTTCGGCCGCGGCTGGGAAGAGAACGTCAACCATGTGCTGCAGGTGATCAAAGGCGAAAGCAGCTGGCACCGCACCAAATTGAGCGAGGAAGAGTACGAGCGGCTGAAGAACGCCGGTGTACCTGTTCCGGATGCTTCTTCCACGGCCTCCTGGTTCTGGCGTACCTACGATTACGGTGACCGCCATCCGACTCCGCAGGAACTGCAAGAGCGCATCATCAGCATGTTTCGCAAACCACGCATTCCGACCCAGGTGAACCTGGTGGGCTGGAGCCGGGGCGGTATCAGCTGCCACATGTTGGCCAACGCCATGGCACAAGACCCGGTACTGCGGGACATACCGGTGAACATCTTTGCAATCGACCCTGTGCCCGGCGTGGGCAATGTGCAAGCCGAACGCATCACGCTGGCGGCAAACGTGCGTGAATATGTCGGCTTCTATTCGCGGGATGAGCGTTCCAAAGGCTTTGCCTGCGTGATCCCGTCAGTGGCCAGTGGTACGAAGATCTGCATTTATCCGATGCCGGGGCGTCATGCCACGCTGGTGGGCAACGCGTCGGTCGATGGTGCGAGCGGCGGCGAGGTGCTCAAGGAACCCGGGCTGGTCGTTCGTCATTTTGCCGAAGTCTGCCTTGCCCGCTGGGGTGTTGAGCTGGGCAAGCGACTGGCCTTGAGCGATAGGCAGCTCATGGAGTATCACCGGACTATGAGCGCTGCTGAAAGGCAGTACCACGCCATGCGCAGCGAGTCTTACACGGTGCTGACCGAGGGTGAGCGAGATAATCGGTTGGTGCATTGCGGCGAGGCTTGTACGCACTTCAGCAAGGTGTGCGGTGATGACTATGACCCGACCGAGGGCCTGGCGTTGACGCGTTGGGACGCAACTACCTACAAGGCGCTGCGGTAGCGGATGCGGGCGGCCGGATCAGCGGCAAAATATTTTGCTTGGCCCCTCTATCCAGCCGCCCCGGGTTCGAATGAAAATGGCGCCGCGGGCCAGCCCCGATAACAACAACCTTCCCTCCGTGACATCATGTCTGAATATAACCCTTGCCTTGACTGCGGCGCCTGCTGCGGGTACTTCCGTGTGTCCTTCTTCTGGGGCGAATGCCAGTCTGCCGGGGGCCTTGTGCCAGACGACCTGGTGGTGCAGATCAACCCCACCCGCGTTGCCATGATCGGCACCGATGCCAAGCCATGCCGCTGCGTCAGCCTTGAGGGCGAGATCGGTAAAGAGGTGGCTTGTACCATCTATGCCAACCGTTCCAGCCCTTGCCGCGAGTTCGAGGCGTCGTGGGAAGGTGGGGTGCACAACCCCAGCTGTGACGATGCGCGGGCGGCGTATGGGCTGCCGCCGCTGACGCCGCCGGGGGCCAATGAGCCGCATTGGCCGGATGATGGGGCTGAGGTGGCTTGAGGCATTGTCGCTAGCCTGTACTGGCCCTATCGCCGGCAAGCCAGCTCCCACAGGTACCGCGCAAAGCCCAAAGCATGTGGTAATCCTGTGGGACCCTGGCTTGCGGGCGATGGACTGCGCGGCAGCCCCGGGATGCCCGAAACCAGCGCTTGACGTTAAACTGTCATCTCCCCAGCAATGGACAGGAGATCCGGCGTGACCCCACCCCGCAGTTTCCCCAGTGACCTCTGCCTCGACAGCCCGCGTCTGCACTTGCGCCCCATGCGCCATGCCGATGCCGCGCAATGGCTGGCGATCATGGCCGACCCCGAGGTCATGCGTTATTGGCACCATGCCCCCTGGCAAGACCTGGCCGAAGCCGAAAGTGCCCTGGCCGCCGACCGCGAAGCCTATGCCAATGGTGACCAGCTCAAGCTCGGCATGTACCGCCGCGACAATGGCGAACTCATCGGCATGGTCCAGTTGTTCAACATCGACGATGTCTCCCGCCGTGGCGAGATTGGCTACTGCCTGGCCAGCGCCGTGCAGGGCAGGGGCTACATGGACGAAGCGCTCACCTGCTTCATCGACTACCTCGCCCACACCCTGCACATGCGCCGCCTGGAAGGGGAGATCGACCCGCGTAACCAAGGCTCGGCGCGTACCCTTGAACGCCAGGGTTTTGTGCTTGAAGGCACGCTACGGGCGCGTTGGTGCGTGGCCGGCGAGCTGTCTGACTCAGGGATCTACGGTTTGTTGCTTGAGCCAGCAGTTGCATAGCCTTGCGTCGCAGGGTGTTGCCGTGGGGCACCTATTGAAGGTTTGGAAGCGGGGCAGGGCCTGAGTTAAGGTCGTACGCTGTCCGGTTTCCTTCAGGTGTGTCCCTTGCCCGTTTTCTACCTGAGCATCAGCTTGCTGCTGTACGTGCTTGCCCTGTTTTTCGATGGTGCGCTGATGAGCGGCGAGCGCCACATGCCGGCTCTGCAGATGCTGCTGTACGGGCCATGGGGCATGCCCTTCGGTTTGTTCCAATGGTTTGCCAACCCGCTGCTGGCCCTGGCTATCCTTGCCCATCGGCGGTTCCGCAGGCTGGCTTTGCTGGCAGGGCTGGCCGCGCTGTACCTGGCTGCCAGCAGTTTCGGAATTGACCGCTTGCCGGACAACCAGAGCTACGCGTTTCATGAGCGCACCGGCTTTGGTGCCGGTTTCTACCTGTGGCTGGCTGCGATGGTGATGTTTTGTGCGGGCCAGGCTTGGCATTGCTGGAAGGCACGCAGCGCCAACGACATGCCGGGCTGGAACTGGCTTGATGTAGCGTTGATCGCAGCGTTGGCTGTGACGCTTTACGCGGCAACGCAGATGCCATCGTTGCGCTTCGAGCCGGGCAACGTACTGATGCCACCAGAGCAGCCGCAGACGCTTTGATACCCATAAGGAGGGGGCGCATGACCAAGCATTATCTGACAGGCCTGGCACTGGCTTGTGTGCTGCCACTGGCAGTGGCAGACGACTACACGCCGGCCTACGGGCAGTGCATGGACAAGGCCTCCAGCACGGTGGCCATGAGTGCGTGCATCCAGGCTGAAACGCAGGTGCAGGACCAGCGTTTGAACCGGGTGTACAAGCAGTTGATGGGCAAGCTGGAGGCCGGGCAGCAGAAAAGCTTGCGCGATGTGCAGCGCAAGTGGATGGCCTACCGCGATGGCAATTGCCAGTTCCACGTGCAGGCCAGTGGCGGGACCCTGGCGCAGTTGGAAGGCGGGACGTGTGTGATGGACATGACCCGCGACCGGGCGGCGGAGCTGGAACGGGTGCTTAGCCCGGGGCAGTAAAGCCATGTCAGAAATGACTGGCCGCTCCTACAGGTACTGCACTGCCCTTGGGGGCAGGGCTAAACCTGTCAGACCTTGCCTCGAGGTTCGCGCAGCGCCCGGGCCTTGAGGTACTCGCGCACTTCCACGGCATCTCCGGCAAACTCGATACGCTCAGCCTTCGCCGCACGCTGGTAGGCATACATCGGGTCGTAATACTCGTTCAACAAGCCTTCGATCCAGCCCCGGTGCAGCTCCACCGCGCCGCTGCGCTGCTGCGCTTCCAGCGCCTGGCCCAGCAGCGCCGACAACCGCTGATAACGCTCGCCGCCCAAACGCTTGTAGATGTTGGCCATGCTTTGCAGCATACGCTCGGCAAACAACCGGCGGCCTTCCTCCTCGCCATGCACAGCGGCGAACTCGGCACTCAGGTTGACCACGTAATCACGCAGGATGCGTTCAACGCGGTTGGCGAAACTGTCTTCCAGCCACACCAGTGGGTATTGCTGCATACCCTGGTACAGCTCCAGCGGCACGGTGCAACTGCCGACGATGCGGCCTTCATCTTCCAGTACGAACTGTTCAACGCCTCGGTCGCGTTTCTTCAGTACGTCGATGGCCAGCTGGTTCTCGAAGTCGATTTGCGCCGGCTGCGCGGTGGCGCGTTTGCCGAAGCTGGAGCCGCGATGGTTGGCATGGCCTTCCAGGTCCAGCACGTTATCCAGCTGATGCAGCACGTCGGTCTTGCCAGTACCGGTAAGGCCGCCCAGCAGCACAAAATCGCACTGCGCCACCGCCTGTTGGGTGGTTTCCAGCAAAAAGGTCCGCATGGCCTTGTAGCCGCCCTTGACGCGCGGGTACTGGATGCCCGCTTCATCACGCAACCAGCCTTGCACGATCTGCGAACGCAGGCCGCCACGGAAGCAGTACAGGTAGCCTTCGGGGTGGGCCTGGGTAAACGCCACCCAGGCGTCCAGCCGAACCTGCTTGGTGGTGCCGCTGACCAGCTGGTGGCCCAGGGCGATGGCAGCTGCCTGGCCCTGCTGCTTGAAGCAGGTGCCGACCTTCTGCCGCTCCTGGTCATTCATCAGCGGCAGGTTGACCACGCCAGGAAAGGCGCCTTTGGCGAATTCGACGGGGGCGCGCATGTCCATCATCGGCACGTCGTCGAGGAACAGCCGGCGGAAATCGGTGCAGTCGGGGCGCATCAGATCACCTCGACCGCGTGGCTCTGTCGTTCCACCAGCTTGCCGATTGGCGACAGTTGCAGGCCCAGTTCGGCAGCGACTGCCAGGAACGCGTCTTCACCTTCAGGGCTGACCGCCACCAGCAGGCCGCCGCTGGTTTGCGGGTCGCACAGCAGGTGTTTCTGCTCGTCGCTGAGTGCGCCGAGCTTGTGGCCGTAGCTTTCGAAGTTACGCAAGGTGCCGCCGGGGATGCAGCCTTCGGCCAGGTAATGCTCGACGCTGGGCAGGCGCGGTACGGCGGCGTAGTCCAAGTGCGCGGTAAGGCCGCTGCCTTCGGCCAGCTCCACCAGGTGGCCGAGCAGGCCAAAGCCGGTGACGTCGGTCATGGCCTTTACACCGTCGAGTTTGCCGAAGCGGCTGCCGGGGGTATTGAGGGTGCACATCCAGTCGCGGGCCAGGCCTTGGTCTTGTGCGCGCAGCTTGGCCTTTTTCTCGGCGGTGGTAAGGATGCCGATGCCCAACGGTTTGGTCAGGTACAGCCGGCAGCCGGCAGTGGCGGTATCGTTGCGCTTGAGGTGGCGCTTGCTGACCACACCCGTGACGGCGAGGCCGAAGATTGGCTCGGGGGCGTCGATGGAGTGGCCGCCGGCCAGCGGAATGCCTGCTTCGGCGCACACCGCACGGCCACCACGAATCACTTCGCGGGCCACTTCCGGTGGCAGCACATTGACCGGCCAGCCCAAAATGGCGATCGCCATCAGCGGGTCGCCACCCATGGCGTAGATGTCGCTGATGGCGTTGGTAGCGGCGATGCGGCCGAAGTCGTACGGGTCATCGACAATCGGCATGAAAAAGTCGGTGGTCGAGACCACGCCGCGCTCGTCGTCCAGCGCGTACACCGCAGCGTCGTCGCGCGAGGCGTTGCCAACCCACAGCTTCGGGTCCAGGGCCTGGGTGCCGCTTTCGGCAAGGATCACATCCAGCACCTTGGGGGAAATCTTGCAGCCACAGCCGGCACCATGGCTGTACTGGGTCAGGCGAATCGGCTCGCTCATATGCACCTCGACAGGTCAAATTGTTGCGCGATTGTAGCAAAGCTGGCCTTTGGGCCTTGGCCTCTTATAATCCTCGGTGTCGACGGATTTGTCGGCATTTCCCCGCTATTGAACCGGAGAACACCCATGCTCAAACGCCCCTTGGCGCTCGCCGCCGGCCTTGTGCTGTCTTGCTGTGCCGTTGTCGTCCAAGCTGCTGAAGTGTTGCGGGTCAGCGCCATCCCCGACGAAGCGCCAACCGAACTGCAGCGCAAGTTCAAGCCGTTGGGCGAGTACCTGGCCAAGCAACTGGGTATGGAAGTGAAGTTCGTACCGGTGGCCGATTACCCGGCTGTGGTCGAGTCGCTGGCCGCCAACCGGCTGGACCTGGCCTGGCTGGGTGGCTTCACGTTCGTTCAGGTACACCTGAAGGACCCGACCGCCACGCCACTGGTGCAGCGTGAGCAGGACGCGCAGTTCACCTCCAAGTTCATCACCGCCAACCCCGACGTGAAGAGCCTGGCCGACCTCAAGGGCAAGTCGTTCGCCTTCGGCTCTATCTCGTCTACTTCGGGCAGCCTGATGCCGCGTTACTTCATGCTCAAGCAGGACAACATCAAGCCTGAAGAGTACTTCGGCCGTGTGGCCTACTCTGGCGCCCATGACGCCACCGTGGCCTGGGTGCAGGCGGGTAAGGTCGATGGCGGCGTGCTCAATGCCAGTGTGTGGCAGAAACTGGTGGATGCCGGCAAGGTCGATACCGCCAAGGTGAAAGTGTTCGCCACTACCCCGACCTATTTTGACTACAACTGGACCGTGCGCGGCAACATGGCGCCGGCGTTGAAAGAAAAGATCAAAAAAGCGTTCCTCGACCTCGACCCGGCCAATCCGGAGCACAAGGCTATCCTCGACCTCCAGGCCGCCAGCCGCTTCATCGAGACCAAGCCTGAAAACTATGTAGGCACCGAGCAAGCTGCGCGTGAGGCTGGCCTGCTCAAGTGACTGCTTCGAACGTGGCAATCCACCTGCATGGTGCCGGCCTGCGCCATGGCCAGGTGCGCGCGCTTGACGCGATCAACCTGAGCATCGAGCAGGGCGAGCGTGTCGCGATCATTGGCCCGTCGGGGGCGGGTAAGTCGAGCTTGCTGCACCTGATGGCTACGGCCATCCAGCCCAGCAGCGGGCGCGTGGAGTTGCTGGGTGAGCAGCCCTGGGCGTTATCCGCCAGGGCACGCCAGCGCCTGCGGGCGCGGGTCGGCCTGGTGCATCAGGCACCGCCCTTGCCACCGCGCCAACGGGTGGTGACGGCAGTACTGGCCGGCCGGCTGGGGCAGTGGGGGTTAACGCGTGGCTTGCTCAACCTGCTGTACCCCAGCGATGTGCCGGGGGCGCGCCAGGTGCTGGCTGAGCTGGGCCTGGCCGACAAGCTGTTCGTGCAGTGCGGGCAGTTGTCGGGTGGTCAGTTGCAGCGGGTGGGTATTGCCCGGGCCCTTTACCAGCGGCCACAGGTGCTGCTGACCGACGAGCCGGTGTCGGCCATGGATCCGGTGCTGGCCGACCACAGCCTGGCCTTGCTAAACCGCCATGCCCAGGCCAATGGCGTGACGCTGGTGGCGAGCCTGCATGCGGTGGAGTTGGCGCTGGCGCATTTCCCCCGGGTCGTCGGTATCCGCGAGGGCCAGGTAGTGTTTGATTGCCCGGCAGAAGCGGTCACCGAACACATGCTGGAGGCGCTGTACGCGAATGAACAACTGGCTTCGCCGCCAACCCAGGGGCCGATTCTGACGGTGCAGATCCCGCGATGCTGAGGGCCGACACCCGCGATCCGGCCTTGCTGCCACGGCTGCTGCTGGCCTTGCTGGGCGTGGCGATACTGTGGCCGGGTATCCAGTTGAGCGAACTGAACCCCGGAGTGCTGTTGCAGGCCGAGAACCGACAGCAGATCGCCAGTTTCACCAGCGCCTTCTGGCCACCCGCCCACGATGCCGATTTTCTCGTGTTGCTGTATGAAGCCACGCTACAGACCTTGGCCGTGGCCACCGCTGGCATGGCGTTGGCGTTGCTGCTAGCCGTTCCGGCGGGGCTGATGGCCAGTCGCGCCTTGTCGTTGCGTGCCGCCTCCCGTGGTGGGCGTGCAGGGCTTTGGTCGCGCCTGCTGCGCCTACCGGTGCGCGGGTTGCTGATCTTCCTGCGCAGCGTGCCGGAAATTGTCTGGGCGCTGTTGTTCGTGCGGGCCGTGGGGCTGGGGCCGACGGCGGGTGTATTGGCCATCGCCATTACCTACAGCGGTATGCTGGGCAAGGTCTACGCCGAAATCTTCGAATCGGTCGACCAGCGCCCGGCCCATGCCTTGTTGCAGGCGGGCAGTGGCCGGCTGACGGCGTTTCTCTACGGCATTCTGCCCAATGCGGCGTCCGAGGTGGTGTCCTACACCGTGTACCGCTGGGAGTGCGCGGTGCGGGCCTCGGTGGTGATGGGGTTTGTGGGGGCGGGCGGGCTGGGGCAGCAGATTGACCTGTCGATGCGGATGTTTGCCGGGGCGGAAGTGGCCAGCATGTTGCTCACCTTCCTGCTGCTGGTGATGCTGGCCGACTTGCTCAGCCGCCTGCTGCGCTGGAGGCTGGCATGAACCGGGTCATCAACTTGTTGTTGCTGGGCGCCATCGTGTTGGCGGTGTTGGCCTCGTTCGCTTACCTGGCGCTGGACCTGCAAGCGCTGGTCGGTAACGGCGGGTTGGGGCAGATGGGCGAGTACGCAGGGCGCTTCCTGCATCCGGACCTGTCTACCGGGCACTTGAAGGCTGTGTGGCGCGGGGCGCTGGAGACGCTGGCCATGTCGGGTCTGGGCACCTTGTTGGCGATGGTCATGGGGATGTTGCTGGCACTGCCGGCGGCAGGGCGATTCGGTTGGCCATTACAGGGCGTAGCGCGGTTGCTGCTGAATGCTCTGCGCGCCATTCCGGAACTGGTGTGGGCTGCGCTGACAGTCCTGGCGGCCGGTCTTGGGCCCAATGCCGGCACCCTCGCGTTGGCGCTGCACACCGCCGGTGTTCTGGGACGCTTGTTTGCCGAGGCGTTGGAGAATGCGCCGCCGGAGCCAGCGGCAGCGATTCGCTTGCAGGGCGGCAGCCAGGTGGCCGCATTCTGTTTTGGTACCTTGCCCAATTTGTGGCCGCAGTTGCTGGCCTACAGTTTGTACCGCTGGGAAAACAATATCCGTATGGCCAGCGTGCTCGGCTTTGTCGGGGCAGGTGGCTTGGGGCAGATGCTGTACACCACGTTGAGCCTGTTCCAGGAGGCCCAGGCCAGTACGGTGATCCTGGGCATGCTGGTGCTGGTGTTGCTGGTGGATACGTTGAGTGATGTGTTGCGCCAGCGCTATGTGCGGGCCTAAGCGAGTTCCCCACACTGCGCTTCCCGTTGCATCGACTCCAGGTTCCGCTCGATCGTCTCGCAAATGGTGTCCATCTGGATCTGGTGCTCACTGAACTTGAATGGGCTCTGCAAATCCGTGCCGATTCGCTCGATGGCCAGCAACATGAACCCCACCACTGTCGAAGCCAGCGGCGTGAACCAGCCCAGCGACTCCACCAGCCCTATTGGCACGATCAGGCAGAACAGGGTGATGAACAGTCGCGGAAAATACACGTAAGGGTAGGGCAGCGGTGTATTGGCAATGCGCTCCATACCGCCTTGGGCATTGGACAGGTCCACCAGCGTCGATTCCAGCCGCGCCAGACGGATGCTGTCCAGCCGGCCGGCCTGGTATTCCCGCGCCAGCAAGGCCGCCGAGCCACCGAGAATGTCATTGGCAAAGTTGTTCGAGCGGTTGCGCCGTTCGAATTCAGCCGGCGGGATGAAGGCCATCAGTTCATCCGGGCAGCTCTCCCCCTTCAAGTGTGCAGCCAGGCAGTTCACATAGGCGATGTGCCGGCGCAGCAGGGTGGCCTTGACCGGGTTCAGGCCATCAGCCGGGTCATCGATCAGGTTTAGCGTCTGCCTTGCGAAGCTGCGCGAACTGTTCACCAGCGCCCCCCACAACGTGCGAGCTTCCCACCAACGGTTGTAGGCGCTGCTGTTGCGAAAACTCACCAGCACTACCAGCGCCGAGCCCAGCAAAGTCAGCGGGATCAGCGGCAGGGTGAACTTGCTGTTGAAGAACAGCATGAAATCAATGGTGACCAGCACATCCCAGATCAGCAGCCAGAACAGCGACCAGCCGATGTAGCCGATGGTCTTCACGACCAGGCGGTACTTGCGGGTGATGATGTCTTTCACGCGGGGGGCCTCGAAACGCGGGGGATGCAGAATCGGACGTCGAGGGGAGAGCATGGTTCGGTGCGGTTCGTCTGGGTGTATTACCAGACGTGTTCAGTGCCAGGCTTTGTAGGAATTGGACTGCAGTGTTTTAGGACCACAGTGAAATAGCCCGAGCCAATATCTACGTTGAAAAAGCCCGGGCAAGAAACGAACGGGTCACTCCCACAGGCACTGCACAAGTCTCAAAAGCGGGTTCACCCGCGAAGAGGCCATCAGCCTCACATCACAAGCCGCTTATCATTCGCAAACGCGCTCCGGAACCTGACTCAAGGCTTGGCAGCAACCGCCACATAGCCTTTGATCGAAGCCGGTGCCTGAGGCTTGCCCTTGTGCGCCGTCAGGTACTTAAAGCGCCGCCATTCCTTGTCGATCTCGTTGAACGACATGAACACGCTGATCCGCGCCTTGCCAGCCAGGTCCGGGCGCTTGCCGGCATCAATCTCGCTGGTGGGGATGATGGCCACATTGATGCCGACCACCTTGCCGTCATCGGCGAACACAGGCCCGCCCGACATGCCCTTGGTGATGGGGCCGTCGTGTACTGAATAGAAAACACTGCCTGGCGTGCCTTCAAGCCGCACCAGCGACGCCAGCGCATGGCCCTTGCCCTGCATCGGCATCATGAAACTGTTGAAACCCACCGCCGTCACGGCTTCGCCAGGCACATACTGGCGCCAATCCGGCACGTTGCTGGCCTTGTGTTTGAAGAACACCACATCACCGAGGCCCTCGTGGACCACGTTGCGCAGGAAGGGGGTGTGTTTGGCAGTTACGGCGTAATCCTCGTTCCACTGGATGGCGCTGGCCATCAGCAACATGGGCAGCGGGGCACCGGAGGTGACCACGAAAGCCTGGCTGTAGACGGGATCGGAAACGTACGAGGTTGGCACTCCATTGCACCCACTGAGCAGCATCATTGCCGCCATGCAGGGCGCGATTGTTTTCATGGGTCACACGGTGCGTGGTGAAAAGGGAGCGCAAATATGGCGAAGTGCCATTATGCTGACAATACTTTCGGAATATATCCGACGAGTGACAGGTTAAGCGCTAGCGCATATCGTGGCCAATAGGCTTCATGCATGGCTGGAGGCCTTGAAGTCATTGAGGCGGCGTCAAATTGACAAGGGGCTTTGGGCCTTCCGCGTTGTCTTCGTTTGGGGAATTGAAAGGACTCAAGAATGGTTGAAACGAATGCGCTCGTGCCTGAACTCATTGTCAGTGATATCGAACGCAGCCTTGCTTTCTACTGCGGAATACTTGGCTTCAAGGTCGAGTACGAACGGCCTGAAGACCAATTCGCTTTCCTGTCTTTTGGCGGCAGCCAGTTGATGCTGGAACAGGACTGGCACAGCGAATCACCTTGGCGCGTTGGCCCGCTGGAGCCGCCCTATGGGCGTGGGATCAACCTGTCTATCGCATGCCCTGATGCATTGGCTTTGGTTGCAGCGTTGAACGCAGCAGGGCATGGTCTGAGAAACCCGGTTGAAGAGCGCTGGTACCGCAGCGCTCACGTATTGATTGGCCAGCGCAACTTCCTGGTGCAGGACCCTGACGGGTACCTGCTTCGGTTTGCTGAGGATCTCGGTACCAAACCCGCCTGAGGCTGTGGTGGGCACAGGAATAATTGATCTGATAATCGTCATCATCTGAGGTGCCATCCTTGCACGTGTGGGAGCGGGTTCACCGGCGAATCAGACGCTGCGGTGGATGGCACCGGCTTTGCCGGTGTTCGCGGCTAAAGCCGCTCCTACAGTGGCCGTGCAAGTTGCGATCTGTACGAGAGATCAAAATTCAGGCGAAAAAAAACCGACCATAAGGTCGGTTTTTTCCGGATCTTGGTGCCCCGAGGGAGACTCGAACTCCCACTCCTTTCGAAAACGGATTTTGAATCCGCCGCGTCTACCAATTCCGCCATCAGGGCAGTGGCGCGCAGTATAGAGAGCTGCCGCTGGTCGGTCAATCGGCTTTCATGGTCAATTTTCACACATTGGGCTAAACTTCCCGGCCCTGCCGAACCGAACATCATCATGCGCGTCGCCGATTTCTCCTTCGAACTCCCTGATTCCCTGATCGCCCGCCACCCGTTGGCCGAGCGCCATGGCAGCCGTCTGCTGGTGCTCGATGGGCCGACCGGCGCGCTGTCGCACCGGCAATTCCCCGACTTGCTCGACTACCTGCGCCCCGGCGACCTGATGGTGTTCAACAACACCCGGGTGATTCCGGCGCGGTTGTTTGGCCAGAAAGCCTCCGGCGGCAAGCTGGAAGTGCTGGTGGAGCGTGTGCTCGACAGCCACCGGGTGCTGGCCCATGTGCGTGCCAGCAAGGCGCCGAAAGAAGGCGCGGTCATCCTCATCGATGGCGGTGGCGAGGCCGAAATGGTCGCGCGTCACGACACGCTGTTCGAGCTGCGGTTCACCGAAGAGGTGCTGCCACTGCTCGACCGCGTCGGCCACATGCCGCTGCCGCCTTACATCGACCGCCCGGACGAGGGCGCCGACCGTGAGCGTTACCAGACCGTGTACGCCCAGCGTGCCGGTGCGGTTGCAGCGCCCACAGCGGGCCTGCACTTCGACGAGGCGCTGCTGGAAAAGATCGCCGCCAAGGGCGTGGAGCGGGCCTTCGTGACCCTGCACGTGGGGGCGGGCACCTTCCAGCCGGTGCGGGTCGACAAGATCGAAGACCACCACATGCATAAAGAGTGGCTCGAAGTGAGCCAGGATGTGGTCGATGCCATCGAAGCCTGCCGCGCACGCGGCGGCCGGGTGATCGCGGTTGGCACCACCAGTGTGCGTTCGCTGGAAAGCGCGGCACGTGATGGCGTGCTCAAGGCCTTCAGCGGCGACACCGACATCTTTATTTACCCAGGCCGGCCGTTCCATGTGGTCGACGCCCTGGTCACCAACTTCCACCTGCCGGAGTCCACGCTGCTGATGCTGGTCTCGGCCTTCGCCGGCTACCCCGAGACCATGGCCGCCTACGCGGCGGCGGTCGAGAACGGGTACCGCTTCTTCAGTTACGGTGATGCCATGTTCATCACCCGCAATCCGGCGCCACGCGGCCCCGAGGATCAAGCATGAGTCGCACCTGTCGAATGTCCTTCGAACTGCTGGCCACCGACGGCAAGGCCCGTCGTGGTCGCATCACCTTCCCTCGTGGCACCGTGGAAACCCCGGCGTTCATGCCGGTGGGCACCTACGGCACGGTCAAGGGCATGCTGCCACGCGATATCGAGGCCATTGGCGCCGAGATGATCCTGGGCAACACCTTCCACCTGTGGCTGCGCCCAGGCACCGAGGTGATCAAGAAGCACAACGGCCTGCACGACTTCATGCAATGGAAAGGCCCGATCCTCACCGACTCGGGTGGCTTCCAGGTGTTCAGCCTGGGTGCCATGCGCAAGATCAAGGAAGAGGGCGTGACCTTTGCCTCGCCAGTCGATGGCTCGAAAGTGTTCATGGGCCCGGAAGAGTCGATGCAGGTGCAGCGTGACCTGGGCTCGGACGTGGTGATGATCTTCGACGAGTGCACCCCGTACCCGGCCGAGCACGACGTGGCGCGCACCTCCATGGAGCTATCGCTGCGCTGGGCCCAGCGCTCGAAGAACGCCCACGCCGACAACACCGCAGCACTGTTCGGTATCGTCCAGGGCGGCATGTACCAGGACCTGCGCATGCGCTCGCTGGAAGGCCTGGAAAACATCGGCTTCGATGGCCTGGCCATTGGCGGCCTGTCGGTGGGCGAACCCAAGCACGAAATGATCAAAGTGCTGGATTACCTGCCGGGCCAGATGCCTGCTGACAAACCTCGTTACCTTATGGGGGTAGGCAAACCGGAAGATCTCGTTGAGGGTGTGCGCCGCGGCGTCGACATGTTCGACTGCGTGATGCCGACGCGTAATGCGCGCAACGGCCATCTGTTCGTCGATACAGGGGTGATCAAGATCCGCAACGCGTTCCATCGCCACGATGAATCGCCGCTGGATCCGACCTGTGACTGCTACACCTGCACCAACTTCTCCCGCGCCTATCTGCATCACCTGGACAAGTGCGGCGAAATGCTGAGCAGCATGCTGAATACCATCCACAACTTGCGCCATTACCAGCGCTTGATGGCCGGTTTACGCGAGGCTATTCAACAGGGTAAATTGGCCGCCTTTGTCGACGCCTTCTACGCCAAGCGCGGGCTGCCTGTGCCGCCTTTGGACTGACTGTTCGCACACATTATTAGAAAATTTACATTAGGAGTGCCCAATGAGCTTCTTGATCCCCGCCGCCTACGCGGACGCAGCAGCACCCGCCGCCGGCCCAGCCGGTACTGGCTTCGAGTGGATTTTCCTGGTCGGTTTCCTGGTCATCTTCTACCTGATGATCTGGCGCCCGCAGGCCAAGCGCGCCAAAGAGCAGAAGAACCTGCTGAGCAACTTGCAGAAAGGTGACGAAGTTGTCACCAACGGCGGCATCGCCGGCAAGATCATCAAGGTTTCCGATGACTTCGTGGTACTGGAAGTGTCCGACAACGTCGAACTGAAGTTCCAGAAGGGTGCCATTGCGGCCACCCTGCCAAAAGGTACGCTCAAGGCTATCTGAGTTACCGTTTTTTCTTTCCAGTCGGGGCGCGCAACGCGCCCCGCGTCTTGAACGGGCGGCGTGATGCTGAACAAATACCCTCTGTGGAAATATGCACTGATCGTGCTGGTACTGGTGGTCGGTTTCATTTATTCCGCTCCCAACCTCTACCCGGATGACCCTGCGGTGCAGATCAGCGGTGCCAGCTCGGCGCTGCAGGTGAACCAGGCCGACCTCGATCGCGTCAGCAAGGCGCTGGTCGATGCCAAGATCGCCGTCAAGGGCGCAAGCCTGGGCGAGAAGGGCAGCGGGCTGATCCGCCTGACCAACCAGGAAGACCAACTGCCAGCCAAGGATGTCGTGCGCAAGGCGCTGGGCGATGATTACGTCGTGGCCCTGAACCTGGCCCAGACTACCCCGCAATGGTTGCGCAATCTGGGTGCAAGCCCGATGAAGCTGGGCCTGGACCTGTCCGGTGGTGTGCACTTCCTGCTGGAAGTGGACATGGACAAGGCCATGACGGCCCGCATGAAAGTCTACGAAGGCGAGGTCAAGACCTTGCTGCGCAAAGAGCGCGTCCGCTACCGCAGCCTGCCTCAGCAGGATGGCGGCATCATGCTGGGCTTCGCTGACGATGCTACCCGCGAACAGGCGCGTGCCCTGATCCGCAAGAATTTCAATGACTTCGACCTGACCACCACCGAGCGCAACGAGCTTGCGGTGCTGCGTCTGGCGCTGACCCAGGCAAAAGTTGCCGAAATCCGCGAATACTCGATCAAGCAGAACCTCACCACCGTGCGCAACCGCGTGAACGAGCTGGGCGTGGCTGAGCCGCTGGTACAGCGCCAGGGCGCCAACCGTATCGTGGTCGAGCTGCCAGGTGTGCAGGACACTGCCGAAGCCAAGCGTATTCTCGGTAAAACGGCCAACCTGGAGTTCCGCTTCGGTGCCGAGCCAGGCGCGTCCAAGGCCACTACCGAGGTGTTCGAGTTCCGCGAAGGCGGCCGCTCCGCCCCTGTAGAGCGTGGCCTGATCATCACCGGTGACCAGGTAACCGACGCGCAGGCCAGCTTTGACGAGCACGGCCGCCCACAGGTGAACATCCGCCTGGATGGCCACGGTGGCGAGCTGATGAGCCGCGCTACCCGCAGCAACGTGGGTCGCAGCATGGCGGTGATCTTCATCGAGCAGAAGCCGGTCACCCGCTACGTCAAGCAGACCGTCGACGGCGTCGAGAAGGACGTTGCCGTACAAAGCTTCGTGGAAGAGAAGAAAATCATCAGCCTGGCGACCATCCAGTCGCCGCTGGGTAGCCAGTTCCGCATCACTGGCCTGAACGGCCAGGGCGAATCGTCCGAACTGGCCCTGCTGCTGCGTGCCGGTGGTCTGGCTGCGCCAATGTACTTCGCTGAAGAACGTACCATTGGCCCAAGCCTGGGTGCCGACAACATCACCAAGGGTATCGATGCATCGCTGTGGGGCATGCTGTTCGTCTCGCTGTTCATCATCGCCATCTACCGCGGCTTCGGCGTGATCGCCACCATCGCCCTGGCGGGCAACATGGTGCTGCTGCTTGCACTGATGTCGCTGCTGGGCGCCACCCTGACCCTGCCGGGTATTGCCGGTATCGTGTTGACCATGGGTATGGCGGTAGACGCCAACGTACTGATCTTCTCGCGTATCCGCGAAGAGCTGAACGCCGGCATGTCGGTACAGCGCGCCATCCACGAAGGCTTCAACCGCGCCTACACCGCGATCATCGACGCCAACCTGACCAGCCTGCTGGTCGGCGGCATCCTGTTCGCCATGGGTACCGGCCCGGTCAAAGGCTTTGCGGTCACCATGTCCCTCGGGATTTTCACCTCGATGTTCACCGCCGTCATGGTGACCCGTGCAATGGTCAACCTGACCTGCGGCGGGCGTGACATCAAGAAGCTGTGGGTTTGAGGGAGCTGCGATGAAAACCATCAACTTCATGGGCGTGCGCAATGTCGCGTTCGCCATTACCGTGCTCCTCACCGTGCTGGCGCTGTTCAGCTGGTGGCAGAAAGGCCTGAACTTTGGCCTGGACTTCACCGGCGGTACGCTGATCGAGCTGACCTACGAGCGCCCGGCCGACCTCAAGGCGGTGCGTGCCGAGCTGGTCGATTCCGGGTTCCACGAGGCTGTGGTGCAGAGCTTCGGCGCCACCACCGACCTGCTGGTGCGTATGCCGGGCGATGACCCGCAACTGGGTAACAAGGTAGCTGCTGCCCTGCAAAAGGCGGGCGGTGACAACCCGGCCACCCTCAAGCGTGTCGAGTTCGTCGGCCCGCAGGTAGGTGAAGAGCTGCGCGACCAGGGCGGCATGGGCATGCTCCTGGCCTTGGGCGGCATCCTCATCTACCTGGCCTTCCGCTTCCAGTGGAAGTTCGCCGTGGGCGCGATCGTTTCGCTGATCCACGACGTGGTGGTCACCCTGGGTATCCTGTCGTTCTTCCAGATCACCTTCGACCTGACGGTGCTGGCAGCGGTGCTGGCGATCATCGGTTACTCGCTGAACGACACCATCGTGGTATTCGACCGGGTGCGTGAGAACTTCCGCGTCATGCGCAAGGCATCGTTGATCGAAAACATCAACGTTTCCACCACCCAGACCCTCCTGCGTACCATCGCCACCTCGGTTTCGACCTTGCTGGCCATTGCTGCGCTGCTGTTCTTCGGTGGCGATAACCTGTTCGGCTTCTCGCTGGCCCTGTTCATCGGCGTCATGGCCGGTACCTACTCGTCGATCTATATCGCCAACGTGGTGCTGATCTGGCTGAACCTGAACAGCGAAGACCTGATCCCGCCGGCCAAGGCGGAAGGTGTGGACGAGCGCCCATAAAGGCTTGTCTCACGCCGTTTGGCTGCCCGAAAGGCGCGAGTATTGAACTCGCGCCTTTTTTTTTGCTCCAAGGCTGGGAGAAGGCGGGCTAAACCCCGCGGGTATGATCAGGAGGTTCATGTGAACAAATCAATGCTGGTGGGTGCGGTACTGGGTGCTGTCGGTGTAACTGCCGGAGGTGCTGTGGCGACCTACAGCTTGGTCAACAAGGGGCCTGAGTATGCGCAGGTCACCGACGTGCAACCGATCAAACAACAGGTAAAAACCCCGCGCGAGGTCTGCAAGGACGTCGCCGTGACGCGTCAGGCACCGGTCAAGGACCAGCACCAGATTGCCGGTACTGTGGTGGGTGCAATCGCCGGTGGTTTGCTGGGTAACCAGATTGGCGGCGGCACCGGCAAGAAGATCGCCACCGTGGCCGGTGCGGTCGGTGGCGGTTATGCCGGTAACAAGGTGCAGGAAGGCATGCAGGAGCGTGACACCTACACCACCACGCAAACTCGCTGCAACACGGTGAATGACATCAGTGAGAAGGTGGTGGGCTACAACGTGACCTACACCCTTGGCGATCAGGTCGGCAAGGTGAAGATGGACCGTGAGCCGGGGTCGACCATTCCAGTGGACAAGAATGGCAAGCTGATCCTGAGCGAGGCAGGGCAGTGATCTTGTTGCCTGTGCCGGCGATGAGGTCGGTGCAGGCAATGCAAAGCTGTCAGGCAAAAAAAGCACCCCGAGGGGTGCTTTTTGCTTTCCGGCGATCTGCGCTTAGCGCTTCATGCTCTCTGGCAGGTGCGGCTGGATGGCCGTCAGTACGGCCTTGAAGCACTTGATGTTGCCTGCAACGATGTGGCCCTTGTCGAGGAAGTCGTGGCCACCGTTGAAGTCGCTCACCAGGCCACCGGCTTCCTGGATCAGCAGCACGCCAGCTGCCATGTCCCACTCGGACAGGCCCGACTCCCAGAAGGCGTCGAAACGGCCAGCGGCCACGTAGGCCAGGTCCAGGCTGGCGGAACCGGCACGGCGGATGCCGGCGGTCTGGCCAGTCAGGGCGCGGAACATGCCCAGGTAGTTGTCCATGTCAGCCATCTGGTTGTCACGGAACGGGAAGCCGGTACCCAACAGGGCACCTTCCAGGCTGGTGCGCGAGCTGACGCGCAGGCGACGGCCATTGAGTTGGGCACCACGGCCACGGCTGGCGGTGAATTCTTCCTGGCGAACCGGGTCGACGATCACGGCGTGCTCAAGGCGGCCACGGTATTTGCAGGCGATGCTGACGGCGAAGTGCGGGATGCCACGCAGGAAGTTGGTGGTGCCGTCCAGCGGGTCGATGATCCACAGGTAATCCTTGCCTTCTTCGCCGCTACCCGCGTGCAGGCCGGTTTCCTCGCCCTGGATGGAGTGGTTCGGGTAGGCCTTGCGCAGGGCGTTGACGATGCTCTGCTCGGCGGCGCGATCAACCTCGGAAACGTAGTCCTTAGCCTCTTTCTCGTCCACCTTGATGCTATCCAGGCGTTCGATGGAGCGGAAAATCAGTTCACTGGCGCTGCGAGCGGCGCGCAGGGCGATATTCAGCATAGGCTGCATGGGCGGGTCACCTGGAGATGTTAAAGAAGAAAGCCGATCATTCTAGCAGAAAACTTTGGCGGCAGAAGTGTCACATTTGCTTTCATGGCGTTACGTCTGTCGGTTCTGTAAGATCGAAGCCCCTGATTCCTGCATCTGTGAGCACAACACCTTGCTGCAAAATATTCGTGTTGTTCTGGTCAATACCAGCCACCCCGGCAACATCGGCGGCGCTGCGCGTGCCATGAAAAACATGGGCTTGTCGCGTCTGGTGCTGGTGCAGCCGAAAGGATTTCCCGCCGTGGATGCCAGTGCCCGTGCCTCGGGCGCCGACGATGTGCTGGATAACGCCCAGGTGGTCGACAGCCTTGAACAGGCGCTGGTCGGCTGCAACCTGGTGATGGGCACCAGCGCCCGCGAGCGCAGCATTCCCTGGCCGTTGATCGGCCCGCGCGAGTGCGGTGCCAAGGCGGTGGAGCATGCCAATGGTGGCGAAGAAATCGCCCTGGTGTTCGGGCGCGAACACGCTGGCCTGACCAACGAAGAACTGCAGCGATGTCACTTCCACGTGCACATTCCCTCCAACCCCGACTTCAGTTCGCTGAACCTCGCCGCTGCCGTGCAGGTGCTCGCCTATGAGGTGCGCATGGCGTGGCTAGCTGGCGGTGCAGCGCCGGAAAAAGTCGAGAAGGTTGACGCCAGCGAGCTGGCGACCATGGACGAAATGGAGCTGTTCTACGACCACCTGGAAAAAACCCTGGTGGGCATCGGCTTCCTCGACCCGGAAAAACCCAAGCACCTGATGCCGCGCTTGCGCCGGCTTTATGGGCGGGTGGCGGTCGAGCGTTCGGAAATGAGCATTTTGCGCGGCATCCTTACCGAGACCCAGAAAGTGGTCCGGGGCGAGCCGCATAAACGGAAGGACTGACAGATGTTCGAACGCCTGCGTGAAGATATTCAAAGCGTATTCCACCGTGACCCGGCTGCGCGCAATGCCTTCGAGGTGCTCACCTGCTACCCCGGCATGCATGCCATCTGGCTGCACCGTCTGGGCAATGCCTTGTGGAAGCGTGATTTCAAGTGGCTGGCCCGGCTGGTGTCCAACTTCGGCCGCTGGCTGACCGGTATCGAGATCCACCCGGGCGCCACCATTGGCCGGCGCTTCTTCATTGACCATGGCATGGGTATCGTCATTGGCGAAACCGCCGAGATCGGCGACGACGTCACTCTTTATCAGGGCGTGACCCTGGGCGGAACCAGCTGGAACAAAGGCAAGCGCCACCCCACTCTGGAAAACGGCGTGGTGGTAGGGGCGGGGGCCAAAGTGCTGGGCCCGTTCACGGTCGGCGCGGGGGCCAAGATTGGTTCCAATGCAGTGGTGACCAAGGCGGTGCCAGCGGGCGCCACGGCGGTGGGCATCCCTGGGCGGATCATCGTCAAGAGCGAAGACAACGAAGTCGAGGCCAAGCGCAAGGCCATGGCCGAGAAGATCGGCTTCGATGCCTACGGCGTCAGTGGCGACATGCCCGACCCGGTGGCGCGTGCCATCGGCCAGATGCTCGACCACTTGCAAGCGGTGGACGAGCGGCTGGAGGGTATGTGTGGCGCCCTGACCAAGATGGGGAGCGACTACTGCGCCAAGGAGCTGCCAGCCCTGCCGGAAGATGATTTTGCCGAGGAGGCCAAGGTGGCCCAGCGCGACACTCAGTCGCATTGATTGCGCCGCACTGAAATCATAGTGACATACGGGGCGTGTGCTCACGCCCCTCGTCTGCTACACTCGCGCCCGCCTCCCCGATGCAAACCCGACTAAAGCAGTAGGTCTTATAGTTGACTTAAATGCTCGGGAATCGCATACTCGCACACATCCCGAAACTCCCGTGGTACCCAATAGCCATGCGACTGACTACCAAAGGCCGATACGCCGTGACCGCCATGCTCGACCTGGCGTTGCACGCGCAGCATGGGCCGGTGTCTTTGGCCGATATTTCCGAGCGCCAGGGCATTTCCCTCTCTTATCTGGAACAGCTGTTCGCCAAGTTGCGCCGCAGCAGCCTGGTTTCCAGCGTGCGCGGTCCAGGCGGTGGCTACCAGCTGTCGCGGGGCATGGCAACCATCCAGGTGGCCCAGGTCATCGATGCGGTCAACGAGTCGGTCGATGCTACCCGTTGCCAGGGCCTCGGGGACTGCCATGCCGGTGATACCTGCCTGACCCACCACCTGTGGTGCGACCTCAGCCAGCAGATCCATGAATTCCTCAGCGGCATCAGCCTGGCCGACCTCGTCATGCGCCGTGAGGTGCAGGAAGTCGCCCAGCGCCAGGACTTGCGACGTGTCGCAGGCCGAACCGCCCAGCTGGACAAGATTGAGACGTCCGCCGTCGATTGATCCCCCAGGGACGATGAGCGACGCCACCGCCTGATAGGAGAGACAAATGAAGTTGCCGATCTACCTCGATTACTCCGCGACCACTCCGGTCGACCCACGCGTGGCCCAGAAGATGGCCGACTGCCTGCTGGTCGACGGGAACTTCGGTAACCCGGCTTCGCGCTCCCACGTCTTCGGCTGGAAGGCCGAGGAAGCGGTCGAGAACGGTCGTCGCCAGGTTGCCGAGCTGATCAACGCCGATCCGCGCGAAATCGTCTGGACCAGCGGTGCCACCGAGTCCGACAACCTCGCGCTGAAAGGCGTCGCGCACTTCTATCAGACCAAGGGCAAGCACATCATCACCTCCAAGATCGAGCACAAGGCGGTCCTGGATACCGCTCGCCAGCTGGAGCGTGAAGGTTTCGAAGTCACCTACCTTGAGCCAGGCGAAGACGGCATCGTCACCCCGGCCATGGTAGAAGCAGTGCTGCGCGACGACACCATCCTGGTCTCGCTGATGCACGTGAACAACGAAGTCGGCTCGATCAACGACATCGCCGCCATCGGTGAACTGACCCGTTCGCGCGGCGTCCTGTTCCACGTCGATGCCGCCCAGTCGGCCGGCAAGGTCGAAATCGACCTGCAAAAACTGAAAGTCGACCTGATGTCGTTCTCGGCGCACAAGGTCTACGGCCCTAAAGGTATCGGCGCGCTGTACGTCAGCCGCAAGCCGCGTGTACGCCTGGAAGCCATCATTCACGGCGGTGGCCATGAGCGTGGCATGCGTTCGGGCACTCTGCCAACTCACCAGATTGTCGGCATGGGCGAAGCCTTCGCCATCGCCAAGCAGGAAATGGTCGCAGAGAACGCGCGCATCAAGGCCCTGAGCGACCGCTTCTTCAAGCAGGTTTCGGACCTTGAAGAGCTGTACGTCAACGGCAGCCAGACTGCCCGCGTACCGCACAACCTGAACCTGAGCTTCAACTACGTCGAAGGCGAATCGCTGCTGATGTCGCTGAAGGACATCGCCGTTTCGTCCGGATCGGCCTGCACCTCCGCGTCGCTCGAACCTTCGTACGTACTGCGTGCCCTGGGCCGCAACGACGAGCTGGCGCACAGCTCGATCCGCTTCTCCTTCGGCCGTTTCACCACCGAAGAAGAAGTCGACTACGCCGCGCAGAAAGTCTGCGAGGCCGTCAACAAACTGCGTGAGCTGTCGCCGCTGTGGGACATGTACAAAGACGGCGTTGACATCTCCAAGATCGAGTGGGCCGCCCACTAAGCAGTCGCCGGCAAGAGCGGCTCCCTGATGAGGAAGGAATTGCACCATGGCATACAGTGAAAAGGTCATCGACCACTACGAAAACCCACGCAACGTCGGCAAGATGAATGCCGAAGACCCAGACGTTGGCACCGGCATGGTCGGCGCCCCGGCGTGCGGTGACGTAATGCGTCTGCAAATCAAGGTCAACGAGCAGGGCGTTATCGAAGACGCCAAGTTCAAGACCTACGGCTGCGGTTCGGCCATTGCTTCCAGCTCCCTCGCCACCGAGTGGATGAAGGGCAAGACCCTGGACGAAGCCGAGACCATCAAGAACACCCAGCTGGCCGAAGAACTGGCGTTGCCGCCGGTCAAGATCCACTGCTCGGTACTCGCCGAAGATGCCATCAAGGCAGCGGTACGCGATTACAAGCAGAAGAAAGGCTTGATCTAAGCCGCCTGTTGCGAGGTAAGGAGTCCTGATGGCTATCAGCATGACAGAAGCCGCCGCCAACCACATTCGCCGCTCCCTCGACGGGCGCGGCAAGGGTGAGGGCATTCGCCTGGGCGTGCGCACCACCGGTTGCTCGGGCCTGGCCTACGTGCTGGAGTTCGTTGACGAACTGGCGGACGAAGACCAGGTGTTCGAGAACCACGGCGTGAAGGTGATCATCGATCCCAAGAGCCTGGTCTACCTCGACGGCACCGAGCTGGATTTCGTCAAGGAAGGGTTGAACGAAGGCTTCAAGTTCAACAACCCCAACGTGCGCGGTGAGTGTGGCTGCGGCGAAAGCTTCAACGTTTGAGGCTGGCTGTGGGAACTCCTTGTCATTTCGCATTGTTTGACCTCCAGCCAAGCTTCCGCCTGGACCTCGACAAGCTGGCCACTCGCTACCGCGAGTTGGCCCGCGAAGTCCATCCCGACCGCTTTGCCGACGCCTCCGAGCGTGAGCAGCGTGTAGCGCTGGAGAAGTCCGCAGCCCTCAACGACGCTTACCAGACACTGCGCAGTGCGCCGCGTCGCGCCCGCTATCTGCTGGCCATCAGTGGTCATGAAGTGCCCCAGGAAGTCACGGTCCACGACCCGGACTTCCTGTTGCAGCAGATGCAGTGGCGCGAAGAGCTCGAAGAGTTGCAGGACGAAGCCGACCTTGACGGCGTGGGTGTGTTCAAGCGGCGCCTGAAGGCTGCCCAGGACACCCTGAACGAGGACTTTGCCGCCTGCTGGGATGCCCCAGGCGAGCGCGAAAAGGCCGAGCGCCTGATGCGTCGCATGCAATTCCTCGACAAGCTCGCCCAAGAAGTGCGCCAACTGGAAGAGCGCCTCGACGATTAACCCGGTGTCGCCCGTGATGGCACCTAAGGTATTCAGATAAGCATGGCCCTACTGCAGATTGCCGAACCCGGTCAAAGCCCTCAGCCGCACCAGCGCCGCCTGGCGGTGGGGATCGACCTGGGTACCACCAACTCTCTGGTCGCCGCATTGCGCAGCGGCCGTAGCGAGCCCCTGCCTGATGCGCAGGGTAACGTCATTCTGCCGTCCGCGGTGCGCTACCTCGAAGGGCGCAACGAAGTGGGGCAGGCCGCACGTGATGCCGCTTCCAGCGACCCGCTGAACACCGTGCTGTCGGTCAAGCGCCTGATGGGGCGCGGCCTGGCCGACGTCAAGCAGCTGGGCGAGCAGTTGCCCTACCGCTTTGTGGGTGGCGAGTCGCATATGCCGTTCATCGACACTGTGCAGGGCCCGAAAAGCCCGGTGGAAGTGTCCGCTGACATCCTCAAGGTGCTGCGCGAGCGCGCCGAAGCGACCCTGGGTGGCGAGCTGGTAGGCGCGGTGATCACCGTGCCGGCCTATTTTGACGACGCCCAGCGCCAGGCCACCAAGGACGCTGCGCGCCTGGCTGGTTTGAACGTGCTGCGCCTGCTCAATGAGCCGACGGCGGCTGCCGTGGCCTATGGCCTGGACCAGAATGCCGAAGGTGTGGTGGCCATCTATGACCTGGGTGGCGGTACCTTCGATATTTCCATTCTGCGCCTGACCGCTGGTGTGTTCGAGGTGCTGGCCACCGGTGGCGATACCGCCCTGGGCGGTGACGATTTCGACCACGCCATTGCCGGCTGGATCATCGAGCAGGCTGGCCTGTCGTCCGACCTGGATCCGGCCACCCAGCGTGCGTTGCTGCAAACAGCATGCGCCGCCAAGGAAGCGCTGACCGACGCCGACGTGGTCGGCGTCAGCCATGGCGCCTGGCAGGGTGAGCTGAGCCGTGCCGCGTTCGAAGCCATGATCGAACCGATGGTTGCCCGCAGCCTCAAAGCCTGCCGCCGCGCCGTGCGCGACAGTGGCGTGGAGCTGGAAGAAGTCAGTGCCGTGGTCATGGTGGGTGGCTCGACCCGCGTACCACGAGTGCGCGAAGCCGTGGGCGGGCTGTTCGGCCGTCCCCCGCTGACCTCGATCGATCCTGACCAGGTGGTGGCCATCGGTGCCGCCATTCAGGCCGACACCCTGGCCGGCAACCGCCGCGAAGGTGGTGAACTGCTGCTGCTCGATGTCATCCCGCTGTCGCTTGGTCTTGAGACCATGGGCGGGCTGATGGAGAAGGTGATCCCGCGCAACACCACCATTCCGGTGGCGCGTGCCCAGGAGTTCACCACTTATAAAGATGGCCAGACGGCCATGATGATCCATGTCCTGCAGGGTGAGCGCGAGCTGATCAGCGACTGCCGCTCGCTGGCCCGTTTCGAGCTGCGCGGCATTCCGGCCATGGTTGCCGGTGCGGCGAAAATCCGCGTCACCTTCCAGGTGGATGCCGATGGCCTGCTCAGCGTCGCCGCCCGCGAACTGGGTTCGGGCGTGGAAGCCAGCATCCAGGTCAAACCGTCCTACGGCCTGACCGATGGTGAAATCGCCCGCATGCTGAAGGACTCCTTCGAACACGCAGGTTCCGACAAGCACGCCCGCCAGCTGCGCGAGCACCAGGTGGACGGCGAGCGCCTGCTTGAAGCGGTACAGGGCGCCCTGGACGCCGACGGTGAGCGCCTGCTCAGCCGTGACGAGCGCGAAGCCATCGAATTCCAGATGCAAGAACTACGTGATTTGCTGGCCGGCACCGATGGCGCAGCCATCGAGCAACAGACCAAGCGTCTGTCGCAGGTGACCGACGCATTTGCCGCCCGTCGCCTTGATTCGACGGTCAAAGCCGCACTGGCCGGGCGCAACCTGAATGAGATCGAGGAGTAACCGATGCCGCTGGTGACATTCCTGCCGCATGAGAAGTTCTGCCCCGAGGGGCTGACCGTGGAGGCGCCGACCGGGACCAATATCCTGGAACTGGCCCACGACCATCACATCGAGATGGAAAGTGCCTGCGGCGGCGTCAAGGCCTGTACCACTTGCCACTGCATCGTGCGCAAGGGTTTCGACTCGCTGGAAGAAGCCGACGAGCTGGAAGAAGACATGCTGGACAAGGCCTGGGGCCTGGAAGCGCAGTCGCGCCTGGGGTGTCAGGTGGTCGTCGCTGACGAAGACCTGACCATCGAGATCCCCAAGTACTCGCTCAACCACGCCGCTGAAGCGCCGCACTGAGGTTTGCACCATGAGCCTGAAATGGATTGATGTACTTGAGATCGCCATTCAGCTTGCAGAAAGCAAGCCTGAGGTCGATCCTCGTTATGTGAATTTCGTAGACCTGCACCGCTGGGTGCTGGCATTGCCAGAGTTCAGCGACGATCCGTCACGCGGCGGTGAGAAAGTGCTCGAGGCCATCCAGGCTGCCTGGATCGACGAAGCCGACTAAGCGTCACTTGCAGGTTAGGCAATCCCCCGGAACCCGCGTATAATTCGCGGGTTTAATTTTTCGTGTCACTCATATTCTGGAGTTTTCCATGGCTGTTCAACGTACTTTCTCGATCATCAAGCCTGACGCCGTTGCCAAAAACGTCATCGGCAAGATCACCACTCGCTTCGAAGAAGCCGGCCTGAAAATCGTTGCCTCGAAAATCAAGCAACTGTCCAAAGCCGAAGCCGAAGGCTTCTACGCTGAGCACAGCGAGCGCGGCTTCTTCGGTGACCTGGTTGCCTTCATGACTTCCGGCCCGGTTGTTGTTCAGGTTCTGGAAGGCGAAAACGCCATTGCTCTGAACCGTGAGCTGATGGGCGCTACCAACCCTAAAGAAGCTGCTCCAGGCACCATCCGTGCTGACTTCGCCGAGTCGATCGACGCCAACGCCGTTCACGGTTCGGACTCCGAAGCTGCTGCTGCTCGCGAAATCGCTTACTTCTTCGCTGCTACCGAGGTAACCACTCGCTAAGCGAAAGCTTACGGGTGAGGGTGAATCCATGACGACATCTACTGGCAAAATCAACCTGTTGGGTCTGACCCAGCCGGAAATGGAACAATTCTTCGACTCGATCGGGGAAAAACGCTTCCGTGCCGGCCAGGTGATGAAATGGATTCACCATTTTGGCGTGTCCGACTTTGCGGCCATGACCAACGTAGGCAAGGTCTTGCGCGAAAAGCTCGAGGCCGTTGCCGAGATTCGGCCTCCGGAAGTGGTCAGTGAAGACATTTCCGCCGACGGTACCCGCAAGTGGGTGATCCGCGTTGCCTCCGGCAGCTGCGTCGAGACCGTCTACATTCCTACCGACGACCGCGGCACCTTGTGCGTATCGTCGCAAGCCGGCTGTGCCCTGGACTGCAGTTTCTGCTCCACTGGCAAGCAAGGCTTCAACAGCAACCTCACTGCCGCCGAAGTGATCGGCCAGGTGTGGCTTGCCAACAAATCCTTCGGGACCGTCCCTGCCAAAGTCGACCGCGCGATTACCAACGTGGTGATGATGGGCATGGGCGAGCCCTTGCTGAACTTCGACAACGTCATCGCCGCCATGAAAATCATGATGGATGACCTGGGCTATGGCATTTCCAAGCGTCGCGTTACCCTGTCCACCTCGGGCGTGGTGCCGATGATCGACGAGCTGGCCAAGCACATTGACGTGTCGCTGGCCCTGTCGCTGCACGCACCGAACGACGAACTGCGCAACAAGCTGGTACCGATCAACAAGAAGTACCCGCTGAAAGTGCTGCTGGAGTCTTGCATGGGCTACATGTCCACCCTGGGTGGCAAGCGCGTGCTGACCATCGAGTACACCCTGCTCAAGGACGTCAACGACCAGCCTGAGCATGCCGCGCAAATGATCGAATTGCTGCGCGATGTACCGTGCAAGATCAACCTGATCCCGTTCAACCCGTTCCCGCATTCGGGCTACGAGCGGCCAAGCAACAACGCCATTCGTCGCTTCCAGGACCTGCTGCACCACGGTGGCTTCAACGTCACCACCCGCACCACCCGTGGTGACGATATCGATGCTGCCTGTGGTCAGCTGGTCGGCCAGGTCAACGACCGCACCCGCCGTAGCGAGCGCTACATCGCTGTGCGCCAGCTCTCCGCGGACGTCGAGCTGCAAGACAGCGCCGCCAGCCACTGACCGGGACTTTGCCCATGAGCCTGCGCGCCGCGCTGTCGATCCTTGCGCTCTTGCTGCTGGCCGGCTGTGTGTCGGGCGGCGCGAGCGACCCCCTGGCCAGCCGCCAGGGCAGGGCAGAGGCGGGGCGGGCTTATGTGCAACTGGGCCTGGGGTATTTGCAACAGGGTTTGACCGCGCAGGCCAAGGCGCCACTGGGCAAGGCCCTGGCCCTCGACAGCACCGATGCCGACGCGCACGCGGCCCTGGCGCTGGTATTCCAGGCCGAAGGTGAGCCGGCACTCGCCGAAGCCCACTTTCGCAAGGCCTTGCAAGCCCGCGCCGGCGACACGCGAATGCGCAACAATTACGGCAGTTTCCTTTATGCTCAGGGGCGATTTGCCGAGGCCGAGCAGATGTTTCGCCTGGCCAGCGCCGATACCCTGTATCCTGAGCGCTCACGCGTGTACGAGAACCTGGGCCTGACTGCCCTGAAGCTCGATCGCCGCGACCAGGCGCATGCTTACCTGCTGAAAGCGTTGCAACTCAACCAGCGGCAACCGAAAGCGTTGCTGGAAATGGCTGAGTTGTCCTACGAAAACAGGCATTATGTGCCGGCCCGGGACTACTACGATCGTTTCAGCCAGTTGAGCGACCACGATGCCCGTAGCCTGCTGCTGGGCAGTCGCCTTGCCCGGGTGTTCGACGAGCAGGGCACACTGGCCGAGATGGGCCAGCAATTACAACGACTTTATCCCGGTACGCCGGAATATCAGCAATACCTGTCGGAGCAACGATGAACGCCGCGCATCCCGAAGTAGCAGTAGCGCCTGGCCAGAACCCCGGTGAGCTTTTGCGCCTGGCCCGTGAGAAACGGGACTGGTCTCAAGCCGAGGTGGCCCGCAAGCTCAACCTCACTGTCAGTTCGTTGAACCACGTGGAAACCGGCGCCTTCGACAAGCTGCCAGGGCATACGTTTGCCCGTGGCTACATTCGCGCCTATGCCAAGCTCATGGACCTCGACCAGGCCGCCCTGGTAGAGGCCTTCGACCGCTACACCGGCACCCACGCCAAAGGCAGCGAGGTGCACTCGCTGGGCCGTATCGAAGAGCCGGTGCGCCTGTCGCACAACATTCTGCGCGGTGTCAGCCTGCTGTTGCTGGTGGCGGTGGTCGGTGGCGGCTTCGTCTGGTGGCAGGACCAGGGCAGCCTGCGTGGCAAGGACCTGGCCAAGATTGCTTTGGAGCACGTCGAAGTCGAAAGTGCCGACGGCACCACCCAGATTCACCCGCTCGATGAGCCTGAAGACCAGGCTGTTTCCGCTGGCCAGCAAGCCGAAAGCGCACCGCTGGCGCTGGAGCAGGGCGCTGCCGAACAGCCCGCCGCCGCTGCTGAACAGGCACCGGCAAGCCCGGCGCCAACCCTTGCTGCAGTGCCTGCGCCGACACCGGCCCAGCCAGCGTCCGCGCAGCCTGCACCTGCTGCAGTGGCTACCCCGGTAGCACCGGCTACCCCGGCACCGGCCGCTGTTGCACCTGCCGCACCGGCGCCGGCCGTGGCTGTCACCGAGCCAGCCGCAGTACCGGCAGGCAGCGCCAAGGTCGCCATCCAGTTCACCGCCGATTGCTGGACCCAGGTGTCCGATGGCAACGGCAAGGTGCTGTTCAGCGCCATCAAGCGCAAGGGGGACAACCTCGAACTGACCGGCAAGCCGCCGTTCGCGGTGCGTCTGGGCTTTGCCCGTGGCGCCCAGGTCAGCTACAACGGCCAGGCCGTCGATGTTGCCCCGTTCACCAGTGGCGAGACCGCTCGCCTGAAGTTGGGACAGTAAGTCATGCACGGCGAATCTCCGATCAAACGTCGCGAATCCCGCAAAATCTGGGTCGGCAATGTGCCGGTGGGTGGTGATGCGCCCATCGCTGTGCAGAGCATGACCAACACCGACACCAACGATGTGGCCGCCACCGTGGCGCAAATCCAGCGCCTGGTCGATGCCGGCGTGGACATCGTGCGTGTATCGGTGCCGGACATGGACGCCGCCGAGGCGTTCGGCAAGATCAAACAGCTGGTCAGCGTGCCGCTGGTCGCCGACATCCACTTCGATTACAAGATCGCCCTGCGTGTGGCCGAGCTGGGCGTGGATTGCCTGCGCATCAACCCCGGCAACATCGGCCGTGAAGATCGTGTACGCGCCGTGGTCGATGCCGCCCGCGACCGTGGTATCCCGATCCGTATCGGCGTCAACGCCGGCTCCCTGGAAAAAGACCTGCAGAAGAAGTACGGCGAGCCGACCCCGGCCGCATTGGTCGAGTCGGCCCTGCGCCACGTCGAGCACCTCGACCGCCTGGACTTCCAGGACTTCAAGGTCAGCGTCAAGGCCTCGGACGTGTTCATGGCCGTCGAAGCCTACCGCCTGCTGGCCAAGCAGATCGTGCAGCCGCTGCACCTGGGCATCACCGAAGCCGGTGGCCTGCGTTCGGGGACGGTGAAATCCGCCGTCGGCCTCGGTATGCTGCTGGCCGAAGGCATTGGCGATACCATCCGTATCTCGCTGGCGGCCGACCCGGTCGAAGAAGTGAAAGTCGGCTACGACATCCTCAAGTCGCTGCACCTGCGCTCGCGTGGCATCAACTTCATCGCCTGCCCGAGCTGCTCGCGGCAGAACTTCGATGTGGTCAAGACCATGAACGAGCTGGAAGGGCGCCTTGAAGACCTGCTGGTGCCGCTGGATGTGGCAGTGATCGGTTGCGTGGTCAACGGCCCGGGCGAAGCCAAGGAAGCCCATGTAGGGTTGACCGGCGGTACGCCGAACCTGATCTACATCGATGGCAAGCCTGCGCAGAAGCTGACCAATGACAACCTGGTCGATGAGCTGGAAAAACTCATCCGCCAGAAAGCGGCCGAAAAGGCCGAAGCCGACGCGGCGCTGATCGCCCGTGGCTGACACACAGAATTCGTAAGGACTATTCGTGAGCAAATCGCTGCAAGCCATCCGTGGCATGAACGACATCCTGCCAGAACAGTCGCCACTGTGGCGCTACTTCGAAGGCACCGTGGCCGGGCTGCTGGACACCTACGGGTACAGCCAGATCCGTACGCCGATCGTCGAGTTCACCGAGCTGTTCAAGCGCTCGATCGGTGAAGTGACCGATATCGTCGAAAAAGAGATGTACACCTTCGAGGATCGCAACGGCGATTCGCTCACCTTGCGCCCTGAAGGCACCGCCGCTTGCGTGCGTGCCGTGCTGGAGCATGGCATCACCGGCAATGGCCAGGTGCAGAAACTGTGGTACATCGGCCAGATGTTCCGCCACGAGCGCCCGCAGAAAGGCCGCTACCGCCAGTTCCACCAGATTGGCGTGGAAGTGTTCAACCTGGACGGCCCGGACATCGATGCCGAGCTGATCATGCTGACCTGGCGCCTGTGGGGCCTGCTGGGCATCCAGGACGCGGTCAAGCTGGAGCTCAACAGCCTGGGTACCAGTGAGGCCCGTGCACGCTACCGTGACGCGCTGGTCGAGTTCCTCTCGGCACGCCTGGAGCAGCTGGACGAAGACAGTCAGCGCCGCCTGAAGAGCAACCCGCTGCGCATTCTCGACAGCAAGGACCAGAACACCCAGGCGGTACTGGTGGGTGCGCCGAAGCTGGAAGACTACCTGGACGAAGCGTCCCGCGTGCACTTCGAAGGCCTGAAGGCCCGCCTGGACGCAGCCGGCATTCCGTTCGTGATCAACACCAAGCTGGTACGTGGCCTGGACTACTACAGCAAGACCGTGTTCGAGTGGGTCACCGACAAGTTGGGCGCCCAGGGCACCGTGTGTGCCGGCGGCCGCTACGACGGGCTGGTCGAGCAGATGGGCGGCAAGCCGACCACCGGCGTTGGTTTCGCCATGGGTATCGAGCGCCTGATCCTGCTGCTGGAAACCCTTGGCAAGGTACCGGAGTCCATCAGCCGCCAGATCGACGTCTACCTGTGCGCCTTTGGTGAGCAGGCCGAACTGGCAGGTCTGCGCCTGTCCGAAGGCCTGCGTGACCGCCTGCCGGGCCTGCGCCTGGCGGTAAACGCCGGTGGTGGCAGCTTCAAGAGCCAGTTCAAGAAAGCCGACAAGAGTGGCGCGCTGTTCGCCCTGATCCTGGGCGACGACGAGCTGGCCAAGCAAGAAATCGGCTTGAAGCCCCTGCGTGGCCAGGGCGAACAACAGAACATTGCCTGGGATGCTCTGGCAGAGCACCTGGAAACCGCGATCGCGCAGGCGTAACGCGGTTCAACAACGAATAGGCGAAAAGGAGTATTGGGGTGTCGAGTACCGATGATGATGATCTGGCAGGGGTCAAGGACTGGTGGAATCGCAACGGCAAGCCGCTGCTGACCGGCGCATTGCTGGCCGGCGTGGTGGTATTGGGCTGGAATACCTGGCACAAGTACCAGAACAACCAGTCGCAAGGTGCCTCGCAGCTGTATCAGGCGTTGCTTGAGACCAGCCTGACGCCGACTGGCCAGCCAGACGCCACCAAGGTCGCGGAACTGGCCGGCAAGCTCAAGAGCGAGTTTGGCGGTACTGCTTACGCCCAGTACGGCAGCCTGTTCGTGGCCAAGGTGGCAGTCGAGAGCGGTAAGCTCGACGACGCCGCTGCCGAGCTGAAAAGCGTGCTGGACAAGCCGGCCGACGTGACCTTGGGCGAGATTTCGCGCCAGCGTCTGGCTCGCGTGCTTGCCGCCCAGAACAAGGCCGAAGACGCGCTCAAGCTGCTTGACGGTGATGCCGACAAAGCCTTCCTGGCCAGCCGTGAAGAGTTGAAAGGTGACCTGCTGGTGCAACTGGGCCGTGCCGCCGACGCACACAGCGCTTACGAAAAAGCCAAGGCTGCGCTGTCCGATGACGCGGCAGTCGGTGGCCTGCAATTGAAGCTGGATGACCTGGCTAAAGGGGACGCGTAAGTGATCGGTTGGAAACATGCAGCAGTGCTGACCCTGGCCGTGCTGGCCGCAGGTTGCAGCAGCAACAGCAAGAAGGAACTGCCTCCGGCCGAGCTGACCAAGTTCACCGAGGAAGTGGTGCTGAAGAAGCAGTGGAGCCGTTCGATCGGTGACGGCCAGGGTGAAACCTACAACACCCTGGTGCCGGCCATCGAGAACGACCGTATCTACGCCTCCGACGTCAACGGCGAAGTGTTCGCCCTGGACCGCATCACTGGCGATGTCGTGTGGAAGAAGGACCTGGAGCTGCAGGTTTCCGGCGCAGTTGGCGTGGGCTATGGCCTGGTCATGCTCGGCACCCTCAAGGGTGAAGTGATTGCCCTGGATTCCAGCACCGGTGAAGAGCGTTGGCGCTCCCGCGTGACCAGCGAAGTGCTGGCCCCGCCTGCCAACAACGGTGATGTGGTGGTGGTGCAAACCCAGGACGACCGCCTGATTGGCCTGGATGCCGCTACTGGCGACCGCCGCTGGATCTACGAAAACACCCCGGCCGTACTGACCCTGCGTGGCACCGGTGCCCCGATTGCCACCAACCGCCTGGCCATTGCCGGCCTGTCCACTGGCAAGGTGGTGGCGGTGGACATCAATAACGGCGTGCCAGTGTGGGAAAGCCGTGTGGCCATTCCACAAGGCCGTTCCGAGCTGGACCGTGTGGTCGACATCGATGGCGGCTTGCTGCTCTCCGGTGAAACCCTCTACGTCAGCACCTATCAGGGCCGTGTAGCGGGCCTGGACCTGGAAAGCGGCCGTGTGCTGTGGCAGCGTGATGCGTCCAGCTACGTGGGCGTTGCCCAAGGTTTCGGCAATGTCTACGTCAGCGAAGCGTCGGGTACCGTGGAAAGCGTCGACGAGCGCACTTCCAGCGCCCTGTGGACCAACGACACCATGGCGCGCCGCCAGCTGTCGGCGCCGGAAGTGTTTTCCAGCTACGTAGCGGTAGGCGACTTTGAAGGTTACCTGCACCTGCTGAGCCAGGTCGATGGCCGCTTCGTCGGCCGTGAGCGTATCGACAGCGATGGCCTGCGCGCCCGCCCACTTGTGGTCGGCGACACCATCTACGTCTTCGGCAACAGCGGCAAGCTCGAGGCACTGACCATCCGCTGAAGCTATGCTTGAAGCCTTGGCGGGCTTCAAGCTGCGGCGTAGGACACGCCGCCCGTACTCCGGCCGCTGCCTTGCAGCGGCCTTTGCATTTTCAAGAATTCGAGAGTGGAGAGCCGATGGTTCCCGTAATTGCCCTGGTGGGCCGCCCGAACGTCGGCAAATCCACCATGTTCAACCGCCTGACCAAAACCCGCGATGCCATCGTCGGTGACTTGTCGGGCCTGACCCGTGACCGCCAGTATGGCGATGCCAGCTGGCAGGGTCGTTCCTTCATCCTGATCGACACCGGTGGTATTACCGGTGACGAAGTGGGCATGGACGAGAAAATGGCCGAGCAGTCGCTCATGGCCATCGAAGAAGCCGACTACGTGCTGTTCCTGGTCGATGCCCGCGCCGGCATGACCGCCGCCGACCAGATGATTGCCGAGCACCTGCGCAAGCGCAACAAAGAGGCGATTCTGGTCGCTAACAAGATCGACAACATCGACGCCGACGTCGCTCGCGCCGAGTTCTCGCCGCTGGGCATGGGCAACGCCATTCCGGTGGCGGGCTCCCAGGGCCGTGGCATCAACGCGCTGATGGAGGCCGTGCTTGGCCACCTGCCGCGCGACCAGGTCGAAGAAGCCCTGGACGCCGAAGTCGCCGAAGGCGAAGAAGCTGTGCGCATCCCTGGCCCGAGCGAGAAAGATGGCATCAAGATCGCCATCATCGGCCGCCCGAACGTGGGTAAATCCACCCTGGTCAACCGCATGCTCGGTGAAGAGCGCGTGGTGGTCTATGACCAGCCGGGTACCACCCGTGACAGTATCTACATCCCGTTCGAACGCGATGGCGAGAAGTACACCTTCATCGACACCGCCGGTGTGCGCAAACGCGGCAAGATCCACGAGGAAGTCGAGAAGTTCTCGGTGGTGAAGACGCTGCAGGCGATCAAGGACGCCAACGTGGTGATCTTCGTCATGGACGCCCGCGAAGGTGTGGTGGACCACGACCTGAACCTGCTGGGCTTTGCCCTGGAAGCGGGCCGCGCCATCGTCATCGCCCTGAACAAGTGGGATGGCATGCAGCCCGGCGAACGCGACTACGTGAAGACCGAGCTGGAGCGCCGGCTGTTCTTCGTTGACTTCGCCGACATCCACTTCATCTCCGCCTTGCATGGCACTGGCGTAGGTAACCTGTACAAGTCGGTGCAGGCCGCGTTCAAGTCGGCGGTAACCCGTTGGCCTACCAGCCGCCTGACGCAGATCCTGGAAGACGCCGTGAGCGAGCACCAGCCACCGCTGGTGAACGGTCGCCGCATCAAGCTGCGCTATGCCCACCTGGGGGGGGCCAACCCGCCGCTGATCGTGATTCACGGTAACCAGACCGAGAAAATTCCGAAGTCGTACTCGCGTTACCTGGAGAACACCTACCGCCGTGTGCTGAAGCTGGTCGGTACGCCGATCCGCATCGAGTACAAGGGCGGTGAGAACCCGTACGAGGGCAAGAAGAACACCCTCACCGACCGCCAGGTCAACAAGAAGCGCCGCCTGATGTCGCACCACAAGAAGGCCGAGAAGAAGCGCCGCGACAAGCGCTGATTCCGCCTCAGCCTCTTCGCGGGCTTGCTCGCGAAGAGGCCGTTTGATCCAAAGCAATGCCCCTAATGTTTCAACCTTTTTCCTGACCGCCCGATCCGCTATGCTCGGACTCCACCCCGTGCCGGATACACCCCAGGAAAGAGGGCTCCATGATCCGCAGCAAACTGCCGAACGTCGGCACGACCATCTTCACCACCATGTCCCAGCTCGCCGTGCAGACCGGTGCGCTCAACCTGTCCCAGGGTTTCCCTGATTTCAACGGCCCGCAGGCCCTGCTCGATGCAGTGGGCCGGCATGTGGCTGCCGGGCACAACCAGTATTCGCCCATGACCGGCCTGCCGGCCCTGCGCCAGCAGGTGGCAGCCAAGGTCGAGCGCCTGTATGGCGCCAAGGTGGATGCGGACCAGGAAGTGACCATCACCCCCGGTGCCACCGAGGCGATCTTCTGTGCCATTCAGGCTGTGGTCCATGCGGGTGACGAGGTCATCGTCTTCGACCCTTGCTACGACAGTTACGAGCCGTCCGTGGAGCTGGCCGGTGGCCGCTGCGTGCATGTGCAACTCAGCGACGGCGACTTCCGCATCGACTGGCAGAAGTTCAGCGATGCCTTGAGCCCGCGCACGCGCATGGTCATTCTCAACTCGCCGCATAATCCCAGTGGCGCGTTGATTACCCGCGAAGACCTCGACCAGTTGGCGGCACTCATTGCCGACCGTGATATCTACCTGGTCAGCGACGAGGTCTACGAGCACCTGGTGTACGACGGCGTACGCCACGCCAGCGTGCTGGCCCATGAGCAGTTGTATCAACGCGCCTTCGTGGTCAGCTCGTTCGGCAAGACCTACCACGTGACCGGCTGGAAGACCGGCTACGTGATCGCGCCCCCGGCGCTGAGCGCGGAGCTGCGCAAGGTTCACCAGTACGTCAACTTCTGCGGCGTGACGCCTTTGCAATGTGCGCTGGCCGACTTCATGGCCGAGCACCCCGAGCACATCGATGAACTGCCGGCCTTCTACCAGGCCAAGCGTGACCTGTTCTGCGGTTTGCTGGACGGTTCGCGGTTCAGCTTCACCCGCACGGCGGGTACCTATTTCCAGCTGGTGGACTATTCGCAGATCCGACCGGACCTGAACGATGTCGACATGTCGCTGTGGCTCACCCGCGAGCACGGTGTGGCGACCATTCCGGTGTCGGTGTTCTACCAGCAACCCATCCCCGAGCAACGCCTGGTCCGCCTGTGCTTTGCCAAACGAGAGGAGACGCTGCGTCAGGCAGCGGAACGACTATGCGCGATTTGAGCACACTGCCGAACCTGAGAGTCGCCCTGGTGCAAACCACCCTGGCCTGGCACGACCGCGAGGCCAACTATGCGCACTTCGAGGTGCTGCTGGAGCAGGTGGGCGAGGTGGACCTGGTAATCCTGCCGGAAATGTTCACCACCGGTTTCTCGATGCAATCGGAAAGCCTGTGCGAGCCGGAGAACGGCCCGACCTACAAGTGGCTGAAGGCCCAGGCGAAGAAATGCAACGCGGTGATTACCGGTAGCGTGATCATCCAGGCCGCTGACGGCAGTCACCGCAACCGCCTGCTGTGGGCGCGGCCGGATGGCGAAATTCTGCATTACGACAAGCGCCACCTGTTCCGCATGGCCGGTGAGCACAAGCACTACACCCCGGGCGAGCGCCAGGTCCAGTTCGAGCTCAAGGGCTGGCGAATTCGCCCACTGATCTGCTACGACCTGCGCTTCCCGGTGTGGAGCCGCGATGCCCAGGACACCGACCTGCTGCTGTACACCGCTAACTGGCCGGCTGCGCGGCGCCAACACTGGAACCGGCTGCTGCCGGCGCGGGGGATCGAGAACCTGTGCTATGTGGCAGCGGTTAACCGGGTGGGGACGGATGGCAAAGGCTTTGCGTATTCGGGCGATAGCCAGGTGCTGGACTTCCAGGGTGAGAGCCTGCTCAGTGCCGGGGAAGCGGACGGGGTGTTCACTGCAGTGTTGAGCGCGGCGGAGCTGGCGGCTTACCGGGCCAAGTTCCCGGCCAACCTGGATGCCGATACCTTCGAGCTTCACTGACGGCCTGAACTGGCCCTATCGCCGGCAAGCCAGCTCCCACAGGTACTGCACAGTATTCGAAATCTGTGAGGACCCTGTGGGAGCGGGCTTGCCCGCGAAGAGGCCGGCGCTGGTTACATTAATTTTCGATCAATACACATCCCGGCGATACCGTCCATCTTCGATCAATTGCTGCACAGCGGCCTCCCCAAGCATGCCGTTGAGCGCTGCATCCACGCCAGCAGCCATGCCTCGCAGACTGCCGCAGACATACACACAGGCGCCCTCAGCGACCCAGCGCTTGAACTCATCAGCCTGCTGCAGCAACACATCCTGCACATACACCTTCTCAGCCTGATCGCGTGAAAACGCCAGGTCCAGCCGTGCCAGGTCGCTGCTGTCCAGCCAGCCTTGCAGCTCATCGCCACATAGCAGGTCATGCGCCCGGTTACGCTCGCCGAACAGCAGCCAGTTACGCTGCTCGCCAGCATTCACCCGCGCCCGGATCAGGCTACGCAGGCCGGCCAGGCCGGTGCCGTTACCGATCAGAATCATCGGTGCGGCACTTTCCGGCAGGTGGAAGCCGCTGTTACGCCGCAGGCGCAGGCTCAAGGTGCCGTTCAGCGGCAGGTACTCGGTCAGCCAGCCCGAGCCCAGGCCCAGATGGCCATCGGCGTGGCGTTCCTGGCGCACGATCAGCTCCAGCACGCCATCGCTGGCGATCGAGGCGATGGAGTATTCGCGGCTGCCGATCGGCACCAGTGCGTCGATCAATGCCTGCGGCTGCAAGCCGATCAAGTGATCACGACGTGCCGGCAACTGGCGGCCAGCGAGCGCCTGGGCCAGGGTTTCGCTCAGGCCATTCACCTGCACCTTGGCGCTGGCGTCCAGCGCCAGGCCATTGAGGAAGGCGTCGACACGGGGCTGGCCATTGAGCGGCAGGATCTCCACCAGGTCGCCGGCCTCCCAGCTGGCAGGCGCTTCCGGTTGCAAGCCAAGCAGGTACACCGGCTGGCCCTGGCTGCCAGGGTTCAACAGTTCGCGGCGCACCAGTGACCAATTGGCAAAGCTCGGCGGCTGCCAGGCGGCCACCGGCTGGGCGCCGGTCAGCTGCGCCAGTTCTTGCTGCCACTGCTGCAGCGCTGCCTGGTCGGCATTGTCCACTTCCACCGGGCTGAACGCGCTGCTGGCACCGCGCTCACCCAGCCATGCCTGCAAGCGGCGGGCGAAGCCGCAGAAGTGCGGATACTGGCGGTCGCCGAGGGCGAGTACAGCGTAGCTGAGGTTGTTCAGCGCCCAAGGTTGGCCAAGTACCTTGCGCTCGAAGGCGCGGGCGCTGTCGGGGGCTTCGCCGTCGCCGAAGGTGCTGACCACGAACAGCGCGCGGCGGGCTTGTCGAAGGTCGTTTTCACCCAGTTCGGCCAGGGCGCGCACCTGTACCGGCATGCCCGCTGCTTGCAGCTGCCCGGCGCTCTGCCAGGCCAGTTGCTCGGCAAAGCCGCTTTGGCTGGCAAAACTGATCAGCCAGCTTTCGCCGCTGCCATTGTTGCTGGCAACGCTGCCACGGGCTTCGCGCACCTGGCGCTTCTTGCGGCGGCGGTCGAGGTACAGCAGCCAGCCGGTGACGAAGAACAGCGGCATGGTCAGGCTGGCGATAGTGACGATGATGCGGCCCGGCAGGCCGAAGTATTCGCCAACGTGCAGGGCGTAGACGCTTTGCAGTAGCTGGGCCTTGAAGGACTTGTCGGTGTAGCGGTCGTGGTTTTTCACCTGGCCGGTGGCCGGGTCCAGCACCAAGGTGTTGAACGCGCGCGGGTGATCGGCGTTGTCCAGCAAGTAGAACAGGTTGGCAGGCTGGCCACCCACCGGCGGCAGGCGCAGGTTATACATGGCCAGGCCTGGGCCGGCAGCGTTTTTGAGGTTGGCCCAGATCGCGTCATAGTCGACCACCAGCGGCGGGGCGTTCTTGTCGACTTTCTGCGGCCCGTGGCGGCCACGGCCTTCGCCGCGTTTTTGTTGCTGGCCCGCGGCCGGCTTGTCGGCCAGCAGCTTGTTCAGGCCTTCGCGGTACCATTCATAGGACCAGAACAGCCCGGTAAGGGCGAACAGCAGATAGAACAGCAGGCACCAGGTACCGGCCACGGCGTGCAGGTCCCAGTTGAAGGCTCGACCTTTCTTGGCCCAGTCGAAGGTCAGCCAGGTGCGCCAGTCCAGTGCCTTGCGCGGCCAGCGCAGGTACAGGCCGGAGAGGCAGAAGAACACCAGCATCAGGGTGCAGGCACCGGTAATCTGCCGGCCGGTGTCGCCCATGGCCAGGAAGCGGTGCAGGTTGAGCATGAGGTTGAAGAAGCCTTGCCCGGCCACTTTGCCCTTGAGTTCGCCGGTGTAGGGGTCGGCATAGCGCAGCTCGCCACGGCGTTCGCCGGGTGGCGGCATGAAGAAGATCCGTGCGGCGTTGCCTTCACGCACGTCGACCCACAGCATCGACACCTTGTCGTGTTGCTGGGCCTCGACTCGCTGGACCAGCTCGGCTGGCGGCAGCACGCCTTCGGCGCGCACCTCTACCTTGAGCACATCGGCATTGAATGCGCGCAGCAGTTCTTCCTGGAACGAATACAAGGCCCCGGTGATGCCCATCAAGGCCAGCACCAGGCCAGCGGTGATGCCAAAGAACCAGTGCAATTGGAACAGCGTCTTCTTCACCACGTCTCTCACCTTGTGTTGCTGCCGCTACCTGCGCGGCGTGCATTATGCCTTGATACGCAAAAGCCCCGCTCACTGGTATGAACGGGGCTTTGGGTTGCTGCGTTAGAAGTGAACGCTGGTGGTCAACAGTGCAGTCCGCCCGGCCGCCTGGTTGGCGAAGTGGGTGGAGAAGGCCTTGTCGTAGTACACCTCGTTCGTCAGGTTCTGCACGTTCAGCTGCAGGTCGACGTTCTTGGTCAGCTTGTAGGCCGCCATGGCGTCGTAGCGAACGTAGCTGTCGACCATGGTGGTGTTGGCTACGCTGCCGTACACGTCATCCACGTAGAACGCACCGCCACCGATGGTCAGCTTCGGCGTGATCGCGTAAGTGGTCCACAAGCTGGCGCTGTTGTTTGGCGTGTTCGGCAGTTGGTTGCCGTCGTTGGCCTTGCCCAGCGGGCCGCCGTCGATCTGGCGTGCCTGCATGTAGGTGTAGCCGGCGAACACCTGCCATTTATCGGTCAGCTTGCCGCTGGCAGACAGTTCAATACCTTGCACGCGGGTTTCACCGACGTTCTCGTAGGTGTTGGTGTTGACCTGTACCCGGGCGTTTTCTTTCTCGGTGCGGAACAGCGCCGCAGCCAGAGACAGGCGCTCGTCAAGCAGGTTCCACTTGGTGCCGATCTCGTAGTTGGTGGTTTCTTCCGGCTCCATATCGCTGGCCAGCAGATTCCCGTTGCGGTCAGGTGTGCCACCCAGCGGGTTGCCTTCGGTACCTTCGCCGAGCATGGCGCCTGGTGGCGTTGCGGAGGTGGCGTAGGACACGTAGATGCTGCCGTTTTCGGCCGGCTTCCACACCAGACCCAGTTGGCCGGTCACGAACTCGCTGACGTCGTTGCCTTTGGCAGTGGTGGTGCCAGCGGCGTTGTAGGTTTTGTAGTCGGTGTCGAAGTGGTCGTATCGCAGGCCCATGTTGACCAGCCACTCGGGGGTCAGCTCCAGGGTGTCGAATACATAGATCGCGCGGGTCTTGCTGTTGGTGGTGGTGCCAGCGTAGTTGCGCGAGATGGTGCCGTTCCACGGATCATCCGGGTTCGGGTTGCTCAGCGAGGTGCAGTTGTACCCGCTGGTGGAGCCGATCATGCCCGGGGTGCAGTTGGTATTGGCGCTGCCGCCTGGGACGGTGTCGGTGTCAACGGTGTAGCTGGAGCGCTCGCTTTCTTCACGGCTCAGCTCGATACCGGTGGAGAAGCTGTTTTTCAAACCACCGACGTAGAACTCGCCGAACAGGTCGGTCTGGTTGGTGGTGGTGGCGGTATTACCCACCCGGGTGTTGGCACGACGCCACACGCTGCCGTTGTTGACGTTGCCCTTGCTGTCGTCAGGCTGGGTCAGGATGTAGTCCTGCATGCTGTTGCCGTGACGCAGGGTGTTCTTGATGGTCAGCGCGTCGGTCAGGTCGTGCTCGATGGCGAAGGTGGCGATGTCCACGCGGGTCTTGCGGAAGTCGCGACCGGTCAGGCCGTAGAAGTTATCGCTGTCGCCGCCGTCATTCGGTTTGCTCGGGTGCGCCGAGGTGCGCCCGGCGCTGCCGTTGGTCGGGATGGTGTATGGGATGCCCGAATCCGGCAGATCGTCGCTTTCCAGGTGGTAGTAGTCAAGGTTGACGCGGGTTGGCGTGCCCAGGCCGAAGGCCAGCGACGGGGCGATACCCCAGCGGTCGTAGTTGACCTTGTCGCGGCCGGCGACGTTGCTTTCGTGGGTCATCAGGTTCAGGCGGCCGGCAACGGTATCGCTGAACTGGTAGTTGCCATCGAAGGTGTAGCGCTGGGTCTGGTCGCTGCCCCAAGTCCAGGCGCCGTCGAGCGAGTTGCCAAGGTGCGCGCGCTTGCTCACCAGGTTGATGGTGCCGCCGGCAGCGCCACGGCCACCGATGGCCGAGTTAGGGCCCTTGGCCACTTCCACCGACTCGATGGCGAAAATTTCGCGGGTTTGCGCGCCAGTGTCTCGCACGCCGTCCAGGTAGGTATCACCCTGGGCATCGAAGCCACGAATGAACGGGCGGTCGCCTTGCGGGTTGCCGCCTTCGCCAGCACCGAAGGTAATGCCCGGCACAGTGCGCAGTGCGTCCTGCAGGGTCAAGGCATTGGTGTCCTTGATCACTTGCTGCGGGATCACGGTAACCGAGCGCGGGGTGTCTAACAGCGGCGCGGTGTACTTCTGCGAGGAGGCCTTTTCAACCTTGTAATCGGTGCTGGCTTGTTCAGCCTTGCCATTGACGCTGGTGGCGTCGAGGGTGATAGCGCTGGTGGCGGCCGGGTCGGCGGCGTAGACCGAAGTGGCGCTAAGGGCGACACCGATGGCAGACACGATCAGGCGTGGCGAACTCACAGCAGATGGTACGGACTGGCGCATTGCTAAGGACCTTCCCCAAGGTGTTGAGGCGGCGGATCTTAATGTAAGCAATTGTGACTCACAATTGAGAGTCGTTACCATTCGTGAAGAATTTACAATCTTTACAATTTGCCTTTACGGTTTCATCCAGCTGAAACGTCTTAAGCGGCGAATGGGGCTTGTGCAGCGCAAAAGGGAATCAATATCATTGGCGCCTTTACACTTCCTAACGGTGCTGCTGCCATGCTGCTTCACATCCCAGGCCTGTTCGACGCTGATGAGCTGGCCCGTATTCGCGAGGCGCTGGAGCAGGCCGACTGGGCTGATGGCAAGGCTACGGCTGGCTACCAGTCGGCCAAGGCCAAGCACAACCTGCAGTTGCCGGAAGGGCACCCGCTGGCCAAGGAGATTGGCAGCGCGCTGATCGACCGGCTGTGGAAAACCCCGCGCTTCATGTCGGCGGCCTTGCCACACAAGGTGTTCCCGCCGCTGATCAACTGCTACCGCGAAGGCGGCAACTTCGGTTTTCACATCGACAACGCCCTGCGCCAGCCCAAGGGCAGCCCGGAGCGGGTGCGTACCGACCTGTCTTCCACGCTGTTCCTCAGCGACCCGGACAGCTACGACGGTGGCGAGTTGGTGATTCAGGACACTTACGGCGTGCAGCAGGTCAAGTTGGCCGCCGGTGACCTGGTGCTGTACCCCGGCACCAGCCTGCACAAGGTAAACCCGGTAACCCGTGGCCAGCGTTACGCCGCATTTTTCTGGACCCAGAGCCTGGTGCGTGAGGACAGCCAGCGGACGCTGTTGTTCGAGATGGATAACGCTATCCAGCAATTGACTGCCGATGTGCCGGACCATCCGTCGCTGCTGCAACTGACCGGCACGTACCACAACCTGCTGCGCCGCTGGGCTGAGGTATGAGCCGTGTCCTACCAGTTGCGACGTGAGGAAGTGGTGGATGTGGCCGGTTTGCAGGCCATGCTGGAGGAAAGCCCCGGCAAGGCCGCTCAGGCGATTCTGGCGGCAGCGGGGCAGGGCGCGGTCGAGGCGCAGTTGCTGTTGGGGCAGATCCTGCTGGATGGCCGTGGAATCCAGCAGGATGCCACCGTGGCCCGGCGTTGGTTTGGCATCGCCGCACAGGGCGGCAGTGCCATGGCGCACAACATGCTCGGGCGTTGCCTGGAGCATGGTTGGGGCGGCGAGCCGAGCCTGACGCAGGCGGCCATCCACTATGCGCGCGCGGCTGATGCCGGTTTGGATTGGGGCCTTTACAATCTGGGCAACCTGCTGGCCACTGGTCGCGGGGTGCCGGCCAATCAGGCGCAGGCACTGATGTGCTACGAGAAGGCTGCGCAGATGGGGCATGCCAAGTCGATGAACCTGTACGGGCGTTACCTGGAGCAGGGCATTGCAACGGCGCCAAGCCCGGCGCGAGCGGTGCGCTGGTATCGGCGTTCGGCTGAGGCTGGGGATTTTCGAGGGATGTTCAGCCTGGCGCTGGTACTGGTAGAGCGCGGGCAGATGGCGGAGGCCGGGCAGTGGTTGGAGCGGGCGCGGGTTGAGGGGAACATGAATTTCCTGCGCGCTGCGTTGGTGACCTTGCAGGGCGCTGGGCCGGTGTTGATGGCCTTTGCGGGGCGGTATGCCGAGGAGATCGAACGGCGCGAAGACCGTTCCAATCCGACCGGTTGACGCGGTCAGGTGTAGGAGCGGCCTTGGGGGCACGCAAACAAAAACGGGGCCTTGCGGCCCCGTTCTGCATTACAGGTAGTAAGCCTTCAGCGGCGGGAAGCCGTTGAATTCCACCGCGCTGTAGCTGGTGGTGTAGGCGCCGGTCGACAGCCAGTACAGGCGGTCACCGATGGCCAGGTTCAGCGGCAGGCCGTACTTGTAGTTTTCGTACATGATGTCGGCGCTGTCGCAGGTCGGGCCGGCGATGACCACTTCTTCGGCTTCGCCTTTCTTCTCGGTCCAGATCGGGAACTTGATGGCTTCGTCCATGGTTTCGATCAGGCCGGAGAACTTGCCCACATCGGTGTAGATCCAGCGCTCGACTGCGGTACGCGACTTGCGCGCCACCAGCACCACTTCGCTGACCAGGATACCGGCGTTGGCAATCAGCGAACGGCCTGGCTCCAGGATGATTTCCGGCAGCTCGTCACCGAAGTCTTCCTTCAGGAAGCGGATGATTTCTTCAGCGTAGGTTTCCAGGCTGTTGGTACGGGTGATGTAGTTGGCCGGGAAGCCGCCACCCATGTTGATCAGCTTGAGCTCGATGCCATCTTCTTCCTTCAGGCGCTCGAAGATCACCTTGACCTTGGCAATGGCAGCATCCCACACGCTGATGTCGCGCTGCTGCGAGCCCACGTGGAAGGAGATGCCGTAAGGCACCAGGCCCAGGTCGCGGGCGAGGATCAGCAGGTCCATGGCCATGTCGGTCTGGCAGCCGAACTTGCGGGACAGCGGCCAGTCAGCCGTGGTCGAGCCTTCAGTCAGGATACGCACGTACACTTTCGAGCCCGGTGCGGCCTTGGCGATGTTGCGCAGGTCGGCTTCGGAGTCGGTGGCGTACAGGCGCACGCCCTTCTCGTAGAAGTAGCGGATGTCCTTGGACTTCTTGATGGTGTTGCCGTAGCTGATACGGTCGGCGCTGACGCCACGGCCCAGCACTTTGTCCAGCTCGTAGATCGAGGCGATGTCGAAGCTCGAACCCTTCTCTTTGAGCAGGTCGATGATTTCGACGGCCGGGTTGGCCTTGACCGCGTAGTACACCTTGGCGAATTCGAAACCGGCGCGCAGGTCGTCATAGGCCTGGCTGATCATCTGGGTATCGATGAGTACGAACGGGGTTTCCTGCTTGTCGGCGAACGCCTTCATTTTCTGGAAGGTGTCACGCGCGAAATAGTCTTCGACCTGGATCGACATGCTCAGGGACTCCATGGGCAAACTGAAAGAATAAGTGGCTGCAAACTGAACGTCCTCCGTATCCCCACTTTGGTTCGCCTACTCAGTACTTGAGCCGGATGGATCGTTTCCAGCATGGACGTTCGGCGCGCACTTTAGGGCGTGAAGAATGCAGAATCAACAGGTAATCCGGGCGTGATCGGCGTGGATCGACGACCAGCCATTTGAATAGACGACCCATGTGACCGGCTGATGTTCCCCACGATGTTTCAAGCGTAAAAAATTGTGGAATAGACCGCATTGGGGCCTTCGCCGGTAAACCCGCTCCTACAGGGTTTTCGCCATTCCTGTGGGAGCGGGTTTACCCGCGAAAGGGCCAGGGGTGTTCATATTTATGGCCACATTTTCCTGGTACCCACGTACAGGAAATGGCTCATAAATTTTTTGTTACCGACTGGCGGATTTGCTGGTTTTGATGAGAAACATTACTATTCGCACCCTTGTCTGCCTTCCTGATGACCCCCGACCGTGTCCGGACACAAAGGCTTCCTCGACCATTACCATGAGCTGATCGGCACCTGGACGCGCAAACTGCGCAGTCGTCAGCAGGCCGAGGACCTCACCCACGATGCCTTTGTCCGGGTACTGGAGAACCCGCGCGAACAGGTTGAGCAGCCGCGTGCCTACTTGCACCAGACCGCACGCAACATTGTCGTGGATGGCTTGCGCCGCGAAGACCGCCGCCAGGCCCTGGAACTGGAAGCTTTCGACGATGGCGGTAGCGGCAGTGGCGACCCGGAGGCCTACGTGCAAGCCCTGGAGCTGGCCGACAGCGTCGAGCGGGCACTGGCCGAGCTGCCGCTCAACTGCCGGCAGGTGTTCATCTGGCAGAAGCTCGAAGGCCTTACCCAAGCCGAAATCGCCGAGCGCATGGGGTTGAGCAAGAACATGGTCGAAAAGTATATGATCCGCACGCTCCGGCACTTGCGTGAACATGTGGATGTGTCGGCATGAAGCGTCAGGAGACCTTTTCGATGAAACAGCACGGTACCGATACCGTCCGCGAGCAGGCGGCCGCATGGTTCGCCCGCGAGCAGGATGCGCCTCGGGATGCCGGGCTGCAGAAACAGTTGCGTGCCTGGTTGGCGAGCGACGAGCGCCACCGGGAAGAGTACGAACACCTCAGTCGCGTTTGGCAGGCCGCCAGCTTCATTCCACGCCAGCGCCTTGAAGCGCTGTGCCAGCCGGAACCGGTGCAGCAGCTGCCTCGTCGGCGCTTTGTGCGTCAGGCCTTGGCCGCCAGTGTTGCGGTGTTGGCGTTGGGGCTGGGCTGGGCCGGCTGGCACTACCAGCAACTGAACCATCAGGACAGCCTGCAGACTGCCTTTAACGAGCGCCGCCAGGTTGAGTTGCCGGATGGCACGCACCTGGAACTTAATGGCAACACACAGGTGCAGGTCGATTTCAGCGCCGGACAGCGGCATATCCGCCTGAGCGCCGGGGAGGTGATGTTCAGCGTCGCCCACGACAGCGCCAGGCCGTTCGTGGTCGACACCGCCCAGGGCCGTGTGACGGTAACCGGTACCCGCTTTGACGTTCGCCTGGACCCGGCCAGCACGCGGGTAGCGGTGGAGCAGGGTTCGGTGCGTGTGCAGGGCAAGGGAGCGTCACTTGCGCAGCTTACGGCCGGGCAGGGTTCGCAAATAGACGCTCAAGGCGCGGTCACCGCACCTTACGCAGTCAATGCTGCCGCTGTGACCGCCTGGCGCCAGGGCAAGCTGGTGTTCGATAACGCGACCTTGGCCGAGGTAGTGGCTGAAGCCTCGCGCTACCGCAGCCAACCGTTGCGGGTTGCCCCGGGCAAAGTCGCCCAGATGCGCCTTTCCAGCACTTTCAGCACCGACGACACCGACGCGCTGCTGCGGGCCTTGCCGAGCATCCTGCCGGTGGCCATCAAGGCCCATGAAGACGGCTCTCGCGAAATAATTGCGAAATAGATTCAGGTTTTTTTCCACTCGTTCGTCTTCCTCGCCAGCTGCAACTGCCAAGCATTTCCATTTGCACGCAGTTGGCGTTTATTCCGCATTCAGGATGTTTCGACGACGTGAACAACAACAAACCTTTCCCACGTTTGCCCGCCCTGGCGCTGGCCCTGGCGGTCAGTGCCGTGGCCGTCAACAGCCAGGCTGCAGAGGCCGGCAACACCATCCAGATCCAGGCCCAGCCGCTGGGATCGGCGCTGAGCCAGCTTGGCCAGCAGACCAACCTGCAACTGTTCTTCAGCCCCGAGTTGGTGGCTGGCAAGCAGGCCCCGGCGGTGTCTGGCAACCTGGCGCCGGTGCAAGCGCTGCAAGAGTTGCTGCAAGGCAGCGGGCTGACCTTCGAGGTGTCCCAGGACACCGTTGTGGTAAAGCCGCTGCCGACTACCCTTGACCTGGGCAGTGGCAGCCTGGAGCTGGCGCCCACCGACATCAAGGTAGTCGGTGACTGGCTGGGCGATGCGCAGCAGAGCGTGGTGCAGAACCACCCCGGCGCCCGCACCGTGGTGCGCCGCGAGGCGATGGTGGAAAAGGGCGCCATGAACGTTCGCGATGTGCTGCGTGGCATCCCGGGTGTGCAGGTGCAGGATTCCAACGGCACTGGCGGCAGCGATCTGTCGCTGAACGTGGGCGTGCGCGGCCTGACCTCGCGCCTGTCGCCGCGCTCCACCGTGTTGATCGACGGCATCCCGGCCGCGTTCGCGCCGTATGGCCAGCCTCAGCTGTCGATGGCGCCGATTTCCTCGGGCAACCTCGACAGCATCGACGTGGTACGTGGCGCAGGCTCGGTGCGTTATGGCCCGCAGAACGTGGGAGGGGTGATCAACTTCGTCACCCGGGCAATTCCGGAAAAGGCCTCGGCAGAGCTGTCCACCACCCTGGAAACCTCCCAGCACGGCGGCTGGAAGCACACCGAGTCGGCCTTCGTCGGCGGCACGGCAGACAACGGCATGGGGGTGGCACTGCTGTATACCGGCGTCAACGGCAACGGTTACCGTGAAAGCAACAACGGCAACGACATCGACGACGTTATCCTCAAGACCCACTGGGCGCCGACCGATGTCGACGAGTTCTGGCTCAACTTCCACTACTACGATGGCCGCGCCGACATGCCCGGTGGCCTGACCCAGGCCCAGTACGACAGCAACCCGTACCAGTCGCTGCGCGATTACGACTACTTCGCCGGTCGGCGCAAGGACGTATCGTTCAAGTGGCAACGCCAGCTCGACGATGCCACCCAGTTCGAAGTGCTGACTTATTACACCGACAGCTTCCGTGGCAGTGCCATCGCTTCGCGTGACATGAAGACCCTGTCGTCGTACCCGCGCAACTACCACACCTTCGCCATCGAGCCGCGTGTGTCGCGTATCTTCTTTGCCGGCCCGACCACGCAGGAAGTCAGTGTGGGTTACCGCTACCTGAAGGAAGCGATGCGTGAGCAGTCGACGCGCCTGGCGCTGATCGACAACGTGCCCACCGTGACCCCGACCTCCGACGGCCATGTGTTCCAGGACCGTAGCGGTGGTACCGAGGCCAGCGCCTACTACATCGACGACAAGATCGATGTGGGTAACTGGACCATCACCCCGGGCATCCGCTTCGAGCACATCAACACCGACTGGCGCGACCGCCCGGTGCTGGACGCCAACAACCGCCCGGTAGCGGAGAAGAAACGCAGCATCACCAGCAACGAGCCGCTGCCAGCGTTGAGCGTGATGTACCACATCTCCGATGCCTGGAAGGTGTTCGCCAACTACGAGACCTCGTTCGGCAGCCTGCAGTACTTCCAGCTGGGCCAGGGCGGCACCGGCAACAGCACGGCCAATGGCCTGGAGCCGGAAAAGGCCAAGACCTACGAGATCGGTACGCGGTATGACAATGGTGGTTTCGCCGGTGAGCTGACGGCGTTCTACATCGACTTCGATGACGAGTTGCAGTACATCAGCAACGATGTGGGTTGGACCAACCTGGGCGCCACCAAGCACCAGGGTATCGAAGCGTCGGTTCGTTATGACCTGGCCGGGCTGGACCCGCGCTTCGAAGGCCTGTCGGTGAACGGCGGCTACACCTACACCCGCGCCACCTATGAAGGCGAGATTCCCGGCTTCAAGGGCCGTGACCTGCCGTTCTACTCACGCCAGGTGGCCACTGCCGGCGTGCGTTACGAGGTCAACCGCTGGACCTGGAACCTGGATGCCTACGCCCAATCCAAGCAGCGTGCGCCGGGCACCGGGATCAACGCCGACGGCAGCTTCAATGGTGACTACATCACCGAGCCGAGTGCCGATGGGCAGTATGGCGATATTCCGGGTTATGTGACCTGGCATGCCCGTGGCGGGTATGAGTTCGGGCCAGAGATGTCCAATCTGAAGCTGGCGGTGGGGGTGAAGAACCTGTTCGACAAGCAGTACTTCACCCGTTCCAGCGACAACAATGCCGGCATTTATGTGGGTGAGCCGCGCACCTTCTATGTGCAGGCCAGTGTAGGGTTCTGATCTGAAATTGCCGGGGCGCAACGCGCCCCCGGCGATTACGAAGCCACCGCCTCAGCCGGCGAAACGATACTGGTCTTCGCCCCCCGCGACCTACCCGAACTCAGATAAGCCGCAATCGACTCCTGCGTCACCTCGCCCAAGAACACCTGCTCGGCATCCAGCACCGGCAACCACGCCCTATTAAATTCGTACATCCGCGACAGCAGGATGCGCAAATGCTCATCATGCGAAGCCGTGGCATTGAACTGGCGCAGGAAGTCCCCGCACGTGCCTTGCTGGCGGTGCATGTCGCGTCGGCGCACATAACCCAGCGCCTTGTTCTGTGCATCGGTCACCACTACGTAGCGGCGGTCGTGCTCGTCCAGCAGCTCCAGCGCATCGCTCACCGGCGTCTCCGGGCTCACCGACGGCGCGTTGTCTGCGGCATCCTCGGCACGCACCAGCAGCAAGCGTTTCAGCGTGCTGTCCTGGCCTACGAAGTTGCTCACGAAGTCATCCACCGGATGCGCCAGCAGGGTGTCCGGGTGGTCCAGCTGCAGCAGCTTGCCGGCGCGGAAAATGGCGATCTTGTCGCCCAGCTTGATGGCTTCGTCGATGTCGTGGCTGACCATGATCACCGTCTTGTTCAGCGCCCGCTGCATCTCGAAGAACTCGTTCTGGATCATCTCGCGGTTGATCGGGTCGACCGCGCCGAAGGGTTCGTCCATAAGCAGCACCGGGGCCTCGGCTGCCAGCGCGCGGATCACGCCGATGCGCTGTTGCTGGCCACCGGACAGTTCACGCGGGTAGCGCTGCAGGTACTGCTTGGGCTCCAGCTTGATCATGTGCATCAGCTCGCGCGCACGCTCGTGGCATTTTTGCTTGTCCCAGCCGAGCAGGCGCGGGACCACGGTGATGTTCTCCTCGATGGTCATGTTGGGGAACAGGCCGATCTGCTGGATCACGTAGCCGATGCGGCGGCGCAGGGTCACTTCGTCCAGGCCGCTGGTGTCTTCGCCGTTGATGAACACCTGGCCGGAGGTGGGGGTGATCAGGCGGTTGATCATTTTCAGCGTGGTGCTTTTGCCGCAGCCCGAGGGGCCGAGGAACACGCAGATTTCCCCTTCGTTGACGGTGAGGTTTACCGCGTCGACGGCTTTCACGTCCTTGCCGTTGACGTTGAAGGTTTTGCTGAGGTTCTTCAGTTCGATCATGAGCGCAGTCCTTCTGGAGTCAGGGCACGTTGCAGGGTTTGCAGGAGCAGGTCGGCAATGATCGCCAGCAGGCTGACCAGCACGGCGCCGACCAGCAGCATCGACATGTCGCTGCGGCTGATGGAGGTGAGGATGAGCACACCCAGGCCGCCGGCGCCGATGGTGGCGGCGATGGTCATGACGCCGATGTTCATGACCACGGCGGTGCGCACACCGGCGAGGATCACCGGCACTGCGATGGGCAGCTCGACCATGCGCAGGCGCTGGCCGAAGGTCATGCCGATGCCGCGTGCGGCTTCACGGATGCCGGGCTCGACGTTGGTCAGGGCCAGGTAGGTGTTGCGCATGATTGGCAGCAGCGAATAGAGGAACACGGCAGTGATCGCCGGGAGTGGTCCAAGGCCTTGGCCAAATTTGGAGTAGAACGGCAGCAGAAGGCCGAACAGGGCAATGGAGGGGATGGTGAGCAGCACCGTGGCGCTGGCCTGCAATGGGCCAGCGAGGGCCGGGAAGCGCGTCATCAGAATGCCCAGCGGCACCCCGACGAGGATCGCCAGGCCTACTGCTACGCCCACCAGCATGATGTGCTGCCAGGTCAGTTGCAGCACCTGGGCCCAGTCCAGGTGGCTGAAGGTATCGATCAGGTTCATGGCTGGCCCTCGCTGTTCAGTGGGTGTTCACGCAGGAAGGCGGCGGCGACGGCGGTCGGGTTCTGGTGCTCGACGTCGACCTTGGCGTTGAGCTGGCGCATGGTTTCGTCATCCAGCTGCTCGGCCAGCGGCTTGAGCAGGCCGGCCAGTTGCGGGTTGGCGTCGAGCACCGCCTTGCGCACCACCGGGGCGGCGGTGTAGTCCGGGAAGTAGTGTTTGTCGTCTTTCAGCAGCTTGAGGTCGAAGGCGTTCAGGCGGCCATCGGTGGTATACACCAAGCCAGCGAACACCTGGTTGTTGCGCATGGCCGTGTAGACGAGGCCGCCGTCCATCTGGCGGATGTTGCGACGGTCCAGCGGCAGGCCGTACATCTCGCGCAGGCCGACCAGGCCGTCGGGGCGGTTGGCGAACTCGGTGTCCAGCGCCACCAGGTGGGTGCGCTGGCTTTCGTCATGCAGCACCTGGCTGAGGTCGCTGATGGTGTTCACCTGCGGGTAGGCTTCGGCCACTTGGCGGGGCAGGCCCAGTGCGTAGGTGTTGCTGAACTTCGACGGGGTCAGCCAGATCAGGTCCTTCTTGGCATCCAGTGCCTTTACCCTGGCGAAAGTGGCTTCGGCGTTGGGCATGCGCTCGTCGATGTGGTTATACGACACCAGCGACACGCCCGTGTATTCCCACATCAGGTCGAGCTGGCCGGTCTCCTGGGCCTGGCGTGCGATGTTGCTGCCAAGGCCGGTGGTGACACGCACGTCGAAGCCATTGGCACGCAGGTATTGCGCGGTGATTTCGGCGAGCACGGTCTGTTCGGTGAATACCCGCGCGCCGATGCGCACCAGCGGTTTTTCAGCTGCTTGGGCAAATCCTGCGAACAGCAGGGCCGCGCCCAGCAGCAAGGCGATTCTTTTCTTCATACGTTCCCTATCCTTATTGGGCCAGGCCACGTTCCAGCCAGCGCTTGCTGGAGAAACTCACCGCTGCGTCCAGCACCAGGGCCAGCAGCGCGGTGCACGCGGCGCCCAGCAGCAGCTGTGGCTGGTTGTTCAGGGCGATGCCGGGGAAGATCAGGCTGCCCAGGCTGTTGGCACCGATCAGGAAAGCCAGGGGCGCGGTGCCCACGTTCAACGCCAGGGCCACGCGAACACCGCCGACAATGATCGGCACGGCGTTGGGCAATTCCACCTGCCAGAGTTGCTGGCGCGGGGTCATGCCGATGCCGGTGGCGGCTTCCTTGAGCGAGGCGGGGACGTTTTTCAGGCCCTCGTAGGTGTTGCGCACGATGGGCAAGAGAGAGGCGAGGAACAGTGCGAAGATCGCAGGCCCGGCGCCGATGCCCAGAATACTCAGGGCGATGGCCAGAACGGCCAGGGGAGGGATGGTGTTGCCAACGTTGAAGAACTGCATGAAGCGCTCGGCTTTGTCGACCCGGTGCGGTCGACTGAGCGCAATGCCAGCGGGGATGCCCACGGCCAACGCCGCCGCCATCGAAGCCAGCACCAGTACCAGGTGCGCTTGCAGGTAGAACCCAAGATCGTCGCGATAACGCGTGATCGTGTCGATGCCGATCCAGTGGATCAGCAGGGCCAGGATGACGAGCACGATGGCGCATCCCAACAGCCCTTTTCCGTAGCGTTTTGCCACAGGCGGACTCCTTGTGTAGTCGGCGAGCACACTTCTTTTTTGCCGGCCAGGCCTGGCGGCGGATGGTGTGTTCGCGAGTAGCAGCTTGATACACGCCGAAGGCTGCGATCAGGCCATGAGCCGAACCCCGTCGGGCCCGAAAATGCTGATGAAACCGATCCCCAACCGAAGCGGGTTGCAGGGGAGTGGACGTCTCCGTGGGTGTAAAGGTTCCCATCTGAGGCGGCATTTGGCCAGCGTTAATCACTGGAGCAATAGAAAATTGACGCGAAAAATAAGCGCAATTCTTACATCAAGGCGTTGAATTACCTGCTATCAAGCCACTTGTCTCGCCAAGCAATATTCCCTTTGAAGTTTCTCGATAATTTCCTTGAGGGAATATTCTCTCGGAGGTATTTTTGTTGTGTGGTGTATAGGGATGTGCCCAGAATTCACAGTCGAGTTCGGGAGGTTGGCAATGGAGGTTCAGGATGAACTGTTGGCTCACCTCCACCTGCTTGCATGCCGCGGCCCGGCTTTAGGGCGACCTCGTGTGGATACCCTGAAGGGTTCAAGGCACGCGAACATGAAAGAGTTGCGGTTCAGCGTCGGCGATGGTGTGTGGCGCGTAGCGTTCGCTTTTGACCCATCTCGATGCGCGTTGCTGTTGGTCGCGGGAGACAAGGGCAGGCATCAATGAGCGTAGGTTTTACCGGAGCCTGATCGACCGTGCCGACGCACGTTTCGAGCGGCACCTGTCCAGAGGTTGAACGATGAAAACACTCGATGACGTCATGAACGAACTTTCACCTGAGCGCAGGGCGAGGGTGGAAGCACGCGGTCGGGAACTGATCCGTGAAGAAATGACCATGCAAGCATTGCGCAGGCAGTTGGATATCACGCAGGAAGAGTTGGCGGAGCGTCTCGATATTCGTCAGGGCAATGTTTCGAAAGTGGAGAAGAGGAGTGACATGTTGATATCCACCCTGCGCAGCTATGTGGAGGCCTTGGGTGGGACATTGGAACTCGTTGTACATATGCCCGGCCGGCCTCCTGTCACGCTTGACGGTTTTTGTGAGGATCAGGCAAAACGCGCGTGATTGACCAGCGGGCGGGGATCAGATTTTCGTCCCCGCCCAACTTCAGGTATGATATCGCCCCTTTTAAATCCCCCAGTCAGGCGATTTCCCATGACCAACCAGGCCGCCGAAGTCGCGAAGCGCCGCACTTTCGCAATCATTTCCCACCCCGACGCCGGTAAGACCACCATCACCGAGAAGCTGCTGCTGATGGGCAAGGCCATTGCCGTCGCCGGTACCGTGAAGTCGCGCAAGTCCGACCGCCACGCCACCTCCGACTGGATGGAAATGGAGAAGCAGCGCGGCATCTCCATCACCACCTCGGTGATGCAGTTCCCGTACCGCGAGCACATGATCAACCTGCTCGACACCCCCGGCCACGAAGACTTCTCGGAAGACACCTACCGCACCCTGACCGCAGTGGACTCGGCGCTGATGGTGCTCGACGGCGGTAAAGGGGTTGAGCCGCGTACCATCGCCCTGATGGACGTGTGCCGCCTGCGCGATACGCCGATCGTCAGCTTCATCAACAAACTCGACCGTGACATCCGCGACCCGATCGAACTGCTGGACGAGATCGAAGCCGTACTGAAGATCAAGGCCGCGCCGATCACCTGGCCGATTGGTTGCTACCGCGACTTCAAAGGCGTGTACCACCTCACCGGCGACTACATCGTGGTGTACACCCCTGGCCACGGCCATGAGCGCACCGAAGCCAAGATCATCCAGAAGCTGGACTCGGACGAAGCCCGCGCACACCTGGGTGACCAGTACGACTCGTTTGTCGAGCAGCTGGAGCTGGTGCAGGGCGCCTGCCATGAGTTCAACCAGGAAGAGTTCATCAACGGGCAGCTGACCCCGGTGTTCTTCGGTACGGCGCTGGGCAACTTCGGTGTGGATCACGTGCTCGACGCCGTGGTCGACTGGGCGCCGCGCCCGCTGGGCCGCGTTGCCCACGAGCGTACCGTCGAGCCTGTGGAAGAGAAGTTCACCGGCTTCGTGTTCAAGATCCAGGCGAACATGGACCCGAAACACCGCGACCGTATCGCCTTCATGCGCATCTGCTCGGGCAAGTACGAGAAGGGCATGAAGATGCGCCACGTGCGCCTGAACAAGGACCTGCGTATCGGCGATGCGCTGACCTTCTTCTCCTCCGAGCGTGAACAGCTGGAAGAGGCCTTTGCCGGTGACATCATTGGCCTGCACAACCATGGCACCATCCAGATCGGTGACACCTTCACCGAAGGCGAAGCGCTGGGCTTCACCGGTATCCCGCACTTCGCCCCGGAGCTGTTCCGTCGCGTGCGCCTCAAGGACCCGCTGAAGTCCAAGCAGCTGCGCCAGGGCTTGCAGCAGCTGGCTGAAGAAGGTGCTACCCAGGTGTTCTTCCCGGAGCGTAGCAACGACATCATCCTCGGTGCGGTCGGTGTGCTGCAGTTCGACGTGGTCGCCAGCCGCCTGAAGGAAGAGTACAAGGTCGAGTGCGCCTACGAGCCGATCACCGTGTGGTCGGCCCGCTGGATCAGCTGCGACGACAAGAAGAAGCTTGAGGAATTCCAGACCAAGGCCATGGAAAACCTGGCCATCGACGGTGGCGGTCACCTGACCTACCTGGCGCCTACCCGGGTCAACCTGTCGCTGATGGAAGAGCGCTGGCCGGACATCAAATTCCGCGCTACCCGCGAGCATCACTGATAATTGAGAATGGGGCCGCCAAGCGGCCCCTTTTCAATTCCCGGCTTTGATACTGGTCCAGATCCGCGTGCGAATGCGGTCGATCTTCGCCGGCATCGCCTCCAGCGCATACAGCTTGCCCATCACATCCTCGCTTGGGTAAATCATCGTATTACCCTTCATCGCGGGATCCACCAGCCCGTCCGCCTTCAGGTTGCCGTTGGCGTACTGCACATGGTTGCTGATGTTGGCCATCACGTCCGGCTGCAGCAGGTAGTTCATGTAGGCATACCCGGCTTTTTCATCCGGAGCATCCGCCGGCATGGCCACCATGTCGAACCACATGGGCGCGCCTTCCTTGGGGATCGAGTAGCCCACCTTCACCCCGTTCTTCGCCTCTTCGGCACGGTTCTTCGCCTGCAGCACATCCCCCGAGAAACCTACCACCACGCAAATGTCGCCGTTGGCCAGGTCGCCGGTGTACTTCGATGAGTGGAAGTAGCTGATGTACGGGCGTACCTGCATCAGCAGCGCCTTGGCCTTGTCGTAGTCTGCCGGGTTCTGGCTATGGTGTGGCAGGCCCAGGTAGTGCAAGGCAATTGGCAGCAGTTCAGGACCGTTGTCCAGCACGGCAACGCCACAGCTTTTCAGCTTGCTCATGTACTCGGGCTTGAAGATGAGGTCCCACGAATCAACCGGTGCATTGTCGCCGAGCACCGCCTTGACCTTGTCGATGTTGTAGCCGATGCCGGTACTGCCCCACAGGTAAGGGAAGCCGTACTGGTTGCCCGGATCGTTTACCTCCAGTGCCTTGAGCAGCACCGGGTTGAGGTTTTGCCAGTTGGGCAACTGCGACTTGTCCAGGCGCTTCAGGGCCTTGCCCTGGATTTGCCGGGCCATGAAATGGTTGGAGGGGAACACCACGTCGTAGCCGGAGTTGCCGGTCATCAGCTTGCCGTCGAGGGTTTCGTTGCTGTCGTACACGTCGTAGGTGGGCACGATGCCACTGGCCTGCTGGAAGTTTTTCAGCGTGTCGGGGGCGACGTAGCTGGACCAGTTGTAGATCTTTACCGTTTCGGCGGCGCCGGCCACGCTGGCGGCCAGCATCAGGGGAGCGAGAAGGAGCGTGCGCATGTCGGGGTTACCTTGCTTTGTCTGTTGTTATCGAAGGCAGGCGATCAGCGGATCAGAAGATAAGGACGTAGGTCTTGCGCACGGTATCCTGGATGTCCCAGGTGCCAGTGCTGTTGGCCGGTAGCATCAATGCGTCTCCGGCTTCTATGACCAGGGGCTCGCCACCGTCGGGGGTGAAGGTGCAGCGGCCCTTGATGAAGTGGCAGAACTCCTGTTGCACGATCTGCCGGCGCCAGCGCCCGGGGGTGCATTCCCAGATGCCGGTTTCCACGCCGTCGCTGCGCTCCACGCAGGTGACCGACGTCACGGCTACGGGTTCGCCGAGCGGTACCGCGACCGGGTTGCTGCTGTCGAGCACGGCGCTGTCAGTGTTCTTGAACTGGGTGATGCTCATGACCGGTGGATCCTGTGTATGGGAAAGGGAAGTCAGTGCATGAAGCCTTCCATGAAGTCCGCAAGCGAGCTGGCCAGGCGCCGCCTCCAGGGCGCGCTGGCGGGGTTGGCGAGGGTCCGGTCCTCGTGGACGAAGCTTTGGATGATGGCGTTGTAGCCCAGCCAGCGGCAGGGTTCGGGTGGCCAGCTGGCCAGGCTGGAAACCGGGCGGTTGTCGAGCACCCAGGGCTGTGCGGTCAGTTCGTTGTGCTGGTTGAGGATCAGCGCTGCAAGTGTGCGCCCGCCCAGGTTGGTGGCGCCGACACCTTCGCCGCCGTAGCCGCCAGCCAGGGCGATGCCGCGCTGGCGGTCGCACAGCATGTGCGGGCGGAAGCGTCGGGCCATGCCCAGGTTGCCCCCCCAGGAGTGGGTGATGCGTACGTGTTTCAGTTGCGGGAAAAGCTCGCTGAACAGGTAACGACGCAGTTCGATTTCTTGCGCGTCGAGGTTGAAGTTTTCGCGCAGTCGGCCGCCGAAGCGATAGCCTCCGCGGGCACCGAATACCAGGCGGTTGTCGGCGGTGCGCTGGCCATAGGTGACCTGGCGGCTGCTTTCGCTGAAGGCCTGGCCTTGGCTCAGGCCGATCTGCTCCCAGGTCGAGTCCGGCAGTGGTTCGGTAGCGACCAGCAGGCTCTGTACGGGCAACTGATGTTTGCCCAGTGGCGGCAGGCTGGCAGCGTAACCTTCCACGGCGGGCACTACCCACTGGCAGCGAATCCGTGCCAGCGGCGTGCGCACCTCGCCGGGCTGCCAATCGATGGCCGGCGTGTTTTCATAGATCGGCACGCCCATCGCCTCCACTGTCCGAGCCAAGCCGCGCACGAGTCTGGCCGGCTGGATGGTCGCGGTGTGCGGGCTGTAGATGGCGCCAAAGGCATTGCTGACCCGCAGTTGGGCGTCCAGTTGCTCGGGGCGCAGCCAGCGGTAGTCGTCTTCGGTCATGCCTTGGCGATACAGATCGTCCAGGTAGGCGCGCAGGCTGCGTTCCTGCTCCGGGTAGCGTGCGGCGCAGTACAGCACGCCGCCTTTGCGGTAGTCGCAGTCGATGCCTTCGCGTTGCAGCACACGCTGTACTTCATCGGGAATGCCGTGCAGCAGGTCAATGCTGGCGCGGCGCTGTTGTGGCGACAGGGTGGCCAGCAGGCGGTCTTCGCCCAGCAGGTTGCCCATCAGCCAGCCGCCGTTGCGCCCGGAGGCGCCGAAACCGGCGATGTTGGCGTCGATCACCGCGACGTTCAGCTGCGGGGCCTGGCGCTTGAGGTAGTAGGCAGTCCACAGGCCGGTGTAGCCGGCACCGATGATGCACACGTCCGCAACCAGGTCTTCACGCAGGGCCGGGCGAGCGCACAGTGGCTCGTCGAGCTGGTCCATCCACAGGCTGAGCGTGCGCAGGGGTTGCATCGGGTTGGGCTCCACATCCGTCAAGGTTTGTGGGCGATCCTAGTGGGCTGTGCGGGCGGCTGTCTTACGTGCGTGCACGCAGGGAAATTTGCTTCAGGTACGCCTTGGGCGTGAGGCCGGTGTGTTCCCGGAAGCACTTGTAGAACGCTGACAGTGAGTTGAAGCCGGCGCTGAACGCCAACTCGTCAATCGTTGCCTCGACGCTGTCGTCGTCCAGGCTGGCCATCAGGTGTTGCAAGCGAGCCTGGTTGACGTAGCGGTAGAAGCTTTGCCCAAGCACCTGGTTGAGCAGGTAGGAAATCTGGTTGCGGCTGTAACCACTGGCGTCGGCGACCTGCTGCAGGTCCAGCTCCGGGTCCAGGTAGGGGCGCTGGCGCTGGAAGTAGTGTTCCAGGTCCTGGGCCATGGTCGACAGTTGCCGTGGTGACAACCCCAGGCGGCTGGTGGCAGGGCGCGGGCCGGTACTGGTGCGCCCGCTGCTGTTCTGGCGAACCAGCGTGGCGTATTCGTTGACCCGCCAGATCAGGCCGTCCTTGACGGTGATCGCCTCGCTGGACTGGAACGCCACCAGGCCATCGCCACCCTGGACCGTGACCTGGTACTGGATGAACGCGGTGCAGCCATCGACGCGGATGCGGTCACTGTGAACGATGTCTTCGCCGGCTTCATGGGGCAGGCAGGCGCGTACGTAGTCGCGCATCTCAACGTAGCCAAGCACCCGGTTCTGGAAAAAGTCGTGGTACTGGATGTCGGGGTGGTACAGCGCTATGACCCCGTCCAGGTCTCGATGCTTCCAGCACAGGTGGTAGCGCAGCACGGTGTCAGCGGTGAGCGGGGTCTGGGCGGAGTCGTCAGGGAGCGTCATTGCCAGATCATGCCTCGCCGGCGTAAAGGCCACAATATTGCAGAACACCTGATGCCGGAGCGCCACTCGCGCTTTTTGCACGATTCTTAAATCGAAGAATTCACTAACTATCTGATTTTTATGTAAGTAATTTTTTGTAATGAATGGCACAGCCTCTGCAACGGTTACTGCGCGAATGGACTTCTCGCTAACAACATACATAGGCGCACATATCATGATCCCCTCTGCCGACTCCTCCGTTTTCGATACTCAAGGCCGCTCAGGTGTTTCCTGGGCGGCCATCTTCGCGGGTGCTGCTGCGGCGGCCGCTTTATCCCTGATATTGGTGGTGCTGGGTGCGGGCTTGGGCTTTGCCGCCACTTCACCTTGGGCCAACGAGGGCGCGAGCGCGAAAACGCTGGCGGTTTCCACCATCATCTGGCTGTTGCTGACGCAGATCATCGCTTCTGGCCTGGGCGGGTATATCGCCGGCAGGCTGCGTGTGAAGTGGGCCAACTTGCATGGCGATGAAGTGTACTTCCGCGACACCGCCCATGGGTTCCTGTCCTGGGCAGTCGCCACCTTGGTAGCTGCGATGCTGGTCCTGGGTACGGCGGGCAACCTGGTAGGTGCTGGAGCCAGCGCGGCGACGCAAGTGGTTGGCATGAGTGCTGCTGCCGGTGGCGCGGCGGCTGCCAATGCCGATAAGGATTCGATGGGGTATTTCGTCGACAGCCTGTTCCGTGGTGACGGCCCTGCGCCGGTGAGCGAGGACGCCGTCAATGGGGTAGCGGCGCGCATTCTGGCCAAGGGCCTGGCAGGTGACGGTGCACTTGCGCCTGAAGACCGCGCTTACCTGGCGCAGTTGGTGGCGCAACGCACCCGCTTGACCCAACCCGAAGCAGAGGCCCGCGTCGACCAGGTGATGGCCCAGGTGCAACAGCTCAAGCTGCAGGCCAAGCAAGCGGCTGAGGCTGCCGCGAAGGCTGCTGCATGGACCGCGCTGTGGACCTTTGTAGCACTGCTGTGTGGCGCCTTCTTCGCCAGCCTTGCAGCGCTTTATGGTGGTCGCCGTCGTGACCAGGTGCAGTGGCTGGAAGGCGAATACGTCGCCCATCGCACCATTCAACGTTAAGCAAGGAGAACCGACATGCGCTCGATACTGCTCTGGATGCTTGGGGTACCGATTCCGGTCATCATCCTGATCGCTATTTTCATGCATTGACCGAAAGAGCCGCTTTGCGGCCCTCTCGCAGCATAAGGCGGCGAATGGGGCGCAAAGCGCCCCCGGTCATCTACAGAAACTGCTCCGCATAATGGCAAGCCACCTGCCGCGTACCCACCTGCCGCAACGCCGGCACCTCCTTGGCACAGCGCTCGGTCGCATACGGGCACCGCTTGTGAAACGCACACCCATCCGGCGGGTTGAGCGGGTTGGGCAATTCCCCGGCAATGCGGATCTTCGGCTTCAGCGGGTCCGGGTGAATAGTGGGAGTTGCCGACAGCAACGCCTGGGTATACGGGTGCAACGGCCTCTCGTAGATATCCTCTTTCGGCCCCATTTCCGCCGGTCGCCCGAGGTACATCACCAGCACCTGATCGGCCACATGTCGCACCACCGCCAGGTTGTGCGAGATGAACACGTAGGCGGTGTTGAATTCCTTCTGCAAGTCCATGAACAGGTTCAGTACCTGCGCCTGGATCGACACGTCCAGCGCCGAGGTCGGCTCGTCCGCTACCAGCACCTTCGGTTGCAGCATCATCGCTCGGGCCAAGGCGATACGTTGGCGCTGGCCCCCGGAGAACATGTGTGGGTAACGCTGATAGTGCTCGGGGCGCAGGCCGACCTGTTCCATCATCTTCTGCACTTTTTCACGCCGCTCGGCCTTGCTCAGCGAGGTGTTTATCAGCAGTGGCTCGGCCAATTGGTCACCAATCTTCTGTCGGGGATTGAGCGAGGCGTAGGGGCTCTGGAACACCATCTGCACGTCGCGGCGCAGTTGCTTGCGCTCAGCCTTGCTGGCGCCTTTCACCTCGGTGCCGGCGATTTGCAGCGAGCCGGAGGACGGCTCTTCGATCAGGGTCAGTGCGCGGGCCAGGGTCGATTTGCCACAGCCGGACTCGCCAACCACGGCCAGGGTCTTGCCGGCTTCCAGTTCGAACGACACACCATTCAGCGCACGGACCAACGCATGGCCTTTGAACAGCCCGCGGGAGACTTCGTAATGCCGGGTCAGCTCCCGGGCGGATAGAACGACGGTCATTACGCCACCTCCTGGTTCAGCGGGTAGAAGCAGCGCACCAGGCTGTACGCCTGGGGATCAAGGGGCGGCCGTTGGTGGCGGCAGTTGTCCTGCACATAGGGGCAGCGCGGCGACAACAGGCAGCCGACAGGGCGGTCGTAACGGCCGGGGACGATGCCGGGCAGGGTGGCCAGGCGTTCGGCGCCGATGCTGTGCTCGGGGATCGCTGCCAGCAAGGCTTCGCTGTAGGGGTGGGCAGGCACGTCGAACAACTCAGGCACCTGGCCTACTTCCACCGCCTGGCCGGCGTACATCACGCACACGCGCCTGGCGGTTTCGGCGACCACGGCGAGGTCGTGGGTGATCAGAATGAGCGCCATGTTGCGTTCCTTCTGCAGGTTGACCAGCAGCTCCATGATCTGCGCCTGGATGGTCACGTCCAGTGCGGTGGTCGGTTCGTCGGCGATCAGCAGCTTGGGCTCGCCGGCAATGGCCATGGCAATCGCCACACGCTGGCTCATGCCGCCGGACAGCTGGTGCGGGTAGGCATCCAGGCGGCTTTCCGCTGCCGGGATCTCGACTTTTTTCAGCAGCTCCAGGGCACGCTGGCGCGCGGCCTTGCCCTTCAGGCCCAGGTGCTGGCGCAGCACTTCCTCGATCTGGTAACCCACGGTGTAGCTGGGGTTGAGCGCGGTCATCGGGTCCTGGAAGACCATGGCGATGTCCTTGCCCACCACCTTGCGCCGCTGGCGGCCGCTGAGCTTGAGCATGTCGGTGCCATCGAAGGTGAGGGCGTCGGCGGTGATGCGCCCGGGGGCGTCGATCAGGCCCATCAAGGCCATCATGGTGACCGATTTGCCCGAGCCGGATTCGCCGACGATGGCCAGGATTTCGCCCGCTTCTACCGTCAGGTCCAGGCCGTCGACCACCGGTACCGCCGTGGCGTCGCCGAAGCGCACGTTCAGGTTGTTGATCTGCAACAGTGACATGGCGTTCTCCTCAGGCGGCATTCTTGAGTTTCGGGTCCAGCGCATCGCGCAGGCCGTCGCCCATCAGGTTGATTGCCAGCACACTGAGCAGAATGGTCAGGCCAGGCAGGCTCACCACCCACCAGGCGCGCTCAATGTAGTCACGGGCCGAAGCCAGCATGGTGCCCCACTCCGGGGTTGGCGGCTGTACACCGAGGCCGAGGAAACCCAGGGCAGCGGCGTCGAGGATCGCCGAGGAGAAGCTGAGGGTTGCCTGCACGATCAGCGGTGCCATGCAGTTGGGCAGCACGGTGACGAACATCAGCCGTGGTAGCCCGGCACCGGCCAGGCGTGCTGCGGTCACGTAGTCGCGGTTCAGCTCGCCCATCACGGCGGCACGGGTCAGGCGCACGTAGGAGGGCAGGGAAACGATGGCAATGGCAATGACGGTGTTGATCAGGCCTGGGCCGAGGATGGCAACGATGGCCACCGCCAGCAGCAGCGAGGGCAGGGCCAGCATCACGTCCATCAGACGCATGATCGATGGGCCGAGCAATTGCGGGAAAAAGCCGGCCAGCAGGCCCAGCAGGATGCCCGGGATCAGCGATATCACCACTGACGACAGGCCGATCAGCAGCGACAGCCGCGCGCCCTGGATCAAGCGTGAAAGCAGGTCGCGGCCCAGCTCGTCAGTGCCGAGGATGAATTGCCAGGTGCCGCCCTCCAGCCACACGGGCGGTGTCAGCAGGAAGTCGCGGTACTGCTCGCTGGGGTCATGCGGGGCGACCCACGGTGCAAACAGCGCACAGAACACCACCAGGCACATGAAGGCCAGGCCCATTACAGCGCCTTTGTTGCGCGCGAAGGCTTGCCAGAACTCTTTGTAGGGCGAGGGGTAGAGCAGGCTCTGGTCCACCGGGCTGGCCGGCGACACGGGTTTGGGAATCGGGCTAGTCATGGCAAGGGCCTCAGCGCTGATGACGGATGCGTGGGTTGGCCAGGCCGTAGAGAATGTCCACGACGAAGTTGACCAGGATCACCAGGCAGGCGATCAACAGGATGCCGTTCTGGACCACGGGGTAGTCACGGGCGCCGATGGCTTCGATCAGCCATTTGCCGATGCCCGGCCAGGAAAAGATTGTTTCGGTCAGCACCGCACCGGCCAGCAATGTGCCAACCTGCAGGCCGAACACGGTCAGCACCGGGATCAAGGCATTGCGCAAGCCATGCACGAACACCACGCGCGCTGGCGACAGGCCTTTGGCGCGGGCGGTGCGGATGTAGTCTTCGCGCAATACTTCGAGCATCGACGAGCGGGTCATGCGGGCGATGACCGCCAACGGGATGGTGCCGAGCACGATGGCCGGCAATATCAGGTGCATCACCGCGTCCTTGAACGCGCCTTCCTCATCACTGAGCAGCGTGTCGATCAGCATGAAGCCGGTTTTGGGCTCGATGTCGTAGAGCAGGTCGATGCGCCCGGACACCGGGGTCCAGCCCAGGCTCACCGAGAAGAACATGATCAGGATCAGGCCCCACCAGAAGATCGGCATCGAGTAGCCGGCCAGGGAAATACCCATCACCCCATGGTCGAACAGCGAACCGCGCTTGAGCGCGGCGATCACCCCGGCCAGCAGGCCGACGATGCCGGCGAACAGCAGGGCGGCGAAGGCCAGTTCCAGGGTGGCCGGGAATAAGGTGAGAAACTCGCTCCACACGCTTTCGCGGGTACGCAGCGATTCACCCAGGTCACCTTGGGCGAGCTTGCCCACGTAGTCCAGGTACTGGACCGGCAGTGGTTTGTTCAGGCCCAGGCGTTCCATGGCCTGGGCATGCATTTCGGGGTCGACCCTGCGCTCGCCCATCATGACTTCCACCGGGTCGCCGGGGATCAGGCGTATGAGCGCGAAGGTCAGCAAGGTGATGCCGAAAAAGGTCGGTATCAGCAGGCCCAGGCGCCGGGCAATAAAGCTCAACATTGTCGGGGTTACCTCTTCAGACCGTGCGGCCAGTAGCACGCCACGGCAGTGCCGCCGGTCCCCGTGTGGGTTGCCGGCGGTCGTAGTTGTTCTACTTCACCTTGGTGGTGGCGAAGTTATTTTTGGTCAGAGGGCTGATCACGTAGCCCTCCACGTTGTCACGCATGGCCACGAACACCTTGGGGTGGGCCATGCTGATCCAGGGTTGGTCGTCATCGTACACCTTCAATGCCTCGCTATAGAGCCTTGCACGTTCGTCGTCGTTGATCACTTCGCGGGCGCGGGTGATCAGCTCCTGGAATTTCGGGTTGCACCAGCGGGCGTAGTTTTCGCCGTTCTTCGCCGCTTCGCAGCTCAGCAGCGGGGTGAGGAAGTTATCGGGGTCGCCGTTGTCGCCGGCCCAGCCGGTGGACACCAGGTCGGCTTCGCCCTTTTTGGCGCGGCGCAGCATTTCGGCCCACTCCATCACGCGGATATCCAGCTTCAGGCCGATCTGCTTCAGGTCAGCCTGCAGCATTTCGGCGGAGAGCCGCGGGTTAGGATTGGTCATGCCGCCGCCGTTGCGGGTGAACAGCGTGATCACCGTGCCCTGCGGCACGCCAGCTTCCTTGAGCAGCGCGCGCGCCTTGTCGAGGTCGCGTGGCGGGTTCTGGTTACGGGTGTTGTAACCGATCATGGTCGGTGGATAAGGGTTCACGCCGACCAGCGCATTGCCTTTGCCAAAAAGCTGGTCAACGTGGGCCTGGCGGTCGAAGGCCATGTCGATGGCTTTGCGCACGCGCACATCGCTGAGGTATTTGTGCTCGGTATTCATGGCGATGTAGCCGGTGACCAGCGCTTCGGTCTCGGCCACCTTGAGCCTGGGGGCGGCCTTGATCGCCGGTACGTCTTCCGGCTTGGGGTACAGCGCGATCTGGCACTCGTTGGCGCGCAACTTCTGCAGGCGCACGTTGCTGTCGGTCGCGATGGCGAACACCAGGGCATCGGCCGGCGGTTTGCCCCGGAAGTAGTCCGGGTTGGGCTTGAAGCGGACCTGGGCGTCCTTGTTGTAGCGCTGGAAGATGAACGGGCCGGTGCCGATCGGCTTGCTGTTCAGCTCGGCGGTTTTACCGGCCTTGAGCAACTGGTCGCCGTATTCGGCGGAATAGATCGACGTGAAGCCCATGGCCATGTCGCGCAGGAACGGTGCTTCGGCCCGGGTGAGGGTGATCACCACGGTGTGGTCGTCAGTCTTGTCCACCGACTTGAGCAGGCTCTTGAAGGCCATGCTTTCGAAATACGGGTAACCGACACTGGTCTTGTCATGCCAAGGGTGCGCAGGGTCGAGCTGACGGCGCAGGCTCCATAGCACATCGTCGGCGTTGAACGTGCGCGTGGGGGTGAAGTAGTCGGTGCTGTGGAATTTGACGCCCTGACGCAAATGGAAGGTGTAGGTCAGGCCGTCTGGGGAAATGTCCCAGCGTTCGGCCAGCGCTGGCTCGATGTCGGTTGTACCTGGCTTGAAGTCCACCAGGCGATTGAACAGCGTTTCGGCGGTGGCATCGAACGTGACGCCGGTGGTGTACTGCACAACGTCGAACCCTTCCGGGCTGGCCTCGGTACACACCACCAGCGGTTTGGCCGCTAGCTGCGTGGCGCTGCTCAGCACCAGCGCGGCCAGGGCAAGGCGTAACGGTATCGATTTGATGAAAGCGCTCTGCATGGGTCACGGACTCCCGGCTTGCATTGATTCCAGCGTAGCTGCCACGGCCCGCAGCGAAACGGGCCGTGGCGCCAGCGGTCAGAGAATGTTGAATGGAATGGTGGTCACCACCCGGAACTCGTCGAGGCTGCCGTCACCTTGTGCCTTGCTGGCGCGGTGCGCGGTATAGGTGGCGCGGATGCTGGTGTCTTTCAGCGGCCCGCTTTGCACCGCATAGCTGGTGCCGATGCCCCACTCGTAGTGGTTTTCGCCGTCCAGGCCATTCACGTCGTAGGCCGTGCCACGGTAATGGGTGCCGTCGATACCCCAGCCACGGGCGTTGTACAGGTTGAACTTCAGGCCCGGCACGCCATAGGGCGCCATGTTCAGTACGTAGGAGATCTTCAGCGATTTTTCGTTGGGGCCGTTGAAGTCCGACAGCAGCGAGTTGGCCAGGTAGATGCCGTTGGTCTCGTGCAGGTAGTCGAAGTACTCGTTGCCGTTGACCTGCTGCCAGGAGGCACCGAGGGTGTGGGCCTGATGGGTCAGGTCGAGCGACAGGCTGTAGACGTCGTTGTCGATCTTGCCCATTTTCTGGCTGCCGGCGTCTACGGTCTTGTAGTAGTTCAGGCCGGTGCTCAGGCTGAGTACCGCGCTGTCGCCCAGCATGTGGTTGGCGCCGAAGTAGTACTGGTTCCAGAAGTCGTCGACCTTGGTGGCGTACAGGCTGGTGCTCAGGCTCTTGAACGGCTGGTAGTTGATGCCGGCGGTACTGGCGCGGTCGGTTTCTACGCCGGTGGCGCTGTATTCGCTGCGGAATTTGCTGAGGCTTTGCTCGGTACGCGGCGAGACGCGGTCGAAGGTGCCCGCGTCGAAGCTGAGATTTTCGAACTCGGCGCTGTGCAGGAACGCACCCTGGAAACTCGACGGCAGGGCGCGGTTGCCGATGTAGGCGATCATCGGCGTGTCCACCGACTGACGGCCGAGGGTAAGGGTGGTGTTGGACACGCGCGCCTTGATATTGCCCAAGCCCAGCTTGCTCCACTGGCCGATGGGGTCGCCATCGCTGTGGGTGAGCGTGCGGTTGTTGGGGCCGGCGACGGCCTGGCGGCTCTGTTGCAGGGCGATGGCGTTATAGCCGGCGGCCTCGACGGCAAAGCCTACGGTGCCTTGGGTGAAGCCGGAGCTGTAGTTGAGGATGGTGCCCTGCAGCCAGTTTTCGCGGCTGTGGGTGGCGTGGCGGGTGCCGTCGCTTTTGTAGTAGCGCCACAGCGGGGCGCGGGCGGCGCGCTCGCGGGCGTACCAGTTGCGCGTGGTGCCGGACAGGCTCTGGCCGTCGATGAAGCCGCTGGCTTGTGCCTGCTCGCTGCTGGCTTTGAGGGTGAGTCGAATGTATTCCTGGCTTTGCGGGTCGGCCTGCGCCACGGTGGATAAGGCACTGATGGATAAAGCCAGTGCGGTCAAGGTGAATACTCTCAAGGTTGAAGCTCCCATTCTTTTCTAGTTATTGCCGGCCTTGTGGGCCGGATGGTTGTTGCGGTGTTGCCAGGGTTGCCGCGGGATCACCGGGCTAAATCGGGGGCGTTGTGTTGGCCGGTACTGGCTAACGCTTAATCAACACTCACACCGGAAAAATCATTGCGCCCAAACGGGCTGACCTTGAACTGGGAAACCTTGACGCTGAGCGGTTGGTTAATCGTGGAATGCGCAACCGGGGTAATCGGCACCTGTTGCTTCAACCGCTGCTGGGCCTGCTGGTACAGGGCGGTGCGCTGGGTGCGGTCGGTAACCTGCTTGGCTTGCTTGACCAGGCTGTCGTACTGCGGGTCGCACCACAGCGAGTAGTTGTTGCTGCCGATGGCATCGCAGCTGTAGAGGGTGCCCAGCCAGTTGTCCGGGTCGCCGTTGTCACCGGTCCAGCCGATCAGGGCGATGTCGTGCTCGCCGCTTTTCATGCGCTTGATGTACTCGCCCCATTCATAGCTGACGATGCGCACCTTGAAGCCGAGCTTGCTCCAGTCGGCCTGGAGCATTTCAGCCATCAGCTTGGCGTTAGGGTTGTACGGGCGCTGTACGGGCATGGCCCACAGGGTTACCTCGGTGCCAGGCTTGACCCCTGCCTGCTGGAGCAGCTGTTTGGCCTTTTCCGGGTCGTAGGGTGCGTCCTTGAGGCTTTCGTCATAGGACCACTGGGTGGGCGGCATGGCGTTGACCGCCTGTTGGCCGGAGTCCTGATACACCGCCTGGATGATGGCTGTCTTATTCACCGCCATGTCCATCGCCTGGCGTACTTCCAGGCGGTCGAATGGCGGGTGCTGGGTGTTGTAGGCGATGTAGCCGAGGTTGAAGCCCGGCTGCTGCAGCACCTGCAGCTTGTTGTCGGCCTTGAGTGCCGGCAGGTCGGCCGGGCGTGGGTGCAGGGTGACCTGGCATTCGTTGCGGCGCAGCTTCTGGATACGCACTGAGGGGTCGATGTTGATCGAGAACACCAGGTTGTCGATCTTCACTTCATTCGGTGCCCAGTAATCCTTGTTGCCCTTGTAGCGGATCTGCGAATCCTTCTGGTAACGCTGGAACACGAACGGCCCGGTGCCGATGGGCTGCTGGTTGATGTCGCTGGGGCGACCGCTGGCCATCAGTTGGTTGGCGTATTCGGCAGAGAGGATGGAGGCGAAACTCATGGCCAGGTTCTGGATGAACGCGGCGTCGACTTCGTTGAGGGTGAACTTCACCGTGTGCTCGTCGAGTTTCTCCACCTTGGCGATGTTCTTGTCCAGGCCCATGCTGATGAAATAGGGAAATTCGGTGGGGTAGGCCTTGCGGAACGGATGGCCCTTGTCGAGCATGCGATTGAACGTGAACAGCACGTCGTCGGCGTTGAAGTCACGGCTCGGGCTAAAGGCCTTGTTGCTGTGGAACTTCACCCCTTCGCGCAGGTGGAAGGTGTACTGCAGGCCATCGTCCGATACCTCCCAGTGCGTCGCCAGGGCAGGGTGTACGGCGGTGCCGCCGCGCTCGAACTCCACCAGGCGGTTGTAGATCGGTTCGGCGGCGTCGTTGTCGGTGGCGGTGGTGTACTGGGCGGTGTCGAAGCCGGCAGGGCTGCCTTCGGAGCAGAACACCAGGTTGTTGGCCAGCAGGGCCGGGGATTGGCTGAGCAGTCCGAGGGCTAGCAGGGTCGATAGGCAAGTAGCGTGGCGCATGGCGAGTCCTTTTTCATCTGTTTGCACCGCCTCGGGGTACGAATGACGGCAACAGTTCGCCTACCCCGCGGCGGGTAGCCGCAGGACGACATGAAGAGGTGATGGGGGAAGGCACCCGCTATTGTGCGGGTGCCGCAGTTACCCTATTTTTCCACGCTGACGCCATAGAAGGAGTTCAGCGCAAACGGGCTGATCTTGAAGTCCTTCACCTTGGCGCTCATTGGCTGGTACACGGTGGAGTGGGCGATCGGGGTGATCGGTACCTGCTCCTTGAGTATGTGCTGTGCTTTCTGGTACAGCTCGGTGCGCTTGGCCTGGTCGGAGGTGGCCTTGGCCTGCTTGATCAGGTCGTCGTAGGGCTTGAAGCACCATTTGGAGAAGTTGTTGCCATCGACCGCATCGCAGCCGTAAAGGGTGCCCAGCCAGTTGTCCGGGTCGCCGTTGTCGCCGCTCCAGCCAATCAGCATCGCGCCCTGTTCGCCGCCTTTGGAGCGTTTGATGTACTCGCCCCATTCGTAGCTGACGATTTTTGCCTTGATGCCGATCTTGGCCCAGTCCGATTGCAACATCTCGGCCATCAGCTTGGCATTGGGGTTGTACGGGCGTTGCACGGGCATGGCCCACAGGGTGATTTCAGTACCTTCCTTGATGCCGGCTTCCTTGAGCAGTTGCTTGGCCTGTTCGGGGTCGTATGGCGCATCCTTGATGCTGTCGTCATACGACCACTGGGTCGGCGGCATGGCGTTGACGGCCAACTGGCCCGCGCCCTGATAGACCGACTCGATGATCTTCTTCTTGTCCACCGCCATGTCCAGCGCCTGGCGCACTTTCAGCTGCGCCATCGGGTTGGCCTCATTGCTGCCCTTGATCTTGTCCATCACGTTGTAGGCAATGTAGCCGAGGTTGAAGCCGGCCTGCTGTGGCATTTGCAGGTTCTTGTCGGCCTTTAGCGGCTCGATGTCGGCCGGGCGGGGGAACAGGGTGACCTGGCACTCGTTCTTCTTCAGCTTCTGCATGCGCACCGAGGCGTCGGTGGTGATGGCGAAGATCAGGTTGTCGATCTTCACGTCATCGGGTTGCCAGTAGTCCTTGTTGCCCTTGAAGCGGATCTGCGCGTCTTTCTGATACTTGCTGAACACGAACGGGCCGGTGCCGATGGGCTTCTGGTTGATGTCGGCCGCCTTGCCGTTGTTCAGCAACTGGTCAGCGTATTCGGCGGACTGGATGGAGGCGAAACTCATGGCCAGGTTCTGGATGAACGCGGCGTCGACTTCGTTGAGGGTGAACTTCACCGTGTGCTCGTCGAGTTTCTCAACCTTGGCGATGTTCTTGTCCATGCCCATGTCGGTGAAGTACGGGAACTCGGTGGGGTAGGCCTTGCGGAACGGGTGGTCCTTGTCGAGCATGCGGTTGAAGGTGAACAGCACGTCGTCGGCGTTGAAGGGGCGGGAGGGCTTGAAGTAGTCGGTGGTGTGGAACTTGACGCCTTCACGCAGGTGGAAGGTGTAGGTCTTGCCGTCGTCGGACACTTCCCATTTGGTCGCCAGGCCCGGGATGACTGCTGTACCGCCGCGTTCGAACTGGGTCAGGCGGTTGAACACGGTCTCGGCCGAGGCGTCGAAGTCGGTCCCGGTGGTGTATTGCCCCGGGTCGAAACCGGCCGGGCTGCCTTCGGAGCAGAACACCAGGTTGGACGCGGCAAGCGCCGACGGTGCGCCGGTGAGCAAGCCTGCACCCAGCAGGAACGGAATGACTGCGTGTTTGAGCATGGTGGCCTCATTGTTGTCATTTTTCGGATGAGGTGGCCTCGTGAGCCGACCTGCGGATACTTATGCAGGGGATGTTCCCAATGCAACAGGTAGAAGGATAGTTGGCGCCAGAAAGGTGGTACGTTCGTACATGGATGTCGCATCGGTATAACTTTCGACGAAGTTAAACGTTTGCGCAGGCAAAATGATGGCATTTTGCAGGATGTTTCGAGGCGGGATTAAATGTAGGAAGCACCTTAGTGGTGCGTAGGAAATGTCTGAAATCGCAAAATTGAAGGTGGGCGCGGTCTTTGTGGGAGCGCCCCGGCAAGGCCGCTCCCACAGCGAGTTCGTAGCTTTTACGGCATCTGCACTTCGATCAAGCCATCGGCATTCATGCTCACTTCACTGGTACCCGCCTCGATATCCGGCGCTGGCGCCGCCTCGTCAGCCCCCATGGCCTTCATTGCCATCGGTGCGCTACGCAGGTACGGGCGCGGGTAGCCGCTGCTGTTGAGGTTCAGGCTGACCACTTTGTAGCCCTTGCCGCCCAGCGCCTCGGTGGCCAGTTGCGCACGCGCCTTGAAGGCATCGACTGCGTCCTTGAGCAGTGCATCCTCGCTGGCCTTGCGTGTGGCCGGGGCAATGGAGAAGTCCATGCCGCCCATTTTCAGTTCTTGCAGCAGGTCGGCGGTAAGCTGGGACAGGGCCGGGAAGTTGGCGCTTTCCAGGCGCAGCTCGGCGCGCTCGCGCCAGCCGGTGATCTTCTGGCCCTTGCTGTCATAGACCGGGTAGCTGTTGCGGCTGCCCTGGCTGATCTTCACGTCCTTGACCTGGCGCGACTGCTGCACGGCCTTGTTCATGGTTTCGGTGATCTGCTTGGCGAGCTTGCCCGGGTCGGTGTTCTGCGCTTCGCTGTACAGGGTCACGACCATCAGGTCACGCGCCACTTCCTTGCTGACTTCGGCACGCAGCGATACCTGGTTGTAACGCGGTTCATCGGCAGCCAGCACCGGCAGGCTGGCGAGCAGGCCGCAAGACAGGACAAGGGCGGCGCCGCGACGAGGGATTTGCATGTGGTACTCCTTGGCAATAAAAGGCGTGGGGTCTGGTCATCCATTCCACGCATGGCCCATGTGACCGGCAACAGTGTAGTGGGTTCAAAAGTGCCATCATGAACCTGTGACAAAGTGTGGCGCTTTGCCGCATCGCTGCAGCGAGGCGCCCGGCTTCGGTATACTCCAGCCGATTTTTCTGGAGCACTCATCAGGAGAGCTCATGCTCGCCGCCGAACAACCGCTGTCTGCTACCCGCCAGAACCTCTGGCGCCTGACCGTCATTCGGGTCCTGGTCCTGGCTGCCCAGGCAGGCTCCGTGGGCGTTGCCTACTGGACCGAACTGCTGCCTTTACCTTGGCTGTCGCTGGCTGGCACCTTGGCCTTGTCCTCGCTGCTGTGCGCCTTCACGGCCCTGCGCCTGCGCCTCTCGCTGCCGGTCACCGAAATGGAATATGCCCTGCAGCTGGCCTGCGACCTGCTGATCCACAGTGCCTTGCTGTATTACTCCGGTGGCTCGACCAACCCGTTCGTGTCGTATTACCTGGTACCGCTGGCGATTGCTGCGGTGACTTTGCCGTGGCTGTATTCGCTGATTCTTTCGGGCATTGCCCTGACGGCCTACAGCCTGCTGCTGGTACAGTTCTACCCGCTCGAAGGCCTGCCGATGGCGCGGGACAAGATGCAGGTGTACGGCATGTGGCTCAGTATTGCCCTGGCCGCGGCGGTGATTACCTTCTTTGCTGCGCGCATGGCCGAAGAGCTGCGCCGCCAGGAGCAACTGCGTTCCGAGCGCAGGGAAGAAAGCCTGCGAGACGAGCAGCTACTGGCCGTGGCCACCCAGGCCGCTGGCGCCGCCCATGAACTGGGCACGCCGTTGGCGACCATGAGCGTGCTACTGAATGAAATGCGCCAAGACCACGCTGACCCGTTGCTGCAAGAAGACCTGCAGATCCTTCAGGACCAGGTAAAACTGTGTAAAGAGACTTTGCAGCAGCTGGTGCGCGCCGCCGAAGCCAACCGCCGCCTGGCGATCGTGGAGCAGGACGTGACTGCCTGGCTGGACGAGGCGCTGAACCGCTGGCACCTGATGCGCCCGGAAGCCAGTTACCGCTTCCAGCGCCTGCGCGACGGCAAAGTGCCGCGCCTGACGCCGCCACCGGACCTGACCCAGGCGTTGCTGAACCTGTTGAACAATGCCGCCGATGCCTGCCCCGATGACCTGGAAGTGCGCCTGGACTGGGATGCCCACGACATCGTCATCAGCATCCGCGACCACGGCCCGGGCGTGCCGCCGGCCATTGCCGAAGCCATCGGCAAACCCTTCATTACCACCAAGGGCAAAGGCTTCGGCCTTGGCCTGTTCTTGAGCAAGGCCAGCGTGACCCGTGCGGGCGGTTCGGTGAAACTCTATAGTCATGAACAGGGTGGCACCCTGACCGAACTGCGCCTGCCCTATGGCAAGCGAGGAGATGAATGATGAGCGAAGAAAACCAGGTCGAAAGCGAAGAGCTGCCGCACCTGCTGCTGGTGGACGACGATGCCACCTTCACCCGGGTCATGGCCCGGGCCATGAGCCGCCGCGGTTTCCGCGTGAGCACTGCCAGTTCTGCCGAGGAGGGCTTGATCCTGGCCCAGCAGGACCTGCCGGACTACGCCACGCTGGACCTGAAGATGGACGGCGACTCGGGCCTGGTGCTGCTGCCCAAGCTGCTGGAGCTGGACCCGGAAATGCGCGTGGTGATCCTGACCGGTTACTCGAGTATTGCCACGGCGGTGGAGGCGGTGAAGCGGGGCGCCTGCAACTACCTGTGCAAACCGGCCGACGCCGATGACGTGTTGGCGGCGCTGTTGTCGGAGCACACCGACCTGGATACCCTGGTGCCAGAAAACCCGATGTCGGTCGACCGCCTGCAGTGGGAGCATATCCAGCGCGTATTGAATGAGCACGAGGGCAACATCTCGGCCACTGCACGGGCGCTGGGCATGCACCGGCGTACCTTGCAGCGCAAATTGCAGAAGCGGCCGGTTCGGCGCTGATTCTTGCAGGGCCTGTACCGGCCTCTTCGCGGGCACGCCCGCGAAGAGGCCGGTACAGGCATTGGATAATCTCAAAGACAATTCCTTTTATCGCGCTCGATCCCCGCAAATCCCAGCCGTTGGCGTATCATTAGCCCCCTAACGGCAACCCCCCCTCCAGGATCGCTTGCGCATGCTCGCCCTTCTTATCCAGACGCTGAACATCACGGCACCGGTCTTCGCCATGCTGTTCATGGGCGTACTGCTCAAACGCATCCATCTGATCGATGACAACTTCAACCGCGTCGCCTCGCAACTGGTGTTCAACGTCTGCATGCCGGCGCTGCTGTTCCTCGGCATCTACCACGCCGACCTGGCCTCAGCGGTAAAACCGGGTGTCATCCTCTACTTCATCGTCGCCACTCTGGTCGGTTTCGCCATCGCCTGGGGCCTGGCCATCTGGCGCAGCCCGCTGGCAGAGCGAGGCATCTATACCCAGGGCGCGTTTCGCGGCAACAACGGCGTGATCGGCCTGGCCTTGGCCGCCAGCCTGTACGGTGACTATGGTATCTCCTTGGGGGCGGTGCTCGCCGGCCTGGTCATCCTCATGTACAACTCGCTGTCGGCAGTGGTACTGGCGGTGTACAGCCCGGACCTCAAGTCCGACCCGTGGAGCATCTGCAAGAGCATTTTCAGCAACCCGTTGATCATCAGCGTTTTGGTCGCCACGCCCATGGCCTACGGCCAGGTGCCGCTGCCCAACTGGCTGCTGACCTCGGGCGATTACCTGGCGCAGATGACCCTGCCGCTGGCGCTCATCTGCATTGGCGGCACACTGTCGCTGGCGGCGTTGCGCGACAGTGGCAGGCTGGCCATCGATGCCAGCCTGGTGAAGATGGTCTGGCTGCCACTGCTCGGTACCCTCGGTGCATGGTTGTGCGGTTTCCGGGGGGCGGAGCTGGGTATCCTGTTCCTGTACATCGGCAGCCCGACCGCAGCCGCCAGCTATGTGATGGCGCGAGCGGCCAATGGTAACCATGAGCTGGCAGCGTCGATCATCGTGATTACCACGCTAATGGCGGCGATCACCACCAATATCGGCATTTTCATCTTGCAGTGGGGCGGATGGATCTAGATCCTTGACTGCAAACAACACAAAAACACAGCCTCACTGAGCTAAAGGACACTTCATGCAAGACCAGAGCACGCCCGAGCGGTTACAGCGCGGGCTGAAGAATCGCCATATCCAGCTGATCGCGCTGGGCGGGGCCATCGGCACCGGTTTGTTCCTGGGCATCGCCCAGACCATCCAGCTGGCAGGCCCTTCCGTCCTGCTGGGCTATGCCATCGCCGGCCTGATGGCTTTCCTGATCATGCGCCAGTTGGGCGAAATGGTGGTGGAAGAGCCGGTCGCCGGCAGCTTCAGTCACTTCGCCCACCAGTACTGGAGCGAGTTCGCCGGCTTCGTGTCGGGCTGGAACTACTGGGTGGTGTACGTGCTGGTCGGCATGGCCGAGCTGACTGCGGTGGGCATCTACGTGCAGTACTGGTGGCCAGAGTTCCCGACCTGGGCCACGGCAGCGATCTTCTTCGTGGTGATCAACCTCATCAACCTGACCCAGGTAAAAGTCTACGGCGAGATGGAGTTCTGGTTCGCCCTGGTCAAGGTGGTCGCCATCGTCAGCATGATCGGCTTTGGCGCCTGGCTGTTGAGCAGCGGCCATGGCGGCCCGGATGCCAGCGTGGCCAACCTGTGGCAATACGGCGGCTTCTTTCCTAACGGTGTCACTGGCCTGGTGATGGCGCTGGCGGTGATCATGTTCTCGTTCGGTGGCCTGGAGCTGGTGGGTATCACCGCTGCCGAGGCTGACAACCCTCGCCAGAGCATTCCCAAGGCCACCAACCAGGTGGTTTACCGCATCCTGATCTTCTACATCGGTGCCCTGGCGGTGCTGCTGTCGCTGTACCCGTGGCAGAAGGTGGTGCAGGGCGGCAGCCCGTTCGTGATGATCTTCCACGAGCTGGACAGCGACCTGGTAGCGACCATCCTCAACATCGTGGTGCTGACGGCCGCGCTGTCGGTCTACAACAGCTGTGTGTATGCCAACAGCCGCATGCTGTTCGGCCTGGCCAGCCAGGGTGACGCGCCGCGTCAATTGCTGAAAGTGAGCCGCAGCGGTGTGCCGCTGACTGCATTGGGTGTTTCGGCCTTTGCGACCGGCCTGTGCGTGGTGATCAACTACCTGATGCCGGGTGAGGCCTTTGGCTTGCTGATGGCCCTGGCGGTGTCGGCATTGGTCATCAACTGGGCGAGCATCAGTATTACCCACCTGAAATTCCGAAAGGCCAAGCTGGCCGCCGGCATTACCCCGTTCTACAAGAGCTGGGGGCACCCGTTGACCAACTACCTGTGCCTGGCGTTCATCGTGCTGATTCTGGTGGTGATGTACCTGACGCCGCCGATCCGCATCTCGGTGATGCTGATCCCGGGGTGGATCCTGGTGCTGTGGGTGGCCTTCAAGATGAAGAAGGCTCGCCAAGCCAGGTAAGACAGTGCCGGCCTCTTGGCGGGTTTGTCCGCGAAGAGGCCGGTACAGGCAACTACTGATAGCTGTCGATCACTTCCTGTGCCGCCCTGAAGGCATCAATCGCCGCCGGCACTCCCGCATACACTGCGCAATGCAGCAATGCCTCGCGAATCTCCTCCACCGTACAGCCATTGTTCAATGCCCCGCGCACATGCCCCTTGAGCTCTTGCGGGCACTTGAGTGCCGTCAGCGTGGCCAGGGTAATCAGGCTGCGGGTCTTCAGTGGTAGCCCCGCGCGGGCCCATACGCTGCCCCAGGCATGTTCATTGACAAAGTCCTGTAGCGGCTGGGTAAAGTCGGTGGCATTGCCCAGTGCGCGGTCGACGAATGCATCGCCCATTACCTGGCGGCGAATCTGTTCGCCGGTCTTGTTGCTATCAGCCATGTTGTTTTCCTTAGTGTTGGCGGCGCCAGGCGCGCACGGTGGTGAACAGCAACACCATGGCGAGTACCGGCAGTACATAGAACAGCATCAAATGCTCAAGACGACCAGCCAGCGGCATGCCCATGGTAAAGGCCGCTACGTGCAGGCCATAAGCCAGGTACAGGCAAAGGAATACCAGGCCTTCGGCACGGGTGACGCGATAGCCGGAATAAAACACCGGCAGGCTCAGTGCCGCAACGCCAAGCATCACCGGCAGGTCGAAAGACAGCGCGTTGGGTGAGATCGACAGGGGCTCGGGCGTGACGAGTGCGGTCAGGCCCAATACAGCCAGCAGGTTCAACAGGTTGCTGCCGATCACTGTACCCACGGCAATTTCCCGTTCGCCGCGCAGGGCGGCAATCAGTGCGGCGGCCAGTTCAGGCAGGGAGGTGCAGATGGCGACAACGGTAAGGCCAATGATGCGCTCGGACAGGCCCAGGTCGGTGGCAACCTCCACAGCGGCCTCCAGCAGCAGGTGGCCCGCCAGGCTCAGCAAGCCAAGGCCGGCCAGCACCTGCAGCAGCGTGCCGGACCAGAAACGCCCGGCACCGGTTTTTGCGCTGTCCGGGGCAGGGTAGGTACGGGCATAGTGGCGTGACTGGTGCCAGAGCATCGCCAGGTAGCCGCCCAGACCCAGCAGCAACAGCCCTCCTTCAACCCGGCCCAAGTGGCCGTTGGCAGACAGCGCATAGACCAGGCCGCTGGCGATGATCATCAGCGGAATGTCCAGGCGCACCAGTTGGCGCGACACGCGCAGGGGAATGATCAGCGCGGCCAGGCCAAGAATGACCAGCACGTTGAAGATATTACTGCCGATTACGCTGCCCACCGCCACATCCGGCGCGCCCTGGTAGGCAGCCTGCAAGCTTACGGTAAGTTGTGGCGCGGTACTGCCGAAGGCCACCAGGCTCAGGCCGATGATCAGCGGGCGTACGTGAAGACGCTGGGCCAGGCGCAGCGCGGCGCGCACCAGCAACTCGGCGCCGCCCACCAGCAACACCAGGGCGATGCCCAGTTGCAGGAGGCTGAAGGTGGGTAGGGTAGCCAGGTCGAAAATGGTCGGACTCCTGTCGCGTCAGTCGCTAAGCCCTTGTACTCGCACGCGCGCTGTTCCGCTACGGAGCATGCCGATTTTTTCTGCGGCGGCGCGTGACAGGTCGATCAGCCGGCCGCGGGTATGTGGGCCACGGTCGTTGATGCGTACCACCACACTGCGCTGGTTGGCCAGGTTGGTCACCAGCACGCGGGTGCCGAAAGGCAGGCTGCGGTGGGCGGCGGTAAGGCCATGCTGGTTGAAGGGTTCGCCGCTGGCGGTGCGTTTGCCGTGGTGGCGTGAACCGTAATAGGAGGCGGTTCCGGTTTTGTCATAACCGCGTGGGTCGATGTCGTGGCTGGCGCAGCCGGCCAGGAAAGCGAAGAGGGCCAGGGTGCCGAGGGATCGTTTTAGCAAGTCAAGTGCTCTCCAGTGCGGCCATTCGCGGCTAAAGCCGCTCCTACAGGTACGGCGCAGCCCTTGAGAGCGGCGCCGTACCTGTAGGAGCGGCCTTAGCCGCGAACGAGGGCGAAGCCCTCGCAGCATTAAAGGGGTAAAACAATCACCCTTCGAGCTTGGCCTTGAGCAATTGGTTCACCTGCCCCGGGTTGGCTTTGCCTTTGGACGCTTTCATTGCCTGGCCAACGAAGAAGCCGAACATCTTGCCACGCTTGGCTTCATCGGCCGCGCGGTACTGTTCGACCTGCTCGGCATTGGCTGCCAGCATCTCGTCGAGCATCTTGTCGATCGCACCGGTGTCGGTGACCTGCTTCAGGCCTTTGCTCTCGATGATGCTGTCGGCGTCGCCTTCACCGGCAGCCATGGCCTCGAACACGGTCTTGGCAATTTTGCCGCTGATGGTGTTGTCGCGGATGCGCAGCAGCATGCCACCCAGTTGTGCGGCGCTGACGGGCGCCTGGTCGATTTCGACACCCAGCTTGTTCAGCAGGCTGCCCAGTTCGACCATGACCCAGTTGGCGGCCAGCTTGGCATCGCCACCGATCTTGACCACTTCTTCGAAGTAGTCGGCCTGTTCGCGGCTGGACGCCAGCACGTTGGCGTCGTAGGCCGACAGGCCGTACTGGCTCTGGAAGCGCTCGACCTTCTGCGGGGGCAGTTCCGGCAGGCCGGCGCGGACGGTTTCGAGGAAGCTGTCCTCGATGACCACCGGCAGCAGGTCCGGGTCGGGGAAGTAACGGTAGTCGTTGGCTTCCTCCTTGCTGCGCATGGAGCGGGTTTCGTCCTTGTTCGGGTCGTACAGGCGGGTTTCTTGCACCACCTTGCCGCCGTCTTCGATCAGGTCGATCTGGCGCTGGATTTCGCTGTTGATCGCGCGCTCGATGAAGCGGAACGAGTTGACGTTCTTGATCTCGCAGCGGGTGCCGAATTCGGCCTGGCCTTTCGGGCGGATCGACACGTTGCAGTCGCAACGCAGCGAGCCTTCGGCCATGTTGCCGTCGCAGATGCCCAGGTAGCGCACCAGTGCGTGGATGGCCTTGACGTAGGCCACGGCTTCCTTGGCGCTGCGCATGTCCGGCTCGGAGACGATTTCCAGCAGTGGTGTGCCGGCACGGTTCAGGTCAATGCCGGTGGAGCCGCTGAAGTCTTCGTGCAGGCTCTTGCCGGCGTCTTCCTCAAGGTGCGCGCGGGTGACCCCGATGCGCTTGATGGTGCCGTCCTCCAAGGCGATGTCCAGGTGGCCCTTGCCGACGATCGGCAGGTCCATCTGGCTGATCTGGTAACCCTTGGGCAGGTCCGGGTAAAAGTAGTTCTTGCGCGCGAACACGTTGCGCTTGCCGATTTCGGCATCGATGGCCAGGCCGAACATGCACGCCATGCGCACGGCTTCCTGGTTCAGCACCGGCAGTACGCCAGGCATCCCTAAGTCAACCAGGCTGGCCTGGGTGTTCGGCTCGGAGCCAAAGGTGGTGGCGCTGCCGGAGAAGATCTTCGACTGGGTGGCGAGCTGAGTGTGGATTTCCAGCCCGATCACAACTTCCCATTGCATGTGTGAATTCCTCAGAAGCCGTTGGGGGCGCGGGTGTGCCAGTCGGTCACTTGCTGGTAGCGGTGCGCGACGTTGAGCAGGCGACCTTCCTGGAAGTACGGCGCCAGCAACTGCACGCCGACCGGCAGGCCGTCGACGAAGCCGGCCGGCATCGACAGGCCCGGCAGGCCCGCCAGGTTGGCGGTGATGGTGTAGACGTCTTCCAGGTAGGCGGCGACCGGGTCGCTGCTCTTGGCGCCAAGCTTCCAGGCCGGGTTTGGCGTGGTCGGGCCGAGGATCAGGTCGACGTCGTTGAAGGCGGCCATGAAGTCGTTCTTGATCAGGCGGCGGATTTGCTGCGCCTTCACGTAGTAGGCGTCGTAGTAGCCGGCCGACAGGGCGTAGGTACCAACCATGATACGGCGCTGTACTTCAACGCCGAAGCCTTCGCCACGGGAGCGCTTGTACAGGTCGGTGAGGTCCTTCGGTGCTTCGCAGCGGTAGCCGAAGCGCACGCCGTCGAAGCGCGACAGGTTGGAGGAGGCTTCAGCCGGAGCGATCACGTAGTAGGCCGGGATGGCGTGCTGCATGTTCGGCAGGCTGATTTCCTTGACCACGGCGCCGAGCTTTTCCAGCTCCTTGACGCTGGCCTGGACCAGGTCGGCGATGCGCGGGTCGAGGCCGGCGCCGAAGTATTCCTTCGGCAGGCCGATGCGCAGGCCCTGCAGCGAGGCGTTGAGGTTGGCGCTGTAGTCCGGCACCGGCTCTTCGATGCTGGTGGAGTCCTTGGCGTCGAAACCGGCCATGCCTTGCAGCAGCAGGGCGCAGTCCTCGGCAGTGCGGGCCAGCGGGCCACCCTGGTCGAGGCTGGAGGCGTAGGCGATCATGCCCCAGCGCGAAACGCGACCGTACGTCGGCTTGAGACCGGTGAGGTTGGTCAGTGCTGCCGGCTGGCGGATCGAGCCGCCGGTGTCGGTGCCGGTGGTGGCCGGCAGCAGGCGTGCAGCCACGGCAGCGGCCGAACCACCCGACGAGCCGCCCGGAACGTGTTCGAGGTTCCACGGGTTCTTCACCGCGCCGTAGTGGCTGGATTCGTTGGCCGACCCCATGGCGAATTCGTCCATGTTGGTCTTGCCCAGGGTGACCATACCGGCTTCGGCCAGCTTGGCGACCACGGTGGCGTCATACGGCGCCTTGAAGTTGTCGAGCATCTTCGAGCCGCAGCTGGTGCGCACGCCGTTGGTGCAGAACAGGTCCTTGTGGGCGATGGGGGCACCCAGCAGCGCGCCGGTTTCGCCAGCGGCGCGACGGGCGTCGGCGGCACGCGCCTGGCCCAGGGCCAGGTCTTCGGTGACGCTGATGAAGCTGTTGATCTGAGGGTCGAGCTGCTTGATGCGCGCCAGCAGGGCGCCGGTCAGCTCTTCGGAAGAAAACGACTTGTCGGCGAGTCCGCGGGCGATCTCGGCCAGGGTCAATTGATGCATGGCAGGCTCTATCCCTTACTCGATGACTTTGGGAACCAGGTACAGACCGCTTTCGGTCGATGGCGCGATTGCCTGGTAGGCATCACGCTGGTTGCTTTCGGTGACCTGGTCGGGGCGCAGGCGCTGGCTGGCCTCCAGGGGGTGGGCCAGGGGTTCGATGCCAGTGGTATCGACCGCTTGCATCTGGTCAACCAGCCCGAGAATGCTGTTCAGGGCGTCAGTAATGCGTGGCAGTTCGCCATCATTCAGGCCCAGGCGGGCCAAATGGGCGATCTTTTCCACGTCGCAGCGTTCAAGCGCCATGGGGATCTCCAGGGGAAACAAAGAACGGAATTTGGGTCCGCAGTGAGGAACATGTCAGCTTTCTGACGGTCTAACGGCCGCGAATTTCTGCTGGCGTGCTCGGAAAAACAGCCAATTTAACATATTGGCTCCTTGCCCAAAATCCCTGCCATTGTTAGAGTTTGCCGCACTTTTTTACCCACGCTTTCCCCAGGGTCACTTTCCCATGTTCAAGAAACTGCGTGGCATGTTTTCCAGCGATCTTTCCATCGACCTGGGTACTGCCAACACCCTTATTTACGTGCGTGAGCGCGGTATCGTCCTGAATGAGCCCTCGGTTGTTGCCATCCGTACCCATGGCAACCAGAAAAGCGTTGTCGCCGTCGGTACCGAAGCCAAACGCATGCTGGGCCGTACGCCTGGCAATATTGCTGCCATTCGTCCGATGAAGGACGGCGTCATCGCCGACTTCAGCGTGTGCGAAAAAATGTTGCAATATTTTATCAACAAGGTTCACGAGAACAGCTTCCTGCAGCCAAGCCCGCGTGTGCTGATCTGCGTGCCGTGCAAGTCGACCCAGGTAGAGCGCCGCGCCATTCGCGAGTCGGCCCTGGGGGCCGGTGCCCGTGAAGTGTTCCTGATCGAAGAACCCATGGCTGCCGCCATCGGTGCCGGCCTGCCGGTTGAGGAAGCCCGCGGTTCGATGGTCGTCGATATCGGTGGTGGTACCACTGAAATCGCCCTCATCTCGCTGAACGGCGTGGTTTATGCCGAATCCGTCCGCGTTGGCGGCGACCGCTTCGATGAAGCCATCGTCACCTACGTGCGCCGCAACTACGGCAGCCTGATCGGTGAGTCCACCGCGGAGCGCATCAAGCAGGAAATCGGTACTGCCTACCCGGGCGGCGAAGTGCGCGAAGTCGACGTGCGTGGCCGTAACCTGGCCGAGGGCGTACCGCGTGCCTTCACCCTGAACTCCAACGAAGTGCTCGAAGCGCTGCAGGAATCGCTGGCGACCATCGTCCAGGCGGTCAAGAGCGCCCTGGAGCAGTCGCCGCCCGAGCTGGCTTCGGACATCGCCGAGCGTGGCCTGGTGCTGACCGGTGGTGGCGCGCTGCTGCGTGACCTCGACAAGCTGCTGGCCCAGGAAACCGGCCTGCCGGTGATCGTCGCCGAAGACCCGCTGACCTGTGTCGCCCGTGGTGGCGGTCGCGCTCTGGAGATGATGGACAAGCACGCGATGGACCTGCTCTCCAGCGAGTGATCCCACTTGCTGTTCGCGAGCGCCCGGTTTACAGGTAGTACGCACAGTGCTACCTGTATGTGCTGGGCTGGCGCCCGTTCAGGGCGCCGTATCCGTCAACCCGCAACCAGGCTGGTGCGTTGTCCCATGTCCAATGACCTCCTGAGTCGTCCACGAGGAACGGCCCATTAAACCGCTTTTCTCCAAGGGCCCTTCGCTGGGCGTTCGCCTGCTCGTTCTGGTGGTGATGTCGGTCGCGTTGATGGTTGTCGACGCGCGTTTTGACGTGCTCAAACCCGTGCGCAGCCAGATGGGCGTGGTACTGATGGAGTCGTACTGGATCACCGACCTGCCGCAGCGTGCGTGGCAAGGTGTGGCCGGCCAGTTCGGCAGCCGCAACGAACTGATCGCCGAAAACGAAAAGCTCAAGACCGAGGCCCTGCTGCTGCAGGGGCGCCTGCAGAAGCTGGCGGCCCTGACCGAGCAGAACGTGCGCCTGCGCGAGTTGCTGAACTCTTCGGCGCTGGTCAACGAAAAGGTCGAAGTGGCCGAGCTGATCGGTGTCGACCCCAACCCGTTCACCCACCGCATCCTGATCAACAAGGGCGAGCGTGACGGCGTGTTCCTCGGCCAGCCGGTGCTTGATGCCCGGGGCCTCATGGGCCAGGTGGTCGAACTGATGCCTTACACCTCGCGGGTGCTGCTGCTGACCGACACTACCCACAGCATTCCGGTGCAGGTCAACCGTAACGGCCTGCGCGCCATTGCCAGCGGCACGGGCAACCCGGAGCGCCTGGAACTGCGCCATGTGGCCGATACCGCCGACATCAAGGAAGGCGACCTGCTGGTCAGCTCCGGCATGGGTCAGCGTTTCCCGGCAGGTTACCCGGTGGCCACGGTCAACGAAGTGATTCACGATTCCGGCCAGCCGTTCGCCATCGTGCGCGCCATCCCCACCGCCGCGCTCAATCGCAGCCGCTACATGCTGCTGGTGTTCAGTGACCGGCGTACCCCGGAACAGCGTGCTACCGATGCAGCTATCGCCCAGGAAGAAGCTGACCGTAAGGGCGCCTCGGCCCCTGGCCAGCCGGTAAGCCCGGGCGAGCAGGGCGTGCCAGCCAGCACCGCGCCCGTTGTACCGGCCACGACGGCCGTACCCGCCGCGCCGGCCGCTCAGCCAGCAGCTCCGGCTGCTGCCCCTGCCACGCCGGCTGCCGCGCCTGCCGCACCCGCTCACACCCGGAGGCAATGATGCCTGCATCGCGCCGCAACAACGGCTGGGTCATCTGGCTGACTTTTGCTATCGGCCTGCTGCTCAGCGTCTCGCCCATGCCGCAGTTCATGGAAGTGTTCCGGCCCATGTGGCTGGCCTTGCTGGTGTCGTTCTGGACCCTGGCCGTGCCGAACAAGGTTGGCATGACCACGGCGTTCGTGCTGGGCTTGGCCGAAGATGTGCTGTATGGCACCTTGCTGGGGCAGAACGCACTTATCCTGACCCTCATAACCTTCCTGGTGCTGTCGCTGCAACAGCGCTTGCGCATGTTCCCCATGTGGCAGCAGAGCCTGGTCATCCTGGTGATCTTCGGCATCGCGCAGTTGATCCAGCTGTGGCTCAGCGCACTGACCGGTAATCGCCTGCCTACCCTGGCGCTGGTCTGGTCGGCGGTCATCAGTGCCTTGCTCTGGCCTTGGATCAGCTTTGCCCTGCGCGACCTGCGCCGACGCTTGCATATCAACTGACGGCGACGTCGACACTGACAGGGAGATGTCTGCATGAACCCGCTATACCTGGCCTCCGGCTCGCCCCGTCGTCGTGAACTGCTGACCCAGATCGGTGTGCCGTTCAGCGTCGTCAGTGCCCCCATCGATGAAACCCCGCTGCCCGACGAAAGCGCCCCGGCCTACGTCGAACGCCTGGCCCGGGCCAAGGCTGCCGCCGGCCTGGCCAGTGTCGAGGGAACGGCTGTCGTCCTGGGCGCAGACACCGCCGTGGTGCTCGATGGTCGTATTCTCGGCAAGCCGGAAAGCCGCGAAGATGCCTTGGCCATGCTGGCCGACCTGTCAGGCCGCGAGCATCAGGTACTGACCGCCGTCGCCCTCACCGATGGCCAGCGCGTTCAAAGCCTGTGCGTCACCAGCCAGGTGCGCTTCCGTGCGATCAGCGACGATGAAGCGCAGCGCTACTGGGCCAGCGGCGAACCGGCGGACAAGGCGGGTGGCTACGCCATCCAGGGCCTGGGCGCGGTGTTCGTCACTGGCCTGTCCGGCAGCTACTCGGCGGTGGTCGGCCTGCCCCTCAGCGAAACGGCCGATTTGCTTGGCCAGTTCGGCGTTGCCTGCTGGCAATCGCCGGCGCATACGCCAGAGGTAACAAACCTGCGGTAGCCAGCAATGCATACGCCATCCATCATTACAAAAGACCTTTGACGAGAGCCGGCCATGAGTGAAGAGATCCTGATCAACATCACCCCGATGGAGTCACGCGTGGCGGTGGTGGAAAACGGGGTACTGCAGGAGGTGCACGTCGAGCGCACCCAGCGCCGTGGCATTGTTGGCAATATCTACAAGGGCAAGGTGGTGCGCGTGCTGCCAGGCATGCAGGCGGCCTTCGTCGACATCGGCCTGGAGCGCGCAGCGTTCATCCATGCCTCGGAAATTTCCCAGCGCGAAGGCTCGGCGGTAGAGAACATCACCGCCCTGGTCCACGAAGGCCAGGCCTTGGTAGTGCAGGTGACCAAGGACCCGATCGGCACCAAGGGTGCGCGCCTGACCACCCAGTTGTCGATCCCTTCGCGCTACCTGGTGTACATGCCCCGCAGCAGCCATGTTGGCATATCGCTGAAGATCGAAGACGAAGCCGAGCGTGATCGCCTCAAGCAGGTGGTCAGCGGCTGCATGGAAAGCGAAAACATCAAAGATGCCGGTGGCTTTATCCTGCGCACCGCCGCTGAAGGCGCACGCGCTGAAGAAATTCTGCAGGACATCCGCTACCTGCGTCGCCTGTGGGAGCAGATTGGCACCCAGATCAAGACCTGCGGCGCGCCCACGGTTATCTACGAAGACCTGGGCCTGGCCCTGCGCACGCTGCGCGACCTGGTCAACCCGAAGATCGAGAAGATCCGTATCGACTCGCGGGAAACCTTCCAGAAAACCACGCAGTTCGTTGGCGAGCTGATGCCGGAAATCGCCGACCGCCTCGAGCACTATCCGGGCGAGCGCCCCATCTTCGACCTGTACGGCGTTGAAGACGAGATCCAGCGTGCGCTGGAGCGCAAGGTGCCGCTCAAGTCGGGTGGCTACCTGGTGGTCGACCCGGCCGAAGCGATGACCACCATCGATGTGAACACCGGCGCGTTCGTCGGCCATCGCAATCTGGAAGAGACCATCTTCAAGACCAACCTGGAAGCCGCCACTGCCATTGCCCGGCAACTGCGCCTGCGCAATATCGGCGGCATTATCATCATCGACTTCATCGACATGGAAGATGAAGAGCACCAGCGCCAGGTGCTGCGCACCCTGGAAAAACAGCTGGAGCGCGATCACGCCAAGACCAACATCATCGGTATTACCGAGCTGGGCCTGGTGCAGATGACCCGCAAGCGCACCCGTGAAAGCCTGGAGCAGGTGCTGTGTGAGCCCTGCCTGGCCTGCCAGGGGCGCGGCAAACTGAAAACCCCCGAGACCATTTGTTACGAGATCTTCCGTGAGATCCTGCGTGAGGCCCGGGCCTATCAGGCTGAGGGCTACCGTGTACTGGCCAACCAGAAGGTGGTCGACCGCCTGCTGGATGAAGAGTCTGGCAACGTCGCTGAGCTGGAGGCTTTCATCGGTCGAACCATTCGCTTCCAGGTCGAGTCGATGTATTCGCAGGAACAATACGACGTGGTGCTGCTCTGAGGCTTTCCAGAACACGCCGCAGGATGGTCGGGCTGGCAAAACTGCCGCTACCAGCCATCATGGATAAACGACTTGGAGGGCCATGGCCATGGGACGTCTGACCCGCGTTCTTGTCGCCTTGACCCGCTGGGGGCTGGGCTTATGCGCCCTGTTGGCGGTGTTGGTGGCGCTGTATGTCAGCCTCGGTCGCGAACTGGTGCCGCTGGTGGCCGAGTACCGCGCCGATGTGGAAAGCAAGGCCGAGCAGGCGCTGGGCCTGCCGGTGCATGTCGGTGCCCTCGAGGGCCGCTGGAGCGGGCTGGCTCCGGTGCTGCGGGTGCGCGACCTGCAACTGGGCGAAGGCGCTACGGCGTTGCGCCTGGATGACGTGAAGGTGGTGCCTGATGTCTGGGCCAGCCTTACCGCCCGTGAAGTGCGCCTGGCGCGTATTCAGCTGGGCGGCCTGCAACTGATCTTGCGCGAGAACGAGCAGGGCGCCTGGAACCTCGAAGGCCTGCCGAAAAAAGACGATGCACCACTCGACCCCGCCGACCTGCTGCAGCGCCTGCGTCAATTGGGCCGCGTCGATGTGTTCGACAGCCAGGTCACCTTGCACCCCTGGCAGCGTGACCCGCTCACCCTCACCTATGTCAGCGCCGGCCTGCAGGCGGGTGCTTCGCGGCAAGTGCTGGAGTTGCGCGCCACCTTGCCTGATGGCCAGCCTCTGTCGCTGAACCTGCAAAGCCGTGTGTCAGCCAAGGCCTGGCGTGATGGCCAGGTGGAGGCCTACCTGAGCCTGCCGCAAAGTGACTGGGCGCGCTGGTTGCCACCACGCCTGCTCGGTGAGTGGCAAGCTGACGTGTTGCGGGCGGGTGGGGAGTTCTGGGTCGATTGGCGAAAAGGGCAGTTGCAGCAGGCTGTGGTGCGGCTTAATGCGCCTGAACTGCGGGGTGCCTATACCGGGCGCAAAGCTGCCACGCTGAGCAACCTGGCCCTGGGCGCCTGGTTCCAGCGCCGGGATCAAGGCTTCGATGTGGTGGTCGACTCCCTGGCCATGGACATCGACAAGGCCCGCTGGGAGTCGCACTTGCAGTTGCAGCAGCGCCCGGGCGAGAACGCAGCCGATGAAAACTGGCGGGTGCAGGCCGACCGGCTCGATCTCACGCCCTTGACCCCGCTGATCGATGCTTTGGCGCCGTTGCCTGACAAAGTCATGGCCGTGGTCGATGGCCTGAAAGTCACCGGCGCGCTGCGCAATGTGCGGTTGGAGGCCCGGCCGAAAGCCGAGGGCGACAAACGCCTGCAGTTCGAGGCCAACCTGGAAAAGGTCGGTTTCGATGCCTATCACAATGCCCCGGCTGCCGGTAACGTCAGCGGCAGCATCAGCGGTGACCTGGGCCATGGTGAGCTGCGGTTGGATACCGAGGCGTTCATGCTGCATCTGTACCCGATCTTCGCCAAGCCCTGGCACTACCAGAAGGCCAATGCACGCCTGACCTGGGCCTTGGACAAAGACGGTTTCACCCTGATTGCGCCGTACCTCAAGGTGCTGGGCGAAGAGGGCAAGATCGCCGGTGATTTCCTGATTCGCCTGTTGTTCGAGGAAGGCCGCGAGGACTACATGGACCTGCGCGTCGGCCTGACCGAAGGCGATGGGCGCTATACCGCCAAGTACTTGCCCGAAGTGCTCAGCCCGGCCCTCGACGAGTGGTTGCGCAGCGCCATCGTCAAGGGCACGGTGGATGAAGGCTACTTCCAGTACCAGGGCTCGCTGAATCATGGCGCGGCTCCTGAAGCACGCAGTATCAGCCTGTTCTTCAAAGTGCGCGATGCCGCCCTGGACTTCCAGCCTGGCTGGCCGCAGGTGCAGCACGTGGATGGCGATGTGTTCATCGAGGACAGCGGCGTGCGCATCAAGGCCCAACGCGGCGTGCTGCTCGACACCAAGGTCAGCGATGTGACGGTCGAAATACCGCATGTCGACGGTGATCAGCACAGCCACCTGTACCTGGATGGAGACTTCGACGGCACCCTGGGCGATGGGCTGAAGATTCTCAAGGAAGCGCCAATCGGTACCGGTGAGATTTTCGCCGGCTGGGAGGGTGAAGGGCCGCTGAAGGGCAAGGTCAAGCTCGATATCCCCTTGGCCCATGGGCCGCTACCGAAAGTACAGGTGGACTTCGCCACCAACGATGCGCGCCTGAAAGTCGCCCCGCCGAGCCTGGAGTTGAACCGCCTGAAGGGTGATTTCAGCTTTGATTTCGACAAAGGCCTGAGCGGCAAGGGCATCAGCCTGCAAGCCTTCGGCAAGCCGGTAACGGCGCAAATCACTGCTGAAGGCCAGGCTGGCCAGATGCAGACCCGCATTAATGCCAATGGCCAGGTGTCGCTCAAGGCGTTGACCGAGTGGCTGCAGTTCAAGCAGGCCCTGCCGGCCTCCGGCGACTTGCCTTACCAGCTACAGGTCAGCCTGGGTAGCCGGGAAAACAGCCTGAGCGTCACCTCCAACCTCAAGGGCCTGGCGATCGACCTGCCGGCACCGTTCGGCAAAACGGTGGCGGATACCCGCGACAGCCGTTTCAGTATGAGCCTGCAGGGGCCGGAGCGCCGCTTCGATGCTGTCTACACCGACCTTGCCCGCTTTGCCTATGCCGCGCCGGCCAACGCACTGGCCCAGGGGCGCGGTGAGTTGCTGCTCGGCGCCGGTAACGCTCAACTGCCGGCCGGTCAAGGCCTGCGGGTACGTGGCCGCCTGGAGGCTTTGGACCTGGCACCTTGGCAAGAGCAGGCAGCGCGCCTGGCGGGCGACGACCCCGGTGGCAGCGCGCGGCAAAACCTGCAAAGCGTAGACCTGAGCATTGGCCAGTTGAAAGCCTTTGGCATGGACCTGAATCAGGCAGTGGTGAGGCTGGCACGAGGCGGCCAGGCTTGGGACCTGCGCCTTGACAGCAAGGAAGTGATAGGCAACGCACGCGTGCCGGATGCCAAAGGTTCGCCCATGGTGGTGCGTATGCAAACCTTGCGCTTGCCGGCGGCCGACCCGGCCCAGGCGCAAGCTGAGGATGGCCCCGATCCGCTGGCCTCGTTCGACCCGCGCAAGGTCCCGGCGCTGGACCTGAGCATCGACAAGCTGTACCGCGGCGACGACTTGTTCGGCAGTGCATCGATCAAGTTGCGACCCACCGCGCGTGGTGTTACCGCCAGTGATATCGACCTCGACTTCAAAGGCCTGCGTATCGACGGCGGCGGTGGCTGGGAAGGCGAAACGGGTAAGACCAGCAGCTGGTACAAAGGGCGCCTGGACGGCAAGAACCTGGCCGATGTACTCAAGGCCTGGGGCTTTGCCCCGACCGTGACCAGCCGCGATTTCCGCCTGGATGTGGATGGCCGCTGGCCGGGTTCGCCGGCTGCGGTCGGGCTGGAGCGCTTCTCGGGCAGCATGGACGCGGCACTGCGTACCGGCCAGTTCGTCGAGGTTGAAGGCAGCGCCCAGGCGTTGCGGGTATTCGGCCTGCTCAACTTCAACTCCATTGGCCGACGCCTGCGTCTGGACTTCTCCGACCTGTTCGAGAAAGGCCTGGCCTATGACCGGGTCAAGGGCCTGCTGGTGGCCAGTGACGGGGTGTATGTGACCCGCGAGCCCATCAGCGTGACCGGCCCGTCGAGCAATTTCGAGCTGGATGGGACCCTGGACATGGTGCGCGACCGGATTGATGCCAACCTGCAGGTCAGCCTGCCGGTGACCAACAACCTGCCGCTGGCGGCACTGATTGTCGGCGCGCCGGCCGTAGGTGGCGCCTTGTTCCTGGTCGATCGGTTGATCGGTGACCGTGTTTCGCGCTTTGCCAGTGTGCACTACCGTGTCGAAGGACCGGTTAAAGAGCCTAGAATCACCTTTGTGAAACCTTTCGAGAAATCCCGCTAGGAGTGCCCATGAAGGCAGCGGTAATCCAGATGGTCAGCCAGGACGATGTGCTGGCCAACCTGCAACGTGCCGGTGCCCTGTTGGAGCAGGCCGCGATGGGCGGCGCACGGCTGGCCGTGCTGCCAGAAAATTTCGCTGCCATGGGCCGTAAGGATGCCGCTGCCATCGGCCGTGCCGAAGCGTTGGGTGAAGGGCCGATCCTGCCATGGTTGAAACGCACCGCCCGTGACCTCAAGTTATGGATTGTTGCCGGTACCTTGCCCTTGCCACCGGTCGGCCAGCCCGAGGCCAAGGCCCATGCCTGCTCGCTGTTGATCGATGAACACGGCGAGATCGCGGCACGTTATGACAAGCTGCACCTGTTTGACGTGGATGTTGTCGACAACCGTGGCCGTTACCGTGAGTCGGACGACTACGCCCATGGTGCTCAGGTGGTGGTGGCTGACACGCCGGTCGGGCGGTTGGGGTTGAGCGTGTGCTACGACTTGCGCTTCCCCGAGCTGTACAGCGCACTGCGTGCTGCCGGCGCGGAGCTGATCACTGCGCCGGCTGCCTTTACGGCAGTGACAGGCGCGGCCCATTGGGAGGTACTGGTACGCGCCCGAGCCATCGAGACCCAGTGCTACCTGCTGGCTGCGGCGCAGGGAGGCACCCACCCAGGCCCACGGGAAACCCATGGGCATGCGGCGATTGTCGACCCTTGGGGGCGCATCGTTGCAGAACAGGCGCAAGGCGAAGCGGTACTGCTTGCCGAGCGCGACATTGAAGAACAAGCGTCCATTCGGGCGCGCATGCCGGTGGTATCGCACCGGCGCTTTTTCTCGCAGGGCGCGTTGCGGCCTGCGCACACCGCGGAGTGACTATGAGCCAGATGTTATCCACCGTCAGTGAGCAGCTCCTGGCCCCAGGCGGCTTGACCCTGGACAGCCTGCAGAGCGTGCTGGGTGAGTTGGCTGGCCCCGGCATCGACGCCGCCGACCTGTATTTCCAGGGCCAGATCTCGGAAACCTGGGCCCTGGAAGACGGCATCGTCAAAGAGGGCAGTTTCAACCTCGACCAGGGCGTGGGCGTGCGTGCCCAGTCCGGTGAAAAGACCGGGTTCGCCTACAGCAATGCAATCAACCTCGAGGCGCTGACCTCGGCGGCGCGCGCCGCCCGTTCCATTTCCCGTGCCGGTCAAAACGGTACGGTGCAGGCCTTCCGCAGCCAGGACGTCACGGCCCTGTATGCGGCGGACAACCCGCTGGATGTACTGAGCCGTGCCGAAAAGGTCGAGCTGCTCAAGCGTGTCGATGCCGCCACCCGTGCCCTGGACCCGCGAATTCAGCAGGTCAGTGTGAGCATGGCCGGGGTTTGGGAGCGTATCCTGATTGCGGCGGCCGATGGCAGCCTGGCTGCCGACGTGCGTCCGCTGGTGCGCTTCAACGTCAGCGTCATCGTCGAGCAGAACGGCCGCCGCGAGCGCGGCGGGCAGGGCGGTGGCGGGCGTACCGACTACCGCTTCTTCACTGAAGAGCGCGTGATGGGCTATGCCCGTGAAGCGCTGCGTCAGGCCCTGGTGAACCTGGAAGCGATTCCGGCTCCGGCCGGTACCTTGCCGGTGGTGTTAGGTTCGGGGTGGTCGGGTGTGCTGTTGCACGAGGCTGTCGGCCATGGCCTGGAAGGTGACTTCAACCGCAAGGGCAGTTCGGCTTTCAGCGGCCGTATCGGCGAGAAAGTGGCATCGAGCCTGTGCACCATCGTTGACGATGGCACGCTTGAGGGCCGCCGTGGTTCGCTGAGCGTCGATGACGAAGGTACCCCGACCGAGTGCACCACGTTGATCGAGAACGGGGTGCTCAAGGGTTACATGCAGGACAAGCTGAACGCACGCCTGATGGGCATGGCGGTGACCGGCAACGGGCGCCGCGAATCCTACGCACACCTGCCGATGCCACGCATGACCAATACCTACATGCGGGCTGGCGAAAGCGACCCGCAGGAAATCATCGCATCGGTGAAAAAAGGGATCTACTGCGCCAATCTGGGCGGCGGCCAGGTGGACATCACCAGCGGCAAATTCGTGTTCTCGACCAGTGAGGCCTACCTGATCGAAGACGGCAAGATTACTGCACCTGTGAAAGGCGCAACCCTGATCGGCAATGGTCCTGAGGCGATGAGCCGGGTGTCGATGGTCGGTAACGACCTGGCGCTGGACAGCGGAGTGGGCACATGCGGCAAGGACGGGCAGTCGGTGCCGGTGGGGGTAGGGCAGCCTACCTTGAAGCTGGATGCGATTACCGTGGGCGGTACCGGGGCGTGATGGCTTTTGGGGGCCGCAAAGCGGCCCCCAAGGGTTCAGCGCAACCCGCGCTGCAACTCGTCGAGGTCGCGGATGTACTTGAACACCTTGCGCGCAGCGGCAGGTGGCTTGTTCCGGGCCTTTTCGTGTTGAGCATGGCGCACCAGCGAACGCATTTGCTGGCGATCGGTTTCGGGGTACTCGTTGACGAAACGCTCGAGGTCTTCGTCGTTACCGTCGATCAGCCGGTCACGCCAGCGCTCCAGGTTGTGGAATCGCTCGTTGTACTGGCGAGTCGAGCTGTCCATCTGTTCGAGCAAGGCGTGGATGGCATCCAGGTCCTGTACGCGCATCAGCTTGCCGACGAACGACATGTGGCGCTTACGGGCGCCATGAGCGGTGTGCTTGCTGGCTTCAGCCAGTGCTTTGCGCAGCTCGTCGGTCAACGGCAGGCGTGCCAGGGTATCGGCCTTGAGCGTGGTCAGGCGCTCGCCAAGTTCGACCAGCGCATGCAGTTCGCGCTTGATCTGGGTTTTGCTTTTTTCGCCGTCGAAGGCGTCGTCGTTTGAATCAACCATGGTGGCAGTCCGCTAGAAATCGCCGCCATGATAACCAGTCGGGGGCCGCTTGTCCGGCCCGGTCGTAGAATGACCCTCGCCGAACGCAGAATTTGAGTGGAGAGAACCATGAGTGCAGTCCAGAGCGTAGGTCCGAAAGACCTGCCAGCATTGCAGGAGCAGGTCGAGGCAATCATCGCCGAGGCTCGCCGCCAAGGGGCCAGTGCCTGCGAAGTGGCCGTGTCGCTGGAGCAGGGCCTGTCCACCACGGTACGCCAGCGTGAGGTCGAGACCGTTGAGTTCAATCGCGACCAGGGCTTTGGCATTACCCTCTACGTTGGCCAGCGCAAAGGTTCGGCCAGCACTTCGGCCAGTGGCCCGGACGCGATCCGCGAAACCGTCGCTGCGGCGTTGGCCATTGCCAAGCATACTTCCGAGGACGAATGCTCGGGCCTTGCGGACGCCGCGTTGATGGCCCGGGACATCCCGGACCTGGACCTTTATCACGACTGGGACATTGAGCCCGAGAAGGCCATCGAGATGGCCCTGGCCTGCGAGGCTGCGGCGTTCGATGCCGACCCGCGCATCCTCAATGCCGATGGCACCACCCTCAATACCCACCAGGGCTGCCGCGTGTATGGCAACAGCCATGGCTTCATCGGGGGCTACGCTTCGACCCGGCACAGCCTGAGCTGCGTCATGATCGCCGAAGGCGACGGGCAGATGCAGCGCGACTATTGGTATGACGTAAACCGCCAAGGCAACCTGCTCGCCGATCCGCGCAGTATCGGTGTACGCGCTGCCCAGCGTGCCGCCAGCCGCCTGGGCGCGCGCCCGGTGCCCACTTGCGAGGTGCCGGTGCTGTTTTCCGCCGAGCTGGCCGGCGGCCTGTTCGGCAGCTTCCTCTCGGCCATTTCCGGCGGCAATCTTTACCGCAAATCGTCATTCCTTGAAGGGACCATTGGCCAGCGCCTGTTCCCCTCCTGGCTAACCCTCGACGAGCGCCCGCACATTCCGCGAGCGCTGGGCAGCGCCGCATTCGATGGTGACGGTCTGGCCACCTATGCCAAGCCGTTCGTCGACAAAGGCGAGCTGGTGTCGTACCTGCTGGGCACGTATTCCGGGCGCAAGCTGGGCTTGCCAAGTACTGCCAACGCCGGTGGCGTGCATAACCTGTACGTCAGCCATGGTGTCGAAGACCAGGCAGCACTGATCCGCCGCATGGGCCGTGGCCTGCTGGTCACCGAGCTGATGGGGCATGGCCTGAACATGGTGACCGGGGATTATTCCCGTGGTGCGGCAGGGTTCTGGGTTGAGAACGGCGAGATCCAGCACGCGGTGCAGGAAGTGACCATTGCCGGCAATATGAAGGATATGTTCCAGCAAATTGTCGCGATCGGGAGTGATCTCGAAACCCGTAGCAACATTCACACGGGTTCGGTACTGATCGAGCGAATGACTGTCGCAGGTAGCTGATTCGTTCCAGATACCTTGGCAAATCAGAAGACCCGGCCCTGCGCCGGGTTTTTGTTTCATCACCTTTTTCTTGAAGTGATTCTATTTATCACCTAATAATGAATATCATTATCCAGTAACCCGGCGATGATGTTCATGAAACCCGTCCTCCGCGAACTGCCCTACCTGGAAAACTGGCGCTGGCTCAGCCGGCGCATCCGCTGTGCGCTCGAACCCGACGAGCCGCGCCTGATCGAGCATTACCTGGCCGAGGGCCGCTACCTGGTGTGCTGCACCGAGACTTCGCCATGGACGGTGGCCCTGACCTCCTTGCGCCTGTTACTGGATACCGCCTGCGACCGCATGCTGCCCTGGCATTGGCGCTGCCTGTGCCTGGACCAGGCCTGGCGCCCCTTGCTGGACCTTCGCAATCTCGATCGCCAGGAACAGAACCAGCGCTGGCAGCCCTACGCCCTGCAGTTGGCCAATTGCCGCCTGCTGCCGTCGATTTCTCCCGATGAACTGATGCAAGGATTTGATGATGAGTGATACCCGTATCGAGCGTGACAGCATGGGCGAACTGCAGGTGCCGGCCCAGGCCCTGTACGGTGCCCAGACTCAGCGCGCGGTCGACAACTTCCCGGTCAGCGGCCAGCGCATGCCGGCCCAGTTCATTCGCGCGCTGTTGCTGGCCAAGGCGGCTGCCGCCAAGGCCAACGTCGAGCTGGAGCAATTGTCTGCCGCGCAGGGCAATGCCATCGTCAAGGCGGTCGAGCAACTGCTGGCCGAGGACTTCATCCAGCACTTCCCGGTGGATGTGTTCCAGACCGGCTCCGGCACCAGCTCGAACATGAACGCCAACGAGGTGATCGCCACCCTGGCCAGCCGTGTACTGGGTGATGCGGTCAACGCCAACGACCACGTCAACTGTGGCCAGAGCAGCAACGACATCATCCCGACCACCATTCACGTCAGTGCTGCACTGGCACTGCACGAACAACTGCTTCCGGCCCTGAGCCACCTGGTGCAGGTGATCGAGACCAAGTCGGTGCAGGTGCATCAGTACGTGAAAACCGGCCGTACCCACTTGATGGACGCCATGCCGGTGCGCATGAGCCAGGTGCTGGATGGCTGGGCCGCGCAGATCAACGCTGCCAAGGCGCACATCGAGGCGACCCTGCCGAGCTTCCAGGCGCTGGCCCAGGGTGGCACGGCCGTGGGTACCGGCATCAACGCCCACCCACAGTTCGCGGCCGGTTTCGCCCGCCAGCTCAGCGGCCTGACCCAGGTCGAGTTCACCCCGGGCCAGAACCTGTTTGCCCTGATCGGCTCGCAAGACACTGCCGTGGCGCTGTCTGGCCAGCTCAAGACCACTGCTGTGGCGCTGATGAAGATCGCCAACGACCTGCGCTGGATGAACTCCGGCCCGCTCGCCGGCCTGGGCGAAATTGAGCTGCAAGGCCTGCAACCGGGCTCTTCGATCATGCCTGGCAAGGTCAACCCGGTGATTCCTGAGGCCACCGCCATGGTTGCTGCCCAGGTGATCGGCAACGACGCCACCATCGCTGTCGCTGGCCAGTCCGGCAACTTCGAGCTGAACGTGATGCTGCCGGTGATCGCCCGCAACCTGCTGGAAAGCATCGAGCTGATGGCCAACGTCAGCCGTCTGCTGGCCGACAAGGCCATCGCCACGTTCAGGGTCAACGAGGGCAAGCTCAAGGAAGCCCTGGCGCGCAACCCGATTCTGGTCACTGCGCTGAACCCGATCATCGGCTACCTCAAGGCCGCCGAAATCGCCAAGACCGCCTACAAGCAGGGTCGCCCGATCATCGACGTGGCGCTGGAGCACACCGACCTGTCGCGCGACCAGCTGGAAGCACTGCTGGACCCGGAAAAACTCACCGCTGGCGGTATCTGACACTGCGTCGCCGCTCAGGAGACAACCATGCAGCACTGGAAACGCACTACGGAAACCGCCAACCGCCTGTTCGAACAAGGCGGGTTGGTCGACGCCCGGGAACACTACCTGCAAGCCCTGGCGCTGGCGCAGGTGCTGTTCGAGCGCTGGCATGACGTCGACGAAGCGGTGGCTGCATTCGTCATCGCCCATCACAACCTGGCCGACCTGCACCTTCGCCTCAACCAGCCGCACGAGAGCGCCGACTACCTGTGCGCCGCTCACCAGCGGCTGTTGCAGGCCAGCCAGGAGGCGCGTTTACCCCAGGGGCTGCGTGACGCAGCCCTGCGTCACAGTGGACGCACCTACACCCAGCTGCTGAGTTTTATCGCCGAATACGGCCAGTACCCACGTACCGAGCGTCTGCTTAACCGCCACGGCACCGGGGCCAGCGCGTTCGCTGCCCAGCCAGACGTGGCGCACAGAAACCATGCCTACGGAATTCACTGACATGCCGCATACCTTGCCTGCTTTGCCCTACGCCTACGATGCGCTGGAGCCGCACATCGACGCGCAGACCATGGAAATTCACCACACCAAGCACCATCAGACCTACGTCAACGGCCTCAATGCCGCCATCGAAGGCACCGAATGGGCCGAATGGCCCGTGGAGAAGCTGGTTGGTGCAGTCAAGCAGCTACCGGAAAGCCTGCGTGGCGCTGTGACCAACCATGGCGGGGGGCACGCCAACCATAGCCTGTTCTGGACGGTGATGTCGCCGCAAGGTGGTGGTGAGCCACACGGCCAGCTGGCGCAGGCCATCGCCTCGCAACTGGGTGGTTTCGATGCCTTCAAGGAGGCGTTCACCAAGGCTGCGCTGACCCGCTTTGGCAGCGGCTGGGCCTGGCTCAGCGTAACGCCGCGGAAAACCCTCGTTGTCGAGAGCAGTGGCAACCAGGACAGCCCGCTGATGCTCGGCAACACGCCAATCCTCGGCCTGGACGTGTGGGAACATGCCTACTACCTGAAGTATCAGAACCGTCGTCCGGAATACATCGGTGCCTTCTACAACGTGATTGACTGGGCCGAAGTGGAACGCCGTTACCTCGAAGCCCTGAAGTGAGTCGGACCGGTATGCGCTCTGAGGTGATGTCTGTCAGCAGTGTGCGCCTGTTTCGGCTGGCGCTTGGGACTTTGCTTTTGCTGGCTGGCGCCGCGCTGCTGGTGGCGCGTGGCCTTGCCTGGCTGGACCTGGAACCGCGCATGTTGCGTGCGCTGGAAGGCGGCGCATTATGCGCCCTGGGGACGGCGCTGGGCGCGGTACCGGTACTGGTCATTCGCAACATGCCGGTGGCACTGGCCGATACGCTGCTGGGCTTCGGCGCTGGCGTAATGCTGGCGGCCACCGCGTTTTCCCTGATCATTCCGGGGTTGGACGCCGCTCAATCCATCGGTTTCAGCCCTTGGGGCGCGGGTGGCCTGATCAGCTTTGGCCTGATGTTCGGTGCGCTGTGCCTGTTTCTGGTTGACCTCAAGGTGTCAGGTGCCTCGCCGGAAGCACTGGTCGGCACCGGCAATCAGCCAGTGATTGCCGCGCGCATCTGGCTGTTTGTCATCGCGATCATCGCGCACAACATCCCCGAAGGCATGGCGATTGGCGTATCGGCCGGTGGTGGCATGGCCGACGCCGACAGCCTGGCCATGGGCATCGCCTTGCAGGATGTGCCTGAAGGGCTGGTCATTGCGCTGGTGCTGGCGGGGGCGGGCATGCCGCGCTTCAAAGCCTTCCTGATCGGTGCCGCTTCTGGGCTGGTCGAGCCGGGAGCCGCAGTGATCTGTGCCTGGTTGGTGAACATCGCCGAGCTGCTGCTGCCGCTGGGCCTGGCCTGTGCGGCGGGGGCGATGCTGCTGGTGGTTACCCAGGAAATCATCCCGGAATCACGCAGCAACGGCCACCATCGCCTGGCTAGCCTGGGGCTTTGTATCGGGTTCTGCCTGATGATGGTGATGGACACCGCGATGTCCTGATCTGACCTCATCGCCGGTACAGTCAACCTGGATCGAAGCGGCTTATTCGCCTTCGTCGAAGAAGTTGTTGATCAGCTCGACCAGCGCATCCATGGCGTCGTTGTCCTGCTCACCTTCGGTAAGCAGGTGAACCTGTGTGCCTTTGCCGGCCGCCAGCATCATCACCGCCATGATGCTCTTGCCATCCACCAGCTTGTCCGGTGCGCGGCCAACCCGTACCTGGCAGGGGAAGCGGCCGGCAACGCCGACGAACTTGGCTGCCGCCCGGGCATGCAGGCCCAGCTTGTTGATGATGGTGATTTCGCGGGCGGGCATCGTGGGGCGGATCCTTGGGCTTAGAGGTCGCGGTGGCGGACCTGGACGTTTTTCAGGGATTGCTGCAGCAACTGGCCAAGGCGTTCGGTGATGTAGACCGAGCGGTGGTGGCCGCCGGTGCAGCCGATAGCAATGGTGACGTAGGCGCGGTTGCTGGCGGCGAAGCGGGGTAGCCACTTGAGCAAGTAGCTGGAAATGTCATTGAACATGTCCTCGACGTCTGGCTGTGCGGCCAGGTAGTCGGCGACCGGTTGATCGAGGCCGGAGTGCTCACGCAGTTCGGGCTTCCAGTAGGGATTGGGCAGGCAGCGTACATCGAACACCAGGTCGGCATCGACTGGCATGCCGCGCTTGAAACCAAACGACTCGACCAAAAAGGCTGTGCCGGGCTCGGGCTGGTTGAGCAGGCGCAGCTTGATCGAGTCCCGTAGTTGGTACAGGTTGAGGCTGGTGGTGTCGATCTTCAGGTCTGCCAGGTCAGCAATTGGCCCCAGCAGTTCGCTCTCCACGCGGATCGCTTCTGCCAGCGAACGGTTGGCATTGGTCAGTGGATGGCGACGACGGGTTTCCGAGAAGCGCTTGAGCAGCATGTCTTCGTCGGCATCCAGGAACACCACGTCACACTGGATGTTCCGCGCACGGGCTTCTTCGAGTAGCTCGGGGAAGCGCGTGAGGTGGCTGGGCAGGTTGCGTGCATCGATCGACACGGCAACCTTGGGTTGCAGTAATTCCGTGTTGATCAGTGCATCCTCCGCCAGCTGCGGCAGCAGCCCGGCGGGCAGGTTGTCAATGCAGTAGAAACCGTTGTCTTCCAGGACATCGAGGGCGGTGCTCTTGCCGGAGCCGGACCGGCCGCTGACGATGATCAGGCGCATGTTCAGTGCTCGTTCTGTACGTCCAGGACAACCTGGAACAGGGCCTCACTGCTGGTGGCCGCGCGCAGGCGATCACGGACCTCCTTGCGATCGAGCATGCTGGCGATCTGACGCAGCAGTTCCAGATGCGCATCGGTGGCGGCTTCGGGTACCAGCAGTACAAACAGCAGGTCCACGGGCGCGCCATCGATGGCGTCGTAATCAATAGGTGCTTCCAGGTGCAGCAGGGCGCTAACCGGCGCTGAACAGCCTTCAAGGCGGCAGTGCGGAATGGCGATGCCATTGCCGAAACCGGTCGATCCGAGTTTTTCGCGGGCGACCAGCTTTTCGAAGACGTCTTGCATCTCCAGTTCTGGCACTTGGTCGGCGATGACGGTGGCGACCTTTTCCAGGGCGCGCTTCTTGCTGCCGCCCGGCACGTTCACGAGTGAACGGCCGGGGGTCAGGATGGTTTCAAGTCGGATCATGGATGAGGGGGATCAGCGGGCAGCTGCACCTTGCAGCAGGCTTTGCTGTTTTTCCTTGTGTTTTTTCAGTTGGCGGTCGAGCTTGTCGGCCAAGGCGTCGATCGCTGCATACATGTCTTCGTGTTCGGCGTTGGCTACCACTTCGCCGCCGGGAATCTGCAGGGTCGCCTCGACCTTCTGCTGCAGCTTCTCGACTTTCATGATGACCTGCACGTTGGTGATCTTGTCGAAGTGACTTTCCACGCGGGCGAGCTTTTCAAGCACGTAATCGCGCAGTGGCTGGGTGACTTCTACATGCTGTCCACTGATATTGACTTGCATACAGCTTCTCCTTTGTTGCCCGTGCATAAAGAGGCAGGTCTTGCACCTGCCCCACAAACGCTGTGGCACATCTCAGGGGCTACATCAGTCGCTTGCGCTCACTCGACGGTGCGATGCCGAGGGACTCGCGGTACTTGGCGACGGTGCGACGGGCTACCTGGATGCCTTGTGCCTCCAGTAAACCAGCGATCTTGCTGTCACTCAATGGCTTTTTCTGATTTTCCGCCGCAACCAGTTTTTTGATGATCGCGCGGATCGCCGTGGACGAGCATTCTCCGCCTTCGGAGGTGCTGACGTGGCTGGAGAAAAAGTATTTCAGTTCGTAGATGCCACGCGGTGTATGCATGTATTTCTGCGTGGTAACCCGCGAAATGGTCGACTCGTGCATGCCCACCGCTTCTGCGATGTCATGCAATACCAGCGGCTTCATGGCTTCGTCACCATGGTCGAGGAAACCGCGCTGGTGCTCGACGATCTGTGTGGCAACCTTCATCAGGGTTTCGTTGCGGCTTTGCAGGCTCTTGATGAACCAGCGCGCTTCCTGCAACTGGTTGCGCATGAAGGTGTTGTCGGCGCTGGTATCGGCACGGCGCACGAAACCGGCGTATTGCGGGTTGACGCGCAGGCGCGGGATAGCCTCCTGGTTCAGCTCCACCAGCCAGCGGTCGCTGTCTTTGCGCACGATGACGTCAGGCACCACGTACTCGGGCTCGCTGGACTCGATCTGCGAACCGGGGCGCGGGTTGAGGCTCTGTACCAGTTCGATCACCTGGCGCAGCTCGTCTTCCTTGATTTTCATGCGCCGCATGAGCTGGCTGTAATCGCGGCTGCCGAGCAGGTCGATGAAATCGGTGACCAGGCGCTTGGCTTCGGTCATCCAGGGAGTACTGGCGGGCAACTGGCGCAGTTGCAGCAGCAGGCATTCGCCCAGGTTGCGCGCGCCGACGCCGGCTGGCTCGAACTGCTGGATGCGGTGCAGCACCGCTTCGACCTCGTCCAGCTCGATATCCAGCTCCGGGTCGAAACCGGCGCAGATTTCCTCGAGCGTGTCTTCCAGGTAGCCCTGGCCATTGATGCTGTCGATCAGCGTGACGGCGATCAGGCGGTCGGTGTCGGACATCGGTGCCAGGTTCAGTTGCCACAGCAGGTGGCTCTGCAAGCTCTCGCCGGCTGAGGTGCGGGTGGTGAAGTCCCACTCGTCGTCATCGTTGCTTGGCAGGCTGCTGGCGCTGGTCTGGTAGATGTCTTCCCAGGCGGTATCGACTGGAAGCTCGTTGGGGATGCGCTCGCTCCACTCACCGTCTTCCAGGTTGTCGGCACTGGCGGTGCTTTCCTGGAAACTGTTGTCCTGGACTTCGGCGGCCGGCTTGTTCTCGGCGTTGTCCGCCATCGGGTCGCTGTTGTCGAAGTCGTCGCCGTCTTCCTGACGTTCGAGCATCGGGTTCGACTCCAGCGCTTCCTGGATTTCCTGTTGGAGGTCCAGGGTGGAAAGCTGGAGCAGGCGGATGGCCTGTTGCAACTGCGGTGTCATCGTCAGTTGCTGGCCCATTTTTAGGACGAGCGATGGTTTCATGGCTGGGGCTTAATACCTTGTTCGCCGGCGCGCATGCGCCATCCACTACACGAGGGCGCCGGGGCGCCAGATCAAGCAAGTTTTATGCCTTAAATTGTAGCGTTTGCCTAGAGCACTGTAACAACTTTCACCCCGGTTTCAGGGCGATTTGCCAGTACTCCAGGCATGTGCCGGGGTCAGAGCCGGAACTCGTGGCCCAGGTAAACCTCTTTGACCAGCTCGTTGGCCAGGATGGTCTCGGCATCGCCTTCGGCGATCAGGCGGCCATCGTTGACGATATAGGCGGTTTCGCAGATATCCAGGGTTTCGCGCACGTTGTGGTCGGTGATCAGTACACCAATGCCCTTGGCCTTGAGGTGGTGGATGATCTGCTTGATGTCGCCGACCGAAATCGGGTCGACGCCAGCGAACGGTTCGTCCAGCAGGATGAACTTGGGTGCGGTGGCCAGGGCGCGGGCAATCTCGACCCGGCGGCGTTCACCACCGGACAGGCTCATGCCGAGGTTGTCACGGATGTGGCTGATGTGGAACTCCTGTAGCAGGCTTTCCAGTTCTTTGCGGCGCCCGTCGCGGTCGAGGTCCTTGCGGGTCTCGAGGATGGCCATGATGTTGTCGGCCACCGACAGCTTGCGGAAGATCGAGGCCTCCTGCGGCAGGTAGCCGATGCCGGCGCGGGCGCGGCCGTGCATGGGCTGGTGGCTGACATCGAGGTTATCGATAAGCACACGCCCCTGCTCGGCCTGGACCAGCCCGACAATCATGTAGAAGCAAGTGGTCTTGCCGGCGCCGTTGGGGCCAAGCAGGCCGACGATCTGGCCGCTGTCGATCGACAGGCTGACGTCACGTACCACCTGTCGCCCCTTGTAGCTCTTGGCCAGGTGCTGGGCTTTGAGGGTTGCCATTTACTCGGCCTTCTTCTTGGGCTGGATCACCATGTCGATACGCTGACGCGGTGTGGTCACGTTGCCACCGCGACCCGCAGTCGCCACCTGGGTCTGAGTGTTGTAGACGATTTTCTCGCCTTCGGTGGTGTTGCCCTCGTTCTCGACCTTGGCACGGTCGGTGAGGATCACCAGGTCCTTCTGCGACTGGTACTGGATGGTAACGCCCCAGCCTTTCATCTTGTCCGGCTTGGCCGCGCTCTGCTGCTGCTCGAAGTAGGCCAGGTTGCCCACCGAGGTCACCACGTCGATGTCGCCAGAGGCGGAACGGGTGATGGTCACGGTGTTGCCTTTGATCATCATCGAACCCTGGGTGATGATCACGTCGCCGGTGTAGGTGGCCACGCCTTGCTTGTCGTCCAGGTGGGCGTTGTCGGCCTGGATACGGATCGGCTGGTCACGGTCGTTCGGCAGGGCGAGGGCGCTCGCGCTTCCCAGTGCTGCGCTCAGGCTGAGCAAAAGGGGGAGGGTTTTAACGAGCCTCATACTGTCCTCTTACGTTAGAGAGCAAGTCCATCTTGCCTTCTTTCAAATACGCTTTCATTCCTTTGCCCGTAGTAGTGCCACCGGCGCCGTCGATTCTAACGGCTTGCTCGGTCTGCGCATATTGCTTCTGCGGGAACACGGTCATGCGTGAGCTGGTAATGATGGTTTCGCGCTGCTTTTCGTCGGTGCGAGCAACCCGTACCTTGTCGATCAGCTCGACCTCGGTACCGTCCGGGTTGACCTCGGCGCGGGTGCTCTGCACGTGCCACGGGTATTCGGTGCCGCGGTACATGTGCAGGTCCGGCGTGGTCAGCAGGGTGATTTCACTGGCCTTGAGGTGTTCGACCTTGTCGGCGGTCATCTCGTACTGCAGTTTGCCGTCGGGCAGAAACTGCACGCTGTGGGCGTTGATCGCATAGTAGTCGATAGCGCTTTCGTCGACCTGGGCCACCGGCTTGTCGAGGAAGCTTTCCGGGCTGACATTCCAGTAGCCGATCGCCACCAGCAGGGCAGCGATCACTGCGAGCAGCGCAGCATTGCGGGCTTTCTTGCTGAACATGGGCAGCCTTACAGGTAGTTGGCGTTGGCAGCGTCCAGGGTACCCTGGGCCTGCATGATCAGTTCGCAGAATTCACGGGCCGCTCCCTCGCCGCCGCGTGCCTGGGTCACGCCGTGGGCGTGCTGGCGAACGAACGGCGCGGCGTTGGCCACGGCCATGCCCAATGCTACCCGGCGAATGACCGGCAGGTCCGGCAGGTCGTCGCCCAGGTAGGCTACTTGATCATAGCTTAGGCCCAGTTCGGCGAGCAGGCCGTCAAGCACGACCAATTTGTCCTCTCGGCCCTGATACAGGTGCGGGATGCCGAGGTTTCTGGCGCGGCGCTCGACCACCGGGGTCTTGCGGCCGCTGATGATCGCGGTGGTCACGCCCGCGTTCATGAGCATCTTGATGCCCTGGCCGTCGAGGGTGTTGAAGGTCTTGAATTCGCTGCCGTCTTCGAGGAAGTACAGGCGCCCGTCGGTGAGCACGCCGTCCACGTCGAACACTGCCAGCTTGATGTGCTTGCCGCGTTGCATGAGGTCCTGGTTCATTCCATCGCTCCTTACATTACGCCGGCGCGCAGCAGATCGTGCATGTTCAGGGCACCGGTCGGGCGGTCCTCGCGATCCACCACCACCAGGGCGCCGATCTTGTGGTCTTCCATGATCTTCAGGGCTTCGGCGGCAAGCATTTCGGCACGTGCCGTCTTGCCATGCACGGTCATGACCTGATCGATCAGGGTGGTGTGTACGTCGATGTTGCGGTCCAGGCTGCGGCGCAGGTCGCCGTCGGTGAAGATCCCGGCCAGCTTGCCGTCAGCTTCGACGATCACGGTCATGCCCAAACCTTTGCGGGACATTTCAAGGAGCGCGTCCTTGAGCAGGGTGCCACGCGGCACTTGAGGCAGTTCGTCGCCGGCATGCATCACGTTCTCGACCTTGAGCAGCAGGCGTCGGCCCAGTGCGCCACCCGGGTGCGAGAAGGCAAAGTCCTCGGCGGTGAAGCCTCGGGCTTCGAGCAGGGCGATGGCCAGGCAGTCCCCCAGCACCAGCGACGCCGTGGTAGAGGAGGTGGGCGCCAGGTTCAGCGGGCAGGCCTCTTGCGCGACGCGGGCGTCAAGGTTGACCTCGGCGGCCTGGGCCAGGGGCGAATCCGGGTTGCCGGTAAGGCTGATCAGCTTGATGCCCAGGCGCTTGATCAGGGGCAGCAAGGTGACGATCTCTGCGGTGCTGCCGGAATTCGACAGGGCAAGGATGACATCCTCGCGGGTGATCATGCCCATGTCACCATGGCTGGCTTCGGCCGGGTGCACGAAAAATGCCGGGGTGCCGGTGCTGGCCAGGGTGGCGGCGATCTTGTTGCCGATGTGCCCGGACTTGCCCATGCCGACCACGACAACCCGGCCCTTGCAGGCCTGGATCAGTTCGCAGGCCTTGACGAAGTTGTCGTCGATGCGCGCCAGCAGGGCCTCTACGGCCTCGAGTTCCAGGCGCAGGGTGCGTTGGGCGGATTGGATCAGCTCGCTGGATTGGCTCATGTCGAAAAAGCAATGCCTGATGAAAAGGCCGCGATTATACGCGCAATGACAAAAACCCTCACCCTTTCGATTGCTGTGGCGAATGTCATCAAAGCCTGTCTCAGGGCTGAACGACTCGTTGCCCGGCCTTGGGGCGGCGCTGTCAGCGGTGCTATAGTTCGCCGCTATTCGGCCTGCCAGGGGCGCGTGTGCCTTCCTGATGGAGGCCGGCGTCCATTAGGACGAGGCTGCACTAGCAAGGAGTCTAGATGAGTGTGGATAGCGCCTACGCGGTCGAGTTGAAGGGGCTTACCTTCAAACGCGGTTCGCGCAGCATTTTCAGCAACGTCGACATTCGCATCCCGCGCGGCAAGGTCACCGGCATCATGGGGCCATCGGGTTGCGGCAAGACCACGTTGCTCCGCCTGATGGGCGCGCAGCTGCGCCCCTCCAGCGGTGAGGTATGGGTTGCCGGGCAAAACCTGCCGACGCTGTCGCGCAGCGACCTGTTCGACGCCCGCAAGCAGATGGGTGTGCTGTTCCAGAGCGGCGCGCTGTTCACCGACCTCGATGTGTTCGAGAACGTCGCGTTCCCGCTGCGCGTGCACACCCAGCTGTCGGACGAGATGATCCGTGACATCGTGTTGATGAAGCTGCAGGCCGTGGGCCTGCGCGGTGCCATCGACCTGATGCCCGACGAACTGTCTGGCGGCATGAAGCGCCGTGTGGCGCTGGCCCGGGCCATTGCCCTGGACCCGCAGATCCTCATGTACGACGAACCGTTCGTCGGCCAGGACCCGATCGCCATGGGCGTACTGGTGCGCCTGATCCGCCTGCTCAACGATGCGTTAGGCATCACCAGCATCGTCGTATCCCACGACCTGGCAGAAACCGCCAGCATTGCCGACTACATCTATGTGGTGGGGGACGGCCAGGTGTTGGGCCAGGGCACGCCTGATGAGCTGATGGGGTCGGACAACCCACGGATTCGCCAGTTCATGAAGGGCGACCCGGACGGCCCGGTTCCCTTCCACTTTCCTGCGCCTGATTACCGCGCCGACCTGCTGGGGGCGCGTTGATGCGCAGAAGATCCTTACTCGAACGTGTCCGCCTGCTAGGTCGCTCGGCGATCGACGTGCTGGCGGTACTGGGGCGTTCCTGCCTGTTCCTGTTCCATGCACTGATCGGCCGCGGCGGCATCGGCGGCGGTTTCCAGTTGCTGACCAAGCAGCTGTACTCGGTAGGCGTGCTGTCGCTGGCGATCATTGTCGTGTCCGGGGTGTTCATCGGCATGGTGCTGGCGCTGCAGGGCTACAGCATCCTGACCAAATACGGTTCGGAGCAGGCGGTGGGGCAGATGGTCGCCCTGACCCTGCTGCGCGAGCTTGGTCCGGTGGTGACAGCGTTGCTGTTCGCCGGCCGCGCAGGCTCCGCACTGACCGCTGAAATTGGCAACATGAAGTCCACCGAGCAGCTGTCGAGCCTGGAAATGATCGGCGTCGACCCGCTCAAGTACATCGTCGCGCCACGCCTTTGGGCCGGTTTCATCTCGTTGCCGCTGCTGGCGCTGATCTTCAGCGTGGTCGGCATCTGGGGGGGCTCGTGGGTGGCTGTGGACTGGCTGGGTGTATACGAGGGCTCGTTCTGGGCCAACATGCAGAACAGTGTTTCCTTTACCGACGACGTGCTCAACGGGTTGATCAAGAGCCTGGTGTTCGCCTTCGTCACGACCTGGATCGCCGTATTCCAGGGGTACGACTGTGAGCCCACCTCAGAAGGGATCAGCCGTGCCACCACCAAGACCGTGGTCTATGCCTCGTTGGCAGTGCTGGGTCTGGACTTTATTCTGACCGCCTTGATGTTTGGAGATTTCTGATGCAAAACCGCACCCTGGAAATCGGTGTCGGCCTGTTCCTCCTGGCCGGGATCCTGGCGCTGCTGCTGCTGGCCCTGCGTGTCAGCGGGCTGTCGGCCAGCCCGAGCAGCGATACCTATAAAGTTTATGCCTACTTCGACAATATCGCCGGTTTGACGGTCAGAGCTAAAGTGACCATGGCCGGTGTGACGATCGGCAAGGTTACCGCCATCGATCTGGACCGTGATTCCTACACCGGTCGGGTGACGCTGCAGCTGGACAAGTCGGTGGACAACCTGCCGACCGACTCCACGGCCTCGATCCTGACCGCCGGCTTGCTTGGCGAGAAGTACATCGGCATCAGCGTGGGCGGCGAAGACCAGGTGCTCAAGGACGGTGCGACCATCCACGACACCCAGTCAGCACTGGTGCTGGAAGATCTGATTGGCAAGTTCCTGCTCAACTCCGTTGGCAAGGAACCGAAAGAAGCGCAACCGGCTAATTAAGGAGTTTCCATGATTTCGATCCTGCGACGTGGCCTGCTGGTCCTGCTGGCGGCCTTCCCTCTGATGGCCCTGGCCGCGCAGTCGCCGCACGACGTGGTGCAGAGCACCACCACCGAGCTGCTGAGTGAGCTCAAGGCCAACAAAGAGCAGTACAAGTCCAACCCGCAAGCTTTCTACGACACCCTTGACCGGATCCTCGCGCCGGTGGTCGATGCCGACGGTATTTCCAAAAGCATCATGACCGTCAAGTACTCGCGCAAGGCCACGCCCGAGCAGATGCAGCGCTTCCAGGAAAACTTCAAGCGCAGCCTGTTCCAGTTCTACGGTAACGCGCTACTGGAGTACAACAACCAGGGTATCGTCGTAGACCCGGCCAAAGCCGATGACGGCAAGCGCGCTTCCGTAGGTATGAAGGTCACCGGCAACAATGGCGCCGTATATCCGGTGCAGTACACCCTGGAAAACCTGGGTGGCGAATGGAAAGTGCGTAACGTCATCGTCAACGGCATCAACATCGGCAAGCTGTTCCGCGACCAGTTCGCCGATGCCATGCAGCGCAACGGCAACGACCTGGACAAGACCATCGATGGCTGGGCCGGTGAAGTGGCAAAGGCCAAGCAGGCTGCCGACAACTCGCCAGAGAAGACCGTCAAATGAGTGAGGCCGCTGTAAGCATGGCCGAGCCGGGCGTACTGCGCCTGGCTGGTGTGCTGGATTACCGTAGCGGCCCGGTCCTGCGCAAGCAGGGCAAGGCACTGATCGCGGCTTGCCGCGAGGCGCAGCTGGTGCTGGATTGCTCGGCGGTGCAGCACTCCACCAGCGTAGGTCTGTCGCTGTTGCTGGCATTCATGCGCGATGCCCAAGCGGGTGGCAAGGGCTGCCAGGTGCGCAACATGCCCGACGACATGCGGGAAATTGCCGAGGTTTATGACCTCGATGAAGTGATGGCAACCTGATGGCCCAGCGCGGATGATGGCCCCTCGGTCAGCGAAACCCTCGTTGGGCTTCGCAGGCGAGGGGCTTTTTTGTATGATGGCCGACCCGTGCGCATCGGGCGCCGATTGAGGTTGAGCATGCAGGCCGTAGAAGTTAAAAGCTTCCTTGAAGAGAAATTGCCGGGTTCCCGGGTCGAAGTTGAAGGCGAAGGCTGCAACTTCCAGTTGAACGTGATCAGCGACGAGTTGGCTGGCCTGAGCCCGGTCAAACGCCAGCAGGCGATCTATGCTCACCTGAATCCGTGGATTGCCAATGGCAGCATCCATGCGGTAACCATGAAATTTTTCAGCAGCGCAGCCTGGGCTGAGCGCACCTGAGCCAACTTGGCGGCGAGATTCCAATGGACAAACTGATTATTACTGGCGGCGCTCGCCTTGACGGCGAGATCCGCATTTCGGGTGCGAAGAACGCAGCCCTGCCAATTCTGGCGGCTACCCTGCTGGCTGACGGCCCGGTCACCGTGGGCAACCTGCCGCACCTGCACGACATCACCACCATGATCGAGCTGTTCGGCCGCATGGGCATCGAGCCTGTGATCGACGAAAAGCTGGCGGTGGAGATCGACCCACGCACCATCAAGACCCTGGTCGCGCCTTACGAGCTGGTCAAGACCATGCGCGCCTCGATCCTGGTGCTGGGCCCGATGGTTGCCCGTTTCGGCGAAGCCGAAGTGGCCCTGCCTGGCGGTTGCGCCATTGGCTCACGCCCGGTCGACCTGCACATCCGTGGCCTCGAAGCCATGGGCGCGAAAATCGAAGTGGAAGGCGGCTACATCAAGGCCAAGGCGCCTGAGGGTGGCCTGCGCGGTGCGCACTTCTTCTTCGACACCGTCAGCGTGACCGGTACCGAAAACATCATGATGGCCGCTGCCCTGGCCAAAGGCCGCAGCGTGCTGCAGAACGCCGCGCGTGAGCCGGAAGTGGTCGACCTGGCCAACTTCATCAATGCCATGGGTGGCAACGTCCAGGGCGCTGGCACCGACACCATCACCATCGATGGCGTCGAGCGCCTGCACTCGGCCAACTACCGCGTGATGCCGGACCGCATCGAGACCGGTACCTACCTGGTCGCTGCTGCCGTGACTGGCGGCCGTGTCAAGGTCAAGGACACCGACCCGACCATCCTTGAAGCCGTACTGGAAAAACTCAAGGAAGCCGGCGCCGACATCAACACCGGCGAAGACTGGATCGAGCTGGACATGCACGGCAAGCGGCCGAAAGCCGTCAACCTGCGTACCGCTCCGTACCCGGCGTTCCCGACCGACATGCAGGCGCAGTTCATCTCGCTGAACGCCATTGCCGAAGGCACGGGCGCAGTGATCGAGACCATCTTCGAAAACCGTTTCATGCATGTTTACGAAATGCACCGCATGGGCGCGCAGATCCAGGTCGAAGGCAACACTGCCATCGTCACTGGCGTAAAAGCGCTGAAGGGTGCCCCGGTCATGGCCACCGACCTGCGTGCGTCCGCCAGCCTGGTGCTGTCGGCGCTGGTTGCCGAAGGCGATACCCTGATCGATCGCATCTACCACATCGACCGTGGTTACGAGTGCATCGAAGAGAAACTGCAGATGCTCGGCGCGAAAATCCGCCGCGTACCGGGCTAGTAGCCCGAAGGTGCATGGACGCACCCTTTGAATTGAATGCGGCCAGGTCGATGACCTGGCCGGCAGCAGCCGCTTAAGGACCGACGTTCCAATGTTGACCATCGCGCTTTCCAAAGGCCGTATTCTCGACGATACCCTGCCGTTGCTGGCCGAGGCCGGTATCGTGCCGACCGAGAACCCGGACAAGAGCCGCAAACTGATCATCCCCACCACGCAGGACGACGTGCGCCTGCTGATCGTGCGTGCTACCGACGTGCCGACCTATGTCGAGCATGGTGCCGCCGACCTGGGTGTGGCCGGCAAGGACGTGCTGATGGAGTACGGCGGCCAGGGCCTGTATGAGCCTCTGGACCTGCAGATTGCCCAGTGCAAGCTGATGACGGCTGGCGCGGTTGGCGCGCCTGAGCCCAAGGGCCGCCTGCGCGTGGCCACCAAGTTCGTCAACGTAGCCAAGCGTTACTACGCCGAGCAGGGGCGTCAGGTCGACATCATCAAGCTATATGGCTCGATGGAGCTGGCACCGCTGATCAACCTCGCCGACAAGATCATCGACGTGGTCGACACCGGCAACACCCTGCGTGCCAACGGCCTGGAGCCCCAGGAACTGATCGCCACGATCAGCTCGCGCCTGGTGGTCAACAAGGCCTCCATGAAAATGCAGCACGCCCGTATCCAGAGCCTGATCGACACGCTTCGTCAAGCGGTCGAATCGCGACACCGCGGCTGACTCCTGCGCGCGGCCTTCGCTGTCGCGCCCGTCTATCCGCGTCATAGCCATTTTTCTCGGGTGCCCGCGCGGATGGACTGGTAGCCTAGGGCGCCTGAGCATTCGCTAATAATCGAGGCCCTCGCCATGACCGTGTCCACTGCAATTGCCCGTCTCAACGCCGCTGATCCGGATTTCGCCCGACATCTGGATCATCTGCTGAGCTGGGAAAGTGTGTCCGATGACGCGGTCAATCAGCGCGTGCTCGACATCATCAAGGCCGTGCGTGAGCGCGGTGATGCGGCGCTGGTTGAATTCACCCAGCGTTTCGATGGCGTAGATGCCAAGTCGATTGACGACCTGATCCTCAATCGTGAACGCCTGGAGCTGGCGCTGACCCGCATCACCCCGGCCCAGCGCGAAGCCCTGGAAACAGCCGCCAATCGCGTGCGCATGTACCACGAGCGGCAGAAGCAGGATTCCTGGCAGTACACCGAGGCCGACGGCACTGTGCTTGGCCAGAAGGTTACCCCACTGGACCGTGCTGGCCTGTATGTGCCGGGCGGCAAGGCGTCGTACCCGTCGTCGGTGTTGATGAACGCCATCCCGGCCAAGGTTGCCGGCGTGGCCGAAGTGGTCATGGTGGTACCGACCCCGCGTGGTGAGGTCAACGAGCTGGTGCTGGCGGCCGCGTGCATTGCCGGTGTCGACCGTGTGTTCACCGTCGGTGGTGCCCAGGCTGTTGCCGCGTTGGCCTACGGCACCGAAAGCGTGCCGCAGGTGGACAAGATCGTCGGCCCAGGCAACATCTACGTTGCTACTGCCAAGCGCCATGTGTTCGGCCAGGTGGGCATCGACATGATCGCCGGCCCGTCGGAAATCCTCGTGGTGTGCGACGGCCAGACCGACCCGGACTGGATCGCCATGGACCTGTTCTCCCAGGCCGAGCACGACGAAGACGCCCAGGCCATTCTGGTCAGCCCGGATGCCGCCTTCCTCGACCGCGTTGCCGCCAGCATCGACAAGCTGATGCCGACCATGGAGCGTGCCGAAATCATCGAGAAGTCGATCAACGGCCGTGGTGCACTGATTCAGGTGCGTGACATGCAACAGGCGATGGACGTGGCCAACCGTATTGCACCGGAACACCTGGAACTGTCGGTGGCCGACCCGCAAGCCTGGTTGCCGCACATTCGCCACGCTGGGGCGATCTTCATGGGCCGCCACACCAGCGAAGCGCTGGGCGATTACTGTGCCGGCCCCAACCACGTGTTGCCGACCTCCGGCACCGCACGTTTCTCGTCGCCGCTGGGGGTGTATGACTTCCAGAAGCGTTCGTCGATCATCTTCTGCTCCGAGCAGGGTGCCTCCGAGCTGGGGCACACCGCGTCGGTCCTGGCCCGTGGCGAGTCGCTGACCGCCCACGCCCGCAGCGCTGAATACCGTATCCTGACCCAAGAGAAGGGGAACTGAGCATGAGTCGATTCTGGAGCCCCTTCGTCAAGGACCTGGTGCCTTACGTGCCGGGCGAGCAGCCCAAGCTGGCCCGTCTGGTCAAGCTCAACACCAACGAAAACCCCTATGGCCCATCGCCCAAGGCGCTGGAGGCCATGCGCGGTGAGTTGAACGATAACCTGCGCCTTTACCCGGACCCGAACGGTGACCGCCTCAAGCAAGCGGTGGCCGACTATTACGGCGTAACCCCGGCGCAAGTGTTTGTCGGCAACGGCTCGGATGAGGTGTTGGCGCACATCTTCCACGGCCTGTTCCAGCACGATGCACCGCTGTTGTTCCCGGACATCAGCTACAGCTTCTACCCGGTCTACTGTGGTCTCTACGGTATTGCCTTCGAGCAGGTGGCGCTGGACGAGCAGTTCCAGATCCGCATCGAGGACTACAACAAGCCCAACGCCGGCATCATCTTCCCCAACCCCAACGCGCCGACAGGTTGCCTGATGCCGCTGCAGGCAGTGGAGCAGTTGCTGCAGGCCAACCGTGACTCGGTGGTGGTGGTGGATGAGGCTTACATCGATTTCGGCGGCGAGACGGCCATCAGCCTGGTGGACCGCTACGACAACCTGCTGGTCACCCAGACGCTGTCGAAGTCGCGCTCGCTGGCTGGCCTGCGGGTTGGTCTGGCGGTGGGGCATCCGGACCTGATCGAGGCACTGGAGCGGATCAAGAACAGCTTCAACTCCTACCCGCTGGACCGAGCGGCGATCGTGGGCGCAGCGGTGGCGTTCGAAGACCGTGAGTACTTCGAAGAAACCTGCCGTAAAGTGATCGACAGCCGCGAAGCGTTGGTCGGGCAGTTGCAAGCCAAGGGCTTTGAAGTGTTGCCTTCGGCCGCCAACTTCATCTTCGCCCGCCACCCGCAACAGGATGCCGCCGAACTGGCTGCCCGACTGCGGGAGCAGGGCGTGATCGTGCGTCACTTCAAGCAGGCACGCATTGCCCAGTTCCTGCGCATTACCATCGGTACGCCAGAGATGAACCAGGCGTTGCTCGATGCGTTGAACTGAAGCATTGTCGGGCGCGCCTTTATTAAGAGCGCGCCCGGCTTAATAACTGCTTTCTTCTATGACAAATGCTTTGCCAGCCGGACGGTTACGCACCGCCGCTGGTGTGCCATCGAGCACTAGCACATAGTCGTTCTCCTGCCCCATGCCTTCGGGGTCGGTCCATTGCCCGTCCTTGGCCGGTACTTGCGCAACCACATGCCCGTTCTTGAGTATCGTCAGGTAGCCGGGAGCATTGCTGTTCCAGCGTACCCGCCCTTTGGTTTCGTCGACCCGTACCTTGCGCACGCCGGTATCACCCAGCAAGGGTGTGCCATCCAGTAGCCATTCCGGCAGCAGTTTCAGGCCCATGTGACGTAACACGGTGGGGGCGACCGAGGTTTGCGCAGGCAGGCTGTACAGGTGGTTCGGCCCAGGGTTTTCCGCTGGAATGCCGGGTTGCGAAAGTTCCTGGTTCAACGGCTTGTTGCTGGCAATGAAGATGGTTTTTTCCTGCTCCGACATACCGCCATGCGCTTTGCCCCAGTAATCCCGCCCATGGTCCGTGCTGACGATCACCAGCCAGTCTTCCTGCGGGTTCAGGCGCTGGCGCTCATCGACCTTGTCCAGCAAATGGCCGATCTGGCTGTCGAGCGTGCGCAACGACTGTTGATAGCGTTCGCCAAAGCCGCTGTCGTGGCCAGTCTGGTCTGCTTCATCCAGTTGAATGAAGGTAAAGTCGGCGGGTGTATTGTCCAGGATCTGCAGCGTTCGCTCGATGACGCGTGCATCTGATAAACCACTCTCACGCACATCGGCGCCATGGGCGTCCTCCAGCAGGTAGGCCGTGTTCAGCGGTGACCAGCGGACCACGCTGGACAGGTAGGCATTCGGCATGGCCAGTCGCAGTCGTTTGAACAGGCTGGGAAACGACGGGTCTACCCGCAATGACTCGGCATTGTTGCTGACCCCGTGCTTGTTGCTCCAGACACCCGTCAGCAACGTGACCCATCCCGGGCCGCACAAGGTCGGTTGCTCGCTGGCCTTGCCGTTGATGCCACCCGTATAGGCCTTGCCGTAATACAGCCGCTGGCTGAGGTTGGTCGCGTCGCCCAATTGCAGGTAGCGCTCAAGCTGCACACCATCGAGACCGATTAACAAGGCCTTGGGGCGGCTTGGGTGTCGGGTCGGTTCGCAACCCGGGAGTATGGCCAGAAGCAGCAATAGCAGCAGGCTAGTGAGTCGCATGTCAGGACGCCCTTGAAAGTACACTGCGAGCGTTGCAACAACGTGGGTTGTTCACAACTGGCAGAAATGTCAGGTGGTTTGCGGCGTAGACCGGCCTCCAGTAAGCTTGTGCAAATTCATCGGATGATTGGTTGAGTGCAATGAATACTGAGCTGACCAAGCGTTCCCTGGTTGAGCTTGCTGTGGATCGCATGCGTGAGCGCATCGTGCTGGGCGACTGGCAGGTCGGCCAGCGACTGCCTACCGAGCCGGAGTTGGCCCTGCAACTGGGCATCAGCCGCAATACCGTGCGCGAAGCCATGCGTGTGCTGGCGTTCAGTGGCCTGGTGGAAATTCGCCAAGGTGACGGTAGTTACCTGCGCACGGCCCAGGATCCGCTGCAGGCGGTGCAGGCGATGTCTCGCTGCAGTGCTGAGCAGGCCCGGGAAACCCGTCACATCCTCGAAGCCGAAGCCATCGGCTTGGCGGCGCTGCGCCGTACCGATGCCGATCTGCAGGCGCTACGCGATGCGCTGGCCAGCAGCGCCGGGCACTTTCACGGGGATGTCGATGCTTATGTGGCCTGCGACCTGGTGTTCCACCAGCGGTTGGTCGATGCCGCCCACAACCCGGCGTTAAGCGAGCTGTATCGCTACTTTTCCGGGGTGGTGGCTGCCGCGCTGCAACGCAACATGGCGACTGTTCCGCGCTGTCAGGCCACGTTCGACCTGCACGGCCAGATCCTCGAAGCCATCGAACAACGCGACGCGGAGCGGGCCAAGCGCCTCAGCCGCACCCTCATCGAATCCTGACACCGAGAAGGCCATGGCTGAATCCATCACCCGCAATACCCCGCCGAACGAGCGGGACCTCGATGAGCTGCTGATCGATGCCGAGGCTGACGACGAGCAGGTGCAGCAGCAGCCTGTAGTGTTGCGGCGGCCCTGGCTGTTGCTGCTGGGCCTGGTGCTGGTAGCCTTGAACCTGCGCCCGGCGTTGTCGAGCATGGCGCCGGTGCTGGGGCTGGTGTCTGAAGGGCTGGGGCTGAGTGCCTCGCAGGCCGGCTTGCTGACCACCTTGCCGGTGCTGTGCCTGGGGCTGTTCGCGCCGCTGGCACCCTTGCTGGCGCGGCGTTTTGGCAGTGAGCGGGTGATCCTCGGCATTCTTGTCACGTTGGCGCTGGGTATCGGGGTGCGAAGCGCCTTCGGCCCCGTTGGCGTGTTCCTCGGCAGCCTGATGGCGGGGGCGAGCATTGGCATTATCGGCGTGCTGCTGCCGGGTATCGTCAAGCGCGACTTCCCGCAGCACGCCGGCACGCTGACCGGTGTGTACACCATGGCGTTGTGCCTGGGCGCCGCCATGGCGGCGGGGGCTACCGTACCGTTGGCCCAGCATTTTGGCGGTAGTTGGGCACTTGGGCTGGGCTTCTGGGTATTGCCGGCCTTGCTGGCGATGCTGGTGTGGCTGCCACAGGCCCGCCAGGGGCATGGCCTGCACAAGGTGGCTTATCGTGTACGGGGCCTGTGGCGCGATCCGCTGGCCTGGCAGGTGACCTTGTACATGGGCTTGCAGTCATCGCTGGCTTACATCGTGTTCGGTTGGTTGCCATCGATCCTGATAGGCCGTGGCCTGAGCCCGACCGAGGCAGGGCTGGTGCTGTCGGGGTCGGTGATCGTGCAGCTGGTCAGCTCGCTGAGTGCGCCCTGGCTAGCCACCCGTGGCAAGGACCAACGCCTGGCGATCGTGCTGGTCATGTTGATTACCCTGGCGGGCCTGTTCGGTTGCCTGTATGCGCCGGTTTCGGGGCTGTGGGGATGGGCCGTGGTGCTGGGCCTGGGGCAGGGCGGTACTTTTGCCCTGGCGCTGACCCTGATTGTGCTGCGTTCGAAAGACGCCCATGTAGCGGCGAACCTGTCGAGCATGGCGCAGGGCGTGGGTTACACCTTGGCGTCGATGGGGCCGTTTGCGGTGGGGCTGGTGCATGACCTTACCGGGGGCTGGGCCGCGCTGGGGTGGATTTTTGCGGTATTGGGGATTGGTGCCATCGTGTTCGGGCTGGGTGCCGGGCGGGCGTTGCATGTGCAGGTGACCAGCGAAAAAGTCTGAGACGGGTGATGGCAGTGCCGGCCTCTTCGCGGGTACTGGCATAAGCCATCGGGGCAGATTATCGTGCTGCTTTGAACCCCAGGACGGACCTGCCCCCATGAGCGACGCCAACCGCGACCTGATCACCCGCTTCTACCAGGCCTTCCAGCGCCTGGACGCCGAGGCGATGGTGGCCTGCTACAGCGACGATATCGTTTTCAGTGACCCGGTTTTCGGCACCCTGCGCGGCAAGGATGCAGGTGATATGTGGCGTATGCTCACCCGCCGCGCCAAGAACTTTACCCTGACGTTCGACAGCGTCCGCGCCGATGAGCGCAGTGGCGGCGCGCACTGGGTGGCCACCTACCTGTTCACCCAGACCGACCGTGTTGTGGTCAACGACATCCAGGCGCGTTTTGTCATTCGTGATGGGCTGATCTGCCAGCATGACGACACCTTCGACCTGTGGCGTTGGTCGCGGCAGGCCTTGGGTATGCCTGGCGTATTGCTGGGCTGGTCGCCGCTGGTGCAGAACAAGGTTCGCCTGCAGGCATTCAAGGGATTGCGCGCATTCCAGCAGGCCCAAGGTGAGTGAAACCGTCGAATCAGTTGTTGGCAAACCCTGGTATGTCTACCTGGTAAGGACCGCCAACGGCTCGCTGTACTGCGGCATCAGCGATGACCCTCAGCGGCGTTTTGCGGCGCACCAGAAGGGGCAGGGCGCCCGCTACTTCAAGACCAGTCCAGCCCAGGCGCTGGTGTATGTGGAGCAATGGCCGGATAAAGGCGAGGCTTTGCGTCAGGAGCGGCTGGTAAAGCGGCTGCGCAAATCGGCAAAGGAGGCGCTGGTGGCCTCCTTTACCGGCTTTGAGGGGATTAGTCCTTGCGCCGCTTCAACTGATCCACCAGCGTTGTCGGCAGCCCCTTGATGATCAGGGTGCCTGCCGCCTCGTCATACTCCACTTTGTCGCCCAGCAAGTGTGCCTCGAAGCTGATCGACAGCCCCTCGGCACGCCCGGTGAAGCGGCGGAACTGGTTGAGGGTGCGCTTGTCCGCCGGGATTTCTGGCGACAGGCCATAGTCCTTGTTGCGGATGTGGTCGTAGAACGCTTTGGGCCGGTCTTCGTCGATCAGGCTCGACAGCTCTTCCAGCGTTACCGGCTCGCCCAGTTTGGTCTGGGTGGTGGCGTACTCGACCAGGGTCTGGGTCTTTTCGCGGGCGGACTCTTCCGGCAGGTCTTCGCTCTCGACGAAGTCACTGAAGGCTTTGAGCAGGGTACGGGTTTCGCCTGGGCCATCTACACCTTCCTGGCAGCCGATGAAGTCGCGGAAGTAATCCGACACTTTCTTGCCGTTCTTGCCCTTGATGAACGAGATGTACTGCTTGGAGTTCTGGTTGTTCTTCCACTCCGACAGGTTGATGCGTGCCGCCAGATGCAACTGGCCAAGGTCAAGGTGGCGCGAGGGCATCACGTCGAGTTCGGCGTTCACCGCTACCCCTTCGCTGTGGTGCAGCAGCGCAATGGCCAGATATTCGGTCATGCCTTGCTGGTAATGGGCGAACAGGATATGGCCGCCAGTGGACAGGTTGGACTCTTCCATCAGCTTTTGCAGGTGTTCCACGGCAATGCGGCTGAAGGCGGTAAAGTCTTTTTCTTCGTCCAGGTACTGCTTCAGCCAGCCGCTCAACGGGTAGGCGCCCGACTCACCGTGGAAAAAGCCCCAGGCTTTGCCTTGCTTGGCGTTATAGCTGTCATTGAGGTCGGCCAGCAGGTTCTCGATGGCATCGGAGGCGGCCAGTTCGGAGTCGCGAGCATGCAGCACCGCGGGGCTGCCATCAGGCTTTTTGTCGATCAGGTGAACGATGCAATGACGGATTGGCATGGGATTCTCGGCGAGCTGCAAAAGTTGCCAAGTTTACCCTAGACACAAGGTGATGCAGTGGCCGTATGTTGGCAGATATGTCGGTTGTTCGTTTTTTGTTCAAATTTGTGCGTTTTAAGCTAAAACCCCCGAAAAACCTGCATTAAATCGAAGTGCGCAGCGGATATTTATCTGCTCCTGTGGTAGTTTTGCGCGGTCTTGTGCCCCTCGTGTGGCGCATTGCTGGCAGCGTGCTGTCGTCGTGTCGAACCAAACGCCGATTTACGTATCTACATACGCGATTGGCGCGGCCCTCCACTTTCAGGGGCTGGCCCGATAACGTCGTAGTTCGCTGCATAACCATCGAATTTGATAGGGAAGGAACACCACCATGGCATTGACCAAAGACCAACTGATTGCCGACATCGCCGAATCGATCGCCGCGCCAAAAGCCACCGCCAAGAACGCTCTGGAGCAACTGGGCCAGATCGTTGCCGACCAACTGGAAAACGGCGCTGAAATCACCCTGCCAGGCATCGGCAAGCTGAAAGTCTCCGAGCGTCCTGCCCGTACCGGCCGCAACCCTTCGACTGGCGCTGCCATCGAAATCGCTGCCAAGAAAGTCGTCAAGTTCGTTCCAGCCAAAGTGCTGACCGACGCCATCAACAAGTAATTGTTGACGTGTTGACGAAACCGCGCCCGGCTTGCCCGGGCGCGGTTTTTTCATGCCTGTGATTTACGCTGGGCGTGCCAGGCCTGGCGCGCGGCATCGTCAAGGAAGCTCCAGGCGACCATGCGGCTCTGTTTCTGCCCCTGGCCCATTTCGATGATGCGTACGGCCTTGGCGCCTGCCTTCTTCAGTGCGGTCTCGATGCCCGGCAAGTTACTGGCCTTGGACACCAGGCTGGTGAACCACAGCACCCGCTCGGCGTACTGCACGCTCTCGCCGACCAGTTGGGTGACAAAGCGGATTTCGCCGCCCTCGCACCACAGTTCATTGTTCTGGCCACCGAAGTTGAGCACAGGCAGCTTGCGCTTGGGGTCTTGCTTGCCCAGGTTCTTCCATTTGCGCTGGCTGCCACGGGTGGCTTCTTCGCGTGAGGCATGGAAGGGCGGGTTGCACAGGGTCAGGTCGAAGCGTTCGTCATCCTGCAGCAGGCCGCTGAGGATGTGCGTGCGATTGGTCTGTTGGCGCAGGGTGATGGCCTTGCCCAACCCATTGGCCTGCACGATGGCCTTGGCCGATGCCAGGGCCACGGGGTCGATGTCCGAGCCCAGGAAGCGCCAGCGGTAGTCGCTGTGCCCAAGCAGTGGGTAGATGCAGTTGGCACCCACACCGATATCCAGTGCATGCACCTTGGCACCCTTTGGCGCCTCGCCGGCGTTGTCTTCGGCCAGCAGATCGGCGGCCACGTGAATGTAGTCGGCGCGGCCGGGGATGGGCGGGCACAGGTAGTCGGCGGGGATATCCCAGTGCTGGATGCCGTACTGGGCCTTGAGCAGGGCACGGTTGAACACGCGCACGGCTTCAGGGTTGGCGAAGTCGATGCTCGGTTTGCCGTGGGGATTGGTGATGGTGAAGCGGGCAAGGTCCGGGTGGGCCTTGATCAGGCTAGGGAAGTCGTAGCGGCCCTGGTGGCGGTTGCGCGGGTGCAGGGTAGGTTTCTGGATCATGGTGGAGTCCTGAAAAGCATCGCGGGCAAGCCCGCTCCTACGTTGACCTGTAGGAGCGGGGTTGCCCGCGATGAATTTACCGAGGTTTACAGCGCAGCGATGCGCGCATGCTGCTCGGTGAAGTTGGCCAGGGCCTGTTCAGACTCGGCCAGCTTGGCACGTTCCTTCTCGATCACCGCAGGCGGAGCCTTGTCGACGAAGGCGGCGTTGGACAGCTTGCCACCCACGCGTGCCACTTCGCCTTGCAGGCGCTGGATTTCCTTGTTCAGGCGCGCCAGCTCGGCATCCTTGTCGATCAGGCCGGCCATTGGCACCAGCACTTGCAGGTCACCGACCAGGGCGGTGGCCGACAGCGGCGCTTCGTCGGCATCGCCCAGCACGGTGAACGACTCCACCTTGGCCAGCTTCTTCAGCAGCGCTTCGTTTTCCAGCAGGCGGCGTTGGTCGTCGGCGTTGGCGTTCTTCAGGAACAGCGGCAGCGGCTTGCCTGGGCCGATGTTCATTTCGGCGCGGATGTTGCGCAGGCCGACCATCAATTCCTTGAGCCACTCGATGTCACCTTCAGCGGCGGCGTCGATGCGTGCCTCATTGGCCACCGGCCACGGCTGCAGCATGATGGTCTTGCCTTCGATACCGGCCAGCGGCGCGATGCGCTGCCAGATTTCTTCGGTAATGAACGGCATGAACGGGTGCGCCAGGCGCAGCGCCACTTCCAGCACGCGCACCAAGGTGCGGCGGGTACCACGAGCGCGCTCGACCGGGGCGTTTTCATCCCACAGTACCGGCTTGGACAGCTCCAGGTACCAGTCGCAGTACTGGTTCCAGATGAACTCGTACAGCGCCTGGCTGGCCAGGTCGAAGCGGAACTGCTCCAGCTGGCGGGTCACTTCGGCTTCGGTGCGCTGCAGCTGCGAGATGATCCAGCGGTCAGCCAGCGACAATTCGTAAGCTTCGCCGTTCTGGCCACAGTCCTCGCCCTTGTCCAGCACGTAGCGGGCGGCGTTCCAGATCTTGTTGCAGAAGTTGCGGTAGCCTTCGACGCGGCCCATGTCGAACTTGATGTCGCGGCCTGTGGAGGCCAGCGAGCAGAAGGTGAAGCGCAGGGCGTCGGTGCCGTAGCTGGCGATACCCTCAGGGAACTCGGCCTTGGTCTGTTTGGCGATTTTCTCGGCTAGCTTGGGCTGCATCATGCCACTGGTGCGTTTTTCCAGCAGGGCGTCGAGGGTGATGCCGTCGACGATGTCCAGCGGGTCCAGCACGTTGCCCTTGGACTTGGACATCTTCTGGCCTTGGCCGTCACGGACCAGGCCGTGCACGTACACGGTCTTGAACGGTACCTGCGGGGTGCCGTCCTCGTTCTTGATCAGGTGCATGGTCAGCATGATCATGCGCGCAACCCAGAAGAAGATGATGTCGAAGCCGGTTACCAGCACATCGGTGGAGTGGAACTTCTTGAGGAACTCGGTCTGTTCCGGCCAGCCCAGGGTGGAGAAGGTCCACAAGCCGGAGCTGAACCAGGTGTCGAGCACGTCGTCGTCCTGGCGCAGGACCACGTCGGCGCCCAGGTTGTGCTTGGCGCGCACTTCTTCCTCGTTGCGGCCAACGTAGACCTGGCCGGCCTCGTCGTACCACGCCGGGATGCGGTGGCCCCACCACAGCTGGCGGCTGATGCACCAGTCCTGGATGTCACGCATCCAGGAGAAGTACATGTTCTCGTACTGCTTGGGCACGAACTGGATACGGCCATCTTCCACGGCGGCGATGGCAGGTTCCGCCAGCGGCTTGGTGGAGACGTACCACTGGTCGGTCAGCCACGGCTCGATCACGGTGCCCGAACGGTCGCCTTTCGGCACCTTCAGGGCGTGGTCGTCGATGCTCACCAGCAGGCCCTGGGCATCCAGGTCGGCAACGATCTGCTTGCGCGCGACGAAGCGGTCGAGGTTGGCGTATTGGGCAGGCAGTCGGGTATCAACCTGCTCGTTGACGCTGCCGTCGAGGTTGAAGGCCTGGGCGCTGGCAAGCACGAAGGCGTTCTTGTCGAAGATGTTCAGCAGCGGCAGGTTGTGGCGCTTGCCGACTTCGTAGTCGTTGAAGTCGTGAGCCGGGGTGATCTTCACGCAGCCGGTACCAAACGCTGGGTCGCAGTAGTCGTCGGCGATGATCGGGATGCGGCGACCAACCAGCGGCAGTTCGACGAACTTGCCGATCAGTGCCTGGTAGCGTTCGTCGTTCGGGTTGACCGCAACGGCCGCGTCACCCAGCAGGGTTTCCGGACGGGTGGTGGCAACCACCAGGTAGTCGTTGCCTTCGGCGGTCTTGGCGCCGTCGGCCAGCGGGTAGCGCAGGTTCCACAGGTGGCCTTTTTCGTCGTGGTTTTCCACTTCGAGGTCAGAGATGGCCGTGTGCAGCTTGGTATCCCAGTTGACCAGGCGCTTGCCACGGTAGATAAGGCCATCTTCATGCAGGCGCACGAACGCTTCTTTAACGGCTTCGGAGAGGCCGTCGTCCATGGTGAAGCGCTCGCGGCTCCAGTCTACCGAGGAGCCCAGGCGGCGGATCTGGCGGCTGATGTTGCCACCGGACTGGTCCTTCCATTCCCAGACCTTTTCCAGGAACTTCTCGCGGCCCAGGTCATGACGGTTCTGGCCTTTGGCTTCGAGCTGGCGCTCGACCAGCATCTGCGTGGCGATACCGGCGTGGTCGGTGCCTGGCTGCCACAGGGTGTCGCGGCCTTGCATGCGGCGGAAACGGATCAGGGCGTCCATGATCGCGTTGTTGAATCCATGGCCCATGTGCAGGCTGCCGGTCACGTTCGGCGGCGGGATCATGATGGTGTAGGACTCGCCTGCACCTTGTGGGGCGAAATAGTTCTCGGACTCCCAGGTGTTGTACCAGGAAGTTTCGATGGCGTGCGGCTGGTAGGTCTTATCCATGCGCGGCGGGACCCTGTGCATTTATTCGGGAAAGCCGGGAAGTATAACCAAGGTGGGGGCCGCAGGCGACAAGCTGCTGCTATCTGGCAGTGCGGCGGCGCCTGCTTCGCGGGCACCGCCGAAATTCAGGCTTACTCCGAACGCTTGATCAACCGCTCGATCCGCGCATCCAGCCGGCGCTTGATCTCGTTCTCGATGTGCGGGGTGAAGTCGTTGATCACGTCCTGCATGATCATCTGCGCGGCCGCACGCAGTTCGCTCTCCAGGTGCAGCAGGGTGTCCTGGCGGCGGGTTTGCGGGTCGTCCTCGGGTTCGGCAGCCACCGGTTCGGCAACCGGTGCAGGGTTGCCGGCAGGTTCGTCAAGCAGCAACGGAATCTGCTCCACCGTTTCGGTCAGCAGCGGCGGTTGCAGGTCGGCGTCGCCAAGCAGCTGTCGGATTGACTCGAGGTCATCGAGCAGATGGGCGGAGTCGGGCAAAGGGGAGGGCTTGTCCATCGTCGTCAAAGTCGCTGTAAGCGGTGGTCTTGCAGAGCATAGCCCTGTTCGCGGTAGAAACGGAATCGCTCTCGGGCCGATTGGCGGATGCCAGGCTCCTCGACCACGATTTCGGCCACCCGCTCGAACTGGCCGACAAAGCCCGGCACGCTGGCGCCCAGGTTGATCAGCAAGTCGCGGTGCTCGCCCGCGCTGTCTGCCAAGCCCAACGCCACGCCGGCATCGGCATGCACCTCGGCCAGGTCGTGGGGCACGAACGCCTCGCCCTTGAAGCGCCACAAGCGTTGGTCCAGCTCGCTGCGCTGTTCCGCGTCCTGGCAGTGCAGGTAGACCCGGTGGCCGAGGCGCCAGGCCTTTTCGCACAGCTTGCAGGCGAAATCCAGCCGCGCCGACAGCGAGTCGGTGGGCAAGATGTAGAAGTCGACTTTGCTCATGGTGAGAATCGCCGGCCAGTGGCGCACAAGGCGCCACCGGCCTCACGGCGTCACGCGCCAGCGCGGTCCAGCAGGTACTGGGTCAGCAGAGGCACTGGGCGGCCGGTGGCGCCTTTGTCCTTGCCGCCACTGACCCAGGCGGTACCGGCGATGTCCATGTGCGCCCAGTTGTAGGCCTTGGCGAAGCGCGACAGGAAGCAACCCGCGGTGATGGTGCCGGCCTTCGGCCCGCCGATGTTGCCCATGTCGGCGAACGGGCTGTCCAGCTGCTCCTGGTATTCGTCGAACAGCGGCAGCTGCCAGGCACGGTCGTCGGCGCGCTTGCCGGCGTCGAGCAACTGGTCCACCAGGTCGTCGTTGTTGCCCATCAGGCCGGAGGTGTGGCTGCCCAGGGCGACGATGCAGGCGCCGGTCAGGGTGGCGATGTCGATCACCGCCTGCGGCTTGAAGCGCTCGGCGTAGGTCAGGGTGTCGCACAGCACCAGGCGGCCTTCGGCGTCGGTGTTGAGAATTTCCACGGTCTGGCCGCTCATGGTGGTGACGATGTCACCTGGGCGGGTGGCACCGCCGCTCGGCATGTTTTCGGCGCAGGCCAGCAGGCACACGAGGTTGATTGGCAGCTGCAGTTCCAGCACGGCACGCAGGGTTCCGAACACACTGGCGGCGCCACACATGTCGTATTTCATTTCGTCCATGCCGGCGCCTGGCTTGAGGCTGATGCCGCCGGTGTCGAAGGTGATGCCTTTACCGACCAGCACGAATGGCTTGTCGGCCTTTTTGCCGCCCTGGTAATTCAGCACGATCAGGCGTGGAGGCTGGTCGCTGCCTTGGCCCACGGCATAGAACGCACCCATGCCCAGGTCCTTGATCTTCTTCTCGTCCAGCACCTCGACCTTCAGCGCCTTGTGCGCCTTGCCCAGGTCCTTGGCCTGCTCTGCCAGGAAGCTTGGGTGGCAGAGGTTAGGCGGCAGGTTGCCCAGGTCGCGGGTGAAAGCCATACCGGTGGCGATGGCGCTGGCGTGTTTGACCGCACGCTCGACTTCGGCCTGCCCGGCCTTGTCGGCCAACAGGGTGACCTTTTTCAGGGCGCGCGGCTCGGCCTTCTGGCTCTTGAAACGGTCGAAGACGTATTCGCCGTCGAGCAGGGTTTCGGCCAGCAGGCGGTATTTACCGTAATGGGCGTCGCGGTTGTTGACCGCCACATCGTCCAGGGCCAGCACTGCATCGGCACCGTTCAGGCCCTTGAGTACGCCGGCCACGCTGGCAACCAGCTTGCGCCAGGCGCGGTCGCCCAGGGCTTCATCCTTGCCACTGCCTACCAGCAGCACGCGCTCGGCCTTCAGGCCCGCAAGGTTCTGCAGCAGCAGGGTCTGGCCCGGCTTGCCGGCCAGGTCGCCGCGCTTGAGCACGGCGCTAATGGCACCCTCGCTGGCCAGGTCGACAGCCTTGGCCACAGCACCGAGCTTGCGGTTTTCACCTACCGGAATGACCAGTGTGGCGGTTTTTACGGATGCAGCAGCTACGCTTTTTACAACCAGTTCCATGTCAGGATCCCCGAATGATCGATACGAATGGCGCTGTGTGTGCCAGCGCTCTGGACGGGCCTGGCCGCTTAGTGGCGCGCCAGCGGAAAAGCTGCCAGTTTGAGCCTGCGGCAAGCGTGCTGACAACCCCGTTATGCGCGTTCATGCGCGGCCAAGTGACAGGGGCGGTCAATCACAGGATAATGCGCGCACTTTACATGGAGGTTCGCCTTTGGCGAACCGGCATTGGTCTTGGATGTACTAAGTCATTGTTTGGCGCCATTGCATGGCAGTCCGCCCTGACAACCCAGGAGTGTCTGGTTTGATCGTCTTTCGTTATCTGTCCCGCGAGGTCCTGGTGACCTTGAGCGCCGTCAGCGCTGTGCTGCTGGTGATCATCATGAGCGGGCGCTTCATCAAGTACCTGGCCCAGGCTGCCCAGGGCGTGCTCGACCCGGGCGTGCTGTTCCTGATCATGGGCTTCCGGTTGCCGGGTTTCCTGCAATTGATCCTGCCGCTGGGGCTGTTCCTCGGTATTCTCCTGGCTTACGGGCGCCTGTACCTGGAGAGCGAGATGACCGTGTTGTCGGCCACCGGCATGAGCCAGCAGCGCCTGTTGGGCCTGACCATGGTGCCGGCCGCCCTGGTCGCCCTGCTGGTGGCCTGGCTGAGCCTGAGCCTTGCACCGCTGGGCGTGGCCCAGGTGCAGCAGATCATCGCCCAGCAAGACGCGCTGACCGAGTTCGACACCCTGGTGCCTGGCCGCTTCCAGACGTTGCGTGACGGCTCGCGGGTCACCTATACCGAGCAGCTGTCGGATGACCGCATCAACCTGGCCGGGGTGTTCATTTCGGAGAAGCGCTTCAACCAGGACAAAACCAAGGACCGCGCGCCGTCGGTGCTGGTCGCGGAAAAGGGTCACCAGGAAATCCAGGCCGACGGCAACCGCTATCTGGTGCTGGAAAACGGTTACCGCTACGACGGTAACCCGGGCCAGGCCGACTACCGCGCCATCAAGTACGACACCTATGGCGTGCTGCTGCCCAAGCCGGAAGTCAGCGAGGAAGTCACCGAACGTGAAGCCATCCCTACCTCCGAGTTGATCGGCAAGAAGGGCCTGCGTGAGCGTGCCGAGTTGCAATGGCGGTTGTCGCTGCCGATCCTGGTGTTCGTCGTCACCCTGCTGGCGGTGCCACTGTCCCGGGTCAACCCGCGTCAGGGCCGCTTCCTCAAGCTGCTGCCGGCAATTCTTCTGTACATGGCCTACCTGACAATGCTGATTTCCGTACGCGGTGCCCTCGAGAAGGGCAAACTTCCGATCGGCCTGGGCATGTGGTGGGTCCACGGTCTGTTCCTGCTGATCGGCCTGGGGCTGATGTACTGGGAGCCGCTGCGCCTCAAGCGCGCTGCCCGTCGTGCGGAGGTGGCCCATGGCTAAGCTCGACCGCTATATCGGCCAGAGCGTGCTGCTGGCCATCCTGGCTGTGCTGGGGATCATCCTCGGCCTGGCTTCGCTGTTCGCCTTCATCGATGAGATGAGCGACCTGAGTGATACCTATACTGTGATGGAGGCTGGCAACTTCGTCCTGCTCACCGCACCGCGGCGGCTGTACGAAATGCTGCCGATGGCGGCACTGATCGGCTGCCTGATCGGCCTGGGCAGCCTGGCCAGCAGCAGCGAGCTGACCATCATGCGTGCGGCCGGCGTTTCCATCGGCCGTATCGTCTGGGCGGTGATGAAGCCGATGCTGGTACTGATGCTGGTCGGCGTGCTGATCGGTGAATACGTGGCACCGGTGACCGAGAACAAGGCCCAGGCCGACCGCTCGCTGGCCCAAGGCGGGGGTGAGGCGCAAAGCTCCAAGCGCGGTATGTGGCACCGTCAGGGTGAAGAGTACGTGCACATCAACGCCGTGCAGCCTAACGGCCTGCTGCTGGGGGTGACCCGTTACCGCTTCGACAACGAGCGCAAGATCGTCACGTCGAGCTTCGCCCGCCGTGCCCAGTACCAGAACGACCACTGGCTGCTCGCCGACGTGCGCACCACCTATTTCCGTGGTGACCACACCGAAGTCGTCAGCGCGCCGCAAGAGCGCTGGGACGTTTCGCTCACGCCAGAACTGCTCAATACCGTGATCCTGGCGCCGGAATCGCTGTCGATTACCGGGCTGTGGGACTACATCCACTACCTGTCTGACCAGGGTTTGAACAATGCCCGCTACTGGCTGGCGTTCTGGACCAAGGTACTGCAGCCGATGGTGACTGCGGCACTGGTGCTGATGGCAATTTCCTTCATCTTCGGCCCGCTGCGCTCGGTAACCCTCGGGCAGCGCGTGTTCACCGGTGTGCTGGTGGGCTTCGTGTTCCGCATCGGCCAGGACTTGCTGGGGCCATCTAGCCAGGTGTTTGGCTTCCCGCCGCTGCTGGCGGTGGTGATTCCGGCGGGCATTTGTGCCTTGGCCGGTGTGTGGTTGTTGCGCCGGGCGGGTTGATGGCCTGAGCTGCACAAGAAAGCCGACCTTAGGGTCGGCTTTTTCATGGGTGTTAACCTGTGCTCATTTCTTCTGCTTCGGCACCCGCACCAGCTGGCTCTCTGAATAGATGTCATGCCAGCCCCGCTTGCGCTTGTCGATTAACACCCAGAAGAAACCCAACCCCAGGCACAGCCACGAAGCAATCGACACCACAAAGCGCAACAGCGCCTGCCACAGGCTGATGGCCGAACCATCGGCGTTCTGCACTCGCACACCCCATACCTGCATGCCCAGGGTCTGCCCGCCATGGGTCCAGAACTTGGCAAAGAAGCCGAAGAGGGCGAACAGCAGCACCGTCGACAGCAGAGGGTCGCCATCCAGTGCCCCAGCCTCGGTCAGCTCGCGCATGCGTGCCTCGCCGATGATCGCCATCTGGATCATCTTGTAAGCGCCAGCGGTCACGATCAGCAGGGCCGTGCACAGTAAAAAGTCGTAGAACATCGCCGCCAGGCGCCGGCCCAGGCCGACCGGTGGAAAATCTCCCTGAGGGGTGAGCAGAGGCTTGGACATGCGGGACGGCTCCAGAAGACGAAGCCGCTATTCTACGGGCAAAAAAAAGCCCCTGCACTTGGCAGGGGCTTTTCTCGAAGTCGGGTTCGGCTTAACCGGCGACCTGAACTTTGTCAGCCTGCATGCCTTTCTGGCCCTGGACTGCTTCGAAGGTAACCTTCTGGCCTTCTTTCAGGCTCTTGAAGCCGTTGCCTTCGATAGCGCGGAAGTGCACGAACAGATCCGGACCGCTTTCGGGGGTGATGAAGCCGTAACCTTTTTCGTCATTGAACCACTTGACGGTACCGTTCTGACGCTCAGCCATTGTCTTATTTCCTATGAAGCTTGAATTTTGATGACAGCTTCTTTCGCACTTGTTTGTAAGCGAAAGAGTACTGGGCTGGGTTGCAGGAAAGTAAGAGACGTCGAACGGGTTGTAGCAAATCTCGGCTACTGGCCCAGGTCACGAACTGTTGCGACCCATGCAAACACAGTGCAGTGACTCTACGCCAACTCCCGAGCGAAAAACAAGCCCTTGGTCGTATGGAAAATCAGCCGTTTGCCGATAACCGACCGATTTGACGGAAACGGCATGGCGCCTGGCCTGGCGCCATGTTCAAAAGTTATTGAGCAGGTTCGAAAACGAATATGTGGAACCTGCCCGTAACCTTCACAAAGCTGTTTCAACCACGGTAGTAACGTTGTGCCACGAAAGGCATTTTGCTGACTTTCAAGGCAACCTTCTTGCCCCGCACCACGGCAAACAGCGGGGTGTCGACTGCAGCATGTTCACTATCGATATAACCCATTGCTACAGGTGCGCCGAGTGTCGGGCCAAAGCCGCCGCTGCAGACTTTGCCGACCGGTTTATCGTTTGCATCGACAATATCCGCGCCTTCACGAACGGGCGTACGTTCTTGCGGTAGCAGCCCGACGCGCTTGCGTGCCACGCCATCGCGCTGCTGGGCATAGATGGCCTCGGCACCCGGGAACCCGACGGCACGTGCACCGTCGGCACGGCGCACCTTGGAAATCGCCCACAGCAGGCTGGCCTCGACCGGGGTGGTCTCGGCATTCATGTCGTGGCCATACAGGCACAGGCCGGCTTCCAGGCGAAGCGAGTCGCGAGCGCCCAGGCCAATCGGCTGTACCTCCGGCTCGGCCAGCAGACGACGGGCCAGGGCTTCGGCGGCTTGTGCCGGAACCGAGATTTCGTAGCCATCTTCGCCGGTGTAGCCCGAGCGGCTGACGAAGCAGTCTTCGCCCAGCAGCTTCACCGGGCGGAACTGCATGAAGGTCATGCCGGCCACTTCCGGGGCCAGGCGTTCCAGCACCTTGACCGCAGCTGGGCCTTGCAGGGCCAGCAGGGCACGTTGCTCGAACAGCGGCTGCACTTCGCAACGGTTGCCGATGTGTTTTCGCAGGTGGGCCAGGTCCTGGTCCTTGCAGGCGGCGTTGACCACCAGGAACAGCGTGTCGTCACCCAGGTTGGCCACCATCAGGTCGTCGAGGATGCCGCCCTGCTCGTTGGTGAACATGGCATAGCGCTGCATGCCTGCCGGGAGGTCGATGATGTCCACGGGTACCAGGCTTTCCAGGGCCTTGGCGGCATCAGCGCCGCGCAGGATGATCTGGCCCATGTGCGAAACGTCGAACAGGCCGGCCTGCTCGCGGGTGTGCAAGTGTTCCTTGAGCACGCCCAGCGGGTACTGCACCGGCATGTCGTAGCCGGCGAACGGCACCATGCGGGCACCCAGTTCCAGGTGCAGGGCGTGCAGTGGGGTCTTGAGCAGTGTTTCGGACATCGGTGACTCCTTGGTGTTGTTGTCGGGTCAACATTCGATGATGTTGACGGCCAGGCCGCCACGGGCGGTCTCTTTGTATTTGCTTTTCATGTCGGCGCCGGTCTGGCGCATGGTGCGGATGACCTTGTCGAGCGACACGTAATGTTGCCCGTCGCCGCGCAAGGCCATGCGCACCGCGTTGATTGCCTTCACCGAGCCCATGGCATTGCGCTCGATGCACGGCACCTGGACCAGCCCGCCGATCGGGTCGCAGGTCAGGCCCAGGTTATGCTCCATACCGATTTCTGCAGCGTTCTCCACCTGCTGCACGCTGCCACCCATCACCTCGCATAACGCGCCGGCAGCCATCGAGCAGGCCACGCCGACCTCGCCCTGACAGCCCACTTCCGCGCCAGAGATGGAGGCGTTTTCCTTGTACAGGATGCCGATGGCCGCAGCGGTGAGCAGAAAACGCACCACCCCGTCCTCGCTGGCGCCCGGCACGAAGCGCATGTAATAGTGCAATACTGCCGGGACGATACCTGCCGCCCCATTGGTGGGTGCGGTGACCACGCGCCCGCCGTAGGCGTTTTCTTCGTTCACGGCCAAGGCGTAGAGGTTGACCCAGTCGAGCACCGACAGGGCATCGCGCAGGCTGGCTTCCGGGTGGCGGCTCAGTTGGCGGTACAACGCGGGCGCCCGCCGCTTGACCTTGAGCCCGCCCGGCAATATGCCTTCATGCTGGCAGCCCGCTTCAACGCAATCCTGCATCACCTGCCAGATGCGCAGCAGCCCGGCGCGGGTTTCTGCCTCTGGGCGCCAGGCGGCCTCGTTGGCCAGCATCACTTGGCTTATCGACAGGTTTTGCGTGGTGCAATGGCCGAGCAGTTCCTTGGCGGTCTTGAACGGGTAGGGCAGCACGGTGCTGTCCTCGACGATGCGGTCGTGGCCGGCGGCGTCCTCGTCGACCACGAATCCGCCGCCCACCGAGTAATACTCGCGGCTGCGGATTTGCAGGCCGGCGTCGTCGAACGCGCGAAAGATCATGCCGTTGGGATGGTAGTCCAGCGGCTTGCGGATCATTGCCACATGCTGTTTTTCAATGAACGCAATGCTGTGCTCGCCCAGCAGGTTGATGTGGCCACTGTCGCGGATGGCCTGCAGGCGGGCGGGGATGCTTTCGGTGTCGATAATGTCCGGCTGTTCGCCTTCAAGGCCCAGCAGCACCGCCTTGTCACTGCCGTGGCCCTTGCCGGTGGCGCCCAGTGAGCCATACAACTCGGCTTTGACGCTGGCCGTGCGGGCGAGCAAGCCGTCACGGCGCAGCCCTTCAGCGAACCGCGCGGCGGCGCGCATCGGGCCGACCGTGTGCGAACTGGAGGGGCCGATGCCGATCTTGAACAGGTCGAAGACGCTCAGTGACATGGATGTTCCTCCTGCAAACCTTGGGGCCGCTTTGCGGCCCTTTCGCGGCACAAGGCCGCTCCTACAGGACAGCGCCGCCCGTATAGGAGCGGCCTTGTGCCGCGAAAGGGCTGCGCAGCAGCCCCATGGTTCCCGACTGCATCAGGCGTCCTGATAGCTCTCGATCGACGGGCAGGCGCACACCAGGTTGCGGTCGCCGAACACGTTGTCGACCCGACCCACTGGCGGCCAGTACTTGGCTTCCACCAGGCTTGGCAGCGGGTAGACCGCCTGCTCGCGGCTGTAGCCGTGGGCCCATTCGCCAACCAGCTCGGCCGCGGTGTGCGGGGCGTTTTTCAGCGGGTTGTCGTCCTTGTCCAGGCTACCGTTTTCGACCGCACGGATTTCTTCGCGGATCTGGATCATCGCGTTGCAGAAGCGGTCCAGTTCTTCCTTGGACTCGCTTTCGGTCGGTTCGATCATCAGCGTGCCCGCCACCGGGAAGGACATGGTCGGGGCGTGGAAGCCAAAGTCGATCAGGCGCTTGGCCACGTCGTCGACGCTGATGCCGCTGGTGTCCTTCAGCGGGCGCAGGTCGAGGATGCACTCGTGGGCCACCAGGCCATTGCCGCCGGTATACAGAACAGGATAGTGCTCTTCCAGGCGGCGGGCGATGTAGTTGGCGTTGAGGATTGCCATCTGCGAGGCACGCTTGAGGCCGGCACCGCCCATCATGCGGATGTACATCCAGGTGATCGGCAGGATGCTGGCGCTGCCGAACGGCGCGGCGCATACGGCCCCTTCGGTGTTTTCAAGCTGCGCGTGGCCTGGCAGGAACGGCGCCAGGTGCGACTTGACGCCAATCGGGCCAACGCCCGGGCCGCCACCGCCGTGCGGGATGCAGAAGGTCTTGTGCAGGTTCAGGTGGGACACGTCGCCGCCGAACTTGCCCGGGGCGCACAGGCCGACCATGGCGTTCATGTTGGCGCCGTCGATGTACACCTGGCCACCGTTGTCGTGGATGATCGCGCAGATTTCGCCGATCGCTTCCTCGAACACGCCGTGGGTCGACGGGTAGGTGATCATGATCGCGGCCAGGCGCTCGCGGTGCTCGATGGCCTTGGCGCGCAGGTCTTCTACGTCGACGTTGCCGCGTGCGTCACAAGCGGTAACCACCACGCGCATGCCGGCCATGTGGGCGGTGGCAGGGTTGGTGCCGTGGGCCGACGACGGGATCAGGCAGATGTCGCGGTGGCTTTCGCCACGGCTGCGGTGGTAGGCACGGATGGCCAGCAGGCCTGCGTACTCGCCCTGGGAGCCGGCGTTGGGCTGCAACGATACGGCGTCATAGCCAGTAGCGGCGCACAGCATGGCTTCCAGCTCGGTGGTCATCTGCAGGTAGCCCTGGCTCTGCTCGGCCGGGGCGAACGGGTGCAGGTTGCCGAACTCGGCCCAGGTGACCGGGATCATCTCGCTGGCGGCGTTCAGTTTCATGGTGCACGAGCCCAGCGGTATCATGCTGCGGTCCAGCGCCAGGTCCTTGTCGGCCAGGCGGCGCAGGTAGCGCATCAGCTCGGTTTCGCTGTGGTAGCGGTTGAACACCGGGTGTTCGAGGATCGCCGACTGGCGCAGCAGGGCGGTAGGCAACAGCGAACCGGTGCTGGCGGCCAGCGCGGCGAAGTCTGGTTGAGCCTGGTCGCCAGCGAACAATTGCCACAGCGACTCGACGTCAGCCTGGCTGCTGGTTTCGTCCAGCGACAGGCCCAGGTGGGTGGCGTCGACCTGGCGCAGGTTGATGCCTTGGGCGCGGGCCTTGTCATGCAGGCTGGCGGTTGCAGCGCCGGTGGTCAGGGTCAGGGTGTCGAAGGCGCTGGCGCCCACTACCTGCACGCCCAACGTTTTCAGGCCGGCGGCCAGGATCGCGGTCAGGGCGTGGGTGCGCTCGGCAATGCGCTTGAGGCCGGCCGGGCCGTGGTACACGGCGAACATGCTGGCAATGTTGGCCAGCAGCACCTGGGCGGTGCAGATGTTGCTGGTGGCCTTTTCGCGGCGGATATGCTGCTCGCGGGTTTGCATGGCCAGGCGCAGGGCGGTCTTGCCGAAGCGGTCGATCGATACGCCGACCAGGCGGCCCGGCATGTCGCGCTTGAAGGCGTCACGGGTGGCGAAGTAAGCCGCGTGCGGGCCACCAAAGCCCAGTGGCACGCCGAAGCGCTGAGCGCTGCCGATGGCCACGTCGGCATCGAACTCGCCCGGCGGGGTCAGCAGGGTCAGGGCCAGCAGGTCAGCGGCCACGGCAACCAAGGCGTTGGCTGCGTGGAAGCGCTGTACCACGTCACGGTAGTCGAACACGTCACCGTTGCTGGCCGGGTATTGCAGCAGGGCGCCGAAGAAGGCGCTGACATCGCCCAGTTCGCGCTCATCGCCGATCACGACTTCGATACCCAGCGGCTCGGCACGGGTGCGCAGCACGTCGAGGGTTTGCGGGTGGCAGTGTACGGAGGCGAAGAAGGCGTGGCTGGCCTTGTTCTTCGACAGGCGTTTGCAGAAGGTCATGGCCTCGGCCGCTGCAGTGGCTTCGTCGAGCAGGGAGGCGTTGGCGATCGGCAGGCCGGTGAGGTCGCTGATCAGGGTCTGGAAGTTCAGCAGCGCTTCCAGGCGGCCTTGGGAAATTTCTGGCTGGTATGGGGTGTAAGCGGTGTACCAGGCCGGGTTTTCCAGCAGGTTGCGCAGGATCGGTGCCGGGGTGTGGGTGTTGTAGTAGCCCTGGCCAATGTAGCTCTTGAACAGTTGGTTCTTGCCGGCGATGGCCTTGAGCGCGGCGAGCGCGTCGGCTTCGCTCTGGCCGTCGTGCGAACCGAGCACGCTGGTGCCCTTGATGCTGTCAGGGATGACCGCAGCGGTCATGGCTTCCAGCGAGTCGAAGCCCAGGGCGGCGAGCATGGCCTGCTCGTCAGCGGCGCGCGGGCCGATGTGGCGGGCGATGAATTCGTTGGCGGTGCCGAGATGGATGGTCATGGCGGGGTTCCTCAGGCGTCGTCGTTGGCTTTGAGCAGGCGGTCGTAGGCGTCCTGGTCGAGCAGGGCGGTTACGGCGCTGGCGTCGGCAGGGATGAAGCGGAAGAACCAGCCTTCGCCCATCGGGTCTTCGTTGACCAGTTCCGGGCTGTCTTCGAGCTGGCCGTTGACCTCGACCACTTCACCGGTCAGGGGCATATAGACGCCGCTGGCGGCTTTTACCGACTCGACGGTGGACGCTTCGCTGCCTTTCTCATACGGCTGCAACTCTGGCAGTTGCACGAAAACCACATCGCCAAGGGCGTTTTGGGCGTAGGCGGTGATGCCCACGGTGACGCTGCCATCGGCTTCGACGCGCAGCCATTCGTGATCTTCAGTGAAACGCAACTCGCTCATGGGGAATCCTCGGGAAGCAGGGCGTTGGGCGCGGTGGCTCCGCGCTCTTGGGGTGCTTTCCCTTAGCAATAATGCGGCCAATAGAGGAAAATCCTTTAAAAACAATACCTTATTTATTTTTGTGGGATGGCTGTTTGTTTGTTTGGAACGAAAACGCTACAGAAGGTTGTGCATGAAAAAGGGTTTGGGGATCAAACCCTTGCGCAATAGCACTCGAACGGGTGTGTACTGATTTCGTTACGGCGTATCGAAATCTATACGGTATCTTGAGGCTGTTCAGTTGTTGCCAAGCCGGAAATGAATCAAACAAGTTCGATACTTGCGAAACTTTGCGAGCTTTCTTCTTGCACCTATAGGGTGTCGCCATATCAACTATTTATGTCACCTGCGTGATAGTTTTCAAATGGCTGAACTAAGTATTTGCCCCCAACGATTTTCCCGCCTATTGCGCGTCACCAGAATGGCCACCTTTCATGTGGGCCGTTAGCCTGAAGCAATAACCACAAGTTGGTAATTCGGCTGTCGGCCAAGCATGTGCCTTGCTGCCCGGGCTCATGCAACCAGCACCGAATATCAGGAAGGGAAAGTGTCATGGGAATGACGAGGCGTAAATTTTTGATTGGCGGCGGCGTCTTGGCGATCGCAGGCGGCGCAGGGGTTCTGACCCCTTTGTTGACCCGGGAAGGCCGATTGATTCCCGGCAAACCGCGGTTTGGTTATGTCGCAGGCACCGAGGGGGCGCTTCCCAAGCAGGCAGACGTAGTGGTTGTTGGCGCTGGTATTCTGGGGCTCATGACTGCAATCAACCTTGTCGAGCGCGGCCTCTCGGTCGTTGTCGTTGAAAAAGGTGAAGTTGCCGGCGAACAGTCTTGCAGGTTCTATGGCCAGGTCATGACCTACAAGATGCCTGATGCGACATTCCAGTTGCACCATCTTGCCAAGCAACGTTGGCGAGAGATGAATGCCAAAGTGGGGGCGGACACAAGTTACCGCACACAAGGTCGGGTCGAAGTACCTTTCGATGAAGAAGACCTGGAAGGCGTCAGAAAGTGGATCGATGTCAAAACGCGGGAAGTCGGCGCGGACATTCCTTTCAAGACGCGAATCATTCAAGGCAGTGAACTTGAACAGCGCCTGCGCGGTGCATCCTCGCGCTGGACGGTCGCAGGCTTCGAGGAAGACTCCGGTAGCCTGGATGCCGAGCGTGCATCGTTCGTCATGGCCGAGTATGCCAAGAAAGTGGGTGTGCGGATCTACACCCACTGCGCGGCCAGGGGCCTGGAAACCCACGCAGGTGCCATCTCCGACGTGGTCACGGAAAAGGGCGCCATCAGGGCGTCTCGCGTGATCGTGGCGGGCGGCGCATGGTCCCGGCTGTTCATGCAGAACCTGGGCGTTGATGTGCCTACCTTGCCCGCCTACCAGTCCCAGCAAATCATCAGCGCGGCACCCCGTGCACCCGGGGGCAACGTTGCATTGCCGGGGAATATCTACTTCCGTGAGCAGGCTGACGGCACATACGCCACCTCGCCACGCGTCGTCGTTGCCCCGGTGGTCAAAGAGTCGTTCATGTATGGCTATAAGTACCTGCCACTGCTGGCCATCCCCGACTTCCCGGTGCACATCTCACTCAACAAGCAACTGATCGATTCGTTCATTCAGCCAACGCACTGGAAGCTGGACGAGGTTTCGCCTTTCGAGAAAAACCGGCTGATGACCGCAGCGCCGGACCTGCCGGAACTGAATGCCTCACTGGAAAAACTCAAGGTCGAGTTCCCCGCGTTCAGCGATGCGAAGCTGATCGATCAGTGGAGCGGTGCGATGGCCATCGCTCCCGACGAAAACCCCATCATTTCGCAGGTCAATGAGTACCCGGGGCTGGTCCTCAACACCGCAACCGGTTGGGGTATGACCGAAAGCCCGGTGTCGTCCGAACTGTCGGCGGACTTGCTGCTTGGAAAGGCGCCGGTGCTGGACCCTAAACCCTTCAGCCTGTATCGGTTCTAAGCACACAAGGCGCAATGGAATGACCCGTGCGCGCAGCATCGATGCGTGCACATTTTTGGCAATCATCAGGAGAACAGTATGAAAGTGGCTTTAACGACCGCAGCAATGGCCGTGGCACTCGCGGGTGCCGGGAGCGTTCATGCACAAGAAATTGTGCGCCATGGCGCAGGTAGTTTCCCTATCTCGTCGGCTGTAGAGGTGCCTGCCGGGAAGACGGTTGTCTACCTGAGTGGTTCTGTCCCGTCGGTTATTCACCCTGACGCACCCAAGGGTTCGCTGGAAGCCTATGGTGATACCAAGGCACAAACCATCAATGTGCTTGGAAACATCCAGCAGCAGCTGAAAGAACTGGGCCTTGGTCTTGCCGATGTGGTGAAGATGCAGGTGTTCCTGGTGGGCGGCCCGGAGAACGGCGGGAAAATGGACTTCGACGGTTTCATGGCCGGCTATACCCAATTCTTCGGGCCAGCCGCCAGGCAGCCAGTCCTTCCTGCACGCTCGGCGTTCCAGATTGCAGGCCTGGCCGACCCTGCCTGGCGTGTCGAGATCGAAGTGACAGCGGTTCGTCCCTGAACCCGGGCATGCGCCGGTCCCGGGCTAGCCATGCCCGGGACTGGCCGGTGGGTTTAGCCAGTGATAAATGGCAATGCCAGGTACAGTTTGATCACGATCACGTTGATGATGTCGATGAAGAACGCACCCACCATCGGCACCACCAGGAAGGCGATGTGCGAGGCGCCGTAGCGTTGGGTCACCGCTTGCATGTTGGCAATCGCCGTGGGTGTTGCACCCAGGCCGAAGCCACAGTGCCCCGCGGCCAGCACGGCTGCATCATAGTTGCGGCCCATGACTCGGAATGTCACGAAGATCGCAAACAGTGCCATGACCAATGTCTGCGCAGCCAGCAGTATGAAGAACGGCAAGGCCAGTGCTGCCAGGTCCCACAGTTTGAGTGACATCAAGGCAATCGCCAGGAACAGCGACAGACTGACGTTGCCCAGTACCGAGACTTCCCGTTCGAAGACATGATAAAAACCGAACGCCGAAAGGCCGTTGCGCAGCAATACGCCCACGAAGAGTACGCAAACGAATGTCGGTAGTTCGAATGCCGTACCTTTCAACAGGCTATTAAGTAATGTGCCGGCCAGTAAGCTGACGGCAATAAGAGCCAAGGTTTCGATAAATGAAAACGATGTAATCAACCGCTCTTTGTCCGGCTGCTCAAAGCCCTTGGGTAACTGCGGCACTTCTTCTTCCACACCCGGTGTTTTGACGCGCTTGATCAGCAACCGGGCAACCGGGCCACCAATCAAACCGCCCAACACCAGGCCGAACGTGGCAGAGGCAAGTGCAAGTTCCGAGGCCGAAGCCAAGCCAAACTTTTCAGTGAAGGTCGCGCTCCAGGCAGCGCCAGTGCCGTGGCCACCAGACAAGGTGATCGAACCGGCCAGCAGGCCCATCAGTGGGTCGAGCCCCAATGCCGTTGCCAGCCCGATACCCATGGCGTTCTGAACCAGCAGCAAGCCCGTCACCACCAGCAGGAACACAGTAACCACGCGTCCGCCCTTCTTCAGGCTGGCAAAGTCTGCACTCAAACCGATGGTGGCGAAGAACGCCAGCATCAACGGTGCTTGCAACGAGGTATCAAACTGGACCTGTACATCGAAACTGCGCAATGCCAAGAGTGCCAGCGCAACGACCAAACCACCTGCCACAGGCTCCGGAATATTGTAAGCGCGCAGAAAGCCAATACGTGCGACCAGACCGCGCCCCAGTAGCAGTACCAAGGAGGCGGCTACAAGTGTCCCGTAAAAATCGAGTTCAAACATCAGGGTACTCTTCGCTCAGGGTGACATGCAAAATTACAATGTCACCATTCTACGGCGAGTACTCCAGTCAATTGCGGCTGAGCGGCTAGGAAAAATCTGAATCAACGGTAAGTTTTGACGACAAGTATCAGGCTTTTCCGGGTATTCCATATTTACGCAGTCGCTGGGCAATAGCGGTATGCGAAGTTTGCAAACGCCCGGCTAACTGCCGCGTCGACGGGTAGCTGGCATACAAGCGCTGCAACAGCTCACGCTCGAAGTCACCCACGGCCTGCTCCAGGCTGGCTACGTCGCCATCCAGCCCACGTGCCACCGAAGTACCGGCGATGTCCAGGTCGCCGATGTCCACCAGGTTGCCCTCACAGATAGCCGCTGCGCGGAAAATCACGTTCTGCAGTTGGCGTACATTGCCCGGCCAAGGGTTGGCCAGCAGCGCCGAATGGGTGGCTGGCGTCAATCGGCAGGGCGGGCGTTGAATCTGCGTGCAGGCTTGCTGCATGAAGAAATGCGCCAGCATCAGGATATCCTGGCCCCGGTCGCGCAGTGGCGGTACCTGCAGGTTGAGCACGTTCAAGCGGTAGAACAGGTCTTCGCGGAAGCTGCCGTCGGCAACCATGCGTTCCAGGTCGCGGTGGGTGGCGCTGATGATGCGCACATCCACCTTCACTTCGCGGTCACCGCCCACCCGGCGGAAGCTGCCGTCACTGAGAAAGCGCAGCAGTTTGGCCTGCAGGTATGGCGACATTTCGCCAATTTCATCGAGGAACACCGTGCCCTGGTTGGCCAGTTCCATCAGCCCGGGCTTGCCGCCCCGTTGCGCGCCGGTGAAGGCGCCAGGGGCATAACCGAACAGCTCGCTCTCGGCCAGGCTCTCGGGCAGCGCGGCACAGTTCAGGGCCAGGAACGGTGCTGCGTGGCGGCTGCTGATGGCATGGCAGGCGCGGGCTACCAGTTCTTTGCCGGTGCCGGTTTCGCCATGCACCAGCAATGGCGCATCGAGCGCCGCCACGCGCAGGGCGCGGGCCTTGAGGGTGCGGATGGCCGGTGAATCGCCGAGCAGGGCATCGAAACCTTCGGCGTGGTCGTGGTGCAAGGCTGACAGGCGTTCGCCCATGCGTGAAGGTGGGTACAGCGTCAGCAGGCCACCGGCGTTGGTGATCGGCATGGCGTCCAGCAGCAGGCTCTGGCCGTTCAGCTGCATCTCGCGCATGGGCAGGTGGAAGTTATTGTCCAGCAGGGCTTGCAGCAGCGCCGGGTCGCCAAACAGTTCGCCCACCGAGCGCCCGGCGGATTCGCGGCCACACAGTTCGATCAGCGCTGGGTTGGCCAGCAGCACCAGCCCGGCGCTGTCCACCGCCAGCACCGGGTCGCTCATGGCGGCCAGCAGGGCATCCAGTTGCAGGTGGCGGCGTTGGCCAGGAAGGATGTCGACCACGTCCACCGATTGCACGCCATGCACCTCGAAGAGCGCGTCGTGCAGTTCTTCGAGCACGGCGGGGCTAAGGGTGGGGGCGTCGATGTAGACGTTCGGCGGGACCATCTCCACGGCGTCCAGGTTGAGGTTGCGGGCACCGAGCAGGGCGAGGACTTCCTGGGTGATGCCGACGCGGTCGATGAAGCTGACGTGGATGCGCATGAGGGAGGGTGAGGTGGTGGCCGGGGAGGGCAGTAGTATGCCTTAACATCGCCGGGGCCGCTGTGCGGCCCCGGTTCTTGAAATCACTCCAGATGTTCAGGCTTGATCGGATCGCCCGATTTCACATCGAGTTTTTCGCGAATGTCGGCGAACATGTAGTCATAGAGCTTGTGCGGCGAACTCAGGGTCTCGAACTTCTTCGGCGGCGCCAGATACGACTGGGCCTTGCGGGTCAGTTGCATGAGAAAGCTGGGCAACACCTGGTCCTTGGCGAGGAAGAACTTTTCTTCCACCGTTTTGCCTTCGATGCTGCCATGCATATGGAACTGAATGCCTCTGCCTTCCTTGGGGTCAGACACTGCCTCGTACTCGATGTTCAGGTCGTAGCTGTGGTCTGCCGCGTTCAGCGCAGTGCGCTCGATGTGTACATGACCGGGGTGGTACTGGGCCATGGCTATCTCCTCTGGAAGGTCGAAAATGGCGGGCGCCGGGCGCCCGCCCACTGCATTCAACGGTAGCTGATCCCCGGCTTCGCGGTGGAGACCCGAGTGCCGGCAGTGCCTTTGACGATGTCTTCGATGTTCTCGAGCGAACTGATCACCGCCACTTTGCCGGTATTGCGGGCGAAGTCACTGGCAGCCTGCACCTTTGGCCCCATGGAGCCGGCAGCGAAGCCAAGCCGTTCGAGTTCGTCAGGGTGTGCCTGGGCGATGGCTTTTTGCGTAGGCTTGCCCCAGTCAATGTACGCCGCATCGACGTCAGTGGCGATTATCAGAAGGTCGGCATCCAGTTGCTCGGCCAGCAAAGCCGAGCACAGGTCCTTGTCGATCACCGCCTCGATGCCCTTGAGCTTGCGGTTTTCATCGTACATGGTGGGGATACCACCACCGCCTGCGCAAATCACGATGCTGCTCTTTTCCAGCAGCCACTTGATCGGGCGGATTTCGAAGATGCGCTTGGGTTTGGGGCTGGCCACCACGCGGCGGTACTTGTCGCCGTCAGCCTTCACCACCCAGCCCTTTTCCTTGGCCAGCCGTTCGGCTTCGTCCTTGCTGTAGACCGGGCCGATGAACTTGGTGGGGTCTTTGAAGGCGGGGTCATTGGCGTCCACTTCCACCTGGGTCAGCAGGGTGGCGAATGGCACTTCGAAGTCCAGCAGGTTGCCCAGTTCCTGCTCGATCATGTAGCCGATCATGCCCTCGGTTTCAGCGCCCAGCACGTCCAGCGGGTAGGCCTCGTCGGGTTTGTAGGACAGTGCCTGAAGTGACAGCAGGCCAACCTGCGGGCCGTTGCCGTGGGCAATGACCAGCTCGTTGCCAGGGTGGATCTTGGCGATCTGTTCGGTGGCGGTGCGGATATTGGCGCGCTGGTTCTCAGCGGTCATGGGCTCGCCGCGACGCAGCAGGGCGTTGCCGCCCAATGCAACAACGATACGCATGGGGAATGTCCTTTGCGGATGAGGTAGCGCCTCGATCCTGCAGGCGCTGGCAAGCCAGCCCCCACAGGAACGAGGTGGTTGTCAGAGGTCAGCCAGGGTCGACACCAGGATCGCCTTGATCGTGTGCATGCGGTTTTCCGCCTGCTCGAAGGCGATGCAGGCCGGCGACTCGAACACGTCGTCGGTCACTTCGATGCCGTTGGCCAGGTCCGGGTACTGTTCGGCGATCTGCTTGCCTACCTTGGTTTCGGAGTTGTGGAACGCCGGCAGGCAGTGCATGAACTTGGTCCGCGGGTTGCCAGTGGACTTCATCAGCTGCGCATTCACCTGATAAGGCTTGAGCTGCTTGATGCGCTCGCCCCACGCCTCGATCGGCTCGCCCATCGACACCCACACGTCGGTGTGCACGAAGTCCACACCCTTGACCGCAGCAACCGGGTCTTCGGTGAGGGTGATGCGGGCGCCACTTTCTTCAGCGTACTTCTTGCAACGCTCGACCAGGTCATCATGCGGCCACAGCGCCTTGGGTGCGGCGATGCGTACATCCATGCCAAGCTTGGCACCGATGAGCAGCAGTGAGTTGCCCATGTTGTTGCGGGCATCGCCCAGGTAGGCGTAGCTGATGTCATGCAGCGGCTTGTCGCTGTGCTCACGCATGGTCAGCACGTCGGCGATCATTTGCGTTGGGTGATATTCGTCAGTCAGGCCGTTGAACACCGGCACGCCGGCAAACTTGGCCAGCTCTTCGACGATTTCCTGCTTGAAGCCACGGTACTCGATGGCATCGTACATGCGCCCGAGCACGCGGGCGGTGTCTTTCATGCTCTCTTTGTGGCCAATCTGCGAGGAATTGGGGTCGATGTAGGTGACGTTGGCGCCTTGGTCATAGGCCGCCACTTCGAACGCGCAGCGGGTACGGGTGGAGGTTTTTTCGAAGATCAGGGCGATGTTGTTGCCCTTCAGGTGCTGCTGCTCGGTGCCGGTGTACTTGGCGCGCTTCAGGTCGCGGGACAGGTCCAGCAGGTAGCGCAACTCGCGCGTGGTGTGGTGTTCCAGGCTGAGCAGGTTGCGGTTGTGAATGTTGAACGCCATGACTTTTCTCCTTGAGTTTGGTGAACGCACCGGCCGCCGCTTTGTGAGGGCGGCCGGGGGTAATGGGCGTTAGTAATCGATAGGGTCGCGCACAATTGGGCAGGTCATGCAGTGGCCGCCGCCACGGCCCCGGCCCAGTTCGCCGGCGCTGATGGTGATGACCTCGATGCCCGCCTTGCGCAGCAGGGTATTGGTGTAGGTGTTACGGTCGTAGCCGATGACCACACCCGGCTCGATGGCCACCACGTTGTTGCCGTCATCCCACTGTTCGCGCTCGGCGGCGAAGCTGTTGCCGCCGGTCTCGACCACGCGCAGCTTGACCCCCAGTTGCTCGCCCACCACTTCGATGAACGACTTGTTGATGCGGCGAACGTCCATGCCGTACGGCTTGCCTTCGTCCGGGCGGATGATGAACGGCACGATCTCTTTCACCACTTCCGGGAAGACCGTGACCAGGTCGCTGTCGCAGAAGCTGAACACGGTGTCCAGGTGCATGGCGGCGCGCGACTTCGGCAGGCCGGCGACGATCACTTCCTTGACGGCGCCCTTGGCGAACAGGTTCTGCGCCAACTGGCCGATGGCCTGGCGCGAGGTGCGCTCGCCCATGCCGATGAGCACGATGCCATTGCCGATCGGCATCACGTCACCGCCTTCGAGGGTGGCATTGCCGTGGTCTTTGTCCGGGTCGCCATACCACACCTGGAAGTCGGCGCCGGTGAACTCCTTGTGGAACTTGTAGATGGCTGTGGTCAGCAGGGTTTCCTGACGTCGCGCCGGCCAGTACATCGGGTTCAGCGTCACGCCACCGTAGATCCAGCAGGTGGTGTCGCGGGTGAACTGGGTGTTGGGCAACGGCGGCAGGATGAAGCTGGAATGGCCCAGGTAGTCGTTGTACATCTTGACCACGTCGGCGCCTTCGCTTTGTGGCAGGTCCTGGCCCGCCACGCCACCGATCAGGAATTCGGCCAGGTGGCGAGGATCAAGGCCTTCGAGCCAGCTGCGCACTTCGTTGGTCAGGCCCACACCCACGGTGTCGGGAGTGATCTTGCGGTCGAGGATCCACTTCAGTGCTTCGGGTTGCTGGACGATGTCGGTCAGCAGGTTGTGCATTTCCAGCACATCTACGCCGCGCTCGCGCATCTTGGTGACGAAGTCGAAATGGTCACGCTTGGCCTGGTCTACCCAGATCACATCGTCGAACAGCAGTTCATCACAGTTGCTCGGCGTCAGGCGCTTGTGCGCCAGGCCCGGGGCGCAAACCATCACTTTGCGCAGTTTGCCGGCTTCGGAGTGGACACCGTACTTCTGTTTTTCAGCGGACATGGTTTCATTCCTCCAATTGGACGAAGACGTGGGTCAAAGGGTCAGGAAGCCGTCGTACAGGCCGAAGGCTGCCACCAGGGCGCCGATGACCACGGCTGCGAAGATCAGTTTTTCCACGTTGGTGAAGACAGGTTGGCCTACCTCACGCTTGGCCTTGGCGAACAGGATGGCGCCAGGTGCGTAGAGCAGGGCCGAGAGCAGTAGGTATTTCACGCCGCCGGCGTACAGCAGCCAGATGGCGTACAACAGGGCGATACCGCCGATGATCAGGTCTTTCTTGCGTTCGGCCAGGGCTTGTTCGTAGGTTTCGCTGCGCAGTGCCAGCAAGAAGGCGTAGGCCGCCGACCACAGGTAAGGCACCAGGATCATCGAGGTGGCGAGGTAGATCAGCGACAGGTAGGTGCTGTTTGAGAACAGCGTGATCACCAGGAAGATCTGCACCATGGCGTTGGTCAGCCACAGGGCGTTGGCCGGCACCTGGTTGGCGTTTTCGCGGCGCAGGAACTCCGGCATGGTGTGGTCCTTGGCGGCGGCGAACATGATCTCGGCGCACAGCAGCACCCAAGACAGCAGGGCCCCCAGCAGCGAGATGATCAGGCCGACGCTGATCAGCACCGCACCCCAGTGGCCGACCACATGTTCCAGCACGGCCGCCATCGACGGGTTCTGCAGCTTGGCCAGTTCGGGTTGGGTCATGATGCCCAGCGACAGCACGTTGACCAGCACCAGGAACAGCAACACGGTGACGAAGCCGATGACCGTGGCCTTGCCCACGTCAGAGCGTTTTTCCGCCCGGGACGAGAAGATGCTCGCACCCTCGATGCCGATGAACACCCACACGGTGACCAGCATCATGTTGCGCACCTGGTTCATCACGCTGCCAAGCTCTGGTGTGCCTACGGCCCAGATATCGGCGCTGAAGATGTCGAGCCTGAAGGCGAACAGGCAGATCAGTGCGAACAGCACCAGTGGCACCACTTTGGCCACGGTGGTGACCAGGTTGATGAACGCTGCTTCCTTGATGCCGCGCAGCACCAGGAAGTGCACCGCCCACAACAGGATCGATGCGCCAATGATGGCGGCCGGCGTGTTGCCTTCACCGAAGATCGGGAAGAAGTACCCCAAGGTACTGAACAGCAACACGAAGTAGCCGACGTTGCCCAGCCAGGCACTGATCCAGTAGCCCCAGGCGGAGGAAAAGCCCATGTAGTCGCCGAAACCGGCCTTGGCGTAGGCATACACCCCGCCATCCAGGTCAGGCTTGCGGTTAGCCAGGGTCTGGAACACGAAGGCCAGGGTCAGCATGCCGATGGCGGTGATGCCCCAGCCAATCAATACCGCACCAACGCCCGCGCTGGCGGCCATGTTTTGCGGCAGCGAGAAGATACCGCCGCCAATCATCGAACCGACGACGAGTGCAACTAACGCGCCGAGCTTTAGTTTTCCAGATGAATCAGACATTTAACAACTCCTGCCAGGAGAAAGTTGACATCAGCATAAATCTGACGCCTTTGCCGTACGCTGACTTGCGTCAGTTTATGGCTACGTGAAGGTAGGAAATTTCCTTCACGGGTGCTCCTGGAGAGTGCCGGCAGCTTAAGCTGCAAGCCTTGCGCGCTGGCACCTCCATGTCGTTCTAGAGCAAACGCTCTGTTCAGCCTGCGATGCTTGAAGCTAGCCGTTTTTGCCGCTTTCGCAAATTTTTCACAAGAATTTCGAGTTTTATCAGTTTCTTTTCTAGTTGCCGCGCAGCTGCTAGTTTTTACAGGATAGGTGTATAGACAAAGCCGTTATGAGTGCTATAGCTTCAATGCCATGCTTCATTATAAGTATCAGCGTTTATATGGCCCGCAACGCTGTTTCAAATGCGTGACAGTGCATAAAAAAGGGAGGCTCATGAGCGAACCGGGACAGAAGCTGCGCCTGGGCGCGCTGATCGCGCTGGTGGTTGGCTCGATGATTGGTGGCGGGATCTTCTCGCTGCCGCAGAACATGGCGGCGCGTGCCGATGTAGGGGCGGTTTTGATCGGCTGGGGCATCACCGCTGTCGGCATGCTGGCGCTGGCATTCGTGTTCCAGACCCTGGCCAACCGCAAGCCGGAGCTCGATTCGGGGGTGTACGCCTACGCCAAGGCGGGCTTTGGTGAATACATGGGCTTCTCCTCGGCCTGGGGTTACTGGATCAGCGCCTGGCTGGGTAACGTCGGTTACTTCGTACTGCTGTTCAGCACCCTGGGCTTTTACTTTCCGGTGTTTGGCGAAGGCAACACGCCAATCGCCATCGGCTGTGCCTCGCTGCTGCTGTGGGCGGTGCATTTCCTGGTGCTGCGCGGCATCAAGGAGGCAGCGTTCATCAACCAGGTGACCACCGTGGCCAAGGTGGTGCCATTGCTGATGTTCGTGGTGATTGCCGCGTTTGCCTTCCGCGCCGATATCTTCACCCGGGATATCTGGGGCATGAGCAACCCGCAGTTCGGCAGCGTGCTGGAGCAGGTGCGCAACATGATGCTGGTGACCGTGTTCGTGTTCATCGGTATCGAGGGGGCCAGCGTGTATTCCGGGCGAGCCGAGCGCCGTTCGGACGTGGGTAAGGCTACGGTCATCGGTTTTCTCGGTGTGCTGGCGTTGCTGGTGCTGGTCAACGTGTTGTCGCTGGGGGTGATGACCCAGCCGGAACTGGCCGGGCTGCAGAACCCCTCACTGGCCTCGGTGCTGGAGCACATTGTCGGCCCTTGGGGCGCGTTGCTGATCAGCCTCGGGCTGGCGGTCTCTCTGCTCGGTGCCTTGCTGTCCTGGGCGCTGCTGTGCGCCGAGATTCTGTACGCGACGGCGCGGGACAAGACCATGCCGCGCTTTCTGGCCAGGGAAAACGCCAACCATGTGCCGGCCAACGCCCTGTGGCTGACCAACTGCATGATCCAGGGCTTCCTGTTGATCACGCTGTTCTCGGCCGGTACGTACACCAGCCTGATCTACCTGGCTTCTTCGATGATACTGGTGCCCTACCTGTGGTCGGCGGCTTATGCCGTGCTGCTGGCGGTGCGTGGGGAAACCTACGCCGGGCAACCGGGCCTGCGCCGCAAGGACCTGCTGGTGGCGCTGGTTGCCCTGCTGTATGCCGTTTGGCTGCTGTACGCGGGGGGGCTGAAGTACCTGCTACTTTCTGCGCTGTTGTACGCACCCGGTGTGGTCCTGTTCGCCAGGGCCAAGCATGAGCAGGGGCAGACCTTGTTCACCACCTGGGAAAAACTGATTTTTGCTGCCGTGCTTGTGGGTGCTGCGCTGGCGGCCTACGCCTTGTATTCAGGGCTGCTGAGCTTGTGACGGGGCAGGGCAGGCATGCTCCGGGCGCGACCAGATCCACAGGTTGCCCAGGGTCATGCCGGCGACGGCCAGGAACACCGGCCAGCGGTGTTCGAGAAAGGTCAGCATCAGGCCAGCACACAGCAGCATGCTGACGGTCGCGCTTACCTTGGCCCGGCGCTGGATCACCTTGCCATTGCGCCAGTTGTAAAGGATTGGCCCGAACAACCGGTGGTTTTCCAGCCAGGCTGAAAGGCGCGGTGAGCTGCGCGTAGCAGCCCAGGCGGCCAGCAGGATGAACTCGGTGGTCGGCAAGCCAGGAATCACGATGGCGACAAGGCCCACGCCCAGGCTCACGTAAGCCAGTATTCCATACAGCAGGCGGGCGAGTTTGGAGCGGGCGGGTCGGGTCATGGTCTCACTGCATAAAACGGTGCGGCCACCGGAAGGGTGGCCGGCTACGGCGTATCAAACCAGCGCGGCATCAGCAGCATAGGCGTGCTTGAGCAGCTCGGTGAAGCGTTCGAAGGCGGCAACTGCGCCGCGTTCGGCAGCGGCTTCCTCTTCGGCCGACAATGCCAGGCCATCGAGGATGCGGGTGAACTGCTTCCAGCCTTCGGCACGGCCACCGGCCGGTTCGCCCAGGTGGCGGGCACCGAAGCTGTCGGACAGTTCCAGGGCCACGGCACGCTTGATCAGAAACGCAGCGCCCAGTTTGGAGCCTTCGGAGACGAAGATCCAGCCCATTGCCTCACCCAGGCTCGGTTTGCCCAGGGCGCCCGGCACGGCTGCCGGTACTTCGGTGTCGAGGTCGGCGAGGTCCCGGCGGGCCTGATCGGCGCGGCAGCGCTCGGCCAGGTCCGGGACGATGGCGATCAGTTGCGGGTCGTTGTACAGGGCCTGCAATTCAGACTGGAACAGGTATTGGGCAACGACGAAGCGGGCAAAGCTTTCGCGACTGTCGAAGGGCGCGTGGGATTTGACCAGGGCATCCAGTTCGGCGTGCGGGGCGTGGGTGATCTGGTTCAGGCGCTGGGAGCGCAGGGCTGGGCGTTCGGTCATGGGGGCAGTCCTTGGAAAAAGGGGCGTCTAGATACAAGACGAAGCAGCGGGGGCGGGACAGTAAAAAAACTGGGTATTAGTGTTGCCTGGACCGGCCTCTTCGCGGGCGTGCTCGCGAAGAGGCCGGTCCAGGCGGAGGGAATCAGATATCCCAAACCACATTGATACCGAAGTTGCGCCCCGGCATGGTCAGGCGGTCGATGTTGGCGGGCTGGGTCACAGCCGCTTCACCCAGGCCGTCGTAGCTGCGTACCGAATCCCACTGCCAGTATTTCTTGTCGGTCAGGTTGTACAGGCCGGCGTTGATGGTGACGTCGTCGGTCACCTTGTAGTAGCCGGTCAGGTCCAGCACGCCGTAGCCCGGTGTACGGAACTTCGAGGTCGAGCCGTCAGGCGAATAGAAGGTGCTGTCGTCGACGCGGGTCTTGCGCTTGACCAGTGTCCAGCTCAGCAGGCCACCGTAGTTTTGCTGCTCGTAACCCAGGCCAAACACGCCTTTCAGTGGGTTTACGCTGTTCAGCGGTTCTCCGGTGTCATCGTTGCGGCCGTAGGTGTAGGCAATCGAGCCCTGGGTATACAGACCTGGCGGCGCACCGAAGTGGTCGAGGTTCAGGCGGCCCTTGACCTCGGCACCCTTGATGGTGGCGTGCTTGATGTTGTTGGCCTGGAAGGTTTGTTCCAGGTTGGCGCTTTGCACGGCGTCTTCGTCGATGAAGTCGCGGTACTTGTTGTAGAACACCGCCACGTCGAAGTTGCCGGCGTCGAAGTTGCCGCGCAGGCCGGTTTCGTAGCTTTTGCTCTTCTCCGGTTCGAGGTTCGGGTTGCCCTCTACACGGTAACCTTGCTCGATGTTTTCAAAGCGACCATACATGGCTTTGGCCGTCGGCGTGCGGAAGCCTTCGGCGTATTGGCCGTACCAGGTGTAGTTGTCGTTGAAGGCGTAGGTCAGGCCGAACTTGGGCGAGACGCGGTGCCACTTCTTGTCCGAATCGTCCTGGGATGTTGGGGCGGTACCGGTGGATGCCAGACCACGCAGGAATTCTTCGGTGAACTTGGGCGCCATGCGCGTGTAGTCGTAGCGCGCGCCTGGCATGAAGGTCCAGTTGTTCCAGCGGATTTCGTCCTGCACGAACAGGCTGTAGGTGTTCACGGTCGGGTCCGGGAAGTCGCTGACCAGCGCCTGGCCGTCTGCCGGACGGTCGGCGCCGATGGTGGTGCAACCGGAGCCAATGGTCAGGCAGGTGCCGGTGCCACTGCGCGATCCGGTGACCTTCTCATGCTTGAGCGTGGTGCCGTAGGTCAGCAGGTGGTCGGTGGCGCCGATGCTGAAGGCCTTGTCGAGCTGGGCATCGAACACCCACTGACGGTCCTTGTAGGTGGTGTCGCGGGTACGCAGAACCTGGCGGCCAGGCGGTGCGTAGACTTCCTCTGTGTGCTGGCCGGTCTTGGCGATCTGGTAGTTCAGGCTCCACTTCACCTGGTCGGCGACCACCGAGTCCAGGCCGAATTCGTGATTGATGCCGAAGCGCTCGCGGGTGATGGTGTCGTTGCCATTACGCGCCTTGTAGTAGCCCATGCCGCCAAAACCGGGAATGAACGGCCCGCCCACTGCGCTGAGGATGTTCTGGTCGCGGTCATCCTTGTAGCGCTCGTAGGTCACGCCCAGGCGTGCGTCGTCGGCGTAGTTCCAGCCCAGTTTGGCCAGCACGTTGGTGGTGCGTACATCCATCGGGTTGGCTTCGGTGCGCGACAGGCCGTCACCGCTTTGGCTGCCGTGGGTTTCGGTCTCGTGGCCGTTGCGCTGGCTCAGGTGCAGCAGGCCATCGAAGTCGCCCTCGCGGCCGGCGACGGTGGCAGAGGTCAGCCAGCTTTCGTCGGCCGAGCTGTAGCCGGTCTTCAGGCGGGCGCCTACGTCCTTGCCAGGCTTGATGATGTCGTCCGGGTCGAGGGTGAAGTAGCTTACCGCGCCGCCGATGGCGTTGCTGCCGTACAGCACCGAGGCCGGGCCACGCAGGATTTCCACGCGCTTGACGATTTCCGGGTCGACGTAGTTGCGCTGGGTCTGGGCGTAGGGGCCGTAGAAGAAGCTGTCGGGGATCGACACGCCGTCGACCTGGGTGAGGATGCGTTCGCCGTCGATACCGCGGATGTTGTAGCCGTTCAGGCCGCTGCGCTGGCCGGTACCGGCCACCGATACGCCCGGCTCGTAGCGCACCAGGTCCTGGATGTTGTTGACGTTCTGGCGGTCCAGTTGCTCGCGGGTCTGCACGCTGACGGTGCTCGGCACCTGGCTGACATCCTGGGCGCTGCGGGTGGCGCTGACGGTCACCTGCTGCAGCGCGATCACATTGCCGCTCGCCTGGCGTTCGAGCACCACGTTGCCGTTGCTGATCTTGCGAAAGCTCAGGCCGGTACCCTGCAGCAGGCGCTTGAGAGCGGCCTCTGGCGGCAGCGAGCCCTGCACGCCCGGCGAAGCCACGCCGTCGGCCAGTTCGGCGCTGAAGCCGACCTGCCAGCCGGTGACCTGGCTGAAGGCGTTGATTGCCGACACCAGCGGCTGCTGGCCGATGCTGAAGCGATAGTCGCCCATGCGCGGGCTGCTGGCCTGGGCCGGTTCGGCGGCCAGCGCTGGCAGGCTGCAGGCACCGCTGGCGAGCAGAGCCAAGGTCAACAGGGACAGTTGCCCCGTACGACGGGGAAGGGTGGACGAGCGGGTAGGACCAGTGGACATCGGAAGCGCTCCCAGACGCGCGGGCTGTTATAGGTGATGGCTGTTCTCGTTTTCAAACAAGAATCAGTTGCATTGGCTATAACGAGACGGGTGGGGTAGCGCGATTGCGTAAAAATAATTTTTGGGTCAGTTCAGAATGACCAACGCCGGGTACTCATGCAGCTGTGCCGAGGTGATGTGGGCCAACGCGCGCAGGGTTTCCAGCGGCTGGTCGAGGCGGTAGTTGCCGGTGACTGCCACGTCTTTCAGTTGAGCATTGCGGTTGATGATCCAGCCGGGGTAGTAGCGCCGTACTTCGGCCAGCACCTGGCTCAAGGGGCAGTTCTCGAACACCAGGCGGCCATCGACCCAGGCCAGGTCTTTTTGCATGTCGGCGCGTTGGCGCTGGCCAAAGCCCTGCGGGCCGACGCTGATGCTGTCGCCAGCACTCAGGCGGATGCGCTGGTCGCGTGCCCCCTGCAGGTCGACATCGCCGCGTTGCACCCGCACTTGAGCCTCGCCGTCCAGGTAGCGCACGGCAAAGTCGGTGTCGCGTACTTGGGCACGCAACGGCCCGGCTTCTACCTCCAGCGGCAGCAGCGCATCCTCGGGTACCTGGAAGTAGGCCTCGCCTTGCAGCAGGCGGGCGACCTGCCGGCCGTCGCGGCGGTCGCTGGCAAAGGCCGAATTGGTGTTGAGCAGCACTTTTGCGCCGTCTTCCAGCTGCAGGCGCTGGCGCTCGCCCACCACGGTCAGGTGGTCAGCCTGCAGGCGCATGGGCAGGTTACCGACGGTGAACAGCCCGACCAGCAGCACAGCCGCAGTGGCCAGGGGTTTCCAGTGGCTGCGCAGGCGCCCGCGCCATGAGCGGCGCTGCTGCTGGTGCATCTGCGCGGCTGCGTGGTGCAGTGGGGCACCGTTCCACAGCGCTTCCGCCTCGACATAGGCCTCGGCGTTTTCGGGAGCCGCGCTCAGCCAGGCTTCGAAAGCCTGGGTATCTGCGGCATCGGCACATTGCAGGCGCACCAGCCAGTCCAGCGCCTCGTCCATGGCACGAGCACGGGCGCTGGGCCCGGCGGGTGACGGGCGAGGGGCGGGGCTGTCGGTCACGGGAAATCCTTGAATGGTTTTTCGCGAATGATCAAGGCTAAGGTGGGGTGTGGCAAGGGCTTTGCGTAACCGCCGGGCAGCGGTCGGCTCACTTGAGTCGGTCGGCGACACCCATGCAGATCGCCATGATCAGTTTCAGCTCCTTCTGCACCGTGCTGGGCGACACATTCAGCTGTTCGGCGATTTCCAGGTAGGTGGCGCCATGCAGCCGGCTGAGGATGAAGATGCGCTGCTGGCGCTCGCTCAGCTGGTTGAGGCTGATGCTGAGTTGCTTGAGCAGTTGCTCGGCATGGGCGGCGTCCTCGCTGCTGGTGGCGGGGGCAGCCACACTGTGCAGGACCTCGTCGGGCACGTCGTCGACCAGCATCCGTGCCTGCACCCGGCGTGCGCGCAGATGGTCCAGTGCCAGGTTGCGCGCGGTCTGGAACACGAACGGCTCGATATGCTCGATGGGCCGCTCGCCCAAGGCACGGGACACCCGCAGGTAGGTTTCCTGCAGCAGGTCTTCGGCCGTGCTGGGGTTAGTGACCATGCGTTGCAGGGTGCGCAGCAGGGTAAGGCGCTGGCCGAGGAAGACGGAGTTGAACCGGGACTGACTCACGGGGGGACCTGGTCGACGAAAGGATAATGATAATGCTTATCATCTATGCCGAAGGTCAAGTGTGGAAGTGTTAGGAAAAGGTAAAGATTGTGAGTGGCGGGGGTATGTTTGTGCTTGCCACAGCAGTTTCAGCGCCTATGAGATCGAGCGCCGCGCGGGCGGCGCTCGATCTCATAGGCGCCAGAAATGTCACGCCATACTCACCCGGCCCGGCACAACGCCAGGCAGTTATCCAGCATCCGGTTGCTGAACCCCCACTCATTGTCATACCAGGCCAGCACCTTGAGCATACGCCCGTTGGCCCGGGTATGGTTGGCATCGAAAATGGACGACAGCGGGTTGTGGTTGAAATCGCAGGAAACCAACGGCAAGGCGTTGTAGCCCAATACCCTGGAATGCTTGCTGGCTTCAAGGAACAGCTGGTTGACCTGCTCGGCCGTGGCCTCGCGCTTGAGGTTGACGGTGAGGTCCACCAGCGACACGTTGATCACCGGTACCCGCACCGCCATGCCGGTCAGCTTGCCGGCCAGCTCCGGCAGTACCAGGCCCACGGCTTCGGCGGCGCCGGTCTTGCTCGGGATCATCGACTGGGTGGCCGAGCGCGCGCGGTACGGGTCGCTGTGGTACACGTCGGTCAGCACCTGGTCGTTGGTGTAGGCGTGAATCGTGGTCATCAGGCCTTGCTCGATGCCGAACTCGCGGTGCAGCACCTGGGCAATCGGCGCGAGGCAGTTGGTGGTGCAGGAGGCGTTGGAAATGACCTGGTGCGAAGCACGCAGGATGTCATGGTTGACCCCGTACACCACGGTGGCATCGGCACCCTTGGCCGGCGCCGAAACAATCACCTTGCCAGCCCCTGCGGCCAGGTGTGCAGCGGCCTTGGCACGGTCGGTGAACAGCCCGGTGCATTCGAACACCACGTCGATCGCCTCGGCCTTCCAGGGCAGTTCGGCCGGGTTGCGGATGGCACTGACCGCGATACGGTCACCATTGACCGTCAGGCTCTCGTGGTCGGCCTCGACGGTGGCGTCGAAGGTGCCGTGCACGCTGTCGTACTTGAGCAGGTGGGCATTCATGGCGCTGTCGCCCAGGTCGTTGATGGCGACGACCTGCAGGTCCTGGCGGTAGCCTTGGGTATACAGTGCGCGCAGGACGTTGCGCCCGATGCGGCCGAATCCATTGATGGCGATGCGTAGGGTCATGGCAGTACCTCTGGCAGTCCGAGTGAAACCTGTGGCAAAAAGGAGCTTCACTGAAACGGTTTTGTTGTTGGAATTACAAGATTATTCACTGGCAGATAGAAAACAAGCCTTTTTAGTGGCAGTATTTTGTTTAAACATACAACGAGTGGTCGGGCGATGGGCCTCCACCGATGCAGCGGGCTCCTTACCTTGAGCCTAGGCCGCAATCGTTTGGAGGGGAAATGCCTGGTAAACCGCCCTTACAATTAGCCTGGAGTCCAGTACATGCATCCGCGCATCCTTGAGGTCACCCAACGGCTGGTCGAACGCAGCCGTGCCACCCGCGAACGCTACCTGCAGCTGATTCGCGGTGCGGCCAGTGAAGGCCCCATGCGCGCCAGCCTGCAGTGCGCCAACTTCGCCCACGGCGTGGCCGGTTGCGGCAGCGAGGACAAACAGACCCTGCGCCTGATGAACGCGGCCAACGTGGCCATCGTCTCGGCCTACAACGACATGTTGTCTGCCCACCAGCCGTACCTGCACTTCCCCGAGCAAATCAAGCAGGCCCTGCGCGAGGTTGGCTCGGTCGGCCAGTTTGCCGGTGGCGTGCCGGCCATGTGCGACGGTGTGACCCAGGGCGAACCAGGCATGGAACTGGCCATCGCCAGCCGCGAAGTCATCGCCATGTCCACTGCGGTAGCGCTGTCGCACAACATGTTCGACGCGGCGCTCATGCTGGGCATCTGCGACAAGATCGTCCCCGGCCTGATGATGGGGGCGCTGCGCTTCGGCCATCTGCCGACCATCTTCGTCCCCGGCGGGCCGATGGTGTCCGGCATCTCCAACAAGCAGAAGGCCGACGTGCGTCAGCGCTATGCGGAAGGCAAGGCCAGCCGCGAAGAGCTGCTGGAGTCGGAGATGAACTCGTACCACAGCCCTGGCACCTGCACCTTCTACGGCACTGCCAACACCAACCAGTTGGTGATGGAAGTGATGGGCCTGCACCTGCCGGGTGCTTCGTTCGTCAACCCGTACACGCCGCTGCGCGATGCCCTTACCGCCGAGGCCGCGCAGCAGGTAACGCGCATGACTAAGGCCAGCGGCAGCTTCATGCCGCTGGGCGAAATCGTCGACGAGAAGGCGCTGGTCAACTCCATCGTCGCCCTGCACGCTACGGGCGGCTCGACCAACCACACCTTGCACATCCCGGCGATTGCCCAGGCGGCAGGTATCCAGCTGACCTGGCAGGACATGGCCGACCTCTCCGAAGTGGTGCCGACCCTGTCCCACGTCTACCCCAACGGCAAGGCCGACATCAACCACTTCCAGGCCGCCGGTGGCATGGCCTTCCTGATCCGCGAGCTGCTCGATGCCGGGCTGCTGCACGAGGACGTCAACACCGTGGCCGGCCATGGCCTGCGCCGCTACACCCAGGAACCGTTCCTCGACAACGGCAAGCTGGTTTGGCGCGAAGGGCCACAGCAGAGCCTGGACGAAACCATCCTGCGCCCGGTGGCGCGACCGTTTTCGGCCGAAGGCGGCTTGCGGGTGATGGAGGGCAACCTGGGCCGTGGCGTGATGAAGGTGTCTGCCGTGGCCCCCGAGCATCAGGTGGTCGAGGCCCCGGCACGGGTGTTCCACGATCAGCAGTCGTTGGCCGATGCGTTCAAGGCCGGCGAACTGGAGCGTGATTTTGTCGCTGTGGTGCGTTTCCAGGGGCCGCGTTGCAACGGCATGCCCGAGTTGCACAAGCTCACGCCATTCCTGGGTGTGTTGCAGGACCGTGGCTTCAAGGTGGCGCTGGTCACCGACGGGCGCATGTCCGGTGCCTCGGGCAAGATCCCGGCGGCGATTCACGTATGCCCCGAAGCCTATGATGGCGGCCCGCTGGCGCGGGTGCGCGATGGTGATATCGTGCGGGTCGACGGTGTCGAAGGCACGTTGCGGGTGATGGTATCGGCCGAAGAACTGGCCAGCCGCGACCTGCCGCCAGCGCCTCAGGGCAACGACCTGGGTTGCGGGCGCGAGCTGTTCGGCTTCATGCGCATGGCGTTCAGCCCGGCAGAGCAGGGCGCAAGCGCCTTCACCTCGGCCCTGGAGAACCTCAAATGAAGGACCTGCTGGTTGGCGACATCGGCGGCACCAATGCTCGTTTTGCGTTGTGGCGTGACAACCAGCTGCATGAAGTCAAAGTCTTCGCCACGGCGGACTACACCAGCCCGGAGCAGGCCATCGAAGCCTATCTGGCAAGCCAGGGCATTGCCCGCGGCGGCCTGGCAGCGGTGTGCTTGGCAGTGGCCGGGCCGGTCGATGGCGACGAATTTCGCTTCACCAACAACCACTGGCGCCTGAGCCGCGCGGCCTTCTGCAAGACCTTGCAGGTCGAGCGGCTGTTGCTGATCAACGATTTCACGGCCATGGCGCTGGGCATGACCCGCCTGCGCGAGGGCGAGTTCCGAGAAGTGTGCCCAGGCCAGGCTGACCCGTCGCGGCCGGCGCTGGTTATCGGGCCGGGCACAGGCTTGGGCGTGGGGTCGCTGTTGCGCCTTGGTGAACAGCACTGGCAGGCCTTGCCGGGGGAGGGTGGGCATGTCGACCTGCCGGTTGGCAATGCCCGTGAAGCGGCGATCCATCAGCAAATCCATGGCCAGATTGGCCATGTCAGCGCCGAAACCGTACTCAGTGGTGGCGGCCTGGTGCGCCTGTATCAGGCAATCTGCGCGCTGGACGGCGAAACACCCAGACACGTGACGCCGGCGCAGGTTACCGATGCCGCGCTGGGCGGCGAGCCGCGTGCGCTGGCGGTGGTCGAGCAGTTCTGTCGGTTCCTAGGGCGTGTGGCCGGTAACAATGTGCTGACGCTGGGCGCGCGAGGCGGGGTTTATATTGTGGGTGGCGTGATTCCGCGCTTTGCCGAGCTGTTCCTGCGTAGCGGGTTTGCGGCGAGTTTTGCTGACAAGGGCTGTATGAGCGGCTACTTCGCTGGCGTGCCGGTGTGGCTGGTGACGGCGGAGTTTTCCGGGTTGCTGGGGGCCGGGGTGGCTTTGCAGCAAGCGTTGGATCGGAGATAGGTGTACGGGGGCCGCTTCGCGCCCCCAATAACAGGCAACCAAGACCTGTAACCAACAAGAGGACGGACCACCTTGAGCACTGCCGGCAAATCGATCCTGATGGTCGACGACGACCAGGAAATCCGCGAACTGTTGCAAACCTACCTGAGCCGCTCCGGCTTTCAGGTGCATGCCGAAGCCGACGGCGCAGGCTTTCGCCGCGCTCTGGAAAGCACCCCCTACGACTTGGTCATCCTCGATGTCATGCTGCCCGACGAAGACGGCTTCAGCCTGTGCCGCTGGGTACGCCAGCACCCGCGCCAGGCGCGGGTACCGATCATCATGCTGACGGCCAGCTCCGATGAAACCGACCGGGTCATCGGCCTGGAGCTGGGTGCCGACGACTACTTGGGCAAACCCTTCAGCCCTCGCGAACTGCAAGCGCGAATCAAGGCCCTGCTGCGCCGCGCCGAATTCGGCACGGCGGCACCCGGCAATGCCGTGCTGGCCTTCGATGACTGGCGCCTGGACACGGTCAGCCACCGGCTGTTCCATCGCGACGGTGAAGAGGTGATTCTGTCGGGCGCCGACTTTGCCCTGCTCAAGCTGTTCCTCGACCACCCGCAGCAGATTCTCGACCGCGACACCATCGGTAATGCCACCCGTGGCCGCGAGCCCATGCCGCTGGACCGCATTGTCGACATGGCGGTCAGCCGCCTGCGTCAGCGCCTGCGCGATACTGAAAAACCACCCCGGCTGATCCGCACGGTGCGCGGCAGCGGCTACCTGCTGGCGACGCATGTCTGCAATGCGCCCTGAGCGGCGCTGGCGCTTGCTGCCGCGTTCGCTGCTGGGGCGCATGCTGCTGCTGACCCTGTTGGTGGTGCTGCTGGCCCAGGGCCTGTCGAGCATCATCTGGGTGGCCCAGCTGCGTGCCAGCCAGTTGCAGGGCCTGCGTGCCAGCGCCAGCAGCCTGGCCCACTCGATGAGCGCCAGTGTCAGTTACTTCCGCTCGCTGCCGGTGGCCTACCGGCCCATGGTGCTCGACCAGTTGCGCAGCATGGGGGGAACACGCTTTTTCGTGTCACTCAATGCCAAACCACTGGATATGCCGGTGCTGCCCGTTACCCCGCGCAAGCAGGCGGTGATCGATGTGTTCCAGCAGGTGCTGCATGAGCGCCTGGGTTCGCAGATGGACATTTCCGTGGAATTCGTCGGGCCCGATGACCTGCGCATCTTCAACAGCGGCCTGAAGCTCGACGAGCTGCCACGTTCCTGGGCGCATTACTCGTTGACCCTGGAACCGCTCAACCCGCCGGTGCTGGTCACGCAGATCCGCCTGGGCGAGGGCGAGTGGCTGTACATCGCCTCGCTGCTGCCCGAACCCTACACCAGCCTTGAGGCCGAACGCCTGCCTCGCCAGCAGATCGGCTTCATCGTGCTCACCACGGCCTTGCTGTTGCTGTTCATCGGCTTGCTGGTGCACTGGCAAAGCTGGCCGCTCAAGCGCCTGGCGAGGGCCGCGCGGGAGATGTCGCTGGGCGCCGATGTGGCGCCGGTGGCCGAAGGCGGTGGCAGCGAGGTGGTCGAGGTGGGCCGGGCGTTCAACAGCATGCGCGAGCGCATCAGCCGCTACCTGACGGAGCGCAGCCAGCTGTTCAGCGCCATTTCCCATGACCTGCGCACCCCGATTACGCGCCTGCGCCTGCGCGTCGAACTGCTGGAAGACGAACACTTGCAGGCCAAGTTCAGCCAGGACCTGGATGAACTGGAACTGCTGGTGAAAGGGGCCTTGCAGTGTGTGAAAGACACCGACATCCACGAAAACATCGAGCCGGTGGACCTCAACCAGGTGCTGGAAATCCTGGCCGAGCCCTACCTGCGCGATGGCCGTATCACGGTTGAAGGCCGCGCACTGGCGCCATACCCCGGCAAGCCGCTGGCGCTGCGCCGCTGCATTGGCAACCTGATCGACAACGCCATCAAGTACGGCGAGCGGGCACGGCTGCGCATCATCGACAGTGCCGAGGGGTTTGTGCTGCAGGTGGACGATCAGGGCCCGGGGGTGCCGCAGCAGCAGCTGGAGCAGGTGTTCGAACCGCACTTCCGCCTGGCCGCGCAGCAGCAAGGTTATGGGTTGGGGCTGGGGATTGCCCGCAACATCGCCCACAGCCATGGGGGCGAGGTGAGCCTGCTGAACCTGAGGGAAGGTGGTTTGCGGGTGACCTTGTATCTGCCGCGTGGCATGGAGTGAGTCTGTGTGTGACGGGTGCCGGCAATGTAACCAAACGATGACATTCACGCATCGCTTCGTTACCTGGCGAGGTGGGCAGGCTGTTTAGACTTCAAGCAACGCAAGCGCTCGACTTGCACGGCATAACAACAAGAAAGGTGCTCCGATGAATTCCACGCTCCGGCTCGCTGCCGCAATCTCCCTGGCTTCTCTACTCCCGCTCAGCGCCCAGGCTGCCGAACCCAAAGGCAGCGTCGAAGTCGTGCATTGGTGGACTTCGGGTGGTGAAAAAGCTGCTGCCGATGTGCTCAAGGCCCAGGTCGAAAAAGACGGCTTTACGTGGAAAGATGGCGCCGTCGCGGGTGGTGGCGGTGCCACAGCCATGACCGTGCTCAAGAGCCGCGCTGTAGCCGGCAACCCACCAGGCGTGGCGCAGATCAAAGGGCCTGACATCCAGGACTGGGCGGCCACCGGCTTGCTCGATGGCGATGTGCTCAAGGATGTGGCCAAGGCCGAACAGTGGGACACACTGCTCGACCAGAAGGTCGCCGACACTGTGAAGTACGACGGTGACTACGTCGCCGTACCGGTAAATATCCACCGTACCAACTGGCTGTGGATCAACCCGGAAGTCTTCAAGAAAGCCGGTATCGACAAGGCCCCCACCACACTCGACGAATTTTACGCCGCCGCCGACAAACTCAAGGCTGCCGGCTTCATCCCGCTCGCCCATGGCGGCCAGCCGTGGCAGGACAGCACCGTGTTCGAAAGCGTGGTGCTGTCGGTAATGGGCACCGAAGGCTACAAGAAGGCCATGGTCGATCTCGACAGCGCCACGCTGACCGGCCCGGACATGGTCAAGGCGTTGACCGAGCTGAAAAAGGTCGCCACCTACATGGACCCGGACGGCAAAGGCCAGGACTGGAACCTGGAAGCGGCCAAGGTCATCAACGGCAAGGCCGGCATGCAGATCATGGGTGACTGGGCCAAGAGCGAGTGGACCCTGGCGAAGAAAACCGCTGGCAAGGATTACCAGTGCGTGCCATTCCCCGGCACCGAAAAGGCCTTCCTCTACAACATCGACTCACTGGTGGTGTTCAAGCAGAACAACCCTGGTACGGCTGCCGGCCAGCAGGACATTGCCCGCAAGGTGCTGGGTGAAGACTTCCAGAAGGTCTTCAGCACCAACAAGGGGTCGATCCCGGTGCGCAACGACATGCTCGCCGACATGGGCAAGTATGGCTTCGATGCCTGTGCGCAGGCGTCTGCCAAAGACTTCCTGGCGGATGCCAAAAATGGCGGCCTGCAGCCTAGCATGGCGCACAACATGGCCACCACGCTGGCCGTGCAGGGCGCGTTCTTCGATGTGGTGACCAACTACATCAACGACCCTAAGGCCGACCCGGCCGATGCGGCGAAGAAACTGGCGGCGGCGATCAAGGCAGCCCAGTAACCGCTATTCGCGGGCAAGCCCGCTCCCTCAGGTCTGGCGTTCTGCCTGAGACTTGCGGCGAGCAGGGCCCATGTCGGAGCGGGCTTGCCCGCGAAGCGATGCAGAGCATCGCCATTACCTCGGGATCCGATCTATGACCACAACGACCGCCCAACTGCGGGCCTCACCCCTGGACGCGCTTCAGCGCTGGCTGCCCAAACTGGTGCTGGCGCCGAGCATGTTCATCGTCCTGGTGGGCTTCTACGGCTACATCCTCTGGACCTTCGTGCTGTCCTTCACCACCTCGACCTTCCTGCCCACCTACAAATGGGCCGGCCTGGCGCAATACGCCCGGCTATTCGACAACGACCGCTGGTGGGTAGCCAGCAAGAACCTGCTGCTGTTCGGTGGCCTGTTCATCGCCATCAGCCTGGCCATCGGTGTGTTGCTGGCAGTGCTGCTGGACCAGCGCATCCGCCGCGAAGGCTTCATCCGCACCATTTACCTCTACCCCATGGCGCTGTCGATGATCGTTACCGGCACCGCCTGGAAGTGGCTGCTCAACCCCGGCATGGGCCTGGACAAGCTGCTGCGCGACTGGGGCTGGGAGGGCTTTCGGCTGGACTGGCTGATCGACCCCGACCGGGTCGTGTACTGCCTGGTGATCGCGGCCGTGTGGCAGGCCTCGGGCTTCATCATGGCGATGTTCCTGGCCGGCCTGCGCGGTGTCGACCCTTCGATCATCCGCGCGGCGCAAATGGATGGCGCCAGCATGCCGCGCATCTACTGGACCGTGGTTCTGCCCAGCCTGCGCCCGGTGTTTTTCAGTGCGCTGATGATCCTTTCGCACATCGCCATCAAAAGCTTCGACCTGGTGGCGGCGATGACCGCTGGCGGCCCGGGTTACTCATCCGACCTGCCTGCGATGTTCATGTACGCGTTCACCTTCAGCCGCGGTCAGATGGGCATGGGCTCGGCCAGTGCCATTCTCATGCTCGGGGCGATCCTGGCGATCCTCGTGCCTTACCTGTACTCGGAGCTGCGGAGCAAACGCCATGCATAGCCCTGTCGAAAAGCCCGTGCTCAGCATGAGCCGTATCGCCATCCATGCGGTGCTGCTGCTGGCCGTGGCGCTGTACCTGGTGCCGCTGGTGGTGATGCTGCTGACCAGCTTCAAGACCCCGGAAGACATCAGCACCGGCAACTTGCTGAGTTGGCCGCAGGTGATGACCGGCATTGGCTGGGTCAAGGCCTGGGGCACGGTCAGCGGTTACTTCTGGAACTCGATCATGATCACTGTGCCCGCCGTGCTGATTTCCACGGCCATCGGCGCGCTGAACGGCTATGTGCTGTCGATGTGGCGCTTTCGCGGCTCGCAGCTGTTCTTCGGCCTGCTGCTGTTCGGCTGCTTCCTGCCGTTCCAGACCGTGCTGCTGCCGGCTTCGTTCACCCTCGGCAAGCTCGGCCTGGCCAGCACTACCGGCGGCCTGGTACTGGTTCATGTGGTCTATGGCCTGGCCTTCACCACGCTGTTCTTCCGCAACTTCTACGTAAGCATTCCCGATGCGCTGGTCAAGGCAGCACGCCTGGACGGTGCCGGCTTCTTCACCATTTTCCGCCGCATCATCCTGCCGATGTCGACGCCCATCATCATGGTCTGCCTGATCTGGCAGTTCACCCAGATCTGGAATGACTTCCTGTTCGGTGTGGTGTTCTCCAGTGGCGACTCGCAACCGATCACCGTGGCCCTGAACAACCTGGTCAACACCAGCACCGGGGCCAAGGAATACAACGTCGACATGGCGGCGGCGATGATTGCCGGCCTGCCAACCCTGCTGGTCTATGTGGTGGCAGGCAAATATTTCGTGCGCGGGCTGACGGCCGGCGCGGTCAAGGGGTAAGCCATGGCAACGCTCGAACTTCGCAATGTGAACAAGACCTACGGCAGTGGCCTGCCGGATACCCTCAAGGACATCCAGCTGTCGATCAGGGATGGCGAGTTCCTGATCCTGGTCGGCCCCTCGGGCTGCGGCAAGTCAACCTTGATGAACTGCATTGCCGGCCTGGAGCAGATCACTGCCGGTGCGATTCTCATCGACGAGCAGGACGTCAGCGGCATGAGCCCCAAGGACCGCGACATCGCCATGGTGTTCCAGTCCTACGCGTTGTACCCGACCATGAGTGTGCGCGAGAACATCGAGTTTGGCCTGAAGATCCGCAAGCTGCCACAGACCGCCATCGACGAAGAGGTGGCGCGGGTGGCCAAGCTGCTGCAGATCGAGCACCTGCTGGCGCGCAAGCCGGCGCAGCTGTCCGGTGGCCAGCAGCAACGGGTAGCCATGGGGCGGGCGCTGGCGCGGCGGCCGAAGATTTACCTGTTCGACGAACCGCTGTCCAACCTCGATGCCAAGCTGCGGGTCGAGATGCGCACCGAAATGAAGCTGATGCACCAGCGTTTGAAAACCACCACCGTGTACGTCACCCATGACCAGATCGAGGCCATGACCCTGGGCGACAAGGTGGCGGTGATGAAGGACGGCATCATCCAGCAGTTCGGCACCCCCCAGCAGATCTACAACGACCCGGCCAACCAGTTTGTCGCCAGTTTCATCGGTTCGCCGCCGATGAACTTCATCCCGGTGCGCCTCACGCAGCAGGAGGGGCGCTTGTTGGCCGTGCTCGACAGCGGCCAGGCACGCTGCGAGCTGCCCTTGGGCGTCGCCGGTGACGAACTGGACGGCCGCGAGATCATCCTCGGCATCCGCCCCGAGCAGATTGCCTTGGGCACCGTCGAGGGCAACGGCCTGCCGGGCATTCGTGCCGAGGTGCAGGTAACCGAGCCCACCGGGCCGGACCTGCTCGTATTCGTCACCCTCAACCAGACCAAGGTGTGCTGCCGCCTGGCGCCCGATGTGGCGTGCCGGGTGGGGGACACCCTCAACCTGCAATTCGACCCGGCCCGGGTGCTGCTGTTCGATGCCGGCACGGGCGCGCGCCTGCACCCGGCCAGCCCAGGCGCAGCGGTAAAGGACAACGTGGCTCACTTCAAAGGCCGTTGACTCGTCTACACCATCAATAAGAAAAAAGAGGACGCAAAGGGATGGAACAGCGCAAACGCATCAGGACATTGGGCTCGCTGGCTTTGCTCGCCGTTGTCGGCAGCAGCGGCGCGCAGGCTGCCGAGGCCTTTTCCAGCGAATCGAAATGGATGACCGGCGACTGGGGCGGCACCCGAACCGAATTGCTGGAGAAGGGCTACGACTTCACCCTCGACTACGTCGGCGAGGTGGCTGGCAACCTGCACGGCGGCTACAACGACGACAAGACGGCCCGCTACAGCGACCAGTTTGCCCTTGGCGCACACCTGGACTTGCAAAAGATCCTTGGCTGGCACGATGCCGAGTTCAAGTTGGCGATCACCGAGCGCAGTGGTCGTAACCTGTCCAACGACCGCATCAGCGACCCGCGCGCCGGGCAGTTCAGCTCGGTGCAGGAAGTATGGGGCCGTGGCCAGACCTGGCGCCTGACCCAGATGTGGATCAAGCAGAAGTACTTCGATGGCGCGCTGGATGTGAAATTCGGCCGCTTCGGCGAGGGCGAGGACTTCAACAGCTTCCCCTGCGACTTCCAGAACCTGGCGTTCTGCGGCTCGCAGGTGGGCAACTGGGTGGGCGGCATCTGGTACAACTGGCCGGTCAGCCAGTGGGCGCTGCGGGTGAAATACAACATCACCCCGGAATTTTTCGTGCAGGTCGGCGCCTTCGAGCAGAACCCCTCCAACCTGGAAACCGGCAACGGCTTCAAGCTCAGCGGCAGCGGAACCAAGGGCGCGATCCTCCCGGTAGAGGCGGTGTGGTCGCCCAAAGTCAACGGCCTGCCGGGCGAGTACCGCCTGGGCTACTACTACAGCACGGCCAAGGCCGACGATGTGTTCGACGACGTCAACGGCAACCCGCAGGCGTTGAGCGGCGAGGCCTTCAAGTCGCATTCCAGCAAGCATGGCTGGTGGGTGGTGGCACAGCAGCAGGTCACTGCACAGGCGGGTGACGTCAACCGTGGCCTTAGCCTGTTCGCCAACTTCACCGTGCACGACAAGGCCACCAACGTGGTCGACAATTACCAGCAGGTGGGGCTGGTCTACAAGGGCGCCTTCGATGCCCGGCCCAAGGATGACATCGGCTTCGGCGTGGCGCGTATTCATGTGAATGACGACGTGAAGAAGCGTGCCGAACTGCTCAATGCCCAGAGCGGTATCAGCGATTACGACAACCCAGGCTTCGTGCCGCTGCAGCGCACCGAGTACAACGCCGAGCTCTATTGCGGCTTTCACGTCACCAACTGGCTGACCGTGCGGCCCAACCTGCAGTACATCAAGAGCCCTGGCGGGGTGGACGAGGTGGACAATGCGCTGGTCGCTGGTTTGAAGATTCAGTCGTCATTCTGAGGGCAATTGTTGTAAATTTACGCCAATCCCTTTTCGGTTCCCGGCACCCACTGGCCTGCAGTGGGTGCCAGGGATAGGCCGAGACAGCGCTATCTCAAACAACAAGAGCTCTGAACCATGCCCGAACATCCGCTCCATCGCTTCTTTTCCTCGCAGCGGCCCAGGCCGACATTCGAGTGGGAGCGTTACCAGCAGCGCGATGTGCTGATCATCGATCACCCCCGTTGCCAGGCGGTATTCAGTCGCCAGGGCGCGCAACTGCTGCACTTTCAGCCAGCGGGTGAACGCCCTTGGCTGTGGTGCGCCGAGCAGTGGCCGCAGGTAGGGGCGATCCGTGGTGGCGTGCCGGTGTGCTGGCCGTGGTATGGCCGCCACCCCAGCGAAGACTTGTGGCCTGCCCATGGCTGGGCACGGCTGCTGGACTGGAAGCTGGTGGACAGCCGTGAGGACGAGGAGGGCGTGACCCTGAAGTGGCGACTGGACCTGTGTGACTGGCAGGTAGACCTGCATGCCCGGCTGGGTAGCCGCATGGAACTGAGCCTGAGCACCGAGCATCAGGACAGCGAACCCTGCCAGTTGAGCCATGCACTGCTGGCTTACTGGCGCATCAGTGACGTGTCCGAGATAGCGCTATCCGGGCTTGAGGACATCGAAGGTTACGACCGCTTGAACCGCCAGGCCTGCCGAGAAGATGGCGCGCTGAAGCTCAAGGGGGGCTGCCAGAAGGTCTACCCCGGCACACCGCGTGTGCAACTGCAGGACCCGGCCTGGCAGCGTGAGCTGTGCATCGATACGGGGGACAGCGACGACACCGTGGTCTGGCACCCGGGCAACCGCCCGTTGATGGGCGTGACCGGGCGTGAATGCCAACGCTTCGTCTGTGTCGAGGCCGCCAGCGGCAGTGGCGAGGGCCTGAGCCTGGCGCCGGGGCAGCGTGCCCACCTGCGCCTGCAGGCGCACCGGCTCAGTTGAGCTCGTCGTCCTCGATCGGGTAGCGGCTGGCGTTGAGGCTTTCCTTGATCTTGCGCAGGTGCGGCTGGAAGTCCACGCCGCGGCGCAGGGTCATGCCGGTGGCCAGCACATCGAGCACTGTCAGCTGAATGATCCGCGAAGTCATCGGCATGTAGATGTCGGTGTCTTCCGGCAGCGGAATGTGCAGGCTCAGGCTGCAGGCGTTGGCCAGGGGCGAGCCGGCAGCGGTCAGGCCCAGTACCGAGGCGCCGTTTTCACGGGCCAGCCGGGCCACTTCGACCAGTTCACGGGTGCGCCCGGTGTAGGAAATGATCACGAACAGGTCGCCGGTGTGCGCCACCGAGGCCAGCATGCGCTGCATCAGCACGTCAGCATGGGCCGACACGGCCAGGTTGAAGCGGAAGAACTTGTGCTGCGCATCCAGGGCTACCGGCGCCGAGGCGCCCAGGCCGAAGAAGTGGATTTGCCGGGCCTGGATCATCATGTCCACGGCGCGGCTGACCTGTTGCGGGTCCAGTTGCTGGCAGGCGCTGTCGAGCGAGGCGATGGCGCTGGCGAAGATCTTCTGGGTATAGGCGGCCGGGTCATCGTCGGCCTCTACTGCGCGGCTGACGTAGGCGGCGCCGCTGGCCAGGCTCTGTGCCAGCTGCAGCTTCAGTTCGGGGTAGCCGCTGACGCCGAACGAGCGGCAAAAGCGGTTGACGGTCGGTTCGCTGACCTTGGCTGCCTGGGCCAGCGCAGCAATGCTGAAACGGGTGGCTTGTTGCGGGTTGAGCAGGATGACTTCGGCGACTTTGCGTTCGGCCTTGTTCAGCTCGTCGAGGCGTCCCTGGATCTGCTCCAGGAGGTTTCGCACGCGGTCCATGGGTGTGTCCTTGGGTCGGGAAGACAGCCGGCTGTGGAAGCAGCAGGCTTTTTGCACGGTCGTCTATCGTACTGTCGGCGCGGTTGGCGTACCACTTGTCTGTAACACTTGCGTGTAATGTTGTGGTTTTTACTACATTATCCCTTGAAAACCGCATGTGAAAGCGGTATTCCTAGACCAACTTTAGGAAAGAACCAACATCATGGCTGCGATCAGTGTCGAACCTTGCACCTTTGCCCTGTTTGGCGCCCTCGGCGACCTGGCATTGCGCAAGCTGTTTCCTGCGCTTTACCAGCTTGACCGGGCCAACCTGTTGCACCCGGACACCCGCTTGTTGGCGTTGGCCCGCGAAGCCGGCAGCGCGCAGGAGCACCTGAACAGCATCGAGGCGCACCTGCGCCGGCATGTGCCCGAGGCGGATATCGAGCCAGCAGCGCTGGGGCGCTTTCTCGCCAGGCTGAATTACCAGCATCTGGATTTTCTTCAGCCCGAGGGCTACCAGGCCCTGGCCGAGCAATTGCCAGGCGAGCTGCCGCTGATCGCCTACTTCGCCACGGCGGCAGCGGTGTATGGGGCAATCTGTGAAAACCTCGACAAGGCCGGGCTGGCCCCGCGCACCCGTGTGGTGCTGGAAAAGCCTATCGGCCACGACCTGGAGTCGTCACGCCGGGTCAACGATGCCGTAGCACGGTTCTTCCCCGAAAGCCGGGTTTACCGTATCGATCACTACCTGGGCAAAGAGACGGTGCAAAACCTCATTGCCCTGCGCTTCGCCAACAGCCTGTTCGAAACCCAGTGGAACCAGAATTCCATCTCCCATGTGGAGATCACCGTTGCCGAAAAAGTCGGTATCGAAGGCCGCTGGGGCTATTTCGACAAGGCTGGCCAACTGCGTGACATGATCCAGAACCACCTGCTGCAGCTGCTGTGCCTGATCGCCATGGACCCGCCCAGCGAACTGTCGGCCGATGCCATTCGCGACGAAAAGGTAAAAGTGCTCAAGGCCCTGGCACCGATCACCGGCGACGGGCTAAGCACCCGTGTGGTGCGTGGCCAGTACATTGCCGGCTACAGCGAAGGCAAACCGGTGCCGGGCTACCTGGAGGAAGACAACGCCAATGCCCAGAGTGACACCGAAACGTTCGTCGCACTGCGTGCCGACATTCGCAACTGGCGCTGGTCGGGCGTGCCGTTCTACCTGCGTACCGGCAAGCGCATGCCGCAGAAACTGTCGCAGATCGTTATCCACTTCAAGGAAACGCCGCACTACATCTTCGCCCCGGAACAGCGTTTGCAGATCGGTAACAAGCTGATCATCCGCCTGCAACCGGACGAAGGCATTTCTTTACGGGTAATGACCAAGGAGCAGGGCCTGGACAAGGGCATGCAGCTGCGCAGCGGCCCGTTGCAGCTGAATTTTTCCGACACCTGGCGCAGCACGCGGATTCCGGATGCCTACGAGCGCTTGCTGCTCGAAGTGATGCGTGGCAACCAGAACCTGTTCGTGCGCAAGGACGAAATCGAATATGCCTGGAAATGGTGCGACCAGTTGATCGCCGGCTGGCGTAATGCAGGCGATGCGCCCAAGCCTTACGCGGCGGGCTCCTGGGGGCCGATGAGCTCGATTGCACTGATCACACGCGATGGGAGGGCGTGGTATGGGGATATCTGAACTGAAACTGCCAGCGGCTGTGAAGGTACACGCGCTGGCAGATGCCAAGGCGCTGGCCGCCACTCAAGCCCACGACGTGGCCGAGCGCCTGCGTGCGGCGATTGCTGCCAAGGGCCAGGCCTGCCTGGTGCTGTCCGGCGGCCGCAGCCCGGTGCCGTTCCTGGAGAAGCTGGCCAGCGAAAACCTGGACTGGTCCAAGGTCACCGTCAGCCTGGCCGATGAGCGCTGGGTGCCCGTGGAGCACGCCGACAGCAATGCTGGCCTGCTGGCCCGCCACCTGCTCAAGGGTGCAGCGGCCAAGGCCCGCTTTGTTGGCCTGTACCAGCAGGCGGAGAACCTCGAAGCCGCCGCGCTCAAGGCCGACCAGGCCTTGGCCGGGCTGCCACTTATCGATGTGTTGGTGCTGGGCATGGGCGACGATGGCCATACCGCCTCGCTGTTCCCGGCCAGCCCCAACCTGGAAGCAGGCCTGGACCTGTCCAGCCCGCGCCGCTGCCTGCCGTTGCTGGCACCGAGCGTGCCGCACCAGCGCCTGTCGATGACCCGCTCGCTGCTGGCCAGTGCCGCCTTTACTGCGCTGTCCGTGCAAGGCCAGGGCAAACTCGCTACCCTGCGCGCCGCGCTGGCTGGCAACGACCTCACTGAAATGCCGATTCGCGCTTTTCTTCACGACCCCCTGGACATCTACTGGTGCCCATGAGCCAAGGATCCACAGTCATGACCACCCTTGAACGCCCACAGCCCAAGCTCTCGATGGCCGATAAAGCCGCGCGGATCGATGCCATCTGCGAAAAGGCGCGCATCCTGCCGGTGATCACCATCGCCCGTGAGGAAGACATCCTGCCACTGGCTGATGCCCTGGCCGCTGGCGGCATCCGTACCCTGGAAGTGACCCTGCGCTCGCAGCATGGCCTGAAGGCCATCCAGGTGCTGCGAGAACAGCGCCCGGAGCTGTGCGTTGGTGCCGGTACCGTGCTTGATCGCAGCATGTTTGCCGCCGTTGAAGCGGCGGGCGCGCAATTCGTCGTTACCCCGGGCATTACCCAGGACATTCTCGAAGCTGGCGTGGACAGTGAAATCCCGCTGCTGCCGGGCATCAGCACCCCGTCCGAAATCATGATGGGCTACGCCCTGGGCTACCGCCGCTTCAAGCTGTTCCCGGCGGAAATCAGCGGCGGTGTTGCAGCGATCAAGGCCTTTGGCGGGCCGTTCGGTGATATCCGCTTCTGCCCTACGGGCGGCGTGAACCCGGCCAACGTGCGCAACTACATGGCCTTGCCCAATGTGATGTGCGTGGGCGGGACCTGGATGCTCGACAGCGGCTGGATCAAGAACGGCGACTGGGCGCGGATCGAGGCGTGCAGTGCCGAGGCGATGGCGTTGCTGGACGCCAACTGAATTTGTTGTGTGCTTTACGGCTTATGGGGCGCTTGGTCGGCGCCCCTTTTTTTGCCTGTCATTCTTGTAGGGCCAGAACAGGCAACAAAAAAGCCCGCATCAAACGATGCGGGCTTTTTCATTCATCACACCAGGGCTCAGGCCGCCTTCGCTTCCTGCTGGCTCAGCGAGCGGTTCAGCGCGCTGAACAGCGCCTTGAAGCTGGCGGTGGTGATGTTTTCATCGATACCCACACCATGCACCGGACGGCCACCGGCCACGCGCAATTCAATGTAGGCAGCAGCCTTGGCATTGGTGCCTGCGCCAATGGCATGCTCGTTGTAGTCCATGATCTCCACCGAGATCGGCAGGCCGGCTACCAGGGCTTCCAGGGCGCCGTTGCCCTTGCCGCGCCAGTGCAGGGTGGTTTCCCCTTCGCCGGCGACTTCCACTTCCACGGCGCTGTGGCCGTTTTCTTCCTGCAGGCGGTGGCTGACCAGCGCGTACGGCGCGTTGGCCTGGAGGTATTCCTTGTGCAGCAGGCTGTAGATCTGCTGGGCGGTCATTTCCAGGCCCAGGCGGTCGGTTTCACCCTGGACGACCTGGCTGAATTCGATCTGCATGCGGCGTGGCAGGCTGATGCCGTATTCCTGCTCGAGCAGGTAGGTGATGCCGCCTTTGCCCGACTGGCTGTTGACGCGGATGACCGCCTCGTAGCTGCGGCCGATGTCGGCCGGGTCGATCGGCAAGTAAGGCACTTCCCACAGCTCGCCTTCCTGCTGCTTGGCGAAACCTTTGCGGATGGCGTCCTGGTGCGAGCCGGAGAACGCGGTGTGGACCAGATCGCCCACATACGGGTGGCGTGGGTGCACCGGCAACTGGTTGCACTCTTCGACCACTTTGCGCACGCCGTCGATGTCGGAGAAGTCCAGCAACGGGTCGATGCCCTGGGTGTAGAGGTTCAGTGCCAAGGTCACCAGGTCGACGTTACCGGTACGCTCGCCGTTGCCGAACAGGCAGCCTTCGGCGCGGTCGGCACCCGCCATCAGGCCCAGTTCGGTGGCGGCAATGCCGGTGCCGCGGTCGTTGTGGCAGTGCAGGCTGATGATCACGCTGTCGCGACGGCTGACGTTGCGGCAGAACCACTCGATCTGGTCGGCGTAGATGTTCGGGGTGGACACTTCCACGGTGGCCGGCAGGTTGAGGATGATCTTGTGCTCAGGCGTCGGGTTCCACACTTCGATGACTGCGTCACAGACTTCCTTGGCGAACTCCATTTCGGTGGCGCTGAAGGTTTCTGGCGAGTACTGGAAGGTCCACTGGGTTTCCGGCTGCTGGGCAGCGTACTTGACGAACAGCTTGGCCGCGTTCACCGCGATGTCCTTCACGCCTTGCTTGTCCTGGTTGAAGACGATGCGGCGGAACGACGGGCTGGTGGCGTTGTACAGGTGGACGATGGCTTTCTTGGCACCGCGCAGCGACTCGAAGGTACGGGCGATCAGGTCTTCACGGGCCTGGGTGAGCACCTGAATGGTGGTGTCGTCGGGGATGTGGCCTTCTTCGATCAGCATGCGCACGAAGTCGAAGTCGGTCTGCGAAGCGGACGGGAACGAGGCTTCGATTTCCTTCACACCCACCTGCACCAGGGTCTTCCAGAAGCGCAGTTTCTTCTCCGAATCCATCGGTTCGATCAGCGACTGGTTGCCATCACGCAGGTCAGAGCTGCACCAGATCGGCGCGGCAGTGATGGTCTTCGACGGCCAGGTGCGGTCAGGCAGGTCGATGGTCGGGAAAGCGCGGTACTTCTTCGAAGGGTCTTTGAGCATGGTCATGGAAGCAATCCTTTTGTGTGCGGCCGAGATCGGGCCTGCCGAGCGATAACGAGATGAAGAGGCGAGGCGACGCGATTCAACCTGGTAGTCGGGCGCTGACCAGGCAGAGGCTGCGATGTTGTCGGAGCAGGATGAGGGTGCTGAAGGTTTTCATGCCTTCAAACTTAACCAGTGGGGTGGGGGATGGCAAGCGTTCGAGGAAAATTGAGAGGAATGCTTAAAAAAAGATCTTGTGCGAGATTTTATAGCTGGAATTTGCTGGGTGATTATTGAATGTTGCGCGGTATTTTTCGATGGCGCAACACAGTGGAATTGATGTCGGCAGTGCTGGTCTCTTCGCGGGTAAACCCGCCCCTACCAGCTGCAGCGCAGCCTTCGGATGCGGCGCGCCCCCTGTAGGAGCGGGTTTACCCGCGAAGCAGGCGCTGCGGTTTCAGGGCTGGAACGCCCCAATGAAAATCGCCGGATCCACCCGCGCATCATTCAGGCTGACGTTCCAGTGCATATGCGGCCCGGTCGCCCGCCCGGTGGAGCCCACCCGCCCGACCACCTCGCCACGGCGCAGTTGCTGCCCCACCTGCACATCGATCTTGGACATGTGGCAGAACATGCTGATGAAGCCCTGCCCATGGTCGACGAACACTGTGCGGCCATTGAAGAAGTAGTCCCCCACCAGAATCACCTTGCCATTGGCGGGGGTCTTGATTGGCGTCCCCGCCGGCACCGCGAAGTCCAGCCCTGCATGCGGGTTGCGTTCTTCGCCATTGAAGAAGCGGCGCACGCCAAACTTGCTCGACAGCGGGCCGTTGACCGGCTTGTCGAGGATCAGGTTGCTCGGCAGGCTCGGGCTGAAGCTGCGGTAGGCCTTGATCTGCTCGGCCAGTTCGCGGTCGATGCGCTTGAGGTCGGCGGGGTTCGGGTTGACCTGGCGGGTGTTCTTCAGGGTGATGCGCTGCTCGGGGTATTTTTTGCTCCCCACGCTGAAGGGCAGCGTGCGACCGCCCTGGTTCAGCGTGGCGGTGCCGGGCTTCTGGGTCAGCGGGATGCCGACGATGGCAAGCCAGGTATCCTGCTCTTTCACCACCAGCACCGGCTTGCCGTCGAAGCGGGCACTGGGCGCGCTGGCGGCGGGGCCCAGGTCGACCACTGCAACGCCGCCGGGCACCGGCTTGTTCAGCGTGCGGGTGATGTAGCTGGCCTGAGCGCCGCCGGCCAGCAGCAACAGGGAAAGGGCAAGCAAAGGCGCAAGCAGGCGGGGCATGTGTCAGTCCAGTAGTGAGAGGGTGACCGGGGTCAGTTGGTTGTCTTCGACCCGCACCAGCAGCTCGCCTTCGTTCAGGCGAGCGGTCAGGCGCTGGCCGTTGCGGGTCTGTTCGGCGCTGCGGATGGCCTGGCCTTGTTCATCCAGCAAAATGCTGTAGCCGCGGGCAAGGGTGGCCAGCGGGCTGACCACCTGCAGGGTTTGCAACTGAGCCTGGAAGCGTTGGCGGTGATCTTTGAGCACGTCGCGCATGGCCCGCGGCAGGCGCTCGGCCAGGCTGTCCAGGCGCTGGCTCAGCAGTTTCAGGTTACGCCCCGGATGCTGTGCGGCCAAGCGCGTATCCAGGCGTGCCAGGCGCTCGCGGCGCTGGTTGAGGCTGAGCATGAAGGCGCGGCGCAAGCGCATGTCCAGGTCGTCCAGGCGCTGGGCTTGCTGGCGCAAACGCTCGCCCGGGTGGCGCAGGCGCCGGGCCAGGGATTCCAGGCGCAGGCGGTCGTGGGTCAGGCGGTTCTGCATGCGCAGCAGCAGGCGCCGTTGCAGGCCATCCAGGCGTTGCTGCAGGCCACTGTTGTCGGGGGCCAGCAGTTCCGCGGCAGCAGACGGTGTGGGGGCGCGCACGTCAGCGACGAAGTCGCTGATCGACACATCGGTTTCATGGCCCACGGCGCTGACAATCGGCGTTACGCAGGCGGCGACCGCACGCGCCACGGCTTCTTCGTTGAAGCACCACAAGTCTTCCAGTGAGCCGCCCCCACGGGCCAGGATCAGCGCATCGAAACCGAGGCTGTCGGCGAGACGGATGGCACGCACGATCTGCGCGATGGCTTCGCGGCCCTGTACCGCTGTCGGGATCAGGTTCAGCTCTACCTGTGGAGCTCGGCGGCCGAACACGCTGATGATGTCGCGGATCACTGCACCGGTGGGTGATGTGATGATGCCGATGCGTTGGGGGTGGGCCGGTAGCGGCTTCTTGCGTTCGGCGCTGAACAGCCCCTCGGCACCGAGCTTCTCCTTCAGGGCTTCGAACGCCAGGCGCAGTGCGCCATCGCCGGCCGGCTCGACGGTGTCGAGAATCAGCTGGTAGTCGCCACGCCCCTCGAACAGCGAAACCTTGCCGCGCACACGAACGGCAAGGCCGTCTCGCAGTGCCTGGCGTACGCGGGTGGCATTCTGCCGGAACAACGCACAGCGCACCTGGGCGCCGCTGTCCTTGAGGGTGAAGTACATGTGGCCGGACGCCGGGCGGGCGAGGTTGGAAATCTCGCCTTCCACCCACACGCTGCGGAACACGTCTTCCAGCAGCACGCGGGCGCGGCCGTTGAGTTGGCTGACGGTAAGGACCTCACGGTCCAGGCCGAGTCGTTCGAAGGGGTCTTTGATCATGGCGGGCATCATCGCAGTTGAAAGCAGAGAGCTTCAAGCAATATGAGCCTCCATTTGCCAGATTGGCGCCACCTCAGCTCAGACCTGACATATTGTAGATTGGCTCAAATTGAGGCTCGGCGACGACTGAGTGAACTGGTTCGCAACTCATGTGCCTGCATTCCGATATCTGTTACATCCGTCGAGTTCGGAGTTGTAGTTTGCACCGATTGTTGCGTCGCAGACGGGATATCGGTGAGCGAGTTGTTTCCACTGCTTTGCAGGCTCTCCATTGACGCGTAAGGGGTCGCTTCAGCGCTATTGATAGGCTCCTGCGGGCGGGGTTGTATACGCTGGGTCAGTTCCCGTTGCAGGGTGTTAGCTCGCTCAGCTTGTGCAATTTGAAGTGCGGCTCCAGTCGTTTCTTGCTGCTGCGCAAGGCTCTCGAATACTGAAGTCAGGCTGGGTCGCCTGGAAGGGGTTGCTCGGCGTGTTTGGGTAATACGTTTCAAAGGCGCTAAATGTCCAGAAGGGTCGGTAAAGTTCACCGGGTCACCCGCACAGTAGGCATAGCTATTGATTCCACCTTTGCCGAAGGGGCTCAAGCTATCAGCCGAATGGAAACGCAACAGGCGTGGGTTGTAGGTGCGATATCCACTGCCCAGTATGTAGCACCCAGATTGTTGGTCTTGGGGTTCTCCGTTGAATCCCAGCGAGCTTGTGAGGTGGCCTTCCGATTTGCGGTGCCCGTAAGGGCAGTACGGCTTTGCGCGTTGAAGTGCGCAGCACTTGATGCTTTGGTGTGGTTTGAACCCTTCCACGGTGAACGCCCTTCTTCGCTTCCAGATGTTATTCAAACCATCTAGCGGGGCAAACTCAACTGGCAGTTTTGACAGGTATGGTGGTGGCTTGGTTCAACGCTGCATTGCTGCCACGAACTGGCGCACCATCTGCCCTGCATCACGTCGGCAAGCCAGCGCTACGGTGCTCTCGCAGCTCCCCTCCAGCGCCACGAAACTGACCGAAGCCGGCGCAATTTCACGCATGCACGCTGGCAGTAACGCCACCCCGAAGCCCGCCTGAATCAGCTGCAATTGCGTAGTTTTGCGCGACAGCACCTGCGCCGCGCGCGGAAAGAAACCGGCCCCCATGCACAACGAAGCCGACAGGTAACTCAGCCCGCCACGGTCCCGGTGCGGGATGGAAATAAAACGTTCTTCCCTCAATTGCTCCAGTTGAACGTACTGCGCATTGGCCAACGGGTGCCCAGCGGCGACCGCCAGTAACAGCGGTTCGCTGAACAGTTCATGCAGCACCACGCCTTCATGCTGGCGCAGCACTGGCAAGCGCAGCAGGCCAATATCCAGCCGCCCGGCCGCAATATCTTCCAGCTGGGCCTCCGACGACTGCTGCGCGATCTCCAGCGAAACCCCCGGGTTTTCCCGCAGATAGTCCCCCAGGCGAGCCAGCAACGGGCCGATCAGCGGCACGGTACTGGAATGGTTCAGGCGCAGGCTGCCCTGCAACCCCTCGCCAATGTCGCGCGTTACGCGCTCTGCTTGCGCCAGGTCGGCCAGCAAGCGGCGTGCCCGTTCGAGAAAGGCCTGCCCGGCCAGCGTCAGGCGTGGCAGGCGTGCCGTGCGTTCGAACAGTGGCGTGCCCAGTTGCTGCTCCAGCTCCTTGATCTGCCGGCTCAGCGCCGACTGGGCGATGTATAGCCGTTCGGCGGCACCGCTGAAGCTGCCACAATGGGCAATTTCCACGAAGTAACGCAACTGGCGGATCGACGTCATGTCATGCCTTTTCAAGATAGCTATGGCGATAAAGTCATATTAGTCGGCATGGCTCATGGCTGGCTAACCTTGGCCTGACTTTTCAGGAACTGCTGCCATGCTTGCCCAACTGTCGTTTTCCGGCCTTGACTGGCTGCCCATCCTGTTCGGTGTCGGTGCCGCCTATATCGTTTTTGGCATCGCCGGTTTCGGCACGGCGCTGGTGGCCGGCCCTGTGTTGATCCACTTCATGCCGTTGTCACGCATCATCCCGTTGTTGGTGTTGCTAGACTTCGTTGCCGCGTTCGGCAACCTGCTGCCATCGCGCCGGGACGTGGTGCGCAGCGAGTTGTTGCGGCTGCTACCGTTCATGGCTGTGGGCTGCACGCTGGGCGTGGTATTCCTGCTGCAACTGAAGTCCGATCTGCTGTTGCTACTGATGGGGCTGTTCGTGACTGCCTACGCCGTTTATGGCCTGGCGGTGAAGGTACGGCCAGCGAAACTATCGGGCATCTGGGCAGTGCCGATGGGCACGGTAGGCGGGTTGTTCGGCGCGCTGTTCGGCAGTGGTGGCTTCCTTTATGCGATCTACCTGAGTGCACGTCTTGAAGTAAAAGAGCAGGTGCGCGCGACGCAGAGTGCACTGATCAGTTGCAGTACCATCGTTCGGTTGTCCCTGTTCCTTATTGCCGGTGTCTATGCCGACCAAAGCCTGTTGCTGCTCGCCGTCTGTTTGCTACCCGTCATGTTCGTGGGCCTCTGGGTGGGGCGCAGACTGACCAATCGACTGTCACGTGAAGCCTTTGTACGCTTGGTCACCTGGCTGGTGCTGGCCAGCGGCCTGGCGTTGATTGGTCGCTACCTGAGCGCCTGAGCGGTAGAATTGCGTCATTACCGCAGTTTTTCAGGTTTTTCCTGTTCATGAACACCCAGAGCATCATCGTCCCCAAACTGTCCACCGTCCCGGTGCATGAAGCCCGCGCCCGCGCCATCCTGCGTTGGCTGGTGCGCGAGAAGGTCGTCGAGGAGCAACTCACTACCTGTGGTCGCACTGGTAACCGCATGGGGCATGCCCTGGCCGCCGGGGCACGCAAAGTGGCCCTGCACCCCGAAAAACTGCCTTTCGGCGAGCAGGTCAACGGGTTGGAGGTGATGCTCAAGCGATGCATCTATACCCCTACCGAAGGCTTTCTTGAAGAAGCCGGTTGCCCGGAGTGCCGGCGCGAGGTGGGCGAGCCGCTGTTCGAAAGCCTGGAAGAGTGGATGCCGGGGGTAAGTGACAACTTCACCTGCCCGCTGTGCGGCTTCGAAGATGACATCAATGGCTTCATTTACCTGCAGCCATGTGCCTTTTCCAACCTGGGGTTCATCTTCAACAACTGGGGCGAGGCCGGCTTCACCCAGGCCTTTCTCGACAGCTTCGCCGACTGGCTCGACCAGCCGGTGGCCGTGGTGCAGGTAAAACTGCCACAAGGCTGACCGAAGGCCCTTATTTTGCATTGAGCGGCGCGCCGTGCATGAGTATAATGGCGCGCTTCATTTTTTCCGCCCGGGAGCCCCCGCGATGCTGCGTATCAGCCAAGAAGCCCTGACCTTCGACGATATCCTCCTTGTACCTGGTTATTCCGAGGTACTGCCCAATGAAGTCAGTCTCAAGACCCGTTTGACCCGTGGCATCGAGCTGAACATTCCGCTGGTTTCCGCCGCCATGGATACCGTGACCGAAGCGCGCCTGGCCATTGCCATGGCCCAGGAAGGCGGTATCGGCATCATCCACAAGAACATGACCATCGAACAGCAGGCCGGCGAAGTGCGCAAGGTCAAGAAGTTCGAGGCTGGCGTGGTCAAGGACCCGATCACCATCGACGCCGACGCCACCGTGCGCGACTTGTTCGACCTGACCCGCCTGAACAACATCTCCGGCGTACCGGTGCTGGCGAACGGTGACCTGGTCGGCATCGTCACTTCCCGTGACGTGCGCTTCGAAACCCGCCTGGACGCCAAGGTCCGCGACGTGATGACGCCAAAAGAGCGTCTGGTCACCGTCCGCGAAGGCGCCGACAAGAACGAAGTGCGCGAGCTGCTGCACAAGCACCGCCTGGAAAAGGTCCTGATCGTTGACGACAAGTTCAACCTCAAGGGCATGATGACCGTCAAGGACATCGAAAAAGCCAAGGCCTACCCGCTGGCCAGCAAGGACGACCAAGGTCGTCTGCGCGTTGGCGCTGCGGTCGGCACCGGCAAGGACACCGGCGAGCGCGTTGCCGCCCTGGTTGCCGCTGGCGTTGACGTGGTGGTTGTCGACACCGCCCACGGTCACTCCAAAGGCGTGATCGACCGCGTTCGCTGGGTAAAAGAAACCTACCCGCAAGTGCAGGTCATCGGCGGCAACATCGCCACCGGCGCCGCTGCCAAGGCCCTGGCCGAAGCGGGCGCTGACGCCGTCAAGGTCGGTATCGGCCCAGGCTCCATCTGCACCACCCGTATCGTTGCCGGTGTCGGCGTGCCGCAAATCAGCGCCATCGCCAACGTTGCCGCCGCACTGGAAGGCACTGGCGTGCCACTGATCGCCGACGGCGGTATCCGCTTCTCCGGTGACCTGTCCAAGGCCATCGTTGCCGGTGCTTCCTGCGTGATGATGGGTTCGATGTTCGCCGGTACCGAAGAGGCTCCGGGTGAAGTCGAGCTGTTCCAGGGCCGTTCTTACAAGGCCTACCGTGGCATGGGCTCGCTGGGTGCCATGGCACAGGCGCAAGGCTCGTCCGACCGTTACTTCCAGGACTCCTCGGCCGGCGCCGAGAAGCTGGTACCGGAAGGCATCGAAGGCCGCGTACCTTACAAAGGCGCCCTGGCCGCGATCATCCACCAGCTGATGGGCGGCCTGCGTTCGTCCATGGGCTACACCGGCAGCGCAACCATCGAAGAGATGCGCACCAAGCCGGAATTCGTGCGTATCACCGGTGCCGGCATGGCCGAGTCCCACGTGCATGACGTGCAGATCACCAAAGAAGCCCCTAACTACCGTGTAGGCTAAGGCTTCCAGCAATATAAGCATGCGGGGCTGTCACGACAGCCCCGCGTCGTTTCCGATTTCCACTGACGAGATTGAGTCATGGCCCTCGACATTCACGCTCACCGCATCCTGATCCTCGATTTCGGTTCCCAGTACACCCAGCTGATCGCCCGCCGCGTGCGCGAAATCGGCGTGTACTGCGAACTGCACCCGTTCGACATGGACGATGAAGCGATCCGCGAATTCAACCCGCGCGGCATCATCCTCGCCGGCGGCCCCGAGTCGGTCCACGAAGCCAACAGCCCACGCGCTCCGCAGGCCGTGTTCGACCTGAACGTACCGGTGCTGGGCATCTGCTACGGCATGCAGACCATGGCCGAGCAGATGGGCGGCAAGGTAGAAGGTTCTGACCTGCGTGAATTCGGTTATGCCCGCGTAGACGTGGTCGGCAAGAGCCGCCTGCTCGACGGCATCGAAGACCACGTTGACGGCGACGGCGTACTGGGCCTGGACGTGTGGATGAGCCACGGCGACAAGGTTACCCAGATGCCGGGCAACTTCCACGTGCTGGCCAGCACCCCAAGCTGCCCGATCGCCGGCATGTTCGACGATTCCCGTGGCTATTACGGCGTGCAGTTCCACCCGGAAGTGACCCACACCAAGCAAGGCGGTCGCATCCTGTCCCGCTTCGTGCAGGACATCTGCGGCTGTGAAGCCCTGTGGACGCCTTCCAACATTGTTGAAGACGCCATCGCCCAGGTGCGTGAGCAAGTCGGTTCGGCCAACGTCCTGCTGGGCCTGTCCGGCGGCGTCGACAGCTCGGTGGTTGCCGCGCTGCTGCACCGGGCCATCGGCGACCAGCTGACCTGCGTATTCGTCGACAACGGCCTGCTGCGCCTGCACGAAGGCGACCAGGTGATGGCCATGTTCAAAGAGAACATGGGCGTCAAAGTGATCCGCGCCGATGCTGAAAAGCAGTTCCTCGATAACCTGGAAGGCGAAGCCGACCCGGAGAAGAAGCGCAAGATCATCGGCCGTACCTTCATCGACATCTTCGATGCCGAAGCCAGCAAACTGGAAAACATCCAGTTCCTCGCTCAGGGCACCATCTACCCGGACGTGATCGAGTCGGCTGGCGCCAAGAGCGGCAAGGCCCACGTGATCAAGTCGCACCACAACGTGGGCGGCCTGCCGGAGGAAATGAACCTCAAGCTGGTCGAGCCGCTGCGTGAGCTGTTCAAGGACGAAGTGCGCAAGATCGGCCTGGAACTGGGCCTGCCGTACGACATGGTCTACCGCCACCCGTTCCCGGGCCCGGGCCTGGGCGTGCGCATTCTGGGTGAAGTGAAGAAGGAATACGCCGACATCCTGCGTCGCGCCGACCACATCTTCATCGAAGAACTGCGCAAGGCCGACTGGTACCACAAGACCAGCCAGGCGTTCGTGGTGTTCCAGCCGGTCAAGTCGGTTGGCGTCGTTGGCGACGGCCGTCGCTACGCCTGGGTCGTGGCCCTGCGTGCCGTCGAGACCGTGGACTTCATGACCGCGCGCTGGGCACACCTGCCGTACGAACTGCTGGAAACCGTCAGCGGCCGTATCATCAACGAAATCGACGGTATCTCCCGCGTTACCTACGACGTGTCGAGCAAGCCGCCGGCGACTATCGAGTGGGAATGATCCCCGCGTGGTATGAAAGAACCGGCTTTTGCCGGTTTTTTCATGCCCGAACGAATGGTTTATTCTCTCGATTGAAAGAGCGCATTGTGTTGGTGCCAGCTCTCTGTCGGTAGCTGGGTATCGTCAAGCACGGAAGGCTAGAATGAAAGTCCTCACAGATGATGAGATTAGCGTTGCGTATGCTCACGTAGAAGCCGTAGACGAAGGGCGCGTAGGACCAGATAGAGCAAATTATCTTGCGTTAACGGACGCTGATTTTGAGCTTCTGTTGTACAGCCTCTATCGAGGACATACATCTGATTTGTCGTGGTACAGCAATGCTCGCTTGATGGTCACGGGCGCTGATCAAGGGCGGGATGTTTGGCTCACGAAGGATGAGAGGGCAGTTGGGCTTATTCAGTGCAAAAAGGTTAAGTCCGGTTTTACCCGGCCGGACACGCTCCGTGAGGTAATCAAGTTTCTTCTAAATGCTATACTTGAGCCCGCACTTATGCCGGAATCGGCCGGCTTTCGATTTATTCTTGCCCTTGCTTCAGATCCTGCCAGCACTACAATCGATTTTTTCGATGCGCCACAGACTTGGCTAACTGCCAATGAAACAAAGCTTTTAGGTCTGACTGCCGACGTCATTAAAAAGTATGAAGCATTCTCGATGCTGAAGATCGAGGCTGTCATGCCAGGCATCAGGGCTGCCCTGAAGAACCTGAAATATGAGCTTCTTAGACCAGTCGACCTCGATGCGTTACTGGAGTGTATCCCTGCTGTCCGTCAACGGTTTTTCAAAGTTCAACTTGTCGTGGCTGTGGAGGATGCCGAAGCCATGATTAAGGCTCGGTTCGCTGCAGTTGGCTTGGTCTCAAAGACCACACAAAAATTTACCAGAGCTGATGTTGAGGAAGACATAACACGGGGGTCGCGCGGTCTGGCCGACTGGCCTCAACTGATTTGGGGGCAGCATATAGAGCGACCAGAGTTTGACGATCTGATCCACCGGATCAATCGGCATCCTGCAGGCTCTACGCTAGTCGTCGGAGGAGCAGGGACTGGGAAGTCAGCACTTCTCGCTGAGCTGTATTGTGCCCTCAAGGCCCGCGGCGAGATTGTGCTAGCGATAAAGGCCGACATGCTTAGCCCTAATATTGTGAATTTCGCCGACCTCGCTCGCGATCTTGGTATGTCAGGTGATATCGAGCAGGAGCTTCTCTCGCTTGCGGTTGAAGCCCCGGTTGTGCTCATCATTGATCAGCTTGACGCTGTCAGTGAAGTGATGGACCAGAGTTCACAGCGCATGCAGGTCTTACTTCGTCTTGCGTCTCGGCTACAGGAGGTACAGAGTCAAGAGGGCAATAAACTTCCAATTCATGTTATCGTTTCTTCGCGACCATTTGAGGCGAAGTTCGACGCTCGATTTAAGTTGCTTGATGCGGATGAGTTACTACTTACTCTGCCTCCGTTCGAGCGGGTATCCACACTGCTAGGTGAGCTCGGTATCGACTCCACTGTCGTGCCGGATAGTCTCAAAGAGGCGCTGCGTACACCTTTTGCTCTCGGTATATACGTTGATCTTGCAAAATCTGGTTTGAATCCTGCGGATTTTACAGCAGCAAACTTACTTGATCGATGGCTCGACAAAAAACTACCTGTAGGGGCCGCGCGTGCTTCATGTCTGGCGTTCTTGCGCCAACTCGCAGCTGACATGACGCAGTATGAGAGCCTCTGGCGGCCGGCCGCTTACTATGACCCTGACTCCAGCGAGATGCTGCGTTGGGCCGAGTCGATTGGCATCGTCATCCGTGAAGACGCCAGTATCGGATTCAGTCATCAGTCATGGCTCGATGATTTCCAGGCTAAGACACTCCGAACCGCACAAGAGTTGGCTGATTACGCATGGAGTCGCCAAGAAGGGTTATTTGCGCGGGGAACAGTCTTGCGCGGCCTTGAGCACATGCGAAGGGTTGATATGACTTCCTATGAGGTGTCTATTCGCTTGTTGCTACCAAACCCCAAGACACGCAGACATTTGCGCCATCTTGTGGCCGATTTTTTGGCGAGTGCTGATGATCCGAGCGCAAGTGATATTGCTTGGGTCGATTGGATGGCGCGTAACGATCATGCACTTGCGAATCGGGCATTCAGGCAGCTAGCGATAAGATGGCCGTGCTGGAGGTCAGGTGTGCTGCCGCTTCTTCCTTTTCTTCTACAGGACGAAAAGCATCGCTGGAATGCGACCATGCTGCTCGTCCAAGAAGTTGCTGAAGACTCGAGCCAAGTTATGGATCTGGTCGACCGCTACTGGTCGGATGCTTCACATGACGGAGACGTGTTTAGTCTCTTTGAGCGTTCTGGTATTGCGACCGACCGTGCAATCGCCCATGTCCGTACGATACTCAATCGAACGACGTTGGCAGATTGGGCGATATCCCATTACGCCAAGACTTTGCATGAGAACGGCAATACCAGCGTTGCTTTGGATCTCATCTCATTTTGGGCTGAGTTGCAGTCTGCGGATCGGCACATTGGCATCAGGGTTTATGGTGTTGAAAAGATTGCGGCAGCCGCACCGCTCTATTGTGCCGAACGGCTCCTGCCTTGGTTTGTCGGGGTGGCATCGCGAGAAGTTAGTGGTGGACGGCCCGGGCATCGGTATCCGCAATCGATATCTGTTCCATACAATTGGAAATATGACTCTGGCGAGGGGCATTTGACGCAGCTTCTGCGAAGTGTGCTCGAAGAGTCAGCGGTTTCTGACCCGCAAGGTGCGCGCACCTTGCTTGCTACTGCTGTTGCTGTGGAAATTGACGAGGTCCAATCGCTAGTGGCCGATACCCTGGCGGCGAACTCGGCTGTATTTGCTGAGTATGCGTTCTCGTTTCTCCTGGCCGATGAGCGGCGTCTTCATCTAGGTAGCGACACGTTCGACGATGAAAGTAGTGTCGGCCATGTGATCTGCGGATGGTCGTCAAGCACACTGATTGCCCAGATCACTCCCTACCTCTCTCTCGCTGATATTGAGCGGATGCGCGATTACATCGAGTCTTGGGAGCCTTGGGGGGGAGAATTACAGGAAGAGCGAGATCCTACCCAGCGAAGGCAATTGCTCCGTTGGTCTGATGAGCGGAGGTTGCGTTTACTTGCCGAACTACCTGTGCAAGTGCTGACGCCCCGTCGTCGTAGGCAAGTTGAGGAGTGGCAGGTTGAACAGCCCACGCTAAAAGCAAAGCGTGGCGGTCGGAGGATGGCGCAATTAGTTGGATCCCCCATGAGCCACGATCAGATGGCGAAAGCCAGTGACGATGCGATTATCAAAATGTTCGATGCAGTAAATGACCATACTGGCCGCCATGAGCACCCGAAACACTGGCTGAAGGGCGGCGTTACTGAGTTGTCTCGGGCTTTTGCCGCGTTTGCGAAGTCGTTTCCAGATCGTGTTCTTCGAATCATTCCGCGTTTACAACCGGGTCTACACGAGCAGGTTACGGGCGCCGCGATTAGGGAGTTGTCGGCGGTTGAGGCTGTTGACGCTCAGACACAAAAAGCTTTGATTTGGGATGCCCAATCCCGTGGCTTTTCGTCGACTAGCTTTCGCCACGATGTTGCCAGCGCCATGGAGGTACTCGCTAAACGCCTGAAAGGTCTTGAGGGTCGTGACATCGAGTTGCTCAAGGGCTGGCTGCAGCGCGACCCCAATGTGCTGGCAGCAGAAACAGTACGTAATGCCGAGTTAAACAGATCCAATCGTGAGCGGAATGAGAAACCAGATCAACGCCCTGAGGCCATGCTATTTGGCCGGGGCGGTGGGATGCATTTTCTCCCTCAGCGCAATTTCACGCTGCTGTCAGCGATCGCAGCGGGATATCTCCATCGTGACGGCGTGGATTGTGATGGTTGGCTCGAGGAGTTGGAACTACACGTTACTCATCCTGAAGATCCCGAGGTTTGGAGTGCGATCCTAATGTTCAGGTCGCATGAACTTTGGTGGGCAGACGCGGCAAGAGTGGGCGAACTGATTGAGGCGATCTGGCGGAGGTTTCCAGCGGCGTTTGAAGATGCAGCTGTAGTCCAGTCGTTGTGGCGCCTGCGCGTTCGCATGCATACGAGCCTAAAGCAGGAGATTGTCAACTTCTGGCTCAGTCATAGCGATCATAAGCTTAGGCAGATTGGTGGTGAGTTCTCTGCTGCTAGCGTAATTGTCGATAGCGCTGCTTCTTGTGGGATGGGCGAGATAGTCGAAGCGGTGATGGCCGGGGATGATATTTCTGCCAGGTCTGGCGTGCTATTTGCGGCTGCAGCGGGGTGGAGTGAACTTGATCTCGATATTCGGAGCCGCTCGCATGCCTACCTCATTTCTGTCGCTAGCATTGTCAGTGGGTTCGAGGCTCATGCTCTATCTACAGCTGTAGATCGTGGCGAGCGATTACCTCCCGATGAGATGACGCGAGCCCTGTTGGCTTCTGTTGCAGTAAATATTGATCTGCTTAGAGAATCGATGGGGCTGCTGTTTGTACGCTCGCTTCAGCACCTGTTGCTTTATCCAGGCTTTGAAATGCTGGTGCTTGAAATCGCAGAGGCTGCAACTGAGCTTGCACGTACATCGCCAGATAGGACCGTTGGAGGGTTGTACGACGGCGAATTTATAGGGCTTGTGATTGCACTTCAGCGTTCACCAATAGAGATCAAAACTCGTGCGATGACGGTCTACGAGCGCCTGCTTGACGCCGAGGTTCACGGCGCTGAGGACGCTGCAGCATTTGCGCTGCGCCGTTAAGGCCCAAGCCGTATCCGCTCAACCTGTCCGCTTCCTGGCCTCTCATAGCTTGGATGAGACGATATCCCTATCGGTCGCCCGATTCGATTATGGGCTGATGTTCTCCGGATTCCAGTGTTGATGCGGCAGTTTTTACTGGCGTTGCCCTAGGAAGGTGTTCCTAGCGATATCACCCTCAAGAGGAGTTTCCAGTATGGTATTTTTCATGGTTTCGAAATAGAATTTTCTTTGAATAGTGCGGTTCCAATGGTTCTTATGTGCCTATTGATAATAGAGTTGGAATGATCCCGCACCAATAGCCGGAAACACCCAAAAGCCCGCTTGAATGCGGGCTTTTGCATTTTTTAGCGCTACATCGAACCGAGCTGCAGGATCTCGTCTCCCGCTTCATCCTGCTCACCTGTCGGTTTCCAGCCCAGATGACGATAGAAGCCATATGAGCGTACGTTCGGGTCGCTGGAGCAAGCCAGGAAGGGGTGTTCGAACCCCAGTTCCCGCAGCTGATCGACAACCATCTGAAGCAAACGCTTGCCGGTTCCCTGGCCCTCGTATGCGGGTAGCAGGGCAAGTACGGTGACCTCGCCGCTGTCCTTGTCGGCGAAGCAGTAGCCGACTATCTCATCAGCATTGCAAGCCACGAACCCAGGGGAGCCCCCGTCGCGAATGCCGCTGCTCCAGGTGTCGACGGTGATGCCCAGGGCGCGCAGGTCCTCTTCCGTGAACGCGTTCTCCCTGGTCTGGGCCCGGATGGCTATACAGGTTGCGGCGTCTTCGGGTACTGCAGGGCGAAAGGTAATGGCTGCCATGATGTCGGCCTTGCTGAATAAAAAAACCATTGTGCGTGTACAGCGGTTTGCGAATCTGTAAACAAGCGTAAACACCAGGGACAGGGTGGCTTAGGCCATTGAAACAACACTTCACTTAATCTTTCCTATTTGCAGGTGTATCGTATTCGCCCTTCATCGCCAGCCGCTGCTGGCAGCTTGATTGCGCAGAACACGAGGTACCCGCACCGATGTCCTTCACCCGTCGACAAATGCTCAAGGGCCTGACTGGCCTGGTTGTGGTTGGCCTGGGCGCCGGTGGCGCGGCGCGTTACTGGCTGGGCAAGGTCGAAGACGAAAACGCCGGCCACGATTATGAGTTGATTGCAGCGCCGCTGGACGTCGAGCTGGTGCCGGGCTTCAAGACCGAGGCCTGGGCGTTCGGCCCGTCGGCGCCGGGTACCGAGCTTCGCGTGCGCCAGGGTACCTGGCTGCGGGTACGCTTCATCAACCACCTGCCGGTGGAAACCACCATTCACTGGCACGGCATTCGCCTGCCGCTGGAAATGGACGGTGTGCCCTACGTCTCGCAACTGCCGGTCAAGCCGGGCGAGTATTTTGACTACAAGTTCCGCGTGCCGGATGCCGGCAGCTACTGGTATCACCCGCATGTCAGCAGCTCCGAAGAGCTGGGGCGCGGTCTGGTCGGCCCGCTAATCGTCGAGGAGCGCGAGCCGACCGGTTTCCAGCATGAGCGCACCCTTAGCCTGAAGAACTGGCACGTGGACGAGCAGGGCGCCTGGCTGCCTTTCAGCATCCCGCGCGAGGCCGCGCGCAACGGCACCGCCGGGCGCTTGATCACCATCAATGGTCAGCCCGACTCGGTGATCGAGCTGCCGGCCGGCCACGTGGTGCGGGTGCGCCTGCTGAACCTGGACAACACCTGGACCTACCGCCTCAACCTCAAGGGCAACTGCGAGGCAAAAATCTATGCCCTCGACGGCAACCCGGTGACCCCGCGCCCATTGGAAGACGAGTACTGGCTCGGCCCCGGCATGCGTATCTGCCTGGCCATCCGTATTCCCGAGGCGGGTGAGGAGATTTCCCTGCGAGACGGTTTCGTGCGCCTGGGCACCCTGCGTTCGGTGGCCAGCAACGACGTGCCGAGTGACTGGCCGCCAGCGCTGCCGCCCAACCCGATCGCCGAGCCGGACCTGGAGAATGCCGAAAAGCTCAACTTCAATTTCGAATGGGCGGCCAACGTCACTGTCACCCCTGACCCGGACAAACCGTCGAGCATGTGGCAGATCAACGGCCAGGCCTGGGACATCACCGACAAGACCTGCGCGGACCGCCCCATCGCCACGTTGCAGAAGGGCAAGAGCTACATCTTCGAGCTGAAGAACATGACCCAGTACCAGCACCCGATCCACCTGCACGGCATGAGCTTCAAGGTGATCGGCTCCAATCGCCACGACATCAAGGAGCCGTGGTTCACCGACACCTACCTGCTGGGCAAGAACGAACGCGCCCAGGTGGCGCTGGTGGCGGATAATCCGGGCACCTGGATGTTCCACTGCCACGTCATCGACCACATGGAAACCGGCCTGATGGCCGCGATCGCGGTGGTCTGATGCGCCCTCAGATCATCGATCGCAGCCGCGATCAGGAATTCATGCGCCTGGCACTGACACTGGCTGCGCAAGGCGCAAGCATGGGGGAAGTGCCGGTGGGGGCAGTGCTGGTGCAGCATGGCCAGGTGATCGGCCAGGGCTTCAACCGGCCGATCATCGACAGCGACCCCAGTGCGCATGCCGAGATGGTGGCCATCCGCGCAGCGGCGAAGTCTGCCAGTAATTACCGGCTGCCCGGCAGCACCCTTTACGTGACCCTGGAACCGTGCAGCATGTGTGCGGGGCTGATCGTGCATTCGCGGGTGATGCGCGTGGTGTTTGGCGCCCTGGAGCCCAAGGCGGGGATCGTGCAGAGCCAAGGGCAGTTTTTCGGGCAGGGGTTCCTGAACCATCGGGTGATGGTGGAAGGCGGGGTGCTGGCGGAGGAGTGCGGGCAGATCCTCAGTGATTTCTTCAAGGCTCGCCGGGCCAAGGCTTAACCTGTACAGGCTTACATGGGCGGCGACTGATCTGCCGGCTTGTCCTTGTTCACCCCAGGCACATGCAGGTTGCCCTCGGCCACCTGGCCTTCGAGCTGCGGCTGGGTCACCCAGGTGAGGATGTCGTAGTAACGGCGGATGTTGGCCACGAAGTGCACCGGCTCGCCACCCCGGGCGTAGCCGTACTTGGTTTGCCGATACCACTGCTTCTGCGACAGGCGCGGCAGCATCTTCTTCACGTCCAGCCACTTGTTCGGGTTGAGCTTCTCGCGCTTGGCCAGGGTACGGGCGTCTTCCAGGTGGCCGCTGCCGACGTTATAGGCAGCCAGGGCGAACCAGGTGCGGTCCGGCTCCTGAATGCTGTCGTCCAGCTCTTCCTTGATCTTCATGAAGTATTTGGCGCCACCCTGAATGCTCTGTTTCGGGTCCAGGCGGTTGGACACGCCCATGGCCTGGGCGGTGCGCTGGGTCAGCATCATCAGGCCGCGCACGCCGGTCTTGGAGGTGACCTCCGGCTGCCACATCGATTCCTGATAGCCGATAGCGGCCAGCAGGCGCCAGTCTACCTGCTCGACCTTGGCGTAGCTCTTGAAGTGCTTCTCGTACTTGGGCAGGCGTTGCTGCAGGTGCTGGGCGAAGGTGTAGGCGCCCACATAGCCCAACACGTCGACATGGCCGTAATAACGGTCTTTCAGGCGCTGCAGGGTGCCGTTCTTCTGCGCCTTGTCGAGAAATTCGTTGATCTCGTTGAGCAGGCTGTTGTCTTCGCCTGCGGCCACTGCCCAGCGCTGGTCACGGGTATCGCCCAGGTCGAAGGCAACCCGCACGTTGGGGAAGTACACCTGGTTCATCGCCAGCTCGTTGGAGTCGACCAAGGTCAGGTCGATCTGGCCTTCGTCGACCATGCGCAACAGGTCGACCACCTCGACGGCGTCGGACTCTTCGTATTGCAGGCCCGGGTACTGCTTCTTCAGTTCGGCCAGCTGGTCGGCATGGCTGCTGCCCTTGAGCACCATGATCTTCTTGCCGACCAGGCCCTTGGCGTCTGTGGGGCGCGGGCGGCCGTTGCGGTAGATGACCTGCGGGGTCACCTCCAGGTACGGGTGAGAGTATCTGACCTGTGCCTTGCGCCGCTCGCTGCTGACCAGGCCGGCAGCGGCCAGCACCGGGCCGGAGGGCTTGCCGAGGGCGTCGTACAGCTCGTCGAGGTTGTCGGCGGTCTCGATTTGCAGCTTTACGCCCAGATCTTCGGCGAAATGCTGAACCAGCTCGTATTCGAAGCCGGTTTCGCCGTTGCGGTCCTGGAAATAGGTGGCCGGGCTGTTGCGGGTGATGACGCGCAGCACGCCATCCTCCTTCACGCGCTCGAGGGTGCTGGGTTTTTCAACGCAGGCACCGAGCAGCAGAAAGAGTCCGGTTGCGAGAAGCCATTTGGCGCAACGCTGGCGCAAAGCAGTGTGGGCGAACATAGGTTGCAGTATACGCAAAGGACCGGTTCAACCATATCTCGACAACGGTTAGCTTGTCTGGTAGCGGTTTATGTGATGTGGGGGCGTGGCGGTGGATTGTGTTTGGGCCACCAAGTGCCTGCCGTGAGAGGTGTGGCGCCTGTGAGATCGAGCGCCGCCCGCGCGGCGCTCGATCTCACAGGCCATAAACCTCTTGAGGCGAGCACCCGAAATATTGACCCGAAAGTCCGGTTCCACCGCCCGGCAGCCGTGGCGTAGAGCGGGTGCCGAAAGCCATCGAATTAGGCTAGAATGCACGGCCTCTAAGCACACCCCTTCCTGAGGCTGTCCCGACGATGTTGATCCTGCGCGGCGCTCCTGCCCTTTCTGCCTTTCGCCACGGTAAATTACTCGAGCAACTGAGCCAGAAAGTCCCCGCTGTTACTGGTTTGTATGCCGAATTCGCCCACTTCGCCGATGTTGATGGCGAACTGACCGCCGACCAGCAGCAGGTGCTGGGCCGTCTGCTCAAGTACGGCCCGAGTGTGCCGGTACAGGAGCCGACCGGTCGCCTGTTCCTGGTCGTGCCGCGCCTGGGCACCATTTCGCCGTGGGCCAGCAAGGCCAGCGACATCGCCCACAACTGCGGCCTGCAGTCGATCCAGCGCCTTGAGCGCGGCATCGCTTACTACGTGGCCGGCACCCTGAGCGATGCTGACGCTGCATTGATCGCCGCCGAGCTGCACGACCGCATGACCCAGCGCGTGCTGGGCCAGCTGGAGCAGGCGGCCGACATGTTCAGCCACGCCCAGCCCAAGCCGATGACCTCGGTCGACATCCTGGCCGGTGGCCGCGACGCGCTGGCCAAGGCCAACATCGACCTGGGCCTGGCCCTGGCCGAAGACGAGATCGACTACCTGGTCAACGCTTTCCAGGGCCTCAAGCGCAACCCGAACGACATCGAACTGATGATGTTCGCCCAGGCCAACTCCGAGCACTGCCGCCACAAAATCTTCAACGCCAGTTGGGACATCGACGGCCAGGCTCAGGAAAAGAGCCTGTTCGGCATGATCAAGAACACCTACCAGATGCACAACGAAGGCGTGCTGTCCGCCTACAAGGACAACGCTTCGGTCATCGTCGGTAACGTGGCCGGCCGCTTCTTCCCGAACCCTGAAACCCGCCAGTACGGCGCAGTGCAGGAGCCGGTGCACATCCTGATGAAGGTGGAAACCCACAACCACCCGACCGCCATCGCCCCGTTCTCTGGTGCCTCCACCGGCTCCGGTGGTGAAATCCGCGACGAAGGTGCTACCGGCCGTGGCGCCAAGCCCAAGGCTGGCCTCACCGGCTTCACCGTGTCCAACCTGCGCATCCCGGGCTTCGAGCAGCCATGGGAGCAGCCTTACGGCAAGCCTGAGCGCATCGTCGACGCCCTCGACATCATGATCGAAGGCCCTCTGGGTGGCGCGGCGTTCAACAACGAATTCGGTCGCCCGGCCCTGACCGGTTACTTCCGTACCTTCGAGCAGGCCATCAACACCCCGCACGGCGAAGAAGTGCGCGGTTACCACAAGCCGATCATGCTCGCCGGTGGTATGGGCAACATCCGTGAAGACCACGTGCAGAAGGGTGAGATCACCGTCGGCGCCAAGCTGATCGTGCTCGGCGGCCCGGCCATGCTGATTGGCCTGGGCGGCGGCGCCGCTTCGTCGGTGGCGACCGGTGCCAGCTCGGCAGACCTGGACTTCGCCTCGGTACAGCGCGAAAACCCTGAAATGGAGCGCCGTTGCCAGGAAGTCATCGACCGCTGCTGGCAGTTGGGCGACGCCAACCCGATCGCCTTCATCCACGACGTTGGCGCCGGCGGTATCTCCAACGCCTTCCCTGAGCTGGTCAACGACGGTGGCCGTGGCGGCCGCTTCGAACTGCGTAACGTGCCCAACGACGAGCCGGGCATGGCCCCGCACGAAATCTGGAGCAACGAATCGCAAGAGCGTTACGTGCTGGCCGTCAGCGCCGTCGATTTCGAGCGCTTCAAGGCCATCTGCGAGCGCGAACGCTGCCCGTTCGCCGTAGTGGGTGAAGCGACTGAAGAGCAACACCTGACCGTCAGCGACAGCCACTTCGGCAACACCCCGGTGGACATGCCGCTGGACGTGCTGCTGGGCAAGCCCCCACGCATGCACCGTTCGGTTACCCGTGAAGCCGAGCTGGGCGATGACTTCGACCCGAGCAAGCTGGACCTGGACAACGCCGTCCAGCGCGTTCTTAGCCACCCGGCCGTGGCCAGCAAGAGCTTCCTGATCACCATCGGCGACCGCACCATCACCGGCCTGGTTGCCCGCGACCAGATGGTCGGCCCGTGGCAGGTACCGGTGGCCGACTGCGCCGTTACCGCTACCAGCTTCGACGTCTACACCGGTGAAGCCATGGCCATGGGCGAGCGTACTCCGCTGGCGCTGCTGGATGCCCCGGCGTCCGGCCGCATGGCCATCGGCGAAACCCTGACCAACCTGGCCGCTTCGCGCATCGAGAAGCTGTCCGACATCAAACTGTCGGCCAACTGGATGTCCGCCGCCGGCCACCCGGGTGAAGACGCCCGCCTGTACGACACCGTCAAGGCTGTCGGCATGGAGCTGTGCCCGGAGCTGGGTATCACCATTCCGGTCGGCAAAGACTCGATGTCGATGAAGACCAAATGGAGCGATGAGGGCGGCGAGAAGAGCGTTACCTCGCCAATGTCGCTGATCATCACCGGCTTCGCCCCGGTCACCGACATCCGTAAAACCCTGACCCCGCAACTGCGCATGGACAAGGGCGAGACCGACCTGATCCTGATCGACCTGGGCCGTGGCAAGAACCGCATGGGCGCCTCGATCCTGGCCCAGACCTACGGCAAGATCGCTGCCCAGGCACCGGACGTCGACGATGCTGAAGACCTCAAGGCCTTCTTTGCCGTGATCCAGGGCTTGAACGCCGACGGCCACCTGCTGGCCTACCACGACCGTTCCGATGGCGGCCTGGTCACCACCGTGCTGGAAATGGCCTTCGCCGGCCACTGCGGCCTCGACCTGCACCTCGACCCGCTGACCGACAGCAAGGGCGACGTGCCAGCCATCCTCTTCAACGAAGAGCTGGGCGCAGTCATCCAGGTTCGCCAGGATGCTACCCCTGACGTACTGGCACAGTTCAGCGCCGCTGGCCTGGGCGAAGGTTGCGTCGCGGTGATCGGCAAGCCGGTCAACAACGGTGAAGTGTCCATCAGCCTGAACGGCGAAGTGCTGTTCGACGATGACCGCCGCATGCTGCAGCGCCAGTGGGCTGAAACCAGCTACCAGATCCAGCGCCTGCGCGACAACGCCGACTGCGCGGACCAGGAATTCGACCTGCTGCTCGAGGAAGACAACCCGGGCCTGTCGGTGAAGCTGGGCTTCGACGTCAACGACGACATCGCCGCACCGTACATCAAGAAGGGCGTGCGCCCGCAAGTGGCCATCCTGCGCGAGCAGGGTGTCAACGGCCAGGTCGAGATGGCCGCAGCCTTCGACCGTGCCGGCTTCGCCGCCATCGACGTGCACATGAGCGACATCCTCGCGGGCCGTGTCGACTTCGAGGCCTTCAAGGGCCTGGTCGCCTGCGGGGGCTTCTCGTACGGTGACGTGCTGGGTGCCGGTGAAGGCTGGGCCAAGTCGGCGTTGTTCAACGCCCGTGCCCGTGACGCCTTCCAGGCCTTCTTCGAGCGTACCGACAGCTTCGCCCTGGGCGTGTGCAACGGTTGCCAGATGATGTCCAACCTGCACGAGCTGATCCCGGGCACCGAGTACTGGCCGCACTTCGTGCGTAACCGCTCGGAGCAGTTCGAAGCGCGTGTGGCCATGGTCGAGGTGCAGAAGTCCAACTCGATCTTCCTGCAGGGCATGGCCGGTTCGCGCATGCCGATCGCCATCGCCCACGGCGAAGGCCACGCCGAGTTCGCCAACGAAGCGGCACTGCTGGAAGCCGACGTGTCCGGTTGCGTGGCCCTGCGCTACGTCGACAACCACGGCAAGGTCACCGAAGCCTACCCGGCCAACCCGAACGGCTCGCCGCGTGGTATCACCGGCCTCACCAGCCGCGACGGCCGTGTGACCATCATGATGCCGCACCCGGAGCGTATGTTCCGCGCCGTGCAGAACTCGTGGCGCCCGGACGAGTGGCAGGAAGATGCCGCGCTGATGCGTATGTTCCGCAACGCACGGGTGTGGGTGAACTAAGGCGTGTACAAGCTCGCCTTTTTCGTCCCCGACAGCCATGTCGAAGTGGTCAAGGCCGCCGTGTTCGCCGCCGGTGGCGGGCGCATCGGTGACTATGACCACTGCGCTTGGCAAACCCTCGGCCAGGGCCAGTTCCGCCCGCTGGACGGCAGTCAGCCGTTCCTCGGGCAAGCCGGCCAGGTCGAGGTGGTGGAAGAGTGGAAGGTGGAGCTGGTGGTGACTGACGATCTGATATCTCAGGTCGTCGCTGCGCTCAAGCAGAGCCACCCGTACGAGACGCCAGCCTATGAAGCCTGGCTGCTCGCCGAGTTCTAGACCGCATCAAGGCCATTCGCGGGCACGCCCGCGAATAGGCCCTACACGCCAGCCACAATGTCCTTGCCAGGCACCGGCCGCTTCAACCAGCCACAAGCCAGCAACCCCACCTCGAACAACACCCACATCGGCACCGCCAGCATCGTCTGCGAAAACACATCCGGCGGCGTCAATATCATCCCCACCACAAAGCACCCGACAATCACGTAGGGCCTGCTGCGCCGCAACGTGGCCACATCGGCCAACCCCACCCAGACCACGATGAACGTCGCCACCGGGATCTCGAACGCCAGCCCGAACGCCAGGAACAGCGCCAGGATAAAGTCCAGGTACTGGCTGATGTCGGTCATCATCGCCACGCCGTCCGGCGTCACGCTGGCAAAAAAGCCGAACATCATCGGAAACACCAGGAAGAACGCGAAGGCCATGCCGGCATAGAACAGCACGATGCTCGACACCAGCAGCGGCAGGGCAATGCGCCGTTCACGGCGGTACAGCCCCGGCGCCAGAAAGCCCCAAGCCTGGTGCAGCAGCAGCGGCATGGCCACGAACAGCGCACACATCGCGGTCAGTTTGAACGGTGTCAGAAACGGCGAGGTGACGCTGGTAGCGATCATGCTCGCGCCTTCTGGCAAAAAGCGCCGCAGTGGTTCGGAAATGAGCGTGTACAGCGTTTGCGCAAAGGGGAACAGGCCGGCGAACACCAATGCCACCAGTGCCAGGCAACGCACCAGGCGTTTGCGCAGGTCGCGCAGGTGTTCGGTCAACGGCATGCTGGCCGCCGGGTCCATGGCAATACTCATGAGGCGTTTTCCTTGGGCTGGGCGACCGTGGCTGCATCATTGGCCGGCTCCGCGTTCAGGCTTATGCCTTGGCGGATCTCCTGCTCCAGGCGCTGTAATGGGGCGCTGTCGAGGTTCGGCATGTCGATTTCGCGTTCTACCTGCGTGCGCAAGGCGTGCATGGCCCGGCGCGCCTGGCCCAGTCCGCGCCCCAGGGTACGCGCCGCCACCGGCAGGCGTTCCGGGCCCAGCACCAGCAACGCGACGATGCCGACCAACAGCAACTCGCTGAAGCCTACCTCGAACATCAGGCCTGACGATCCGCTTGAGGCTGCTGTGTGGCCTGGCCGTTCAGCGGCGCCTGCTGCTGTACCTGAGCCTGGCCAGCGGCATTGACATCGTTGTCACCGCCCATGGACTTGCGAAAACCCTGGATCGCCTCACCCACATCGCTGCCCAGGCCCTTGAGGCGCTTGGTGCCAAACAGCAGGAATACGATCAGCAGTACGATCACCAGTTGCCAGATTCCAATGCCACCCATTGCGACCACTCCTGTAAGGTCATGAAAAGGAAGGCTAATCCTGCCTCGTGTAGATGACGTACACATGACGGACGGGCATTGCCATCTACCTGCAACACACCGCGTGTTGACTGGCGTCTTTATTCTGCGAGCGAGGCACGCACGGATGGGTGGCAGGCAACAGCGGGGGGCGGCCCTGTTGATGGTGATGGTGGTGCTGGCAATGTTGGCGGCGGGTATGGCCTGGCTGGTGGAAGACGGCCGGCGTCAGGTGGATGAAGTGCGCCTGTTGCACCAGCGGGTGCAAGCGCGGGCCATGGAGCAGGCCGGCCTGGCCTACGCCGAGCAAGCCCTGCGCGATCCCGCCTGGCGGCTTAGCCCATTGTTCTGGCAGGCCCTGCGTGGGCAGCCGTTGAACTATGACTTTGGCGCTGGCCAGGCGCAGTTGCGGGTGCGCGACCAGCACACCTGCTTCAACGTCAATGCGCTGCTAGGTGCTGATGGCGAGCGAGCCGAGCGTCAGTTGCGCTATTTGCTAGGCGACGACATGGCGGCTGAGCGGCTGGTCGATGCGCTGGCCGACTGGCTCGACGCCGATAGCGATACCCGCCTGCAAGGCGCCGAAAGCGCCCAGTACCTGCGTCAGCAGCCACCACGCCTGGCGGCCAACCAGCCGATGCTCGACACCAGCGAGCTGAACCTGCTGCTGGAGCCGGACGCCAGTCGGCAGGGCCGCTATCCGATGTTGTGTGCCTTGCCGCAGGTGACCGGTTGGCGCCTGAACGCCAATGCGCTTGGGCTGGAGCATTTGCCGCTGCTGGAGGCGTTATACGAAGGGCGCTATTCGCGCTCGTTGCTCAGCCGCATCATCAGCGGGCGGCCGGCGTCGGGGTATGTGGATGCAGGTGCCTTGCGTCAGGCGTTGGGGGCGGTGGATGACGAAACGTTCGAACGGCTGAGCGAAGGGTTGCTGCTGAACAGCGGGTATTTCCTGTTGCAGTTGTCGTTCGAGGAAGAGGGGCGGGCGATACGCAGCGAATTCCAGGTGGAGGCGTTGGGGGTGGTGCAATGGCATGCCCGGGTGCCGGCGCAGCAGGTGCGGGTGCGCAGCCGCGAGCCGATGGCTTGGTAGGGCTTGAGGTTGCCGGGGCTGCTGTGCAGCCTATTCGCTGGCAAGCCAGTCACATTCAGGAATTGCACGGTATTCAGAACCTGTGATCGTGAGCTGAAACCAGCAGCGTGTACTGATAATCTTGCTAGTTGCGCCTGGCCTCGGAAAGACCAAAACTTCAGCTCACCGTCTTGCGAGGCAAAACCCTGTGTCAGTAGCTCTGCGTGCCTATTGCCCTTACGGGCACCACCAAAACCAAGCTAGCTCGGCATTCATGCTTGGCTACAATGGTGAGCGAGAAGACTGCCGCTCCGCCACCTACGTGCTAGGCAATGGTTATCGGGCTTACAGCCCAGCCCTGAGGCGATTTCTTTCACCTGATGGCTGGAGTCCTTTTGGTGCTGGCGGGCCAAATGCTTATAGCTACTGCTCAGGAGATCCAGTCATGGGGCTGGATCCAAGTGGTCACGCGGATCTAAGTGGTCTGCGTAAAGTACCGCAAAAGCTATTGCAGCAATCACGAAGGGCAGGGGCACAAAGGGCTCCGCGGCAGACTGCAGAACAGCGTGTGGAGGCACTGCGTGCCAGACTACAACAGCGGCAACAAACACAAGCCCATATGCCAACACAACCTGTTAGGCAAACACTGAGAAACCCTATGGCTCAGCAGGGTACAGTGTATCTGGCTAACCGTCTTGCACCAGCGGGTAGTACAGCTCAACAGCTGCCATTGGCCAACGGGGCTCGAACTCCGCCCCGCCATGAAGCTGCGGGACTACAGCCACTTGACCTCGCTCAGGCAGAGTCTCTGTATCAGCAACTTATTGACATGAATCGGCACGAGCAAAACTTTAGTCAGAATCTTTCATATTTGGTAGAAGGCACCGAACAACGTCTGAGTTATGAGCGAGACATATCCAATATCAGAGCGCACGCAGACCAAATCCGCAGTCGACTTGGTGTTGACGCACTCAGCTGGTTCCACTTCTGAAGAAATGGTTGGTCGGTGATTGGGCAGTTTCCCGGGGGCCGGCGCAGCAGGTGCGGGTGCGCAGCCGCGAGCCGATGGCTTGGTAGGGCTTGAGGTTGCCGGGGCTGCTGTGCAGCCCATTCGCGGCACAAGGCCGCTCCTACAAGAGATCGCGTACCCACTGTAGGAGCGGCCTTGTGTCGCGAAAGGGCCGCAAAGCGGCCCCCGTGCACAGGTCGATCAGGCAGTCCCGATCTCCCCGCCATCAATACGCTGAATCACCACCGTCGAAGCCCGCGGCCGTACCGTAGTCCCAGCCGGCGTAGCGTCGGTCGCCTTGTCGGTATATGGCCAGTTCCCCGGGTGCTGAATGTTCACGAACAGCGTCTTGTTGTCCGGCGTAAAGGTAATCCCGGTCACCTCACATTCATTCGGCCCAACGAAGAAGCGGCGCAGGTCCACCTGGTTCTGCGCGTTCACCGGCACCTGCTTGCCGCTGGCGTCTACCAGGTCGGTGGGGATCACTGCCAGCAGCTGGTCGTTGGTGTAATCAGTGAGGGTGCTTTCACCGTTGTCAGTCTCGAACCACAGCACGCCACGGCTATCGAAGCTCATGCCGTCGGGGCTGGCGAACTGGTTCAGTTCGGTCAGGCCGGAACGGTTGATATCGGCAGTACCGGCTGCGTTGGCGCCGAACACGAAGATGTCCCAGGTGAAGCTCAACTGGTCGTCGCTGTCGTGCCAGCGAATGATGTGGCCATGGCGGTTCGGGCCGCGCGGGTTGGCCGCATCGACTTTTTCCGGGGTACGCGCGCTGTTGTTGGTCAGGGTCAGGTATACATCGCCGTTCAGCGGGTTGACCGTGGTCCATTCCGGACGGTCCATCGGCGTTGCGCCCACGGCATCGCCGGCGCCACGGGTGTTGAGGATGATGCCTGGCAAGTCACCATACAGCGCACCCAGGGTGCTGCCGTTAGTGGTAGCGGTGTTCACATCCAGCAGCAGCCATACGCCGGTGCCGTCGGCATTGAAGCGGGCCACGTAGAGCTTGCCCTGGTCAAGGTACTTGGCACCGGTGGCCAGGCGGTCGGCCGGGTTGGCGTCGGCGGCGTCCCACACCGCGGTGGACACCCACTTGTAGAGGTACTCGTTGTTCGAGTCGTCACCCATGTACCACACCAGCGGCTTGCCGGCGACCGGCAGACCTGGGGCGCAGCCCTCGTGGCGGAAGCGGCCCAGTGCGGTGCGCTTGGTGGCCAGGGTGCTGCTGTTGTACGGGTCGATTTCGACGATGTAGCCGTAGGTGCTGGCTTCGTTGCGGTAGTCGTCGGTGGCGCTGGCGCCTTTGACGGTGACGTCGAAACGGGCGAACTCGTCGGCCACCTCGGTGCTGTCACCGGCAGCGGTTTCCCACTTGTACTGGCCGCTGGAGGTGCCCACGCCAATGCGGCGCTGGTCTTCGGGGCGGGTACCCTTGTTGACGAAGATACCCGGCCAGTTCTCTTCACAGGTCAGGTAGGTGCCCCACGGGGTGTAGCCGTTGCCGCAGTTGTTGTTGGTGCCACGGCAATGGGTGCCGGCGGTGGAGTACTTGGTCTTGACGTGGTCGGTGCCACGCAGCGGGCCGGTGATTTCCATGCGCGAGGCGGTGGTGAAGCGGCGGTTCAGCGGGTCGTTGTCGACCACCTGCCAGCGTCCGCCGATTTTCTGCAGGCGCACCACGCCAGCTCCGTGGGCGTTGATCTCCTTGCGCACTTCTTCGACCGGGCGCTTGCCGTTCACGTCGGTGGTGGGGCCGGCCGGGTGCAGGGCGGCGGTGTCGATGTATTCGAAGTTGATCGCCAGCAAGCCGTCTTCCGAGCTGCCGTTGATGGGGAAGAAGTGCATGCCGTCATGGTGCATGCCCATGGCATTGGCCTGGTCGGTCGAGGTGTTGCTACCGTCGGACTTCCACGGGTTGCCATTGCTGTTGATGGGCGTACCCCACGGCGCCAGTACATAGGCGCTGTAGCCGGCGGCCACCACGCAGGCGTCGGTGCGCGAGCCCGGGATGGACTGGAAGCCCAGCGCCAGTTTCGGTACCTCTGGTTCAGTAACAGGCGGCTCGGTCACCGGTGGCTCGGTGACCGGATCATCGTGATCGGAACCACCACCGTCGAAGCAGCCTGTCAGGCCGGTACCGGCGATCATGGCGATGGCGGCGCCCAGGCTGCCGCGCATCACGCTGCGGCGGCTGAGGTAGGCGTCCATGACGTTGGCCATCGGCAGGTTGCCGCTTTGGTTCCGGTCCAGGTTGTCGCCGGTATCTCGACTCATCAGGGTGTCCTTATGTTGGCTGAGTTAGAGGAAACCGCGACTTTAGTGCGCAAATATGATGATTCATTGGCAGAAATGTTAACGGCGTTTTAAAACGGCCCGCTCTTAGAACATACGCTGACAGATCGATTTGGAATGATTGTCGGAATTCTGCCATCAAACTGTAATGCCAACGCCGCAACATCCGGAGCCCTGAATGAACATGGATAAGGATGGCGGGTTCGATGGCAAGCAGCATGCACAGGCGCGAAGTGATCAGCTGGATGGGTGTCGGGGCCATGGCCCCGCTGCTCGGCGCCTGTTCTGCTTTCCCGGCACAGCAGGGCGGTAACGCCCACCTCGACCTGCTGTACGTGGCCGATACCCTCGATGCCCGCCAACCCGGCCAGGCGGTGGTGCCGGCGACTCGCCTGGGGCCGGTCAGCCACCTGGGCCGCGCACCTTGGATGACCGGCAGCAGCGCCAGCCTGGCCTACCCGCAACTGGCGTCGTTGCTCGATGCCAGCCAGGCAACTACAGCCCAGCTGGGCGGTTTTGCCGTGCTGGCGGCGTTGCTGGAGCAACTGCGGGAGGAGGCCGGTGCAGGTAACAGCCTGACCCTGGAAAACGGCCAAGGCTGGAATGGCAGTGGCCTGGCCTACCTGACTCAAGGTGAGAGCGGCGTTCAAGGCAGCCAGATGCTGGGCAGTGAGGTGCGTGTCAGCAGCGATGAACGCGTGCTGTGGCCGCAGCGTAGCCATGGGCTGTATCGCCAGGCTAGCGCCATTACCTTGGGCGCCGGGCTGGCGGACGCGCAACGTCAGGCACTGGGGCTGGAGGCTTTGCACGTCTTCGAGCGCGGCGGTGCCCGCGTTGCCGTGGTCGGCGTGACCGACCCTTATGCCCAGGACCAGAAAGCCTCCCTGAAACTGTGGTACCAATCATTACAACCCGTGTTCGAGCAAGCCCGGCGCGAAGCCGACCTGGTGGTAGCCATGGCCGACGTCGGCACAGGCCCTGGCTTGTGGCTGGCCGAGCGGGTGCCGCAAATCGACGTGTTGTTGTGCGCCCGTGGCCAGGACCTGTGGCCGGCGCCGGTCGAGGTCACCCAGGCGAGTGGCCGGCGCGTGCCGGTGTTGTTCGCCGGCTGTCGGGGCAGCGGCGTCTTCCGCTTGCGTTGTCAGCGAATGGCTGGCGCATGGCAATTCGATGGGCGTTTCTTCCCGGCGTTCGAACAGCAACTGTCACCCGCTGCGCAACTGCGGGTGGGGCAGCTGCAGGCTACCTTGCGCCAGCAACGCGCCGGCCATGCGGCCTGGCTCGACCAACCGCTGGCCCGTGCGCCACAGGCTTTGTGGCGCCGCGACACCCGTGGCGGCAGTTGGGACCGCTTGCTGCATCAAGCGTTGGCCGATGACAGCAGCATGCCCGTGCTGCTGCCGGGCCTGCGCTATGACTACCCGCTGCCCGCGGGTGCCCCCATTACCCGCGAACACCTGATCAGCCTGACCGGTGGCTACCCGGCCCCGGTGGTCGAAGCGCCGGCCCGGCAGGTGGAGCAAGTACTGGAGAACGCCGCAGAGCAACTGTTCGGCGACCCGCTACTGCTGGACAACAGCCAAGACCTGCCACGCTGGCAGAGCCAGGCCTGGGGGGTCAGCTACAGCCCGCAAGGCAAGCGCATCACCGGGCTGGAGCCGGTGCAGGGCCTGTGCCGCACTTTTGGCCTGCAGTTTGAAAGCCAGGCGGGCGAGCCCCTGTGGCAGCGGGTTGAAGCCTGGCTTGCCCGTCAGGCACCCGGCTGGCAACTGGTGCCGTTGCAATGGCCAGACGTGCGCTATGTGCAGGGGCACCCGGGCTGGCACCCACGGCAGTTGGCTTCGTGACGTTCGCTTCGCGCCTGCTCTCGGGCGCAGGCCTGACCTTGGCAGGCTGGCTGGCTGCCCAGTGCGTGCTGCAACTGAGCCGCCAGCCACAACCGGCGACAGCACCTGCGGTGGCTGTCGGTCCGTTGCCTGGGCTGATGGTCGGTCACTGGCAGGCGCCCATCGACGACGGTGCAATCGCCATTACCCGCCTGCCACTGCAATACCTCGGGGGCCTGAAGGCTGAGCCACTGGCCTCCAGCGTGGTGGTGCTGCGCTACGGCGAGCAAGTACGCACGCTGGCGCGTGGCCAACGCCTGGCGCCGGGGATCGTGCTGCAGGACATCGACAGTGATGGCCTGATTTTCAACAACCAGGGGCGGCGCGAACGCCTGCCCTGGCCGCCACGCCCCGCCGTGACCGGCTTCAAGCGGCAAGGATGAACGATGCCTGTTAGATACTGCGTGGCTGCTGCGCTGAGCCTGGTGCTGTCCTTGGCCTGCGCCGAAGAGCCGGTGTTCGATGACAACGGGACGCCCATGTACGAGGTGAACTTCGTCGACACCGAACTGGGCGAGTTCATCGACAGCGTGTCGCGTATCACCGGCACGACGTTCATCGTCGACCCCCGGGTAAAGGGTAAGGTCACTGTGCGCACCGTCGACCTGCACGACGCCGATGCCATCTACGACATCTTCCTCGCGCAGTTGCGCGCCCAAGGCTATGCCACTGTCGACCTGCCCAACGGCAGCGTGAAGATCGTCCCCGACCAGGCCGCGCGCCTGGAACCGGTGCCGGTGGAGGCGGGCGGGCAGCAGGGTGAAGGCAGCGACAGCGTGGCCACCCGTGTATTCAATGTGCGCAACGCCGCCAACGAACAGGTGCTGGGTATCCTCAAACCCCTGATCGACCCGCGCGTTGGGGTGATCACCCCGTACCCGGCAGCGCATCAGTTGGTGGTCACCGACTGGCGCAGTAACCTCGACCGCATCGCCAGCCTGCTGCGCCAGCTCGACCGCCCGCAAGAGGCGCCTGGCAATGGCAGCACCCAGGTGATCTACCTGCGCCATGCCAATGCCGGAGAAGTGGTCAAGGTGTTACGGGGGCTCAGCCAGGAAGGTGTGGTGCCGGCTGAAGGGGCGGGTGAAGGTGAGGGTAAGGACAGGCCCGCGGTGGCTACCAGTGGTGGCCCGGGCATTCGCCTTGAATACGAAGAAGGCACCAATGCTGTGGTCATGGTCGGCCCAGACAGCGAGCTGGCCGCCTACCGCGCCATCGTCGAGCAGCTGGACATTCGCCGTGCCCAGGTGGTGGTGGAAGCGATCATTGCCGAGGTGTCCGATAGCAGCGCCCAGGAGCTGGGCGTGCAATGGCTGTTTGCCGACGAAAAGTTCGGTGCCGGCATCGTCAACTTCGGCAGCAACGGGGTGAACATCGCCAACATCGCCGGGGCGGCTGCCAGTGGCGACAACGAGGCGCTTGGCGACCTGCTGTCCGCCACTACCGGCGCCACGGCGGGCATCGGCCATTTCGGCGGCGGGTTCAACTTCGCCATGTTGGTCAATGCGCTAAAGGGCAAGAGTGGTTTTAACCTGCTGTCCACACCTACTTTGCTGACCCTGGACAACGCCGAGGCCTCCATCCTGGTCGGCCAGGAGGTGCCCTTTGTCACCGGTTCGGTCACACAGAACAACGCCAACCCGTACCAGACCATCGAACGTAAAGAGGTCGGGGTGAAGCTGCGCATCAAGCCGCAGATCAACGTCGACAACAGCGTGCGCCTGGACATTGTCCAGGAGGTGTCATCGATCGCCGAATCCAGCGCGGCCAGCGATGTGATCACCAACAAGCGCGAGATCAAGACCAAGGTCATGGTCGAGGACAACGGCCTGGTGATCCTCGGCGGCCTGATCAGCGACGAACTGAGCACCAGCAACCAGCGCGTGCCGCTGCTCGGTGACATCCCTTACCTGGGCCGGCTGTTCCGTTCCGACGCCACCAAAAACACCAAGCAGAACCTGATGGTGTTCATCCGCCCGCGCATCTTGCGGGACGGGCCAAGCCTGGCCGGGCTTAGCGAAGACAAGTACCGCACCTTGCAGCAGACCACGCCGCTGCAACTGCCGGACCTGACCGAGGGCACCCCTTTGTTGCAGGTATTCCCCGCCAGCCGCGCGCGCCTGGAAGGCGGTGACTGGTGATGCTGCCTTATCGCCAGGCACGGCAAAGCGGGGTGGCCATGGTCCCGGCGGCCGAGGGCTGGCAGCTGTGGCTACGGCGCGATGCCGACAGCGCCCAGTTGCAGGAGCTGCTGCGTGTACATGGCCAGCCCAGTGCGCTGGAATATCTGGAACCGGCCGTGTTCGACGAGCGCCTGGGCCAGTTGTATGAGGTGGGTGATGCCGCCACTGAAGCGCTGATCGAAGGCATTGGTGACCAGGTCGACCTGGACAGCCTGATGAGCGAGATGCCGCGTATCGAAGACCTGCTGGAAAGCGATGACGAAGCCCCGGTCATCCGTCTTATCAATGGCCTGTTTGGCCAGGCGCTGCGCCTGCGCGCCTCGGACATCCATATCGAAACCTTCGAGCAGAGCCTGGTGGTGCGCCTGCGGATCGATGGGCACCTGCGTGAAGTGTTGCGCCCACCGCGAGCGCTGTCGGCCATGCTGGTGTCGCGGATCAAGGTCATGGCGCGCCTGGACATCGCCGAAAAGCGCCAGCCCCAGGACGGCCGTATCACCTTGCGTGCAGCAGGCCGTGAAGTGGATGTACGGGTTTCGACCTTGCCCGGCATTCATGGCGAGCGGGTGGTCATGCGCGTGCTCGACAAGCAGGCCAGCCTGCTGGCGCTGGATAACCTGGGCATGCCGCCCGCCGTGTTACAGGGCCTGCGCAGTTGCCTGGCGCGTCCCAATGGCATCGTGCTGTCCACTGGCCCGACCGGCTCGGGCAAGACCACCACCCTGTACGCCAGCCTCAATAGCCTCAACGACGGCAGCCGCAATATCCTCACGGTCGAAGACCCCGTCGAATACGCCATTGCCGGCATTGGCCAGACAGCCATAAACCCACGTGCCGGGCTGACGTTTGCCAGTGGCCTGCGCGCCATCCTGCGCCAGGACCCGGACGTGATCATGCTCGGTGAAATCCGCGACCAGGAAACCGCGCAGATCGCGGTACAGGCCAGCCTCACCGGCCATCTGGTGCTGTCCACCCTGCACACCAACAGCGCCGTGGGGGCAGTAACCCGTCTGCGCGACATGGGCATCGAGCCGTTCCTGATCGCCTCGTGCCTGCGTGGTGTGCTGGCCCAGCGCCTGGTACGGCGCTTGTGCCGTTGCGCCGTGTCGTACCCGCTGCAACCTGCCGAGCGTGAGCTGTGGCCAGAACTGGCGGCACTGGGCAGCAGCTACCACGCGGTGGGCTGCGAACAGTGCCAGGGCAGCGGTTATGTCGGGCGCCTGGGCCTGTACGAATTCATCGAGCTGGATGCCGGGTTGATTGGTCTGCTCTACGACGGCGCCAGTGAACTGGCCATGCAGGATTACCTGGCCGAGCGTCGCCAGAGCCTGGTGGCGATGGCCAGTGATTGCCTTGCCCGTGGCGAGACAAGCCTGGCCGAAGTGCTGCGTGTGGTGCAGGGTTAAGGCATGCCGACGTATCGCTACCAGGCCGTCGACCTCGCCGGCAAAGCGCACAAAGCCAGCCTGCAAGCCGACAGCGAGCGCCATGCACGCCAGTTGTTGCGCGAGCAGGGCCTGTTCGCCCGACAGTTGCAGCGCCAGGAAGCCGGAGCCCGGCAAGCCAGGCGCCAGCGTTTAAGCCGCGCCCAGCTCTGTGAACTGACCCGCCAGCTGGCGACCCTTATCGGGGCTGGCATCCCCTTGGTCGATGCGCTGGGTACCCTTGAACGCCAACTGCGCCAGCCCGCCCTGCACAGTGTGCTGGTGGCCCTGCGTGGATCGCTCGCCGAAGGCCTGGGCCTGGCCCGCAGCCTGGCGCGCCAGGGGGCGCCGTTCACGGGTTTGTATTGCGCACTGGTCGAGGCCGGCGAGCGTTCCGGGCGCCTGGCACAGGTGCTTACACGTTTGGCCGACCACCTGGAGCAGGTACAGCGCCAGCAGCACAAAGCCCGTACTGCGCTGATCTACCCCACCGTATTGATGGGTGTGTCACTTGCCGTGGTCGTCGGCCTGATGACCTTCGTCGTGCCCAAACTCACCGAACAATTCGCCCACGCGGGGCAAAGCCTGCCGCTGATCACCTCGCTGCTGATCGGCCTGAGCCAGGGGCTGGTACACGCCGGGCCGTGGTTGTTGGGGGTAGCGTTGATGCTTGGCGTGCTCGGCGGCTGGTTGCTGCGCAAGCCGCATTGGTGCTTGCGCCGCGACCAGTTGCTGCTGCGCCTGCCGCGCATCGGCAGCCTGCTGCAGGTGCTGGAAAGCGCCCGCCTGGCGCGCAGTCTGGCGATTCTCAGTGGCAGTGGCGTGGCCCTGCTCGAAGCCTTGCAAGTAGCCACCGAAACCGTCGGCAACCGGCGCATCCGGCTGGCCATGGAGCAGGTGCGCCAGCAAGTGCAGGGCGGCACCAGCCTGCACCGAGCGCTGGATGCCAGCCAGCAATTCCCGCCGCTACTGGTGAACATGGTCGGCAGCGGCGAGGCTAGCGGCACCCTGGCCGACATGCTCGAACGCGTGGCCGACGACCAGGAGCGCGGCTTTGCCCGCCAGGTGGATACCGCCATGGCGCTGTTCGAACCCCTGATGATCCTGGTGATGGGCGCCGTGGTGCTGTTCATCGTGCTGGCGGTGCTGCTGCCGATCATGCAACTCAACCAGGGCCTGCAACTGTGACGACAAGGAGTTTTGCCATGCTGCATCGACGCAACCGCCAGCGCGGTTTCACCCTCATGGAAATCATGGTGGTGATCTTCATCATCGGCCTGCTCATCGCCGTGGTCGCGCCCAGCGTGCTGGGCAACCAGGACAAGGCCATGAAACAGAAAGTGATGGCCGACCTGGCCACCCTGGAGCAGGCGCTGGACATGTACCGGTTGGATAACCTGCGTTTCCCCAGCAGCGAGCAGGGCCTGGCCGCACTGGTGAAAAAGCCGAGCCAGGAACCACTGCCACGGGCCTGGCGCAACGACGGTTATGTGCGCCGCCTGCCGGAAGACCCGTGGGGCACTCCGTACCAGTACCGCATGCCCGGTGAACATGGTCGGGTGGATGTTTACTCGCTGGGCGCGGACGGCCTGCCCGGGGGGGAAGGCCAGGATGCCGACCTGGGTAACTGGGAACTGTAAAGGTGCGCCGTCAGCGGGGCTTCAGCCTGATCGAATTGCTGGTGGTGCTGGCCATCGCCGGCCTGATGACGGGCCTGGCGGTGGCGGGGCTTGGCAGCGGTCAAGCCAATGTCGACCAGGCGTTGCAGCGCCTGGCGGCCGAAACCCGAGCGCAGGCCGCGTTGGCCCGACATACCGGGCAGCTGCGCGGGCTGCGCTGGAATGGCCCGCGTCCGGAGTTTGTGCGGCGCGAGGGCAATGCCTGGGTCGTCGAAGCCGTTGCGGTGGGCGACTGGCCCAAAGGCCTGCACCCGGACTGGCCCGTCAGCCCGCAGCCGCGCCTGGTGTTCACGCCGCATGGCTGGGCACAGCCGGGCAGCGTGATCTGGCGCTGGGCCGATGGCAGCCAGCAATGGGCCTGGGGCCGCGATGGTCGCTTGCAGGTGGCGCCATGAAGCAACGTCAGCGTGGCTTCACCTTGCTGGAGGTGACCGTAGCCTTGGCGATCGCTGCTGTGCTGGCGGTGATCACCAGCCAGGTCCTGCGTCAGCGCCTGGCCGTGCAGGACAACCTGCAGCAGCATCGCCTTGGCCTGCTGTGCGCGCGTGAGCTGCAAACCCGCTTCGCTGTCGAGCAGTTCTGGCCTGCCGCCAATCAGGCTAACGGCGAGCTGAACCAGGGCGGCCAGCCGTGCCATTGGCAATTGCAACTGCGCCGCACCGGCGTGCGCGACTTGCGCCGGGGCGAGCTGCAACTGTTCGCCGACCGTGACCAGCGCCTGCCGCTGGGCCAGTACACCGTGTTTCTGGAGCGCCCATGAAGCGCCGCCAGGCTGGCTTGACCCTGATCGAGCTGATGGTCGCCCTGGCCCTGACAGCCTTGCTCGGCATCATGCTCGCCGCTTTGGTCAACGGCTGGCTCAAGGTCCGCGAACGCCTTCAGGTCACCAGCCAACAAACCTCGGTGCTGGACTTTTGCCTGGCCTTGGAGCGTCGCTTCGACAGCCCGGTGCTGCGCCGGGTCTATGACCAGCGCCTGCCCTTGACCAGCCGCTGGCTGGACTGGCAACCGGCAAGCCACCAATTGCAATGGGTCGCCGCCACCGGCCTGCCAGAGGCCGAGGGCGGATCGCGCCTGCAGCGCCAACGCTTGCGCTTTGAGGCCCGCGATCAACGCCTGCTGCTGGAAAGCTCGGCCGACCTGTACGCGGCCGCCGCCCCGCGCTGGATACAACGCGAACACCTCGACCGGGTCAGCGTGATGAATGTCCTTTATTACCAGGGCGGCCGCTGGCTGACCTGGCCTTCTGACCAGCCCGCGCATCCCGGCCGTGGTGTGCGCCTGGAATTGCAGCGTGATGGAGCACCCTATGTCTGCACTTTCGCCCTCCCGTGGGGGCACTCATGAAATTTGAATGGCGGCGACGAACGCCGGCTCAGCCGTGGTTGTTGCTGCGCCCCGGCGTTGTCTGGCACTGGGCACTGACCGAGGGCGGTGTCGTGCAGCGCCAAGGGCAGGGTGAGCCACCGGCGAACCTGCAAGCCCGGGTTGCACTGATTCTGCCTGCCGAGGCGTGCAGCTGCTTCCGCGTACCGGCTCCACCGGGGCTCAAGCGTGAAGAGTGGTCGTTGCTGCTTGAGGACTGCTTGCTGCAACCGCCGGACGAAGTGGCCTGTGCCTGCCTGGCCCGAGAACCCGGGCACCTTCGTCTGCTGGTTGTGGCACGGCAGAAACTGGAGGGCTGGCGCGGGCAGTGTGCCGCATGGGGCCTGCAAGTGGAGCGTTGCTGGGCAGAGCTGCAGTTGCTACCTGCGTTAGAAGCAGGCACTGCCTGGCACTGGCAGCGCCCACCCGGCATGTCCTTGTACAAAGGGTTGGGCGAAGACGAACAGGAACACTGGCTGGCGTGGCCGGATGTACTGGAAGAAATGCCGCAGCAACCTTGGGCACACCTGCAAAAGGTGCCACTGAGTGGCGACTGGCCAAGTGCGCTGGCGCCCCTCGCTTCGCTGCCTGGCTTGTTCGAGCGTGGCCGCAAGGCACCTTCATTGCCTGCCGTTTCGCGTCCGCAGCAACGGCTGTTGGCTGCTTGCCTGGTACTGGCGACTGTATGGGGCAGCCTGTGGTTGAGCCAGCAATGGCGCCAGGCGCAACTCTGGCGGGCCCAGGTCATTGCCGTGACAGGCGAACAGGCCAGCCCACGGCATGCCGCTCAGGCCCTCAAGCGCCTGCGTGAAAGTGGGTTGCAACAGCAAGTGCGCACACGCCAGCTCGAAGACTTGCAGGCAACGTTGCAGGCGTGGCTGCGGGATCACCCCGGCTGGCGCCTGCAAGCCGTGCGCTTCGATGGCCAGCGCTGGCGCGTGCGGTTGGCGGGCGAGGGGGCCGCGCCACCTTGGCAAGACATGGCCAGCGCAGCGGGCGCCGCCGTGCAGGTGCTAAGTGGCGAAGTGATCTTCGACTTGCGAGCAGCCCTATGAACCGTGACTGGATGCAACGTCATCGGTTGAAGTTCGCCTGGTTGTTGATTGCCGTGTTGCTGGCCTTCCTGGCCCTGCGCGGTGGCTTGGCGCAATGGCGCGAACTCAGTCAGTGGCAAGGGTTGGCTGAACAAGCCGCCAGTTTGCAGGGTGGCCCTGGCTTGAGCATGGAGCGTTTGAAGCAGTCGGCCGAGGCGCGGCGGGTGGCGCTGGCCGAGGTTGATGAACAAGGCAAAACCTGGCACATGCGCGGGCAGGTGGCCGATGAGCGGGCGCTGCAAGACTGGTTGCAGGCCCTGCGCACCGAAGGCGTACAGCCGCTGCAATGGGGGCTGGAGCAGGATGGCAAGGTGTTGCGCTTCGATCTGGTGATGCAGCCATGAGCCGTAAAGCTGCGGCGTGGGTGCTGCTCGTGTTCGCCGTGACACTGCTGGTGGAGCTACCTGCTAGCTGGGTGGCGCGCGGGCTCGGCCTGCCAATGCAGGATGCCCGTGGCAGCCTGTGGCAAGGTCACGCACAACAGTTGGGGCCAGTCGGGCCATTGCGTTGGTCGGTGGAGCCTTGGCGCATGCAGGCCACTGCGCAGCTGGGGTTCCAAGGGCAAGCCTGGCAGCTGCGTGCCGAAGGCTGGCCTTGGCGTTGGCGGCTGGAAGCAGCGGCCATGAGGCCCCAGGCTACGGTGGCGGCTGATTACCGCTTGGCTGGGCAGTGGCAGGGCGCAGTGCACCTGAGCGGGGTAGGGCGCCGGTGCCTGGCCAGCGAAGGCCGCGTAACAGTGAGTGATCTGGCACTGAGCCAACCCTGGTCGCTGGGCCTGGGGCAGGGCTGGCTGGAAATGGACTGCCGCAGTGGCTGGCGCCTGCGTGGCCAACTGGCGCAGCAGGGGCAGCATCAGTTGGCGGTGGATGCTGACCTGCCAGGTCGTCGGGCGCAGCTGGTATTCGAGTTGCAACCGGAGGCTGCGTTGACGCCTTTGTTGCGAGGGGCGCAGTGGCTGGGGCCGCAGGCGTTGGCAGGGCAACGCGACTTGCGCTGGTAAACCTGTCGAAGCGGGTACTTGCTTGTAGGGCTAAGGCCGAATCTCGATCAACGTCCCATCCCGCACCAGGTCCCACACTTCCTGCATGTCACGGTTACGCATGGCAATGCAGCCATCGGTCCAGTCCAGGGTATGGAAGTACCATTCCGGGTATTCGTCGTTGATCGGCGTGCCGTGGATCATGATCATGCTGCCGGCACTCACCCCTTCGCGGGTGGCACGGGCGGCGTCGCTGACGTTCGGGTAATTGATGTGCATGGCCAGGTTGAAGCGGTCGCTTTGCTTGCGCCAGTCCAGCCAGTACAGGCCTTCGGGGGTTTTTTTGTCGCCTTCGCGCTCTTTGGCGCCCTTGGGCTGCTTGCCCAGGGAAATGCGGTAGGTTTTCAGCGGCTCGCCACGGCTGATCAGCTGCAGGCGGCGCTCGGACTTGATCACCAGCACCTTGTCGATCAGCGGTTGCATGGCCTGCTGCGAAGGCGAAGGCGTTTGCGCTGCCGGTACGGGCTTGCGGATGATGGTCTCGGTGAAGGCCGCCTGGGACACCGAGGTAACGCAAAGGCAGAAAAGGGCAAGCAACCAACGCATGTAACGGTATCCCTGAAGGCTTTTCTATGTAGAGGTCGTGGTCGAGACGTTCATCGGCGGCAGGTACTCATGGCCAATGGGGTAGTGATGCCCGATGCGGTCGCGATAGTAGCATTCTAGTGTGCGCGTGACGGTGCGAAAAGCCAGCTCGCCCCACGGTACCTCATGTTCTTCGAACAAGCGCACCTCCAGGCTTTCGACACCCACATCAAAGGCAAGGTCCGCCAGCTCGGCGCGGAAGAACACGTGCACCTGGTTGATGTGCGGCAAATCGAACAGTTGGTACAGGCTCATCGACCCGACCCGGGCGCAGGCTTCCTCGACAGTTTCGCGACGGGCGGCCTGGTCGAGGGTTTCGCCGTTCTCCATGAAGCCGGCGGGCAAGGTCCAATAGCCCCGGCGGGGCTCGATGGCACGCCGGCACAACAGCACCTGGCTGCCCCAGGTTGGCAACACGCCAGCAACGATGTTGGGGTTCTGGTAGTGGATGGTCTGGCAAGACTCGCAGACATACCGCAGGCGGCTGTCGCCTTCGGGGATCTGCTGTATGACCGGCTGGCCGCACGCGCTGCAGAATTTCATGTGTAGGTCCTTTTGCTTGGGGCTATCTTGGCGCGCCGGCAAGGCCGCCGCAAGCGCAGGGGCTTGGGTGCTTCGCGGCTTTGGTGCATCATGCAAGGCAGGCCTTGGATACGAGTGTGCGCAATGCTGGACGAGCTACTTCGCCGAATGAGCAACCACCAACCCGCATCATTGGAAACCGACCGGCGGTTTCCTGAAGCGGCGGTTCTTTTGCCCATTACCCGCAGCGAAGCGCCCGAACTGGTCCTTACCTTGCGCGCCAAGGGCCTGTCCACACATGGTGGCGAAGTGGCCTTTCCCGGTGGCCGTCGCGACCCGGAAGACCCGGACCTGGTGTTCACCGCGCTCCGTGAAGCCGAAGAAGAAATCGGCCTGCCGCCGGGGCTGGTGGAAGTGATCGGCCCGCTCAGCCCGCTGATTTCGCTGCACGGCCTCAAAGTGACGCCATTCGTCGGGGTTATTCCCGACTTCGTCGAATACCGCGCCAACGACGCCGAAATCGCGGCAGTATTCACCGTGCCGCTGGAGTTCTTCCGCCAGGACCCGCGCGACCATACCCACCGTATCGATTACCAGGGGCGCAGCTGGTATGTGCCCAGCTACCGCTATGGCGAATACAAGATCTGGGGGTTGTCGGCGATCATGATCGTGGAACTGGTCAACCTGTTGTTCGATGCCGGCATCAGCCTGCACCAGCCCCCTGAGCGTTACATCGAAAACTGAGCGGGGCCAACCCCGCCGTCTGCGTTCCAGCCTGAGGAGCAAGCATGAAATACCGCCTGGGCGACCTGCGGGTCGAGAGCCACCCCACCAGTTGGGCCGCACCCAACGCCACACTGATTGGCAACGTGCGCCTGCAGGCCGATGCCAGCGTATGGTTTGGCGCGGTACTGCGCGGGGATAACGAGCTGATCGACATTGGCGAGGGCAGCAACGTGCAGGATGGCACGGTGATGCACACCGACATGGGCTCGCCGCTGACCTTGGGCAAGGGCGTGACCGTTGGCCACAACGCCATGTTGCATGGCTGCACGGTGGGCGACTACAGCCTGGTCGGTATCAATGCGGTGATTCTCAACGGCGCGCGCATCGGCAAGCACTGCATCATCGGCGCCAATGCATTGATCGCCGAGGGCAAGGAAATCCCTGATGGGTCGCTGGTAATGGGCTCGCCGGGCAAGGTGGTACGTGAATTGACCGAGCAGCAAAAGCGAATGCTCGAAGCCAGCGCCGCGCACTATGTGCATAATGCCCGGCGTTATGCGCAGGAACTGGTGATTGATGATGAGTGATGTTGTAGAGCGGCCGGTAGCCTCGCCGTGCGTGAGCATTTGTGCGCTGGACGAGCAGGATGTCTGCACCGGGTGCCAGCGTACCGTGGCGGAGATTGGCCGCTGGGGGCGGATGGACAATGACGAGCGCCGGGCGGTGTTGAAGCTCTGCCATGAACGGGCAGTAGCCGCCGGCCTCATCCTGTAGGTTGACGCAGAACCTGTGTGCATGCCCGCTTCCACAGGTTATGTGGTGCGGTGCCTGCGGGTTTACCCGCGAAGAAGCCAGCGGTAATCTGTAGGGCTTGCCCACAGACGACTCGCCATGTTCTATCTGATTGCCTACATCAGCAGCGTAGTGCTGATCAACTACGCCTTCTCTAGCGCCCCGCACCTGGACATCATCTGGTCCGCCTGGGGCGGCCTGGTGTTCATCCTGCGTGACATGGTGCAGACCCGCTTCGGCCACGGCGCCCTGGTGGCCATGCTGGTGGCCCTGGTGCTGTCCTACGTCACCTCGGAGCCTGCCATCGCCTTGGCCAGCGCCACCGCGTTCTTCATTTCCGAGCTGATCGACTGGCTGGTGTTCAGCATCACCCGCCGGCCGCTGCGCGACCGCCTGTGGCTGAGCTCGGCACTGAGCATTCCGGTGGATACCTTCATCTTCTTCGGCATGATCGGCGCCCTGACGCCGGTGATAGTCGGCACCGCCATGGCCTCGAAGTTTGCCGGTGTCACCGCCGTGTGGCTGGCCATGGCATTTCGCGCCCGACGGGCCGCCGTTGCGGGCTGATGGTGTAGAATAGCGGTCCTTTTTCAGCGGGCCGTACCAAGCCTGGTGCGACCCCGGATGCCTTCGAGGACCTGAAATGACCCGTATCGGAACCCCTTTGTCGCCCACCGCGACCCGTGTACTGCTGTGCGGCTGTGGCGAGCTGGGCAAGGAAGTGGTGATCGAACTGCAGCGCCTGGGCGTCGAGGTGATCGCCGTCGACCGCTACGCCAATGCCCCGGCCATGCAGGTGGCGCACCGCAGCCACGTGGTCAACATGCTCGATGGCGTGGCCCTGCGGGCCGTGATCGAAGCCGAAAAACCGCACTACATCGTTCCGGAAATCGAAGCCATCGCCACCGCCACCCTGGTCGAGCTGGAGAACGAAGGCTTCAACGTGGTGCCGACTGCCCGTGCCACCCAGCTCACCATGAACCGCGAAGGCATTCGTCGCCTCGCCGCCGAAGAGCTGGAGCTGCCAACGTCGCCCTACCACTTCGCCGACACCTATGAAGACTTCGCCAAGGGCGTGGCCGATGTCGGCTACCCGTGCGTGGTCAAGCCAGTAATGAGCTCGTCGGGCAAGGGCCAGAGCCTGCTGCGCAGCGATGCCGACTTGCAGAAGGCGTGGGACTACGCCCAGGAAGGCGGCCGCGCTGGCAAGGGCCGGGTGATCGTCGAGGGCTTTATCGACTTCGAATACGAAATCACCCTGCTGACCGTGCGCCATGTGGGGGGTACCACCTTCCTGGAGCCGGTTGGTCATCGCCAGGAGAAGGGCGATTATCAGGAATCGTGGCAGCCGCAGGCCATGAGCCCGAAAGCGCTGGCCGAATCGCAACGCGTGGCCAAGGCGGTCACCGATGCCCTGGGCGGTCGTGGCCTGTTTGGTGTTGAGCTGTTCGTGAAGGGCGACCAGGTGTGGTTCAGCGAAGTGTCGCCACGCCCGCATGACACGGGCCTGGTCACCCTGATTTCCCAGGACCTGTCGCAGTTTGCCTTGCATGCCCGCGCCATTCTCGGCTTGCCGATTCCGGTGGTGCGCCAGTTTGGCCCGTCGGCCTCGGCGGTGATCCTGCCGGAAGGGCAGTCGCAGCAGACCAGCTTCGCCAACCTGGGCGCAGCGCTGAGCGAGCCGGATACCGCCATTCGCTTGTTCGGCAAGCCGGAAATCAACGGCACCCGCCGCATGGGCGTGTGCCTGGCGCGTGATGAGTCGGTAGAGCAGGCGCGGGCCAAGGCGACCCGTGCATCGCAAGCGGTCAAGGTCGAGTTCTGATCCGATTGGGGCCGCAACGCGGCCCCCATTTGTTTACAGTTCGGTATTGCGGGTCTCTTTCAGGCACAACACGGCAATCAGGCTGATCACCGCCGCCGCCGACACATACCCTCCCACCCAGCTCAACCCACCCATGCTCACCAGCTTCTGGGCAAAGAACGGTGCCGCCGAGGCCCCGACAATCCCGCCCAGGTTATACGCCGCCGAAGCGCCGGTATACCGCACGTGGGTCGGGAACAGTTCAGGCAGCAGTGCCCCCATTGGCGCAAAGGTCACGCCCATCAGGAACAGTTCGATGGCCAGGAACAGCGCTACGCCCGTGGTCGAGCCCGAGGTCAGCAGCGGCTCCATGGTAAAGCCCGACGCTACCGCCAGCAGGCCACCGACGATTAGCACCGGCTTACGCCCGTAACGGTCGCTGAGCCAGGCCGACAGGGGCGTGGCCAAGGCCATGAACACCACCGCGAAGCACAGCAGGCCAAGGAACGTCTCGCGGCTGTAGCCCAGTGTGGTCACGCCATAGCTCAGCGAGAACACTGTAGAGATGTAGAACAGCGCGTAGCACACCACCATGGCCGCAGCGCCCAGCAGGGTTGGCACCCAGTACTTGGAGAACAGGTCGACCACCGGCATTTTCACCCGCTCGTGACGGGCAACGGCCTTGGCGAACACCGGGCTTTCTTCAAGCTTCAGGCGCACATAGAGCCCCACCAGCACCAGCGCGGCGCTGAGCAGGAACGGAATACGCCAGCCCCACTCACGGAACTGCTCGTCGCTGAGCAGCAGGGCCAGGGTCAGGAACAGGCCGTTGGCAGCCAAAAAGCCGATCGACGGCCCAAGTTGCGGGAACATGCCGAACCAGGCGCGCTTGCCTTCCGGGGCGTTCTCGGTGGCCAGCAGCGCCGCGCCACCCCATTCGCCGCCCAGGCCCAGGCCTTGGCCAAAGCGCAGCAGGCAGAGGATGATCGGCGCCCACACGCCGATGCTGTCATAGCCTGGCAGCACGCCAATGGCCGTGGTGGACACACCCATCAGCAGCAGCGACGCGACCAAGGTTGATTTACGGCCGATGCGGTCGCCGAAATGGCCGAACAGCGCCGAGCCCAATGGGCGGGCAAGGAAGGCAATACCAAAGGTGAGGAACGCCGCCAGCATCTGCGCAGTGCCCGACCCCGACGGGAAGAACACCGGGCCGATCACCAGGGCAGCGGCGGTGGCGTAAACGTAAAAGTCGTAGAACTCGATGGCGGTGCCGATAAAGCTGGCTGTGGCCACCCGTGCCGGCGAGTTGACCGGCGCGGCAGGCGCTTCGGCATAGGTGCTGCTGGTTGTCATTAAGTAGGTCCCTAACAGTCTGGTCCGGCTCCATGGGCTTTGCCCGCGACGGTGTGCAATGCAAAAGGGCAGGCACAGATGCGCGGACGCCGGAGCGTTTTGTTGTTGTGTGCGCCCGACTGACGATAGCCCAAGGGGGATAGGGGCGGGGCGGGCTCTGTTCGGGGTGTTGAAGCAGGGCCGCAGGGCGTGTCAGTGGAGCGGACTGGCCGTGTAGCGCCGGGTGCGGGTAGCAGGCGGGACGGCGGGGCTGGGTAAGCGTGACCCGAGTATAGCTATCGGGTCACGGTCCACACCAGTACCTTGCTGGCACAATTGTCCTCTGTTTCGAGGATTTCCAGGCGATAGCGGCCGATCTTCAGGCAAACGGCGCTTTCCGGGATGCTCTCCAGCGCCTCGGTCACCAGCCCGTTGAGGGTTTTCGGCCCGCCGTCGCAAGGCAGGTGCCAGCCCAGGGTGCGGTTGATTTCGCGTAGCGAAGCGGTGCCATCGATGACGAACGTGCCATCGGTCTGCGGGTGTACATGGGGGTTGTCCAGGCTTTGCTCGTCCTCGAACTCACCGACGATCTCTTCGAGGATGTCTTCCAGGGTGACAATGCCAAGCACCTCGCCGTACTCGTCCACCACCACGCCCAGCCGGCGCTGTTGCTTGTGAAAGTTCAGCAGCTGCATTTGCAGCGGCGTGCTTTCCGGCACGAAATAGGGTTCGTAGCAGGCGCTGTGCAGCGCCTCCAGGGTCAGCTCGGCCTTGGGCAGCAGGTGGCTGATCAGCTTGGTGTTGAGGATCGCCTCAACCTGGTTGATGTCGTTGTGGTAAACCGGCAGGCGGGTATGGCGGCTGACGATCAGCTGCTCGATGATGCGCTCGATCGGCTCGTCGAGGTTGATGCCGTCCACTTCATTGCGCGGTACCAGGATGTCGTTGACGGTGATCTTGTCCAGCGATTGCAGGCCGTCGAGCAGCCCGTGGCGGGGTGTTTCGTGTTCTTCGTCTTCGTCGAAGTCATCGACTTCCTGCGGGTGCAGGGCCACTGCGGTTGGTTGCACGCGGAACGGGCGCAGCAGCAGTTTGGCGAAGCCGTCCAGCAGGCAGGCCAGCGGCTGCAGCAGGGCGAGGGGTGCTTTCAGCAGGCTGGCACCAAGGCTGACGAACGCCTGCGGGTTGCGCCGGGCCAGCCGCCGTGGCAGGTACTCGGCAAATACCAGCAAGGTGAAGGTAGCGGCCAACCCCGCCAGCCAGAAGCCGTGCTCGCCGCTATGACGCTGACCCAGCAGGCAGGCCAGGCCTAGCACCAGCAGCTTGCCAAGGCTGGCACACAGCACCAGGGCCTGGGCCGGCAGGGCGTGCATGCCGTCTTCGTGGCTGCGCAGCGAGCCATTGAGCTGCAGGCGGGCGGCATCCACGGCAGTGAACAGTGCTGACCACAACAGGGCCAGTGCGAGGGTGCCGAATAGCGGTGCGTACGGCAGGGTGTCCATGGGCGGCCGTCAGATATGCAGGATGAATTCGCGAACCAGCTTGCTGCCGAAGTAGGCCAGCATCAGCAGGCAGAAACCGGCCAGCGTCCAGCGGATAGCCTTGTGGCCGCGCCAGCCGAGGCGGGTGCGGCCCCACAGCAGTACGCTGAACACCACCCAGGCGACACAGGCCAGCAAGGTCTTGTGCACCAGGTGCTGGGCGAACAGGTTGTCGAGGAACAGCCAGCCGGAGATCAGCGACAGCGACAACAGGCACCAGCCGGCCCAGAGGAAGCCGAACAGCAGGCTTTCCATGGTTTGCAGGGGCGGGAAGTTGCGGATCAGCCCGGACGGGTGCTTGTTCTTCAGCTGGTGGTCCTGCAGTAGCAACAGCAGTGACTGGAATACTGCAATGGTGAACAACCCGTAGGCCAGGATCGACAGGAGGATGTGCGCGAGGATGCCGGGTTCTTCGTTGATCAGCGGCACCGTGCCGGGTGGCGCGAACTGCGCCAGCAGCGCGGTTATCGCACCCAGCGGGAACAGTAGCACCAACAGGTTTTCCACCGGTATGCGCAGGCAGGCCAGCAGGGTCAGCGCAATGACGGCTACGGCGATCAGGCTGGCGGCACTGAAGAAGTCCAGGCTCAGGCCCAGCGGGGTGATCAGCTGGAAGAACAGTGCACCGGCCTGGGCCAGCACCGCGAAGGCACCCAGCAGGCCAAGCAGGCGCTTGTCGGCCTTGCGGCCCTGGGCGAGGTGTGTGCCCTGGTAGATGGCCGCTGCTATATAGAGGCCGGCGGCGATCAGGTTGGGGATGAGGCTGGGTGAGGAGACCATAAGTCCTGGTTGGCGAGCCTTAAAGAGACGGAGTGTGGCATAGATTCCGCTGCTCTAGGAAGACTGGTAGGCCGTGTGGGAGCGGGCTTGCCCGCGAACAGGCCCTGGCAGCCACCGAATATCTCCCAGGCCTCCACCAAGGTGTGCGCCGCCGCCGCACTTCGCTATAATCGCCGCCTTGCTGTGCCCGGCGGGTGTGTATTTCCCCCAGGGCGCCTGACAAACCTCGGCTTTTACTGGGCCTGAAAGGATCACCATGTTCGAAAACCTGACCGACCGCCTGTCACAGACGCTGCGCCATGTCACCGGCAAGGCCAAGCTGACCGAAGACAACATCAAGGACACGCTGCGCGAAGTGCGCATGGCCCTGCTCGAGGCCGACGTTGCCCTGCCGGTGGTCAAGGATTTCGTCAACAGCGTCAAGGAACGTGCGGTCGGCACCGAAGTGTCGCGCAGCCTCACCCCGGGCCAGGCGTTCGTGAAAATCGTCCAGGCCGAGCTGGAAAGCCTGATGGGCGCGGCCAACGAAGACCTCGCGCTGAACGCCGCCCCGCCAGCCGTCGTGCTGATGGCCGGCCTGCAGGGCGCCGGTAAGACCACCACTGCCGGCAAGCTGGCGCGCTTCCTTAAAGAGCGCAAGAAAAAGAGCGTGATGGTGGTGTCCGCCGACGTCTATCGCCCGGCGGCGATCAAGCAGCTGGAAACCCTGGCTAACGACATTGGTGTCACCTTCTTCCCGTCCGACATCAGCCAGAAGCCGGTGGCCATTGCCGAAGCGGCCATCCGCGAAGCCAAGCTGAAGTTCATCGACGTGGTCATCGTCGACACCGCCGGCCGTCTGCACATCGACGCCGACATGATGGACGAGATCAAGGCGCTGCACGCTGCGGTCAAGCCGATCGAGACCCTGTTCGTGGTCGACGCCATGACCGGCCAGGACGCCGCCAACACCGCCAAGGCGTTTGGCGAGGCGCTGCCACTGACCGGCGTGGTGCTGACCAAGGTCGACGGTGATGCCCGTGGCGGTGCTGCGCTGTCGGTGCGTGCCATCACCGGCAAGCCGATCAAGTTCATCGGTATGGGCGAGAAGACCGAGGCCCTCGAGCCGTTCCACCCCGATCGCGTCGCTTCGCGCATCCTCGGCATGGGCGACGTGCTCAGCCTGATCGAGCAGGCCGAGCAGACCATCGACAAGGCCAAGGCCGACAAGCTGGCCAAGAAGCTGAAGAAAGGCAAGGGCTTCGACCTCGAAGACTTCCGTGACCAGCTGCAGCAAATGAAGAACATGGGCGGCCTGGGCGGCCTGATGGACAAGCTGCCGAGCATCGGTGGGGTCAACCTGTCGCAGATGGGCAACGCACAAGGCGCGGCCGAGAAGCAGTTCAAGCAGATGGAAGCGATCATCAACTCCATGACCCCGGCCGAGCGCCGCGACCCTGACCTGATCAGTGGTTCGCGCAAGCGCCGTATCGCCTTGGGTTCCGGCACTCAGGTGCAGGACATCGGCCGGCTGATCAAGCAGCACAAGCAGATGCAGAAGATGATGAAGAAATTCTCTGCCAAAGGCGGCATGGCCAAGATGATGCGCGGCCTGGGCGGCATGCTGCCTGGCGGCGGTATGCCGAAGCTGTAAACCTCTATTCCGGGCGCCTGCCTTTTGTCGGACAGGCGCCCAGAACCCCCGCCTTGGCGGGGCAACGGCCGCGGATTTCGCGGCGCAACCGGCAAATCTGGACGGTGGGGCAGGGCCTTGCCGAAAAAGTCATTTGCAAATGTCCGTGTATTCCCCGAGAATATGCGGCCTTTTGGGCACCCGTGTGCCTATTTGGCATTCAGATTTGCAGTACAAACTGCAACACCGACTATAGGAACGATGTTCACATGGTAACCATTCGTCTGGCCCGTGGCGGCTCGAAAAAGCGCCCATTCTACCACCTGACCGTGACCAACTCGCGTAACGCCCGTGACGGCCGTTTCGTTGAGCGCGTTGGCTTCTTCAACCCGATCGCATCGGGCGCCGAAGTCAAGCTGTCGGTCAACCAAGAGCGCGTCACCTACTGGCTGAGCCAGGGCGCACAGCCGTCTGAGCGCGTTGCTCAGCTGCTGAAGGACGCTGCCAAGGCCGCTGCCTGAACAGTATGAACGCGACGCCAGAAAAGGCTGATGACCTCATCGTCGTCGGCAAGATTTTTTCGGTTCACGGCGTTCGCGGCGAGGTGAAGGTGTATTCCTTTACCGATCCGATTGAAAACCTGTTGGATTATCCACGCTGGACGCTTCGGCACGAAGGCAAGGTAAAGCAGGTCGAGCTGGTCAGCGGTCGTGGCTCCCAAAAGGGCCTGGTCGTGAAGCTTAAAGGCCTCGATGATCGTGATGAAGCCCGTCTTCTGAGCGGTTATGAAATCTGCATTTCGCGGAGCCTTTTGCCCAACCTGGCTGCCGACGAGTACTACTGGTACCAGTTGGAAGGCCTGAAGGTCATCAACCAGGACGAACAACTGTTCGGCAAGGTCGATCACCTGTTGGAGACCGGTGCGAACGATGTAATGGTGGTCAAGCCCTGCGCAGGCAGCCTGGATGATCGCGAGCGTCTGTTGCCCTATACGGCGCAATGCGTGCTCAACATCGACCTGGAAGCAGGCGTGATGCGGGTTGAATGGGACGCGGACTTCTAAACGATGGGTAACCTTCGCGTAGACGTCATCACGTTGTTCCCCGAGATGTTCTCGGCCATCACGGAGTACGGCATTACCAGCCGCGCGGTGAAACAGGGGTTGCTTCAGGTGACTTGCTGGAACCCGCGGGACTACACCACAGATCGTCACCACACGGTAGATGATCGGCCGTTTGGCGGTGGTCCGGGCATGGTGATGAAAATCAAGCCTCTGGAAGACGCCCTGGTTAGCGCCAGGCAAGCGACCGGAGCAGCGGCGAAGGTGATCTACCTGTCGCCACAAGGCCGCAAGCTGACTCAGCAGGCGGTCAAAGGCCTGGCCGAACAGGAATCGTTGATCCTGATCGCCGGTCGTTATGAAGGCATCGACGAGCGCTTTATCGAGGCTCATGTCGATGAGGAGTGGTCGATTGGCGACTATGTGCTTTCCGGTGGCGAGCTGCCGGCCATGGTACTGATCGATGCGGTTACACGGCTGCTGCCCGGAGCTTTAGGGCATGTGGACTCGGCGGAAGAAGATTCCTTCACCGACGGTCTGCTGGATTGCCCGCACTACACCCGACCTGAGGTGTATGCGGATCAGCGTGTTCCCGACGTGTTGCTAAGTGGCAACCATGCACATATCCGGCGTTGGAGGATGAAGCAGTCCCTTGGTAGGACCTTCGAACGACGCGCCGATCTTCTGGAAAGTCGCTCGCTTTCTGGAGAAGAGAAGAAGCTGCTCGAGGAATACCTCCGCGAGCGGGACGATAGTTAAACGTATCGATGGTGGATCGCGTATCCATCTTAGGAGCACAGCATGACCAACAAGATCATCCAGCAGCTCGAAGCCGAGCAGATGAGCAAGGAAATCCCGACCTTCGCACCAGGCGACACCGTTGTCGTTCAGGTTAAAGTGAAGGAAGGTGAGCGTTCCCGTCTGCAGGCGTTCGAAGGCGTTGTTATCGCCAAGCGTAACCGCGGTCTGAACAGCGCCTTCACCGTGCGCAAGATCTCCAGCGGCGTTGGCGTAGAGCGTACCTTCCAGACCTACAGCCCGCAAATCGACAGCCTGGCCGTGAAACGTCGTGGTGACGTGCGTAAAGCCAAGCTGTACTACCTGCGCGACCTGTCCGGCAAAGCCGCTCGCATCAAGGAAAAACTGTCCTGAGTACAGTTTGCCCGGTGGCCGAGGCCGCCTAGCGAGAAAAAAGCAGCCTTCGGGCTGCTTTTTTGCGTTTTGAACCTTTCAAAGATGTGAATGCCATGACTACCCGAGACCAGGAAATCCAGCGCCGTACCGAGCTGTCGGTGACTCGCGTGACCAAGGCGGTGTTCCCAAACACCACCAACCACCACAACACCCTGTTCGGCGGCACCGCCCTGGCCTGGATGGACGAAGTGTCGTTCATCGCCGCCACGCGCTTCTGCCGCCTGCCGCTGGTGACCGTGTCCACCGATCGCATCGACTTCAAGCACCCGATTCCGGCGGGCTCGATCGTCGAACTGGTAGGCACGGTAATCAAGGTCGGCAATACCAGCTTGCAGGTGCAGGTGGACGTGTTTGTCGAGAACATGTACCTGGACGGCCGCGAACGGGCCATTCACGGTGTGTTCAGCTTTGTCGCCATTGACGAGGACAAGCGCCCGGTGCCGGTGCTCCCGGGCGCCTGAGTGTCAGGGCTCCGGGGCTGGCTCGATCAACGCCACCAGGGTCCATCCCGGTTGCGGCTGTAGCGGGTTGTCGGGGCTGGCTACATGTACCCAGCCATGCCCGTCTCGGGCGAACAGCAAGTGCGCACGCTCGCCATGCAGTGCCTGGTAGGCATCCCAGCCAAAGCCTTCGGTCAGGTTGGTGCTGTACAGTTCGGCGCCCTGATGCAGCCGGTTGGCCAGTTGCAGATAGGTCATTGGGCTGGCTCCCAGTAGATGCCCCCGATGCTCTTCGGCAGCTCGGTGCTTGTCGCTGCGTTGCTTCTCCAGGCCACTGGCCAGCACGAACAGCCGGCCGTTACCGAAGTCATGGCGGAACCTTGCGCAGGCCAGGGCGTTGATTTCGCCAGCGGGAGACAGCCCCAGCAAGTGCCCGAGGCCGACCAGGTCCAGGTGCGCGTCGGCATGTTGCGAGGCGGGGTTGCCAAAGTAGGTCGGTAGCCCGTCCATGCGCGCGGCGCGAATGTTTTCCCAGCTGGAGTCTGTGAGCAAAACCCGACAGCCCAATTGCTGCAGGGCTTTGGCGATGGCCCGGGCCGGCTCGTTGGCACCGACCACCAGAAAACCACTGGGCGCCGGTTCGGCGACCTTGAGCAGACGTGCCAGCGGCCTGGCCGTGGCGCTTTGCAGTACCACCGTGCCGATGATCACGGCGAAGGTCAGCGGCACCAGCAGCAAGGCGTCCGGGTGTCCGGCCTGATGCAGGCGGATGGCGAAAATCGCTGAAACGGCGGCGGCAACGATGCCGCGTGGCGCAATCCAGGCCAGCAGTGCCCGTTCCCGCCAACTGAGCGGTGAGCCCAGTGTTGCCAGCCACACGTTCAGTGGGCGTGCCAGCAGCTGGATCACCAGCAACAACGCCAGTACCGCCGGGCCGAGGCCCAGCAGGGCATGCAGGTCAAGGCGCGCAGCCAGCAGGATGAACAGGCCGGAAATCAGCAGTACGCTGAGGTTCTCCTTGAAGTGCAGGATCTGCCGCACATCCACCCCGCGCATGTTGGCCAGCCACATGCCCATCACGGTCACTGCCAGTAGCCCGGACTCATGCACGATCTGGTTGGCTGCGATGAAAATACCCAGCACCGCCGCCAGTGATGCGAGGTTGTGCAGGTATTCCGGCAGCCATTGTTCGCGCATGATCTGCCCCAGCAGCCAACCCCCGGCCGCACCCAGGGCGCTACCGCAGAAAATGACCCCCGCGAAGGTAGTGAGGCTCTGGAACAGGCCATTGCCGTCTGCACTGGCGATGATGAAGCTGTACACCACCACGGCCAGCAGCGCACCGATCGGGTCGATCATGATCCCTTCCCAGCGCAGGATGTTGGCGATGGTCGACTTTGGCCGCACCACGCGCAGCATCGGCACGATCACAGTGGGGCCAGTCACCAGGGTCAAGGTGCCGAACAGAATCGCCAGCGGCCAGTCGAATCCCAGCAGCCAGTGGGTCGCCAGGGCGATGACCAGCCAGGTGACCAGCGCGCCCACGGTGACCAGGCGATGCACCACGCTGCCGATTTCGCGCCACTGCGACAGGTGCAGGGTGAGGCTACCTTCGAACAGGATCAGCGCCACTGCCAGCGACACCAGCGGCATCAGTAGCGGGCCGAACAACGCCTCGGGGTCGAGCCAGCCCAGTGCCGGACCGGCAATGATCCCGGTCAGCAGCAGAAACAGAATCGCCGGTAGCTTCAGGCGCCAGGCCAGCCACTGGCAGGCCAGTGCAGCGGCGCCGATGCCGCCGACGCTAAGTAGTATCTGCTCTTCGCTCATGTGGGCTCCCTATGCCTGCGCTGTTATGAAAGACTAAGCATCAATCCGCCGTTTGCCACCGAGTTTTCATGTCCGCCCTCGACCATCCCCTGATCGACCAGTTTCTTGATGCCCTGTGGCTCGAAAAAGGCCTGTCCGACAACACCCGCGTGTCCTACCGCAGCGACCTGGCCCTGTTCAACGGCTGGCTACAGGAACATTCGGTTTCCCTGCCGGATGCCGGCCGTGACCTGATCCTCGACCACCTGGCCTGGCGCCTCGACCAAGGCTACAAGCCACGCTCCACGGCGCGCTTCCTTTCCGGCCTGCGCGGCTTCTTCCGCTACCTGCTGCGGGAAAAACTGGTGGCCATCGACCCGACCCTGCAGGTCGAAATGCCGCAGCTGGGCAAGCCGCTGCCCAAGTCGCTCTCCGAAGCCGACGTCGAGGCCTTGCTGCAAGCCCCGGACCTGGGCGAAGCCATTGGCCAGCGCGACCGCGCCATGCTCGAAGTGCTGTATGCCTGCGGCCTGCGCGTCACCGAACTGGTCAGCCTGACCCTCGATCAGGTCAATCTGCGCCAAGGTGTACTGCGTGTGATGGGCAAGGGCAGCAAGGAGCGCCTGGTGCCGATGGGGGAAGAGGCGGTCGTGTGGCTGGAGCGCTATCAACGTGACGGTCGCGCCGAACTGCTCAATGGCCGCCCCAGCGACGTGCTGTTCCCCAGCCTGCGTGGCGAGCAGATGACTCGGCAGACCTTCTGGCACCGCATCAAGCACCATGCCCGGGTTGCCGGCATCGACAAGCCGCTGTCGCCGCATACCCTGCGCCACGCCTTCGCCACCCACCTGCTCAACCATGGCGCCGACCTGCGCGTGGTGCAGATGCTGCTTGGCCACAGCGACCTGTCCACCACGCAGATCTACACCCACGTCGCCAAGGCCCGTCTGCAGCAGTTGCACGCCCAGCACCACCCGCGTGGATGAATGTTTTTCATGTTCCGCCGACTGGTCCTTGCAAGGCCCTTCACCGGCGGTGTGATGTGGTAGGCTTGGGCGGTTTGCACCAAGGGCCGCACGGCCACCGCGTATTTTCCGCAGGTGGCGCCCTCCGGCCCCTGTCCGCCTTCAGGAGTTCCCATGCGCGTGACCCAGTTTTTCGCCGCCGCCGCGTTGGCGCTGGCCAGTACGTTTGCCGTAGCTGCGGCAACCGATAACAATGCCGGTGCCGAGCAGGCCATCCGTAAATCGTTGCAAAACCTTGAGCTGGAAGTGCCCGTGGAAAGCGTGGCCAGCAGCCCGCTCAACGGCCTCTATGAAGTGAAGCTGCAGGGCGGCCGTGTGCTTTACGCCAGCGCCGACGGCCAGTTCGTGATGCAGGGCTACCTGTTCCAGATCCAGGACGGCAAGCCGGTCAACCTCACCGAAAAAACCGAGCGCCAAGGCATCGCCAAGCTCATCAACGGCATTCCAGCCGCCGAGATGGTGGTTTATCCTGCCAAGGGTGAGACCAAGTCGCACATTACCGTATTCACCGACACCACCTGCCCGTACTGCCACAAGCTGCACGCCGAAGTGCCCGAGCTGAACCGCCGCGGTATCGAAGTGCGCTACGTCGCCTTCCCGCGTCAGGGCCTCGGCTCGCCGGGTGACCAGCAGTTGCAGGCGGTGTGGTGCTCCAGCGACCGTCGTGGGGCGATGGACAAGATGGTCGAAGGCGAAGAAATCAAGGCTGCCAAGTGCACCAACCCGGTCAGCAAGCAGTTCCAGTTGGGCCAGTCGATCGGCGTCAACGGTACGCCGGCCATCGTGCTTGAAAGCGGCCAGGTCATTCCGGGCTACCAGCCGGCACCGCAGGTCGCCAAGCTGGCACTGGCCAAGTAATCCAATTCAGTACGCCGTCGTCATGGGGTGACGGCATGTTTCACGGTCGGCAAACGTGCCGGCCGTTCAATGGGGAGTTCACAGTGAAACCGGTCAAAGTAGGCATCTGTGGGTTGGGGACCGTCGGTGGCGGAACCTTCAATGTACTTCAGCGCAACGCCGAGGAGATTGCCCGCCGTGCCGGGCGCGGTATTGAAGTGGCACAGATCGCCATGCGCTCGCAGAACCCGAACTGCCAGATTACCGGTACCCCCATTACCGCTGACGTGTTCGAAGTTGCCAGCAACCCGGAGATCGACATTGTCATCGAGCTGATCGGTGGCTACACCATCGCCCGCGACCTGGTACTCAAGGCCATTGAAAACGGTAAGCACGTGGTTACCGCCAACAAGGCGCTGATTGCCGTGCACGGCAACGAAATTTTCGCCAAGGCCCGCGAGAAGGGCGTCATCGTCGCCTTCGAAGCGGCCGTGGCTGGCGGCATCCCGGTGATCAAGGCCATCCGCGAGGGCCTGTCGGCCAACCGCATCAACTGGCTGGCCGGTATCATCAACGGCACCGGCAACTTCATCCTCACCGAAATGCGCGAGAAGGGCCGTGCCTTCCCGGACGTGCTGGCCGAAGCCCAGGCGCTGGGTTACGCCGAAGCCGACCCGACCTTCGACGTCGAAGGCATCGACGCCGCGCACAAGCTGACCATCCTGGCGTCCATCGCCTTCGGCATCCCGCTGCAGTTCGACAAGGCCTACACCGAAGGCATCACCCAGCTGACCACTGCTGACGTGAACTATGCCGAGGCCCTGGGCTACCGCATCAAACACCTGGGTGTGGCGCGTCGTACTGCCGAAGGCATCGAGCTGCGCGTACACCCCACGCTGATCCCGGCTGACCGTCTGATCGCCAACGTCAACGGCGTGATGAACGCCGTGATGGTCAACGGTGACGCCGCCGGTTCCACCCTGTACTACGGCGCGGGCGCCGGCATGGAGCCTACCGCTTCGTCGGTGGTCGGTGACCTGGTGGATGTGGTGCGTGCCATGACCTCCGACCCGGAAAACCGCGTGCCGCACCTGGCCTTCCAGCCAGACGCGCTGTCGGCTCACCCGATCCTGCCGATCGAAGCCTGCGAAAGCGCCTACTACCTGCGCATCCAGGCCAAGGATCACCCGGGCGTACTGGCCCAGGTGGCCAGCATCCTGTCGGAGCGTGGCATCAACATCGAGTCGATCATGCAGAAGGAAGCCGAGGAGCAGGACGGCCTGGTACCGATGATCCTGCTGACCCACGGCGTGGTCGAGCAGCGTATCAACGATGCCATCGTCGCCCTGGAAGCCCTGCAGGACGTGGTCGGCAAGGTCGTGCGCATCCGCGTCGAACAGCTCAATTAATTTTGTTCTCGGGCCGCCGGCGCGGCCCGGGCCTTAGCATCGAAGGTTTGCACCCATGCGCTATATCAGTACCCGCGGCCAGGCACCGGCCCTGAATTTCGAAGACGTGCTGCTGGCTGGCCTGGCCAGTGACGGCGGCCTGTACGTACCCGAGAACCTGCCACGCTTCACCCAGGAAGAAATCGCCTCGTGGGCCGGCCTGCCGTACCACGAACTGGCCTTCCGTGTGATGCGTCCGTTCGTCGAAGGCAGCATCGCCGATGCCGATTTCAAGAAAATCCTTGAAGAAACCTACGGCGAGTTCGCCCACGCCGCAGTCGCCCCGCTGCGTCAGCTGAACAGCAACGAGTGGGTGCTGGAGCTGTTCCACGGCCCGACCCTGGCGTTCAAGGACTTCGCCCTGCAGCTGCTCGGCCGCCTGCTCGACCACGTGCTGGCCAAGCGCAACGAGCGCGTGGTGATCATCGGTGCCACCAGCGGTGACACCGGCTCCGCCGCCATCGAAGGCTGCCGCCGTTGCGACAACGTCGACATCTTCATCCTGCACCCGCACCAGCGCGTGTCGGAAGTGCAGCGCCGCCAGATGACCACCCTCTTCGGCGACAACATCCACAACATCGCCATCGAAGGCAACTTCGACGACTGCCAGGAAATGGTCAAGGCCAGCTTCGCTGACCAGTCGTTCCTCAAGGGCACCCGCCTGGTAGCGGTCAACTCGATCAACTGGGCGCGGATCATGGCCCAGATCGTCTACTACTTCCATGCAGCCCTGCAGTTGGGCGGCCCGGCGCGTTCGGTCGCGTTCTCGGTACCTACCGGCAACTTTGGCGACATTTTCGCCGGTTACCTGGCCCGCAACATGGGCCTGCCGGTCAGCCAGCTGATCGTCGCCACCAACCGCAACGACATCCTGCACCGCTTCATGAGCGGCAACCAGTATGTGAAGGAAACCCTGCACGCGACCCTGTCGCCGTCGATGGACATCATGGTTTCGTCCAACTTCGAGCGCCTGCTGTTCGACCTGCACGGCCGCAACGGTGGCGCCATCGCCGAACTGATGGCCAACTTCAAGCAGGGCGGTGGTTTCAGCGTCGAGCAAGACCGCTGGACCGAAGCGCGCAAGCTGTTCGACTCGCTGGCCGTCAGCGACGAGCAAACCTGCGAGACCATTGCCGAGGTGTTCGCCGCCACGGGTGAAGTGCTCGACCCGCATACCGCAATCGGCGTCAAAGCCGCGCGCGAGTGCCGTCGCAGCCTGGACACGCCGATGGTGGTGCTGGGTACCGCACACCCGGTCAAGTTCCCGGAAGCGGTGGAGAAGGCAGGTGTTGGCAAGGCGCTGGAGCTGCCAGCACACCTCAGCGACCTGTTCAGCCGTGAAGAGCGTTGCACGGTGTTGGCCAATGACCTGAAAGCAGTGCAGGACTTTGTCAGCCAGCACGGCAACCGCGGCAAGCCGCTTTAAGCATTACCTTCGAAAGGGGGCCGCAGCGCGGCCCGGTCCCTAGGACTTTTCCCGTGGTCACCACAGAAAAGTCCTATTAAGGCTGCCCCGCGCAAAGCCTAAATTAGCCGGTCCTCCCACCAGGAGCGGCTCATGTACCAGCCCTACGTGTTGATTCACCAGCCTCGCCCATCCCATCAGATCCTTCTGCACCAGGCCCTCAACGCCCAAGGCCTGTTCAACGTGCGCATCAGCGCAAACGCCAACGACCTGGACGCCTGCCTGAACGCTGAGCGTCGCCCCGACCTGCTGATTCTCGACCATGCCATGCCAACTCGCTCAGGCCTCGCCTTGCTCGCCCGGCAGCATCGGTCACGCGCGTTGCTGTTCGTCGGCAAGGCCACACCGAAGCATCAGAACCTAGCTCAGGAGGCAAGAAACCAAGGCCTGTGGGTGCTCGCCGAGCTCCCCTGGCCGCTGTCGATGCCGCGCCTGCAGCGTGCCCTGCAAACACTGCAGGCACGCCCCAGGCAGCGTATTCAAACTGTCATCTCATCCCCGCATGCTCACTGACGCGGGCGCGGTTTGACGAACTTTCTGCAGCGCCTGCTGGTCAGTTCCTTTAGATCCCACCACGCAGCGAGTGATCCGGATGGAAAGAATCTGCAGCCTGCTCAACGACGCCCTGACCCCCTATCAGATCCACCTCGGCATCACCGATGCCAATGGCAATCGCCAACTGACCGTTCATGACCGCCTCGCCGGCATCACCCTGCAGCGCACGGTCAGCGAGCGCCAGTTGCAGGAGCAACGCCTGTTGATCGATCTGGTGGATGGCCTGCACCGTGACCTGCAGATTGCCGAAGGGCGCTTGCAGCCCTGTGTGATCGCGGCATTGCAACAGCGTCAACAACCGCAGGGAACCTTTGCCTGAGTGGCTTATCAGACACTGTAGGGGCAGCCAGCCAGTGCTTTGCTCCGGCGCTGGCAAGGCTGTCACGGGAAGTCCCCAAGGACTTTCGCTTGGCCCCGGGCGTCTTCCCCAGCGTCCGGGGTTTCTTTTTTCAGGTGATCAAGGGGCTTCGAAGAAGCGCTTGCTGTCTTCCAGGTAGTCTTCCTGCAACGACGGGTCCAGCCAGTGCGCATACAAGCCAGGCAGCACGTCACGGCGCAAAGCAGGCAATAGCTGGTTGATATGCGCTACCACTTTGCGGCCCGACGGATTGTCAGAGCAGGCGACATGGAGAAACTGATAGCGCTCCACCCCCTGGACAGGATGAAACTGATAGTCGGCCAGTGAGCCGCCTTGCTGCTGAAGCAAGTAACGAACTTCATGCCAGTAGCCGAGCACCAAGCGTAGGCGCCCCAGTTTTTGCATTTGCAGCAGGTTAGCTGTGGCGTCGTTGCCATAGTGCCGGCTAAGCGCAGTATCAGGTAGCTGCTGCAGAATGGCGTCGATCTGCGTGCCATAGCTACGTTCGGCAACAATGCCCAGTTTCACCGGGGCGTTGCTCAGCAGGCCATGCAGGTCCACTTCCTGGCTGTCGAGGTAGGGCGCTACCAGTGCCTGGTTTTCCTTGCGCAGCACCAGGCCACCACTGAGCACACCCAGCGTTGGCATGGAAAAAAGCGCATATTTGGCCCGTTCCGGGGTCCACAGCAGGGTCGGGTCGCAGGTGAATGTGTTTCGGTCTTGCAGCATCTGGATGCCGCGCGCCCGGTTGACCCGCACGATGGTGTGGTCGTACTCGGGCATCTGCCTGGTCAGCAGCGGCAATAGCTGGTCGATCACCCCTTGGCCTTTTTCCGGGCCTTCGAAAATGGTGAAGGGTGGCAGGTCGCGCACCAGCCAGAAGATGCGCTCCTTGGCGCTGGCAGGTTGCATGAGCAATGCGGGCAGTAGCCCGCATAGCAGGATCAGGTGGCGTAGCCAGTAGGCAGCGCGCATCGGCAAGGGCAGCGGCAGGCGTCAGACCGCGCCGGCCTGGCGCAGTCCGGCAATGGCCGCTGCGTCATAGCCCAGGCGGGTGAGCAGTGCCTCGGTGTGTTCGCCCAGCGCCGGGCCGACCCACTCGGTGGAGCCAGGTGTATCCGACAGCTTGGGCACGATGCCCGGCATGCGGAACGGCTTGCCATCCGGCAACTTGGCCTGCAGGAACATCTCTCGCGCCAGGTATTGCGGGTCGTTGAACATGTCCTCGGCCGAGTAGATGCGGCTGGCAGGTACCTCTGCCGTGGTCAGCACCTGCATCAGTTGGTCCAGCGGCAGGCTGTTGGCCCAGCGGTCAATCACCCCGTAGAGCTCGTCACGGCGCAGGTCGCGCCCATCATTGGTGGCCAGGGTAGGGTCATCCGCCAGGTCGGTGCGGCCAATCGCCAGCATGAAACGTTTGAAGATGGCATCGCCGTTGGCGCCAATCTGCACATGCTTGCCGTCGGCGCTGGTATGGATGGAGGAGGGTGTGATGCCCGGCATGATGTTGCCGGTGCGCTCGCGGATAAACCCGAACACATCGAATTCCGGCACCATGCTTTCCATCATGGCGAAGATCGCTTCATACAGCGCCACGTCCACAACCTGGCCCTGGCCGCCATTGACCTCACGGTGGCGCAGCGCCATTAACGCGCCAATCACCCCCCACAGGGCAGCAATCGAGTCACCGATGGAAATGCCCGTGCGCACCGGCGGGCGGTCGTCGAAGCCGGTAATGTAGCGCAGGCCACCCATCGACTCGCCCACCGCGCCGAAGCCGGGCTGGTCTTTCATTGGCCCGGTCTGGCCAAAGCCCGACAGGCGTACCATGACCAGGCGCGGGTTAAGGGCATGCAGCATATCCCAGCCCAGGCCGAGCTTTTCGAGCACGCCCGGGCGGAAGTTTTCGATCAGAATGTCGGCTTCGGCCAGCAGTTTTTTCAGCACCTCGCGGCCTTCGGGGTGCTTGAGGTTAAGCGTGAGCGACTGCTTGTTGCGTGCCTGCACGAACCACCACAGCGAAGTGCCCTCATACAGCTTTCGCCACTTGCGCAGCGGGTCGCCCCCATCCGGAGACTCGACCTTGATCACTTCGGCACCGAATTCGGCGCAGATGCGCGAGGCGAACGGCCCGGCAATCAGCGTGCCGAGTTCCACAACTTTAAGGCCGGCGAGGGGTTTGCTGGGCGTCGACATGGGGCATCCGTGGCAGCTGGGCAGAGCCGTGGTTTTATCACACGTCGGTTTCGCCGGGTACTGCTGCGGCGCATGGACGGTGCGGATGGGTTAGACTGTGCCACTTTTCTTTTGCACGAAGCCCCTCGACCATGGCCCAGCCGTCCACCACCTACAAGTTCGAATTGAATCTCACCGACCTTGATCGCAATGTCTACGAAAGCGTCAAGCAGACCATCGCTCGTCACCCGTCGGAAACCGAAGAGCGCATGGCAGTTCGTTTGTTGGCGTACGCGCTTTGGTACAACGAGAACTTGTCGTTTGGCCGTGGCCTGTCGGATGTCGATGAGCCGGCGCTGTGGGAAAAGAGCCTGGACGACCGCGTGCTGCACTGGATCGAAGTCGGCCAACCCGATGCCGACCGCCTGACCTGGTGCTCGCGCCGTACCGAGCGCACCAGCCTGCTGGCCTACGGCAGCCTGCGCGTGTGGGAAGGTAAAGTGGTGAGCGCGGTCAAGAATCTGAAGAACCTGAGCATTGCCGCTGTGCCACAGGAAGTGCTGGAAACCCTGGCCACCGACATGCCGCGCAGCATCAAGTGGGACGTGATGATCAGCGAAGGCACGGTGTTCGTGACTGACGACCGTGGCCAGCATGAAGTGCAACTGCAGTGGCTGCTCGGTGAGCGTGGCTGAAGCAACCCATGCGTATCGAACCTCGCCCCCTGCCGCCGACCCTGCCATTCCTCGGTAACCTGCCTCCCTTGCTGACCCGCCTGTACGCCGCGCGTGGCGTGCAAAGCGAGGCCGAGCTGGACAAAAGCCTGGCGCGTCTGCTGCCGTATCAGCAGCTCAAGGGCATCGAGGCCGGTGTTGACCTGCTGGTCGAGGCCCTCGACCAGCGCCAGCGTATCCTGATTGTGGGTGACTTCGATGCCGATGGTGCCACCGCCAGCACTGTCGGGGTGCTGGGCCTGCGCCTGCTGGGCGCGGCCCATGTCGATTACCTGGTGCCCAACCGGTTCGAGTACGGCTACGGCCTGACCCCGGAAATCGTCGAGGTGGCGCTGCAGCGTCAGCCGCAATTGCTGATTACCGTGGACAACGGCATTTCCAGCGTCGAGGGTGTGGCCGCTGCCAAGGCTGCCGGGCTCAAGGTACTGGTCACCGACCACCACCTGCCGGGTCAGCAACTGCCTGACGCCGATGCCATCATCAACCCCAACCAGCCGGGCTGTACGTTCCCGAGCAAGGCGCTGGCCGGGGTCGGGGTGATCTTCTATGTGCTGATGGCCCTGCGCGCCCGCTTGCGCAGCCTGGGGCGCTACGAGACGCAACCGCAGCCGAACATCGGCGAACTGCTCGACCTGGTCGCGCTGGGCAGCGTGGCCGATGTGGTGCCGCTGGATGCCAACAACCGCATCCTGGTGCATCAGGGCCTCGAGCGTATTCGTGCCGGCCGTGCCCGGCCAGGGCTGAAAGCCATTCTGGAAGTGGCCCGCCGTGACCACCGGCGCATTACCTCGACCGACCTGGGTTTCATCCTTGGCCCTCGGTTGAACGCTGCCGGTCGCCTGGACGACATGAGCCTGGGCATCGAGTGCCTGCTGTGCGAAGACGCGGCCCTGGCCCAGGACATGGCTCAACAGCTGGACGACCTGAACCAGGACCGCAAGTCCATCGAGCAGGGCATGCAGCGCGAAGCCCTGGCCCAGCTCAAGGACCTGCCGGTCGAGTCCATGCCTTATGGCCTGTGCCTGTTCGATGCAGATTGGCACCAAGGCGTGATCGGTATTCTGGCTTCGCGCCTGAAAGAACGTTATCACCGGCCGACTATCGCGTTTGCCGATGCCGGCGAGGGCATGCTCAAAGGTTCGGCGCGCTCTGTGCCGGGGTTCCACATCCGTGATGCACTGGATGCCGTGGCGGCCCGCCACCCAGAGCTGATCAGCAAGTTCGGCGGCCACGCCATGGCTGCGGGGCTGTCGTTGCCCGAGGGTAATTTCCCCGCATTTGCCGAAGCATTCGACGAAGAAGTGCGGCGCCAGTTGCGTGAGGAAGACCTCACCGGCCGGTTGCTGTCCGATGGCAGCCTGGCCGTGGAAGAGTTCCACCTCGACCTGGCCAAGGCCCTGCGCAACGCCGGCCCTTGGGGGCAGCACTTCCCCGAGCCGCTGTTCCATGGCGTGTTCCAGCTGGTGGAGCAGCGTGTGGTGGGCGAACGGCACCTGAAGGTGGTGCTCAAGAGCGAGTGCGGTTCGGTGCGGCTGGATGGTATTGCCTTCGGCATCGACCGCGAAGTGTGGCCGAACCCGACCGTGCGCTGGGTCGAGCTGGCCTACAAGCTGGATGTGAACGAGTTTCGTGGCAACGAAAGTGTGCAGTTGATGATTGCCCACATGGAGCCGCGCTGAGCGCACCGACAAATCCGAGGGAACCTACCCCCCACCCATTCTGGTCTAGTCTGAAGTTATGACCGGACCTGGGCCAGGGACGTGCAATTGAGTGTCCGGGCCGGATCACCATTGGAGTCCTTGGGAGGTGCCCTCATGAGCCTGCTGCTCGAGCCTTACACCCTGCGTCAGCTGACCCTGCCCAACCGCATCGCTGTGTCACCGATGTGCCAGTATTCCGCCGTCGATGGCCTGGCCAACGACTGGCACCTTGTTCATTTGGGCAGCCGCGCCGTGGGTGGTGCGGGCCTGGTTATCACTGAAGCCGTGGCGGTAACCGCCGATGGCCGCATCACCGCCGAAGACCTTGGCCTGTGGAACGACGCACAGATCGCCCCGCTGCAACGTATTACCCGCTTCATTACCGCACAGGGTGCCGTGCCTGGCATCCAGTTGGCCCACGCCGGTCGCAAGGCCAGTACCTATCGCCCATGGCTGGGCAAGCAGGGCAGCGTCAAGCTCGAAGACGGTGGCTGGCAGCCAGTAGGGCCATCGAAGATCGCGTTCGACCCACAACACACGCCGCCACATGAATTGAACCACGAAGAGATCCAGGGTGTGATCGCTGCCTTCGTCGCCTCGACCGAGCGCGCCTTGAAGGCCGGTTTCAAGGTGGTCGAAATCCACGCCGCCCATGGCTACCTGTTGCATCAGTTCCTGTCCCCGTTGAGTAACCAGCGCCGCGACGAGTACGGCAGCTGCTTCGAGAACCGCATCCGCCTGACCCTGCAGGTGGTCGAGGCCGTGCGCAAGATCTGGCCAGCCGAATTGCCGCTGTTGGTGCGGGTATCGGCAACCGATTGGGTCGAAGACGGCTGGAACCCCGATGAAACCGTCGAACTGGCCCGCCGACTGCGCGGGTTGGGGGTTGACCTGATCGACGTATCTTCCGGCGGCACCTCGGTAAACGCCGAGATCCCCACCGGCCCCGGCTACCAGACGCGCTTCGCCGAACGCGTGCGCAAGGAATCGGAAATCGCCACCGGCACTGTGGGCATGATCACCGAACCGGCCCAGGCCGAGCACATTTTGCGCACCGGCCAGGCCGACATTATCTTCCTCGCCCGCGAACTGCTGCGCGACCCGTACTGGCCGCTGCATGCCGATGACGATCTGGGCGGTAACAAAGCTACCTGGCCCGCGCAGTACCAACGTGCGACCAGCCGGGCCAACCCGATTCACGAGTCGGATCTGCGGGATTAGGTTTTAGCAGTACCGGCCTCTTCGCGGGCTTGCCCGCTCCCACAGGTACACCACAATCCTCAAGGTCTGTGATGGACCTGTGGGAGCGGGCGAGCCCGCGAAGAGGCCGGTAGATTCAATACTGGGCTAGTGCTTTATCATCACATGCCGCACACAGGTGTAATCCTCCAGCCCATACATCGACATATCCTTCCCATACCCCGAATGCTTCTGCCCGCCATGGGGCATTTCGCTCACCAGCATGAAGTGGGTGTTCACCCAGGTGCAGCCATACTGCAAGCGCGCCGCCAGGCGATGGGCGCGGCCGGTGTCGCGGGTCCATACCGATGAGGCCAGGCCGTAGTTGGAGTCGTTGGCCCATGCCAGCGCCTGCGCTTCGTCGGTGAAGCGCGTGACCGACACCACCGGGCCGAACACTTCGTTGCGCACGATCTCGTCATCCTGCTGGGCATCGGCCAGTACGGTCGGCTCGAAGAAGAAGCCCTCGCCATCGATCGCCTTACCCCCCGTCACCAGGCGAATGTGCGGCTGGGCGATGGCGCGCTGTACCAGGCCGGCTACCTTGTCGCGGTGCTGGGCACTGATCAGTGGCCCCAGTTCGGTGTCCTCGGCATCTTGCAGGCCAGGTTTGAGGCTCGCGACGGCTTCACCCAGGCGCTCGACAAAGCGCTCGTAGATCCCGTCCTGCACATACAGGCGGCAGGCGGCGGTGCAGTCCTGGCCGGCGTTGTAGAAGCCGAAGGTGCGGATGCCGTCGATAGCAGCGTCGATGTCGGCATCGTCGAACACCAGCACCGGGGCCTTGCCGCCCAGTTCCATGTGCATGCGTTTCACGCTGTCGGCGGTGGCGCTGATGATGTGCGCGCCGGTTGGGATCGAGCCGGTCAGCGACACCATGCGCACCTTGGGGTGACTGACCAGCGGGTTGCCCACCGTCTGGCCGCGGCCGAACAGGATGTTCAGTACGCCCGGTGGCAGCAGGTCCTGAGACAGCTCACCCAGGCGCAGGGCGGTCAGTGGGGTCAATTCGGAAGGCTTGATCACCACGGTGTTGCCAGCGGCCAGAGCGGGGGCGATCTTCCAGGCCAGCATCATCAACGGGTAGTTCCACGGGGCAATCGAAGCGACCACGCCCAGCGGGTCGCGGCGGATCATCGAGGTGTGGCCCGGCAGGTACTCGCCGGCCGCCAAACCGCCCAGGCAGCGCGCAGCACCGGCAAAATAGCGGAACACGTCGGCAATGGCGGGGATTTCGTCATTCAACGCGGCACTCAGCGGCTTGCCGCAGTTCTGCGATTCCAGCCGGGCCAGTTCATCGCCATGGGCTTCGATGGCATCAGCCAGCGCCAGCAAGGCTTGCGAGCGGTCCTTGGGGCTGGTTTGCGACCAGCTGTCGAAGGCCTGGTCGGCGGCGCGCACGGCGCTGTCCACCTGGGCTTCGGTGGCTTCGTTGATCTGCGCCAGCGCAGTGCCCAGCGCCGGGTTCAGTACGGTCCAGGCCGGGCCTTCGCCTGCGACCAGCCGGCCATTGATCAGCATCTGCGTTTGCATCGGGAACTCCTCCAGGGTCATTTGCCACTGCCCGCGACGCTTTCGCCGCCACGGGTCAGGTAATAGGCGCCAAGGATCGGCAGCATGGTCACCAGCATCACCAGCATGGCGACCACGTTGGTCACCGGCACGTCGCGCGGGCGGCTGAGCTGGTTGAGCAACCAGATCGGCAGCGTGCGCTCGTGGCCGGCGGTGAAGGTGGTGACGATGATTTCATCGAACGACAGGGCAAAGGCCAGCATGCCACCGGCCAGCAGCGCCGAGCCGAGGTTGGGCAGGATGATGTAGCGGAAGGTTTGCCAGCCATCGGCACCCAGGTCCATCGAGGCTTCGATCAGGCTTTGCGAGGTGCGCCGCAGGCGGGCGATCACGTTGTTGTAGACGATGACCACGCAGAACGTGGCGTGGCCGACCACGATGGTGAATACACCGGGCTCTATGCCCAGCGTCTTGAACGCCGAGAGCAGGGCGATACCGGTAATGATGCCGGGTAGGGCGATGGGCAGGATGAGCATCAGCGAAATGCTTTCCTTGCCGAAAAAGCTGCGCCGGTACAGCGCCGCCGAGGCCAAGGTGCCGAGCACCAGGGCGATCAGCGTGGCCATGCAGGCCACCTGCAGCGACAGCTTGATCGCCTCCAGCACATCGGGCCGGGCGAAGGCCACGGCGAACCACTTCAGGGTAAAGCCCTTGGGCGGGAAGCTGAATGCCGCGTCTTCGGTGTTGAACGCATACAGGAAGATGATCAGGATCGGAAAATGCAAAAACAGCAACCCGCCCCAGGCCGCCAGGCGCAGCCCCGTTGACGCATTTTCAGAGTGCATCGAAGGCCCCCAGGCGCTTGACGATGGACAGGTACACCGCAATCAGCACGATCGGCACCAGGGTGAACGCGGCGGCCATCGGCATGTTGCCGATCGCCCCTTGCTGGGCATAGACCATGCTGCCGATGAAGTAGCCGGGCGGGCCGACCAGTTGCGGCACGATGAAGTCGCCCAGGGTGAGCGAGAACGTGAAGATCGAGCCGGCCGCAATGCCCGGAATCGACAGCGGCAAGATCACCTGGACGAAGGTTTGCCCAGGCCGTGCGCCGAGGTCTGCCGAGGCTTGCAGCAGTGAAGGCGGCAGGCGCTCCAGCGAGGCCTGGATCGGCAGGATCATGAACGGCAGCCAGATGTACACGAACACCATGAAGCGCCCCAGGTGCGACGTCGACAGCGTGCTTCCGCCCACACCCGGCACGGCCAGCACCGCTTGCAGCAGCCCGTCCAGGTGCAGCTGCTGGACAAACCACTGCGCCACGCCGCCCTTGGCCAGCAGCAAGGTCCAGGCATAGGTCTTGACGATGTAGCTGGCCCACATCGGCATCATCACCGCGATGTAGAAAAACGCCTTGGTCTTGCCGCTGGTGTAGCGCGCCATGTAGTAGGCGATGGGGAAGGCCAGCACCGCGCTGGCCAACGACACGGCCACGGCCATGCCAAGGGTGCGCAGGATGATGTCGAAGTTCGACGGGTTGAACAACGCGGCGAAGTTGCCCAGGGTGAGGTCCGGGGTCACCGCCATGGTGAAGTCGTCAAAGGTATAGAATCCCTGCCACAGCAGGTTCAGCAATGAGCCCAGGTAGATCGCGCCAAACCAGGTCAGCGGCGGTACCAGCAGCAGTGCCAGGTACAGGTTGGGGCGCCGGTACAGCAGGTTGGACAGGCTACGCAGTGCACTCATGTCAGCGGGCCTCGGTTTCCTGCAGCACCGTCATGGCCTCGCGGGGCCAGTGCGCCAGTACCTGTTGCCCGGGCTGCCAGGCCTGGCCCTGTGCTTGCCAGCGGTCGTTGGCCTGGCTGACTGCCAGCAGCTGGCCGTTGTCCAGTTGCAACTCATAGCGAGTGGCGCTGCCTTGGTACTGGACATCGCGCAGCACGCCGTTGACCTGCACCTCATGGCTGGTCACCACCGGGTCGCCCAGGCGGATGTGCTCGGGGCGGATGGAGAAGGGTGCCGAGCTGCCGTTAAGCGCCATGGCCAGCTCGCCACGCACCACGTTGGAGGTGCCGACGAACTCGGCAACGAACGTGGTGGCAGGCTTCATGTACAGGTTGCGCGGTGTGTCGACCTGTTCGATGCGGCCGCGGTTGAACACCGCAACCCGGTCGGACATCGACAGCGCTTCGGTCTGGTCGTGGGTGACGAAGATGAAGGTGATGCCCAATTGGCGCTGCAGCTTTTTCAGCTCGCCCTGCATCTGCTCGCGCAACTTCAGGTCCAGCGCGCCCAGCGGCTCGTCCAGTAGCAGCACCCGCGGCCGGTTGACCAGTGCCCGGGCCAAAGCCACGCGCTGGCGCTGGCCGCCGGACAGCTGCGCCGGCTTGCGTGCGCCGTAACCGGCCAGGGCCACCATGGCCAGAGCCTCTTCGGCGCGTTTGTGGCGTTCGGCCTTGGCCACGCCTTTTACCTTCAGGCCATAGGCGATGTTGTCCAGCACGTTCATGTGCGGGAACAGGGCGTAGTCCTGGAACACGGTGTTGACGTCACGCTGATAGGGCGGCACGCCAGCGGCCTCGACACCGTGGATACGGATCGAGCCGCTGGTGGGTTGTTCAAAGCCGGCGATCAGGCGCAGGCAGGTGGTCTTGCCCGAGCCGGAAGGGCCGAGCATGGAGAAGAACTCCCCATCGATGATGTCGATACTGACCTGGTCGACGGCCTTGACCTCGCCGAAGGTGCGGGAAACCTGGGTGAACTGGACGGCTAGGGGCATGCGTGGGCTCCGGACATCAATGTTTCTCCTGTACTGGCCTCTTCGCGGGCTTGCCCGCGAAGAGGCCAGTACAGGCATTCAGGCAACCTCAGCGACCACCCATGATCGCAATGTAATCCTGGGTCCAGCGGCTATAAGGCACGAACTTGCCCCCCTGGGCCTGCGGGGTTTTCCAGAAGGCGATCTTGTCGAAGTTGTCGAACCCGTTGGTCTTGCATCCCTCGGCGCCCAGCAGCTCGCTACCGGTACACGCTGCCGGTACCGCCGGCAACGAGCCGAACCAGGCCGCCACGTCACCCTGCACCTTCGGCTGCAGCGACCAGTCCATCCATTTATAGGCGCAGTTGGGGTGCTTGGCCTCGCTGTGCAGCATGGTGGTGTCGGCCCAGCCGGTCGCACCTTCCTTGGGAATGGTCGAGGCCACTGGCTGGTTCTCGGCCTTAAGGCCATTGACCATGTAGCCCCAGGAGCTGGAGGCAACCACGCCTTCGTTCTTCACATCGCTCATCTGGACCGTGGCGTCATGCCAGTAACGGTGGATCAGCGGTTGCTGCTGGCGCAGCAGCTCGAGCACGGCCTTGTACTGTGCCTCGTTCAGCTCGTACGGGTCCTTGATGCCCAGCTCCGGCTTGGCCGATTTCAGGTACAGCGCCGCGTCGGCGATGTAGATCGGCCCGTCGTAGGCCTGCACGCGGCCTTTGTTCGGCTTGCCGTCGGGCAGGTTCTGCGGCTCGAACACCACGCCCCAGCTGGTGGGGGGCTGCTTGAAAGTATTGGTGTTGTACAGCAGCACGTTCGGCCCCCACTGGTACGGGGTGCCATAAACCTGCTTGTCGACCACGTACCAGCCACCGTTCTGCAAGCGAGGGTCGAGGTTTTTCCAGTTGGGGATCAGTGCGGTGTTGATCGGTTGCACGCGTTTGCCCACGATCAGCCGCAGCGAAGCATCGCCCGAGGCAGTGACCAGGTCGTAGCCGCCCTTGGTCATCAGGCTGACCATTTCGTCCGAGGTGGCGGCCGTTTTCACGCTGACCTTGCAGCCGGTTTCCTTCTCGAAACCGGTCACCCAGTCGTAGGCTTTGTCGCTTTCACCGCGCTCGATGTAGCCGGGCCAGGCGACGATATCCAGGCGCCCCTCGCCAGGCCCCAGGGCCTTGGGCGGTTCGGCAGCCTGCAGGCTGGCGCTGGCCAGCACGGCGCCCGTCATGGCGCCGAGCAATGCGGTCTTGTGCACTGACATGGTGTTCCCTCTTCTTGGAGATCTTGGTCGGGGCAGTCATCAAGCAAGCCGTGAAGCAATTGTTATAAGCGTAGTGCGGTTGCGCGAGGTATTGGCGATATCGAGTCTAGTTGGCTTTTTGCCAGCCAATGCAACATCCCGAAGCAAATCCACGATGGCGTGTACTGCGCCAAGCCTTACTCTGGCGATTGAATTTCCTTACGTGGAGACACGCGAATGAACACCCGGGGCTTGCTTGATCAACTCCTCAAATCCGGCCAGCAACTGCTCGAAAAGCAAGGGGGCGCCAGCAAGGCTGGCGGCGCTGCCGGTGGGCTTGGCGGGCTGTTGTCCGGAGCCGGTGGCGGCCTGTTGGGTGGCGGGGCACTGGGCCTGCTGCTGGGTAGCAAGAAGGCCCGCAAGTACGGCGGCAAGGCCCTGACCTACGGTGGCCTGGCCGCGCTGGGGGTGCTGGCCTATAAAGCCTACGGCAACTGGCAGGCCAACCAGCGGGTGGCCGCAGCCGAACCGCAAACCGTCGACCGCCTGCCGCCCGCCCAGGCCGAGCAGCACAGCCAGGCCGTGCTGCGGGCGCTGGTGGCGGCGGCCAAGTCCGATGGCCACATCGACGAGCGCGAGCGGGCGCTGATCGAAGGTGAATTCACCCGCCTGGACAGCGACCGCGAACTGCAGCACTGGCTGCATGCCGAACTGAACAAACCGCTGGACCCGGCCGAAGTGGCCCGCGCTGCGCAAACGCCAGAGATGGCGGCCGAGATGTACCTGGCCAGCGTGTTGATGGTCGATCAGGAAAACTTCATGGAGCGTGCCTACCTGGATGAACTGGCCCGCCAACTGCGCCTGGACCCGGCGCTGCGCCAGGAACTGGAGAGCCAGGCACGGATAGCCGCAGGCCAGTGATTGAGCGCACTGGGGCTGCAAAGCAGCCCCAGTGGCATGTCCATCAGTAGGGATGCCTGTTTACCCCTCATTTCACCCGCAAATCTGTAAGGCCTCTGGGCTATACTTCGGCGATTTTCCCGCTCGTTGTGAATTCCTGAGGGCTGAATGTGAAGAACTGGACCTTGCGCCAACGGATCCTGGCAAGTTTCGCCGTGATCATCGCCATCATGCTGCTGATGATCGTGGCCGCCTACTCGCGGTTGGTCGCCATCGAAACCGCCGAAGAGGCCGTGGGGACCGACAGCATTCCCGGGGTCTACTACAGCTCGATGATCCGCAGTGCCTGGGTCGACAGCTATGTCACCAGCCAGCAACTGGTGGGGCTGTCCAACCACCGCGAAATCACTTCGGCCGACATGGAGCTGTTCAAAAGCTTTGAAGACAGGCTCAAGCAACACATGGCCAGCTACCAGGCCACCATTCAAGAAAAAGACGACCAGACCCGCTTCGACGCCTTCGTTCAGCTCGAAGAGACCTACATGAAGTTGATAGGCCAGGTACTGGATGCTTATCGCCAGCACAATTACGACGAAGCCCAGCGACTGATTACCGATGTACTCACCCCTGCCTGGGTGGACGGGCGCAAGCACCTGAATGAAGTGATCGAGAACAACCGGGCTTCTGCCGACGCGGCCACCAACGAAATCGTCAGCGCCGTGAGCACGGCCAAAGGCAGCATGGTGGTTTCGCTGCTGCTGGCAATCGTCGCCGCTGGCATTTGCGGCCTGCTGCTGATGCGTGCCATCACCGCCCCCATGCAGCGCATCGTCCATGCCCTCGACAAGCTGCGCTCCGGCGACCTGAGCATGCGCCTGAGCCTGGACCGCAAAGACGAGTTCGGCGCCATCGAAAGCGGTTTCAACGAAATGGCCGAGGCACTGGCCAACCTGGTGGCCCAGGCCCAGCGCTCGTCGGTGCAGGTAACCACTTCGGTCACTGAAATCGCCGCTACATCCAAACAACAGCAGGCCACCGCTACCGAGACGGCCGCCACCACCACGGAAATTGGCGCTACCTCGCGGGAGATTGCCGCCACCTCGCGTGACCTGGTGCGCACCATGACCGAAGTCACCTCGGCTGCCGACCAGGCTTCCAGCCTTGCAGGCTCCGGCCAGCAGGGCCTGGCGCGCATGGAGGAGACCATGCACCAGGTGATGGGCGCTGCCGACCTGGTCAATGCCAAGCTCGGCATCCTCAATGAAAAGGCCAGCAACATCACCCAGATGGTGGTGACCATCGTCAAGGTCGCCGACCAGACCAACCTGCTGTCGCTCAACGCTGCCATCGAAGCGGAAAAAGCCGGCGAGTACGGCCGTGGCTTTGCCGTGGTGGCCACTGAAGTGCGCCGCCTGGCCGACCAGACCGCCGTGGCCACCTACGACATCGAGCAGATGGTGCGCGAGATCCAGTCGGCGGTATCGGCCGGGGTAATGGGCATGGACAAGTTCTCCGAAGAGGTGCGCCGCGGCATGTTCGAGGTGCAACAGGTGGGCGAGCAGCTCAGCCAGATCATTCACCAGGTGCAGGCTTTGGCGCCGCGTGTGCTGATGGTCAACGAAGGCATGCAGGCCCAGGCGACCGGTGCCGAGCAGATCAACCAGGCGCTGGCCCAGCTCAGCGATGCCAGCACCCAGACTGTCGAGTCGCTGCGCCAGGCCAGTTTTGCCATCGATGAGCTGAGCCAGGTGGCCGCCGGCCTGCGTGGCGGCGTGTCGCGCTTCAAAGTCTGACCGCGATGAACCACTTGCAACCGCACGCCGCACGGGCGGACAACGCCAAAGGGGCGCTGTACCTGCAGTTTCGTATCGGGGAACAGCGTTTTGCCCTGAGCGTGCACGAGGTCATCGAGGTGTTGCCGCGCCAGCCGCTCAAACCGATAGCCCAGGCGCCAGGCTGGGTCGCGGGAATCCTTTCCCATCGTGGGCAATTGGTACCGGTGATCGACCTTGCTGCGCTGAGTTTTGGCCAGCCAGCGGCACACCGCACCAGTACCCGTCTGGTGTTGGTGCATTATCGGGGTGGCCTGCAACTGGGGCTGATCCTGGAGCAGGCCACCGAGACGTTGCGCTGCCACCCCGACGAGTTCCAGCCCTATGGTGTGGACAGCGGCGAAGCCCCTTACCTGGGGCCTGTACGCCAGGATGACCAAGGCCTGCTGCAACGCATCGAGGTCAACGATCTGTTGCCAGATGCCGTGCACCAACTGCTGTACACGGTTGAGCCGACAGGGATGCCGACATGAACGAACGTTTCTTCCGTTTCTTGCGCGAGCGCATTGGCCTGGACGTCGAATCGGTGGGTGCGCCCATGGTCGAGCGCGCGCTGCGCCAGCGTTGCGTGGCCATGAACGCCATCGACCTGGATGATTACTGGCTGCGCCTGCAGCAGTCGGCCGATGAACAACAGGCGTTGATCGAAGCGGTGATCGTCCCGGAAACCTGGTTCTTCCGCTACCCGGAATCCTTCACAGCCCTGGCCAGCCTGGCACACAAGCGCCTGGCCGAATTGGCCGGGGCACGGCCACTGCGCCTGCTCAGCCTGCCATGCTCGACAGGCGAGGAGCCCTATTCCCTGGCCATGGCCCTGCTCGACGCCGGCATCGCGCCGGGGGCGTTCCTGATCGACGGCATGGACATCAGCCCCAATTCGGTGGCCAAGGCCGGGAAGGCCGTATACGGGCGCAACGCCTTCCGGGGCAGCGACCTGGGCTTTCGCGAGCGCTACTTCGATGCCCTCGACGAAGGCCATCGCCTGCATGATCGGGTGCAGCAGCAAGTGAGCCTGCAAGTGGGCAATGTGCTCGACCCAGCGTTGGCCACCCGCGATGGCCTGTACGACTTCGTGTTCTGCCGCAATCTGTTGATCTACTTTGACGTGGCGACCCAGCAGCGTGTGTTCGAAGTGCTCAAGCGTCTGCTGCATCCCCAGGGTGTGTTGTTCATCGGCCCGGCCGAAGGCAGCTTGCTGGCGCGGATGGGGATGCGCCCGCTGGGCATTGCCCAATCGTTCGCCTACGTGCGCCAACAAGGCAGTAGCGCCCCACAGGTCGTGGCCCCGGCACAACCTGCACGGCGTACCGTGCTACCGCAGGCCTCGGTGGGTTATCCACCCCCCGTCGCGCCATTGCCGCGTCCGTTACGGGCAGTACCGGTGGTCGCTAGACCCGCGCCGGCCCGCGAACCCAAACGTGAGGACGCAAACGAACTGCTGGCCAGTATCGCCCAGCTTGCCAATGCTGGCGCCAGCGAACAGGCGCGTGCCGAATGCCAGCGCTACCTGGGCCAGTACGCGCCGTCGGCACAGGTTTACTACTGGCTGGGGTTGCTCAGTGATACCGACGGCGATGCGCAACAGGCACTGACCCACTACCGCAAGGCGCTGTACCTTGAGCCGCAACACCCTGAGGCGCTGGTGCACCTGGCGGCCTTGCTGGCGGCCCAGGGCGACCAGGCCGGTGCCCGACGCCTGCAGGAGCGTGCAGCGCGGGTTGGCCGGGAGCCTGAACGATGAAGGGTGACTCTGCGATGCAGCTACTCGCCGAAGACGACGCGCACATCGACGATTGCTGGAACCGTATTGGTGTGCACGGCGACAAGCAATGCCCACTGTTGGAACGTCATGTTCACTGTCGCAATTGCGACGTGTATGCGGCAGCGGCCACACGCCTGCTTGACCGCTACGCACTGATGCAGGACCACCAGGCCGCGGCGGCGCAGCCGGTCGAGGAAAACACTGGCCGTTCCATGCTGTTGTTCCGTCTGGGCGAAGAGTGGTTGGCACTGGCCACCGCCAGCCTGGCCGAAATCGCCCCATTGCAGGCTGTGCATTCGCTGCCGCACCAGCGCTCGCGGGTGTTGCAGGGGGTTGCCAATGTTCGCGGTGCCCTGGTGCCGTGCCTGTCACTGGCCGATTTGCTGGGCGTACAAGCCGGCACCGCCGAGCAACGTAGCGGCAGGGTGATGCCACGCATGCTGATTCTGGCTGCCGAAGGTGGCCCTGTGGTAATGGCCGTAGAGGAAATCGACGGTATTCACCGGCTCGACCCGCTGCTGCTGGACAGTGGCCAGGACGCCACGCGCTTCACTGCCGCAGTGCTGCAGTGGCGCGGCCGTAGCGTGCGAGTGCTGGACGATCAACACTTACTGTCTGCCGTGCAGCGGAGCCTGTCATGACCCCAGAGCAAATGCGCGATGCATCGTTGCTCGAGCTGTTCAGCCTGGAGGCCGAGGCGCAAACCCAGGTGCTCAGCGCCGGCCTGATGGCGCTGGAGCGCAACCCCACCCAGGCCGACCAGCTTGAGGCCTGCATGCGCGCCGCCCATTCGCTGAAGGGGGCCGCGCGTATCGTCGGGGTGGATGCCGGCGTGAGTGTCGCCCACGTCATGGAAGATTGCCTGGTAGCCGCCCAGGAGGGTCGCTTGCGTTTGAGCGCCGAGCACATCGACGCGCTGTTGCAGGGGACCGACTTGCTGATGCGCATCGCCACACCAGGCGATGCCGTGGCGCAGGCGACCTTGCCGGTATTTCTTGCGCAAATGGCCAGCTTGCTCGACCCTGGCGCTGCAACCGTGCCTGCGGTGCCGCTGGCGGCCCCCCTGCAAGCGGAACCGCTGGTGGCAACCTTGCCGTCTGAACCGGCGGTAGTGCCAGTGGACCCGGCTGAACCCGAGCCGGAGCCCGAGCCTGCCCTGCGGCGCAAACCCGGCAAGCGCGTTGGCGAAGGTGCCGAGCGGGTACTGCGTGTCACCGCCGACCGCCTTAACAGCCTGCTCGACCTGTCCAGCAAGTCGCTCGTGGAAACCCAGCGGCTCAAGCCGTACCTGGCCACTTTGCAGCGCCTCAAACGCATGCACGGTCAGGGCATGCAGGCGCTTGACGGCCTGCGCTTGCAACTGGAGGACAGTGGCCAAAGCAACGAGGTGCTCGAAGCCCTGGCGCAAACCCAGCGGCTGCTGGCGGAAACCCAGCAAATCCTGCAGCAGCAGGCGGCTGACCTGGACGAGTTCGGCTGGCAAGCCAGCCAGCGTGCGCAGTTGCTCTACGACACCGCCCTGGCCTGCCGGATGCGCCCGTTCGCCGACGTGTTGACCGGGCAAAGCCGTATGGTGCGTGACCTTGGGCGCTCGCTGGGTAAACCGGTGCGACTGGTGGTGGACGGCGAGAAGACCCAGGTCGACCGCGATGTGCTGGAAAAGCTCGAAGCGCCCCTGACTCACCTGTTACGCAATGCCGTCGACCACGGTATCGAACTGCCAGAAAGGCGGCTGCTGGCGGGCAAGCCAGACGAGGGTGTGATCCGCCTGCGCGCTTCGCACCAGGCCGGCATGCTCAGCCTGGAGTTGATCGACGATGGTGCCGGCATCGACCTGGAGCGCCTGCGCAGCAGCATCGTCGAGCGTGCCCTGTCACCTGCCGACACGGTGGCGCGGATGAGCGATGCGGAACTGCTGACGTTCCTGTTCCTGCCCGGTTTCAGCTTGCGTGACAAGGTCACCGAAGTGTCCGGGCGCGGCGTGGGGCTGGATGCGGTGCAGCACATGGTTCGCGAACTGCGCGGCTCGATCGAGCTGACGCAGGTGGCGGGGCAGGGCTGTCGCTTCCATTTGCAGGTGCCGCTGACCCTGTCGGTGGTGCGTAGCCTGGTAGTCGAGGTGGGCGGTGAAGCCTACGCCTTCCCGCTGGCCCATATCGAACGCACGCTGGAGGTGACCGCTGAACAGATCGTTCAGATCGAAGGCCGTCAGCACTTCTGGCACGAAGGCCGGCACATTGGCCTGGTGGCGGCCAGCCAGTTGCTCAACCGTCCAGCCAGGCAAAGTGACGAAGCCAGCCTGCGTGTGGTGGTAATCCGAGAGCGCGAGCAACTGTACGGCGTGGCCGTGGAGCGCCTGGTGGGCGAGCGTGTGTTGGTGGTGATGCCTCTCGACCCCCGGCTGGGCAAGGTGCAGGACATTTCCTCCGGCGCCTTGCTGGATGATGGCTCGGTGGTACTGATCGTCGATGTCGAAGACTTGCTGCGCTCGGTGGAAAAACTGCTCAGCACCGGCAGCCTGGAACGCATCGAGCGCGGCAGCAGTGGCGTTCGTGGCGTGACCCGCAAGCGGGTGCTGGTAGTCGATGACTCGCTGACCGTGCGCGAACTGCAGCGCAAGCTGCTGGGTAACCGTGGCTACGACGTGGCGGTGGCGGTGGATGGCATGGACGGCTGGAACGCCCTGCGCGGCGAGGACTTCGACTTGCTGATCACCGACATCGACATGCCGCGCATGGACGGTATCGAACTGGTGACCCTGGTGCGCCGCGATCAGCGCCTGCAATCGCTGCCCGTGATGGTGGTGTCCTACAAAGACCGTGAGGAAGACCGACGGCGCGGCCTGGATGCCGGCGCTGACTACTATTTGGCAAAGGCCAGTTTCCACGACGATGCGTTGCTGGATGCTGTGGTGGAGCTGATCGGAGGTGCTCAGGGATGAAGATCGCCATCGTCAATGACATGCCCATCGCCGTCGAGGCGCTGCGTCGCGCGGTCGCCTTCGAGCCCGCGCACCAGGTGGTGTGGGTAGCCAGCAATGGCGCCGAAGCGGTGCAGCGTTGCACCGAACAGTTGCCGGACCTGATCCTCATGGACCTGATCATGCCGGTCATGGACGGCGTGGAGGCCACCCGGCGGATCATGGCCGAAACCCCGTGCGCCATCGTCATCGTCACGGTCGATCGCAAACAGAACGTGCATCGGGTGTTCGAGGCCATGGGCCATGGCGCCCTCGACGTGGTCGATACGCCGGCGCTGGGGGCTGGTGATGCCCGTGAAGCGGCCGCACCACTGCTGCGCAAAATTCTCAATATCGGCTGGCTGGTCGGCCAGCAGCGAGCCCCGGCAGCAAGGCCGGTGGCGACACCGCTGCGCGAGGCTTCCCAACGTCGCGGGCTGGTGGCGATCGGCTCGTCGGCGGGTGGCCCGGCAGCGCTTGAAGTACTGCTCAAGGGCTTGCCGGCCGCGTTTCCGGCGGCCATCGTGCTGGTCCAGCATGTGGACCAGGTGTTTGCCGCCGGCATGGCCGAATGGCTCAGCAGCGCAGCGGGCCTGCCGGTGCGCCTGGCCCGTGAAGGCGAACCACCGCAGCCCGGGCAGGTGTTGCTGGCCGGTACCAACCACCACATTCGGCTGCTACAGAACGGCCAACTGGCCTACACTGCCGAACCTGTCAATGAAATCTACCGGCCCTCGATCGATGTGTTCTTCGAGAGCGTGGCACGTTACTGGAATGGCGATGCGGTGGGTGTGCTGCTTACCGGCATGGGGCGCGACGGCGCCCAAGGCCTGAAACTGATGCGTCAGCAGGGTTTTCTGACCATTGCCCAGGACCAGGCCAGCAGTGCGGTGTACGGCATGCCCAAGGCCGCTGCGGCCATCGATGCCGCCGTGGAAATCCGCCCGCTGGAACGCATCGCCGGGCGCTTGATGGAATTTTTCGCAAAATGACGAAATGTATTGAATCACGCCGCCAGACCGGTCGTGATCGGGTGAACAGGTATGAATGATTTACCGATCGAAGGTTTCGTGACCCCCAACGAAAACTCGGCGATGGTGCTGCTGGTCGACGACCAGGCCATGATCGGCGAAGCGGTGCGGCGTGGCCTGGCCAATGAAGACAACATCGACTTCCACTTCTGCGCCGACCCGCACCAGGCGGTGACCCAGGCCATGCGCATCAAGCCGACGGTCATCCTTCAGGACCTGATCATGCCTGGCCTGGACGGCTTGACCCTGGTGCGCGAATACCGTAACAACCCGGCGACCCAGGACATCCCGATCATCGTTCTGTCGACCAAGGAAGACCCGCTGGTCAAGAGCGCGGCCTTTGCCGCCGGTGCCAACGATTACCTGGTCAAGTTGCCCGACACCATCGAGCTGGTGGCGCGTATCCGCTACCACTCGCGCTCGTACCTCACCCTGCTGCAACGCGACGAGGCCTACCGTGCCCTGCGCGTCAGCCAGCAGCAGTTGCTCGATTCCAACCTGATGCTGCAGCGTCTGATGAACTCCGATGGCCTGACCGGGCTGTCCAATCGCCGCCACTTCGACGAGTACCTGGAGCTGGAGTGGCGCCGGGCGATGCGTGAACAACAGCAGTTGTCGTTGCTGATGATCGACGTCGACTACTTCAAGGCCTATAACGACAGCTTTGGTCACCTGGCCGGCGACGAGGCGTTGCGCCAGGTCGCCGAAGCCATTCGGGCTTCGTGTTCGCGGCCCACCGACCTGCCGGCACGTTATGGCGGCGAGGAGTTTGCCCTGGTACTGCCCAACACCTCGCCTGGTGGGGCACGCCTGGTGGCCGAGAAGCTGCGCCAGACCGTATTGGGGCTGGGCATCCCGCATACCGCGCCAGTGGCCGACTCGTACCTGACCGTGAGCATTGGCCTGGCCACCCAGACCCCGGCCGTCGGCAGCCATTGCCGGCAGTTGATTTCTGCGGCGGACAAAGGCCTGTACCTGGCCAAGAATGGCGGCCGTAATCAGGTCGGCATCGCCTGACATGGGTTTTTTGTTGGTCTTTTCGCGTGTGCTGACTGCCCGGCGGGTCTGCCGCCGTGCGGCGGACTCGGTTATACTCGCGGGCTTTTCACCGAATTCGCACGAGTAGCCAGCCCATGGAAATCCAACCGATCCTGAACACCATCAAGGACCTCACCGAGCGTTCCCAGTCAATTCGGGGGTATCTTTGACTACGATCACAAGCATGACCGCCTGATCGAAGTCAACCGCGAGCTGGAAGACCCCAACGTCTGGAACAAACCCGAGTACGCCCAGGCCCTGGGCCGTGAGCGTGCCATGCTGGCCCAGGTCGTCGAGACCCTGGACAAACTGTCCAACGGCCTGGGCGACTGCCAGGACCTGCTCGACATGGCCGTCGAGGAAAATGACGAAGGCGCCGTCAGCGACGTCGTGACCGAGCTGGAAGGCCTGGAAGAAAATCTGGCCCAGCTTGAGTTCCGTCGCATGTTCAGCGGCGAGATGGACATGAACAACGCCTACCTGGACATCCAGGCCGGGTCCGGTGGTACCGAAGCGCAGGACTGGGCCAACATCCTGCTGCGCATGTACCTGCGTTGGGCCGACAAGCGTGGTTTCGACGCCACCATCATCGAGCTCTCCGAAGGCGAAGTCGCCGGTATCAAAGGCGCGACCGTGCACATCAAGGGTGAATACGCCTTCGGCTGGCTGCGGACTGAAATCGGCGTGCACCGTCTGGTGCGCAAGAGCCCGTTCGACTCCGGTGCCCGTCGTCACACCTCGTTCTCGGCAGTGTTCGTGTCGCCCGAAATCGACGACAAGGTCGAGATCGAGATCAACCCGTCCGACCTGCGCATCGACACCTACCGCTCCTCCGGTGCCGGTGGTCAGCACGTTAACACCACCGACTCGGCCGTACGTATCACCCACGTACCGACCAACACCGTGGTGGCCTGCCAGAACGAACGTTCCCAGCACGCCAACAAGGACACCGCCATGAAAATGCTGCGGGCCAAGTTGTACGAGCTGGAAATGCAGAAACGCAACGCCGCCTCGCAGGCGCTGGAAGACAGCAAGTCGGACATCGGCTGGGGCCACCAGATCCGCTCGTACGTGCTGGATGACTCGCGCATCAAGGACTTGCGTACCGGCGTCGAGCGCAGCGATTGCCAGAAGGTGCTGGACGGCGACCTCGACCAGTACCTGGAAGCGAGCCTCAAGCAAGGGCTGTAAGCCGCACACCACTGCCGCGATACCTGGCAACTGCCGGTGTCGCGTGCCCTGCCCGAAAAGGGCAACGAACACCTGATGGAAAGAATGACGACATGAGCGACCTCAAGACCGAATCGCAAGACCTGCAACAGGAAGAAAACGCCTTGATCGCCCTGCGCAAGGAAAAACTTGCCGCCGAGCGTGCCAAGGGCAATGCCTTCCCCAACGACTTCCGTCGCGACAGCTACTGCAACGACCTGCAGAAGCAGTACGCGGACAAGACCAAGGAAGAGCTGGAAGCAGCCGCGATCCCGGTCAAGGTAGCCGGCCGTATCATGCTCAACCGTGGCTCGTTCATGGTGATCCAGGACATGACCGGTCGCATCCAGGTCTACGTCAACCGCAAAACCCTGCCAGAAGAAACCCTGGCCGCCGTCAAAACCTGGGACCTGGGCGACATCATCAGCGCCGAAGGCACCCTGGCCCGCTCTGGCAAGGGCGACCTGTACGTCGAAATGACCAACGTACGCCTGCTGACCAAGTCGCTGCGCCCGCTGCCCGACAAGCACCACGGCCTCACCGACACCGAACAGCGCTACCGCCAGCGTTACGTCGACCTGATGGTCAACGAAGAAACCCGCCACACCTTCCGTGTGCGTTCGCAGGTGATTTCGCACATCCGCAAGTTCCTCATCGAGCGTGACTTCCTCGAAGTGGAAACCCCGATGCTGCAGACCATCCCGGGTGGTGCCGCCGCCAAGCCGTTCGAAACCCACCACAACGCCCTGGACATGGCCATGTTCCTGCGTATCGCGCCGGAGCTGTACCTCAAGCGCCTGGTCGTGGGTGGCTTCGAGAAGGTGTTCGAGATCAACCGCAACTTCCGTAACGAAGGCGTTTCGACCCGTCACAACCCAGAATTCACCATGCTTGAGTTCTACCAGGCCTACGCCGACTACCGCGACAACATGGACCTCACCGAGGAACTGTTCCGCGAGCTGGCGCTGCTGGTGCTGGGCAGCACCGACGTGCCGTACGGCGACAAGGTGTTCCACTTCGGCGAACCGTTCGCCCGCCTGTCGGTGTTCGACTCGATCCTCAAGTACAACCCGGAGCTGACCGCTGCCGACCTGCAGGACGTCGACCGCGCCCGTGACATCGCCAGGAAGGCCGGTGCCAAGGTGCTGGGCCACGAAGGCCTGGGCAAGCTGCAGGTGATGATTTTCGAAGAGCTGGTCGAGCACAAGCTGGAGCAGCCGCACTTCATCACCGAGTACCCGTTCGAAGTGTCGCCGCTGGCCCGCCGTAACGACGACAACCCGGCGGTTACCGACCGCTTCGAGCTGTTCATCGGTGGCCGCGAAATCGCCAACGCCTACTCCGAGCTCAACGATGCCGAAGACCAGGCCGAGCGCTTCCTGGCCCAGGTGGCCGAGAAGGACGCCGGTGACGACGAAGCCATGCACTACGACGCCGACTTCGTGCGTGCCCTGGAGTACGGCATGCCGCCGACCGCCGGTGAAGGCATTGGCATCGACCGCCTGGTGATGCTGCTGACCAACTCGCCGTCGATCCGCGACGTGATCCTGTTCCCGCACATGCGTCCGCAGGCCTGAGTGATGTGAACGAGCCGCCTTTCGAGGCGGCTTTTTCTTGCCTGAAGCTTTATGTTGTCTGTACTGGCCCATGAGGTAACCCCTGTGACACCCGCCATGCCTGACCAAGGCGCCGCCGGCATCGCCACCGCCGTCGCCGAAAGCGTGCAATACCAAGGCCGCAAGACTGCCCGCCAAGGCAGCGAGCAGCGCCGCCAGCTGATCCTCGACGCCGCCATGCGCATAGTCGTGCGCGATGGCGTGCGTGGTGTGCGCCACCGTGCCGTGGCCGCCGAGGCCGGTGTGCCGCTGTCGGCCACCACCTACTACTTCAAGGACATCGAAGACCTGCTCACCGACACCTTCGCTCAGTACGTCGAGCGCAGCGCGGCCTACATGGCCAAGCTGTGGGCCAACACCGAGGTCGTGTTGCGCCAGTTGCTGGCCCAGGGCGACGGCAGCCCGCAGGCACGGGCGCGGCTGGCTGACGATGTGGCCCGCATGACGGCCGACTACGTACAGCGGCAACTGTTGACCCGGCGCGACTTCCTGATGGCCGAACAGGCCTTCCGCCAGGAGGCATTGCTGTGCCCACGCCTGGCCGAGCTGGTGCGCGCCCATGAGCAGATCCTGTTGCACGGGACCCGGCAATTGCTGCAAGTGGTAGGCTCGCGGCAACCGGAACAGGACGCCCAAATGTTGACGGCGATTATCGAGCAGATGGAATATCAGGGCCTGCTCAAGGATGCGAATGCGCAAGCCGATGGGCAGATGCTCGCTATGCTTACCCGATACCTGCAGCTGGTGCTGGCATCGGCCTGAGCCGAGACCGACTTTTCAAGGAGAACCTGATGAAAGCCTGGCGTGTGGTGCTGTTGACTTTGTCATTCCTACTGCTGGGCGGTTGTCTGGTGACCTTCCATGAGCCGTTGCCGAGTAACCAGGCGGCGCCCAAGGCCCTGTTGGGCAAGTGGAGCAGCAAGGACGCCTGGGGCGAGCCGTTGAAGCTGACCATCAGCCGCAGCGGTGCAGATGCCTATAAGGCCGTTGCCACGGCCAAGGGCAAGAAGCCTGAGGAATATGTATTCACCGTCTCCCGCCACGGCAACCGCTGGTACCTGTCGGCCGGCGTGCCCAAGCGCCTGGGTGGCAACTTCCTGATTGGCGGTTTCGATATCGTCGATGGCAAGGAACTGGTGGTGTACAACCTGGACGTCGAGCAGGTGCAGCAGGCGGTGGACAAGAAGGAACTGACCGGGCGTGGTATCGAGGTGCCGGAAGACAACGGCGACGGCGTGCTGATCGACAGCCCGGCTGCGCGGGTGCTGGCCTATCTGGATGACCCGGCCAACTCCGACCTGTTCGTTGAAGTGGCGCGGTTCCAGCGTTCTGGCAAGTAGTTGCCTGTACTAGAAAGGAGTCCCCGGTGGACGAATACCAGCGAACCATCCGCGCCTTGTCCGACCGCATCGTTGCAGCCCAGACCCCGATCCGGGTACTGGACGCGGTGAAGTGGGACGACAACATTCGCCAGGGCTTTCTCAACGCCAAGGGCAAGGAGCCGCCGGCCGTCGACCGTGCTTATTACCAGTCGCGCCCGCTGGCGTTCGACTCCGGCGCGGTCAAGGCCGAGTTCCAGGCCATCGAGCGCGACATCATTCGCCAGCTTGGCCAGTTCAACCCGGTCGGGCAGATCATGAAGCGTATGTGCCGCGAATACCGCATGGTGGTGCGCATGCTCGAAGCGCGTGGCACCGAGGATTTCGGCCTCATCTCTCAGGAACTGTACGGCGCCGCCTCCGATGCCTTCCACGCCGGTGACCCGACCTTGGCCGACCTCGGCCTCATGCTCTCGGATTACCTGAACAACATCGATGGCCGTGGCGATCTCAAGGACGAACCGAAAAACCTCACCGCCAAGGAGGCCGTAGATATCCTCCAGCGTCGGCTGAACAAGGTGTTCGGTGAAGCCGAGGAGACCATTCGGGTATTCGAATCTGACGGGATCGTGGCCGATGCCGCCGCTGGCGCCGACTACATCAAGGTGCGCGCCGATGCCATGTTCAACAGCCGTGATGTGCGTGCCCTCGAAGTGCACGAAGGGCTGGTCCATGTGGGCACCACGCTCAACGGCCTGAACCAGCCGATCTGCACCTTCCTGGCCAAGGGCCCGCCCTCGTCGACGGTAACCCAGGAAGGCCTGGCGATTCTCATGGAGGTCATCGCCTTTGCTTCCTACCCCAGCCGCCTGCGCAAGCTCACCAACCGCACCCGCGCCATCCACATGGTCGAGGAGGGCGCCGATTTCCTCCAGGTGTTCAATTTCTTCCGCGAGCAAGGCTTCGAGATGGCGCAGAGCTACAGCAACGCCAGCCGGGTGTTCCGCGGCTCGGTGCCCAATGGCCTGCCATTCACCAAGGACTTGTCCTACCTCAAGGGCTTCATCATGGTTTACAACTACATTCAGTTGGCCGTGAAGAAGGGCAAGCTCGAACAGATCCCGTTGCTGTTCTGTGGCAAGACCACGCTGGAAGACATGCGTACCTTGCGCCAGTTGGTGGAGGAGGGGCTGGTCGAGCCGCCCAAGTACCTGCCCGAACAGTTCCGCGACCTTAACGCACTGTCGGCGTGGATGTGCTTCTCCAACTTCCTCAACCACCTGAGCCTGGACCGTATTGAAGCCGACTACGCGAACATTCTCTGAGTGCTGCCGTCTGCTGGCGCTTGGCCTGGTCCTGCTGGGCCTTGGCGGCTGCAGCAGCCTGCTGTTCTATCCTGAGCGTGGCCAGGCATTCACCCCCGAACGGGCCAGACTCGACTACCGCGATGTCACCCTTGTCACGTCGGACGGCCTGCGCCTGCACGGCTGGTGGTTGCCGGCCAAGGCGGGTGTCGAGGTGAAGGGCACGGTACTGCATTTGCACGGCAACGGCGGCAACCTGCCTGGGCACCTGGGGGGTAGCTATTGGCTGCCGGAGCAGGGCTACCAGGTGCTGATGATCGATTACCGTGGCTATGGCCTGTCGCAGGGCACGCCGACCCTGCCTGAGGTGTATGAAGACATCGCGGCGGCCATGGCCTGGCTGGACCAGGCACCCGAGGTCAAGGGCAAGCCTTTGGTGCTGCTGGGGCAAAGCCTTGGCGGCGCCATGGCAATCCACTACCTGGCGGCCCACCCCGACCAGCGCCAGCGCTTCAGCGCCCTGGTGTTCGATGGCGTACCGGCCAGTTACCGTGGGGTAGGGCGCTATGCCCTCAGCACGTCATGGATGACCTGGCCGTTGCAGGTGCCACTGTCGTGGCTGGTGCCGGACGGCGACAGTGCAATCCGTTCGATCGAGCAGTTGAGCAGCCCGCCCAAGCTGTTCTTCCACAGCATCGACGACAACCTGGTGCCGATGGACAACGGCATCCGCCTGTACCAGCACGCACCGCCACCACGGGTACTGCAGCTGACCCGAGGCGGCCATGTGCAGACCTTCGCCGACCCTACCTGGCGCCAGGTGATGCTGCGTTTCCTTGACGACCCCAGCCATTTCAACGGCCTTCGGCGCCTGGCCGAAGTGCCCAATTACCCTGACGAGAAGAACAAGCAATGAGTGAAGAGCGCAACGCCATCCCGCTGATCCTGACCGGCGTCGGCAGCATCATCGTGACGGTGGGGGCCTTGTGGTACTACGGTTACCTGCATTTCGCCAAACCCGAGGATGCCCTGTTGTTGCAGGACTTCACCATGCTCAAGACCATCCCGGGCGAGGACTACAAGGTTTCGCTGGACCCGGCGCCGCAAGTGGCCCAGTGCGTCGATGGCGTGCTGGTGCTGTTCGACACCCAGCAGAAAGGCCTGACCGGCGTGCTGGTGGACAACCGCAAGCGTGCCGTGCGCTGCATGGGCGAGGAAACACCGCAGCAGGTGCAGTGAGGGAGCGAAGTGATTTTTGTGGCGCCTGGGAAATCGAGCGCCGCCCGCGATGCGCCGCGCGGGCGGCGCTCGGTCTCCCAATCACCACATCTCTAAAGGCACGAGACCAAACGCCCAAATAAAAACCCCGCCAGGAAGGCGGGGTCTTGGGTTAAGCCAACCGGTCTTACTGGCTGACCTGGCTCACCGAACGTGGCGCCACCGGCTGGTTGTCGTTGGAGATGGTCACCTCCACCCGACGGTTTTGCGCCCGGCCCGAATTGCTGCCGTTGTCCGCTACCGGGTACTCCTTGCCGTAACCCTGGGCGACGATGCGCGCAGGGTCTACGCCGGCACGCACCAGCGCCATGCGCACGGAACCCGCGCGGCGTTCGGACAGGCTCTGGTTGTAGTTGGCCGAACCGACGCTGTCGGTGTAGCCCTCGACAATCACCTTGCGCTCAGGGTTTTCCTGAAGGAACTGGGCCAGCTTGGTGATGTTCGGGTAGGCGTTGCTCTTGAGCTCGGCCTTGTTGAAGTCGAACAGCACGTCCCCGAAGGTGACCAGCGTACCGCGATCGGTCTGCTTGGCGTTGAGGCTGTCCTGCAGCTTGGCGATCTGTGCGTCGCGGGCGTCCAGCTTGGCCTGGGCGCGTTGCGCAGCGGCGTTTTTCAGCTCGCCTTCGGCGGTACGCAGGGCGATGGTCTGCTTGGCCACCTCGACACGCTGGTTGGTCAGGTAGGCGAGTTGGTCGACCTTCTTCTGGTCTTCCCGGTCCATGTAGGCCTTGTCGGCCTTGTTAAGCCAGTCCTGGGCGTCCTTGGTCTCCAGCGCCGCCACCTTGCTCGATTGCGGGTCGCTCTGCAGCGAGGAGAAGTTGGTGCGGGCCGCCTCCAGGTTGGCGTTAGGGTCGTGCGAGCAGGCAGCAAGGCCGACGCTCAGGGCCAGCAGGGCGGGAATCATGACGTAATTGCGCATAGTGTTCATCCTTTGATCGTGTGCGAAGGCTAAGGTTGGCGGGGCAGGGCTCACTGAGCGCTGCGCAGGCCTTCCTCACGTACGTCCTGGACACCCTGGCGGGCGTCCTGCACGGCCTTCTGGGCCTTGGCCGCCTGGGCCTTGCGTTCGGCGAGGCGTGCGTCCCACTCGGCTTGCTGGGCCAGCAGTTTGGCTTCGTCATACTTTTTGTCGTGCATGGCGATTTCGGCCTGCTTGAACTTGTCCTGGGCCGCTTTCATCTCCACGGCGGCGAACTCGGTACCGCCAGCGCTGACGGCGGCGTTCACGGCGGACTGGGTAACGGCATACTGCTCGGTAGGCGGGTTGCCAGCACAGCCGGCCAGGACCAGGCTACTGCCCAGGGCCAGCGCGGCCAGCTTGAACCCGCGCACGTGAGTGGATGACAGTTTGCTAGTGCGGGTTTTCATGGTGGTCAGCTCCATTGGATCACTCCTGATTACGACGATGTCCGTAGCAGTCCATCGCTCATTCCCTGACAACTCCGTGCGCTTCAGCTGAACGGTGCACAAGGACAGGTGTGCAGGGTTTTAGCGTGATGGCTATTGGCTCCGACTCGATCGTTTTTCGAATGGTTCCGAAAAAAGTGATCCGCACGAGCGATTATTTCTGACTGATTGGTCAGCGAGGATTTTCTTGAACTTTCGCGGGCGAAAGCGGTATTCCGGGCCTCGAGCAGGCCCGGAACGGTGGCGCGGAGGTTATTCGTCGCTGTCGGCAGCGGTGTTGCTCAGGCTGTGCAGGTGCTGGCGCGAGAGCGACAGAAAGCGTGGGGTAGGCCCTATATCTTCGTACAGCGGGTCGCCTTCTTCATCGGTGGCGATGACCTGACGGCCCTGCACATAGGGGAAGCTGGCCTCCACCTCTTCAAGGGCGGCGGCTACCAGTTCGCCGAGCAATTCCTCGGCGGTACGTTTGGGGTACATGTCGATCAGCGCGGCCAGACGCGCCTCTGACTCCAGGTCAAGGTGCAGGACATGGCCCGTGCGGCTGAGGGTGCCGGCGGCATTCTGTTCCCAGTGCTGGGCGAGTTCACGGATTTTCATGATGACCTCTGGTTACGCCTGCTAAGGCTGCATGGCATGGGAGTGTTATGCCTTCACTTTAGTTTGCTTTAGCCGATCACGGCTTGCCATTGCCTCCAGCCTGGGGGCACTCTTCGGGAGAGCTGTGTACAGGAGTGCGCCAGAGCCGCGCCAAAGAGAGGGCCAATGACCGATATCGATGTGCGTTTGCGTGAAGATGTCCATGTGTTGGGTGAGCTGCTCGGCGAAACCATTCGCCAGCAGCATGGCGATGCGTTCCTGCAGAAGATCGAGGACATCCGCTACAGTGCCAAGGCCGACCGGCGCGGCCCCGGCGAGCAACTGAGCTCGACCCTGGCAGACCTGGCCGAAGAAGACCTGCTGCCCGTGGCCAGGGCCTTCAACCAGTTCCTCAACCTGGCCAACATGGCCGAGCAGTACCAGTTGATCCGCCGTCGCGACGCTGACCAGCCCGAACCCTTCGAGGCCCGTGTGCTGCCCGAGTTGCTGGCGCGCCTGAAGCAGGCCGGGCTTGGTAACGATGCCCTGGCTCGGCAACTGGCCAAGCTCGACATCCAGCTGGTACTGACCGCACACCCCACCGAAGTGGCCCGCCGCACCCTGATTCAGAAGTACGACGCCATCGCCGGCCAGCTGGCTGCCCAGGACCACCGCGACCTGACCCCGGCCGAACGCCAGCAGGTACGCGAACGCCTGCGCCGGCTGATTGCCGAGGCCTGGCACACCGAAGAAATCCGCCGCACCCGCCCCACGCCGGTAGACGAAGCCAAGTGGGGCTTTGCAGTGATTGAGCATTCGCTCTGGCACGCCATCCCCAGCCACCTGCGCAAGGTCGACAAGGCGCTGCTGGAGGCCACCGGCCTGCGTCTGCCGCTTGAAGCCGCGCCAATCCGCTTTGCCTCGTGGATGGGCGGTGACCGTGACGGCAACCCCAACGTGACTGCCGCCGTCACCCGCGAAGTGTTGCTGCTGGCCCGCTGGATGGCCGCCGACCTGTTCCTGCGTGACATCGATGCATTGGCTGCGGAGCTGTCCATGCAGCAGGCCAACGAGGCCCTGCGCGAACAGGTTGGCGACACTGTCGAGCCCTACCGGGCCGTGCTCAAGCAGTTGCGCGACCGGCTACGGGCGACGCGTGCCTGGGCGCATTCGGCATTGACCAGCAGCCAACCGGCCAGCGCCGACGTGCTGGTGGATAACCGCGACCTGATCGCACCGCTGGAGCTGTGCTACCAGTCGCTGCACGAATGCGGCATGGGCGTGATCGCCGAAGGCCCGCTGCTGGACTGCCTGCGCCGCGCTGTCACCTTTGGCCTGTTCCTGGGCCGCCTGGATGTGCGCCAGGACGCTGCCCGCCACCGTGACGCACTGACCGAGATTACCGACTACCTGGGCCTGGGGCGCTATGCCGACTGGGATGAAGAGCAGCGCATCGAATTCCTCCAGGCCGAGCTGAAGAACCGTCGGCCCCTGCTGCCTGCGCATTTCAAGCCGCAAGCGGATACCGCCGAAGTGCTGGCCACCTGTCGCGAAGTGGCCGCCGCGCCGGCTGCCTCCCTGGGCTCCTACGTCATTTCCATGGCCGGTGCCGCTTCGGATGTGCTGGCGGTGCAACTGCTGCTCAAGGAAGCCGGCCTTACCCGCCCCATGCGCGTGGTACCGCTGTTCGAAACCCTGGCCGACCTGGACAACGCTGGCCCCGTGATGCAGCGACTGCTCGGCCTGCCAGGTTACCGCGCCGGGCTGCGCGGCCCGCAGGAAGTGATGATTGGCTACTCCGACTCAGCCAAGGACGCTGGCACTACGGCGGCGGCCTGGGCGCAGTACCGGGCCCAGGAAAACCTGGTGCGCATTTGTGCCGAACATCAGGTCGAACTGCTGCTGTTCCACGGCCGTGGCGGCACGGTAGGGCGCGGCGGTGGCCCCGCCCACGCGGCGATCCTGTCGCAACCGCCGGGATCGGTGGCGGGACGTTTCCGCACCACCGAACAGGGCGAGATGATCCGCTTCAAGTTCGGTTTGCCGGGCATTGCCGAGCAAAACCTCAACCTGTACCTGGCTGCCGTGCTCGAAGCCACGCTGTTGCCACCACCGCCCCCGCAGCCGGCCTGGCGTGAGGTGATGGACCAGCTGGCTGCCGATGGCGTCAAGGCCTACCGCAGCGTGGTGCGGGACAACCCCGATTTTGTCGAATACTTCCGTCAGTCGACACCGGAACAGGAGTTGGGGCGCCTGCCACTGGGCAGCCGCCCGGCCAAGCGTCGCGCTGGAGGCATCGAAAGCCTGCGGGCCATCCCGTGGATTTTCGGCTGGACCCAGACGCGCCTGATGCTGCCGGCCTGGCTGGGCTGGGAAACGGCCCTGAGCAACGCATTGGCCCGTGGCCAGGGCGAGCTGCTGGCGCAGATGCGCGAACAGTGGCCGTTCTTCCGCACCCGTATCGACATGCTGGAGATGGTGCTGGCCAAGGCCGATGCGCAAATTGCCGAGGCCTACGACGAACGTCTGGTGCAACCGCACTTGCTTCCTTTAGGTGCACACCTGCGCGACCTATTGTCGCAGTCCTGCCAGGTGGTACTGGGCCTGACCGGGCAGCCGGTGCTACTGGCGCACAGCCCCGAAACGCTGGAATTCATCAGCCTGCGCAACACCTACCTGGACCCGCTGCACCGCCTGCAGGCCGAGTTGCTGGCTCGCTCGCGCAGCCGCGAAGCCGCTCTGGACAGCCCGTTGGAGCAGGCCTTGCTGGTGACCGTGGCGGGTATTGCCGCCGGGCTGCGCAACACCGGCTGAGGGCGCGTGCGGGCTGCCCTGAATGTGTGCCGTGCAGACCCTGCATGGGTAAGGGGAGGGTGGTTGCGCCGGGCGCAACCACCTGCCAGGTCAGCCGCAAGTGGCGCATTCCTGCAACTTTGGGACGCTTGTCTGGCTGCCGGGCGCTGTGTATCTTGAGCAGCCTTCTGACCGATTTTGGGTCATACCCGATTTTCCGGACTTGGCCCTGGTTGCCGAATCCATTGAATTTCATAAAAAAATTTGAGGAGCACAAGATGCGCGTAATTCTGCTGGGAGCTCCCGGGGCCGGTAAAGGTACTCAGGCAAAGTTCATCACCGAAAAGTTCGGTATTCCACAGATCTCCACCGGTGACATGCTGCGTGCCGCTGTCAAGGCCGGCACCCCGCTGGGCCTGGAGCTGAAGAAAGTCATGGATGCCGGCCAGCTGGTCTCCGACGAGCTGATCATCAGCCTGGTCAAGGAGCGCATCGCTCAGCCTGATTGCGCCAACGGCTGCCTGTTCGACGGCTTCCCACGCACCATCCCGCAAGCCGAAGCCATGGTCGCTGCCGGTGTCGACATCGACGCCGTGGTCGAAATTGCCGTGGACGACGAAGAAATCGTTGGTCGCATGGCGGGCCGCCGCGTGCACCTGGCCTCGGGCCGCACCTACCACATTCAGTACAACCCGCCGAAAGTGGAAGGCAAGGACGACGAGACTGGCGAAGACCTGATCCAGCGCGACGACGACAAGGAAGAAACCGTTCGCCATCGCCTGTCGGTCTACCACAGCCAGACCAAGCCGCTGGTGGACTTCTACCAGAAGCTGTCGGCCGCCAACGCCGGCAAGCCGAAGTACAGCCACATCGAAGGTGTCGGCTCGGTTGAAGCCATCACCGCCAAGGTTCTGGCAGCCCTGAGCTGATCCAGCGCCTGACACCCATCGACAACGGCCCGCTAGCGGGCCGTTGTCGTTTATACTGCCGCTCTTTTCCCTGCACCTGGATACCCGTTCGATGACCACCCTGCTGGCCCTGGATACCGCCACCGAAGCCTGTTCCGTTGCGCTGCTGCATGACGGCAAGGTAACCAGCCATTACGAGGTGATCCCACGTCAGCACGCGCAGAAGCTGCTGCCGATGATCAAGCAGCTGCTGGCCGAGTCGGGCGTTGCGCTGAATCAACTGGATGCCATCGCCTTTGGCCGCGGCCCGGGCGCCTTCACCGGCGTGCGCATTGCCATTGGTGTGGTCCAGGGCCTGGCCTTCGCGCTGGAGCGCCCGGTGCTGCCGGTGTCCAACCTGGCTGCGCTGGCCCAGGGTGCATTGCGCGAGCAGGGCGTGCAACAGGTGGCGGCTGCCATCGATGCGCGCATGGATGAAGTGTACTGGGGCTGCTATCAGGCCACGGCGGGCGAAATGCGCCTGGTTGGCCGCGAAGCGGTGTTGCCGCCCGAGCAGGTAGCGCTGCCGGCAGACAGCGAAGGCGAGTGGTTCGGGGCCGGCACCGGTTGGGGCTATGCCGAGCGCCTGGCGGTGCAGGTGGCTGCCAGCAACGCCAGTGCCTTGCCTAACGCTCTGGACGTGCTCAGCCTGGCCAGCTTCGCCTGGGCCCGTGGCGAAGCGATCGGCGCCGAGCAGGCGCAACCGGTTTACCTGCGCGATAATGTCGCTACGCCAAAGAAGCACTGAATGCTGTTCGTCGGTTATCGACGGTAACCCCCAAACCTTCTGCGCGATCTGTGGTCCAGTTATCACTTAAGCATTAGCGACGGAACACTGATGCTGCTAAATTGCCATCATTGGTCCTGAGTATTCATGCCATGCGTATCGACGGTTTCTCATCGCAGTCCTACCCGATCAAGCGCGCGCCGCGCAAGGCAGCGGTGCGTGACGAGGCCATCGATGACGCCGAGGTGATCGAAGAGAACGCCACGGCGCCTCAGGAAACCACCGCCCGCCGCCGCAGCGGTGGCTTGCCTGCCCGCCCGCAGGACATGATCTTCCCCCGCGCCCGTGACCGGCGCACAGCCACCGCATTGGCCAGTTACCTGAATACTGCCGGTTTCACCGATTGGGACATGGAAGTACTGGGGCTCGACCTGTACATTTGATGGATGAGTCCATCACCACTGCCTTATTTTCTCGGTTGCCCGTCGTGGAGTGAAAACGCCTGGCGTGACTACCTGTACCCCGCCGACGCCAACAGCAATCAGATGCTTGGCCTCTACAGCCAGGTGTTCAACGCTGTCGAGGGCAACACCACCTTCTACGCACGCCCCGCCCCCGGCACCCTTGCCCGCTGGGCGCAGGTGATGCCTGAGCACTTTCGTTTCACTGCCAAGTTTCCCCGTGACATCAGCCACGAGGGTGACCTGCGTGATCAGCTTGAGCCTGCTTTCGATTTCACACGCCTGATGGCCCCGCTGGGGCAGCGCGTATCGCCGTACTGGTTGCAGTTGCCGGCGCTGTTCGGCCCGGCACGGCTGGGCGAGCTTTGCCACTTCCTTGATGAAATCGGCGTGCCGGTGGCGGTGGAGGTGCGCAACCAGGCCTTTTTTGCCAAGGGTGACGAAGAGCGCCTGCTCAACCGCCTGCTGCACGAGCGCGGGGTGGAGCGTATCTGCCTCGACCCGCGTGCGTTGTTCAGTTGCACTTCACGCGATGCTGCCGTGCTGCACGCGCAGTCCAAGAAACCCAAGGTGCCACCACGCCCTGCAGCCTTCAGCCAGCACCCGCAGGTGCGCTTCATTGGCCACCCTGAGCTGGAGGCTAATGAGGCCTTCCTTACCCCCTGGGTAGAAAAGGTCGCCGCCTGGATCGAAGAGGGCCGCAGCCCCTACATCTTCCTGCACACCTCGGACAATCGTCTGGCCGCAGCCCTGGCCCAACGGTTCCATCAACGCCTGATGGCACGCCTGCCGGGCCTCGATTCTTTGCCTGAATTGCCGCGCGCACCCGAGGTCGAACAACTGGGGCTACTCTGACCTTTCCCTGACTGCCGGAGGTTGATTCATGGATGTGCAAACCCTGCGAGCCGAAGCCTTCAAGGCACTGCATGAACGTAATGGCGCGTTCGTCATCCCCAATCCGTGGGATGCCGGCTCCGCCAAGTTGTTGGCCAGCCTGGGTTTCGAGGCACTGGCCACGACCAGTGCCGGCCTGGCCTTCAGCCTGGGCCGCCCGGATGCCGAAGGTGCCTTGAACCTGGAGGACACACTGGACAATGCCGGGGAGATTGTCGATGCGACCCCCTTGCCAGTGGCTGCCGACCTGGAAAACGGCTTTGGCGACCTGCCCGAGGATTGCGCCAATACCATCTTGCGTGCCGCTGAAGCGGGCTTGGTGGGCGGCTCCATCGAGGATGCCAGTGGCCGCAGCGAATTGCCCATCTATGACGTGGGGCTTGCGGTGGAGCGCGTTCGCGCCGCCGTGCAGGCTGCCCGTAGCCTGCCGTTCCCGTTCACCCTGTGCGCCCGGGCAGAAAACCTGCTGCACGGGCGCATGGACCTGGACGACACCATCAAGCGCTTGCAGGCTTACGCCGAAGCCGGCGCCGATGTGCTTTACGCCCCGGGCCTGCGTACCGTCGAGGAAATTCGTGCTGTGGTGCAGGCTGTGGCGCCGCGCCCGGTGAACGTGTTGATGGGCATGGCGGGTGTGTCACTGAGCGTGAAACAGTTGCAGGACCTGGGTGTGCGCCGCATCAGTGTCGGCTCGTCGCTGGCTCGCGCCGCCTTGGGGGCGTTCCACCGGGCTGCGCTGGAAATTCGCGATGAGGGTACATTCGGCTATGGAGAGCAGGCACTGCCGTTCGCTCAGCTGAACGACCTGTTCCGACGCTGATGAAGCCTGTGCTGGCGCTGCTGGCCGGCCTGCTGTTGTTGGCTGGCCTGGCCTGGCATTACGGCTGGTGCCTGCCTGGCGCATGGAACCCCTGGGCGCCGCTGGATGTGCGTCAGCCGCCCAACTTGCTGACCCCTTACAAGCTGGCACGCCTGCGCGATGACCCGGCGCTGTGCCGCCAGGCGCTGGGAACCAGCCAGTTGCGTTACCGGGCGCAAGCCGACAGCCCGAATTCGGCCAACTGCCCGTTGCAGAATGCCTGGCGAATCGAAGGCGGCCAGGCGCGGCTCAGCAGCAGCTTCCTGGCCAGTTGCCCGCTGGCAGTGGCCTACGCGCTGTTCGAAGCACATGGCTTGCAGCCGGTGGCGCAGCGGGTGCTGGGGCAACCGGTGACGCAGGTCGACCACCTGGGCAGTTTCGCCTGCCGCAATGTCTACCACCGCAAACAGGGCCGCCTGAGCCAGCACGCCACGGCCAATGCACTGGATATCAGCGGTTTTCGCCTGCAGGACGGCCAGCGCATCGTGTTGGCGCGTGACTGGCAGGCAGGTGGGCAGAAGGCGGAATTCTTGCGCCAAGTGCAGCAGGCGGCCTGCGAGAGCTTCAGCACGGTACTGGGGCCGGGCTACAACGCCGCGCACCATAACCACTTTCATCTGGACATGGGGCGCTGGCAGGTCTGCCGTTAGCCTCAGGCGTGAACGCGCACGTTGTTCAGCACCACTGGACGCGCCCAGTGGATGTCGAACTCCAGGTCGTTCTGCTGCTTGGCCAAGGTTGCGTCATCAAACGGTTCGGGCGCCGGGTCCAGCAGGTCGGTTTCGAATTCGGCGATCGGCAGGAACAATGAGCGCGGGGTAGGGCCTGGGCCGGGCTCGGTAATCGGCTGGCCCTGGCTCATCACCACCGGGCGCATCCAGCTGTTGCTGATATCGAGCTGACGCTGCTGCTCGATCAGTTCCAGGGCACTGAATGGCTCGGGGGCAGGGGGCAGCAGCTTGGCTTCAAGCTCTGCCTTGGGCAGGAACAGCGGCTCGGGTGGTGCTACCTCGATGTCTTGCACCGGGCACGCGCGCTGGGCGTCGATCAGCGCCAGTGCGCGGGCGCCGCCGATGGGTTCGCCGCTGTCCTGGTCATACTGCACGAACGACTGGCTGACGCTGTCTACGGGCTCTTCCTGCTGCTCGGCCATGGCCCGGGCAAAAAAGTCCTGCCACAGGTGGCTCACGCCCCCGAGTGCCTGGGTATTGTGCTGACTGTAGTTGCCGACGGGCGACAAATAGGTCAAGCCGATGGGAAGAGTATCTGACATGGCAGTCGCGCGCGTTGTGCTCTGGCAGAATAGCGGGATATTGCCTGTATCGGCCGTGGCTGCCGATTCATTAAGGCTTGGTTTGACTTTTTAGGTGTGGACGATGGTAGAGCAAGGCACGGGTATCAGGGTCGAAGCGATGTCGACTGAGTATGCGGAACAGGCCAAGGCGTGGGCCGAGCGTCTAAGCCTGCCGCTACAGGACGATAGCGCCGGCTTCGCCGTGCAGGTGGGCGCCGAGGGTTTGCAGATTCAGCAACTTGGCCCGCAGGCACCGGGGCCGGTGCGGGTGGACTTTGTCGAAGGCCAGGCGGCGCACCGGCGCCAGTTTGGCGGTGGCAACGGGCAGATGATCGCCAAGGCCGTGGGCATTGCCCAAGGCGTGCGGCCGCAGGTGCTGGATGCCACGGCAGGTCTTGGCAAGGATGCGTTCGTTCTGGCCAGCCTGGGCTGCCAGATGACCCTGATCGAGCGCCAGCCGCTGATTGCCGCGTTGCTGGAGGATGGCCTGGCGCGGGCGCGGTCGGATGACGAGGTGGGCCCGATCGTCGGGCGCATGCGCTTGCTGACCGGCAACGCCATCGAGCGCATGCGCGCCTGGGAAGGCGAGGCCCCGCAGGTGATCTACCTCGACCCGATGTTCCCGCACCGCGACAAGAGCGCCCTAGTGAAAAAGGAAATGCGCGTGTTCCGGCCCTTGGTGGGTGACGACCTGGACGCCCCGGCCCTGCTCGAAGCCGCTCTGGCGCTGGCCAGCCACCGGGTGGTGGTGAAGCGGCCGCGCAAGGCGCCGATCATTGATGGGCCCAAGCCGAGCCATAGCCTGGAGGGTAAGTCGAGCCGGTATGACATCTACCCGAAGAAGGCACTGAAGGCCTGATTCTGTTGTGCCTGTACCGGCCTCTTCGCGGCTAGAGCCGTGAAGAGGCCGGTACAGGCACCCGAATTTCAGGGCTTGAACGCCCGCACAAACACCCCCACCACCTCCCGCACATGCGCCTCGGCCTCTTCGCCTTCCAGCGGCCCCGCACAGCCCAGCAGCAAGCGATAATCCGGCGCGCCTTTCACCAGGCAGAAGAAGTGCTCCGCCGCCCGCAGCGGGTCGTCGATGCGCAGCAGCCCACGTTCATCCGCCCCGCGCAGCAGCGCTTCCATCCCCGCCAGCACGCGCTTGGGCCCGGCCTCGTAGAAATACTCGCCAAAGCTCGCGTCCAGGCTGCCCTGGGCCATGATCAGGCGGCTGAGCTTGACCGCTTCGTCACTGCTGATCAGAGACTGGAAACCACGGGCAATGGTCAGCAGTACCTCTTCTATTGGTACACCTTCGGGGTACTCGAACAGCAAGTCAGGCAGCTGGATCTGGCAGGTGGCCATGACCGCCGAGCAGAACAAGGTCTGCTTGTCGGTGAAGTGGCTGTACACGGTGAGCTTTGAAACACCTGCCGCCGCAGCGACCGCATCCATGCTGGTGTTGGCATAGCCAAGGCTAAGGAACAGCGCCTTGGCCGCTTCGAGAATCGCTTCGCGCTTGGCCAGGTCCTTTGGCCGACCTGGGCCGATGGGTGCGTCGTTGGGCATTGTGGTCTGCATCTGGTTGAAGAGTCGTTCATCTTAACGGGTCAGGCGCCATCCGGCTAAAACCAACCCGCAAAACCTGCTGTTCGCCAGTAGACACTTGATCGACACTGGTGTCGTCACGCAGGCAACGGACGCGTTGATTTTTTTATAAGATGCTGATTTATAAAGATTAATTTTTTGGCATGAATCGTGTTGATAGAGCAGGAAGGGCACCTTGCAAGGGTGCCGAGCCTATCGAACAGGAGTCCCCATGCCACGTGAAATTCGTTTGAACGCCTTCGAAATGAACTGTGTCGGCCACCAGTCGCCCGGCCTGTGGCGCCACCCCAAGGACCGCGCCTGGCAGTACAAGGACCTGGACTACTGGACCGACCTGGCCAAGCTGCTGGAGCGCGGCAAGTTCGACGGCATCTTCATCGCCGACGTGATCGGCATCTACGATGTGCTGGGCGGCAATGGCGACGCGGCCATCCGCCAGGCGGCCCAGGTGCCGGTGAACGACCCGCTGGCACTGATCACGCCCATGGCGCTGGTCACCGAGCACCTCGGTTTCGGCCTGACGGCCTCGCTCACCTTCGAGCACCCGTACCCATTCGCCCGTCGGCTATCGACCCTCGACCACCTGACCAAGGGCCGCATCGGCTGGAACATCGTCACCTCTTACCTCGACAGCGGTGCGCGCAACCTTGGGCAGAAGGCGCTGAGCGACCATGACGCCCGCTACGATTACGCCGACGAGTACCTGGAGGTGCTGTACAAGCTGTTCGAAGGCAGTTGGGAAGACGGTGCGGTGGTGCGCGACCGCGAAACAGGCCTGTTCACCGACCCGCGCAAAGTCCACGAGATCCGCCACCACGGCAAACACTTCCAGGTCCCGGGCATCCACCTGTGCGAGCCGTCGCCGCAACGTACACCGGTGCTGTACCAGGCCGGTGCGTCCAGCCGCGGCAAAAATTTCGCTGCCGGCCACGCCGAATGCGTGTTCGTCGCCGCGCCGTCCAAGGTCATTTTGAAAAAGACCGTGGCCGACATTCGCCGCCGTGCCGCCGAGGCCGGGCGCGACCCGCGCAAGGTGCTGATCTTCAACATGCAGACAGTGATCGTCGACGATACCGATGCCAAGGCCCAGGCCAAATGGCAGGAGCTGAAAAGCTACGCCAGCTACGAAGGCGCCCTGGCGCTGATTTCCGGCTGGACCGGCATCGACTTCAGCAAGTACCAGCCCGACCAGGTGCTGGAGCATATCCACACCAATGCCATCCAGTCGGCTGTCGAGGCGTTTTCCACCGCCGACCCGAACAAGCGCTGGACCGTGCAGGAGCTGGCCGACTGGGTCGGCATCGGCGGCTTTGGCCCGCTGATCGTCGGCAGTGCGCAGACCGTAGCGGACGAGTTACAGGCCTGGGTTGAAGAAACCGATGTTGACGGCTTCAACCTGACCTATGCCCTGGCCCACGAAACCTTCCGCGATGTGGTCGAGCTGCTGGTGCCCGAACTGCAGCAACGGGGGGCCTACAAGACCGAATACCGCCCCGGCACCCTGCGCGAGAAGCTGTTCGGTGACGGCCCACGGCTGCCGGCCACGCACCCCGCTGCCGGTTACCGCGACCTGAGCCGCCAACCCACCCCGGCCAGCATTACCGAGCCGGCCTGAGCCGACAGGGAGCCACGCGATGAATGTGCATGAATTTACCCCGCCGCAGGCTGATGCCGTGGCCGACAGCCACTTGCAGGCCCTGCAGCGCTGGGCCCGGGAGCGCCCAACCCGGGTCGCCCTGCGCCATCGGCGCCTGGGCGTGTGGAAGGCCTGGCGCTGGATCGACGTACAGCGAGAAGTCGAACGCCTGGCCGATGGCTTGAGCCAGCAGGGCTTCGTGGCAGGCGCGCGGCTTGCCTTGAGCGGCGCCTATGAGCCCAGCCTGGTGTTGCTTGCGTTGGCCGCACGGCGCCTGAATGGCCATACCCTGCTGATCCCCGCCAACAGCCGGGGCGAAGACTTGCAACGCCAGCTGCGCCTGGCCCACCCGGGGTTCGCCTTTGTCCAGCGCCGCGAACAGGTGGCGCAATGGCTGCAAACGGGGTTGCACGGCCAATGGCCGCTGCGGTTGTTTACGCCGCAAGCCGACGCCGTGCTCACAGGCCAATGGCAGGTTCAGCCGCTGTCGGCGCTGTTTGTCGGTGCTGCACCTGCAGCGCAGCGTTTGGGGTGGGCACAGGTCACCCGGGACGAGGTGCTCTGGGTCGATGAAGGCAGTGAATGGCGCGAAGGCCTGACACACCTGCTCGACCGCTGGCTGGAGCGGGGTGAAGGCCTGGCGTTTCCGGAAACGGCCGAGTCGGCCAGCCGCGATCGCCGCGAAATCGCCCCGACGGCGTTGCTGCTGTCTGCTGAGCGGGTGCAGGCACTGGCCGATGAGATAGAGGCACGGCTGCCGCCTGCCGGCAGTTGGCAACGGCGGCTGTGCGACTGGGTGCAGCAAGATCCGCAACGCGGCCTGCGGCGCTGGCTGAAAACCCGCGTGCGGCAATTGCTCGGCTTCCAGCGCCTGCAACGCATCGATGTGCCCAGTGCCCCTGTTGCCTCGGGCACGGCGCGGCCGGCCTGGCTGCGTGATTACCTGGAGCGTGCGGCATGAGCGCCTTGCTGGAGGTGCGCAACGTGTCGCTGTCGTTCAAGGGCGTCAAGGCGATATCAGACTTGTCATTCAGCGTAAGACGCGGGGAGATCTGCGCCCTGATCGGGCCCAATGGCGCCGGTAAAAGCTCACTGCTGAACATCCTCAACGGCGTCTATCGCGCTGATGCCGGCCAGCTGTTTTTCGCCGAACAGCCGCTGCGCCGCCCGCACCCGCTGACCGCCGCACGGCTGGGCATTGGCCGCACGTTCCAGAACAACGCGTTGTTCAAGAAGATGAGCGTGCTCGACAACCTGCTGACCGGGCTGTCGCGTTTTCAGCGCAGTTTCTTCCTGGAGCAGGCGCTGGGTTTGCCACGTGCCCGCCGCGAGGCGCGGGCGTTTGCCGAACGCGCCGAGCAGGTGCTGGAGTTTCTGGAATTGCAGGCCTGGCGCGAGGTGGCCGTTGGCAGCCTGCCCTATGGCCTGCAGAAACGCGTGGAGCTGGGCCGTGCGCTGATCGCCCATCCGACGCTGTTGCTGCTCGACGAACCGATGGCCGGCATGAACACCGAAGAGAAGCAGGAAATGAGCCGCTTCATCGCCGATATCAATCGTGACCTTGGCACCACGGTGATCCTGATCGAGCACGACATTCAAGTGGTGATGGGCCTGTCCAACCATGTGGTGGTGCTGGATTACGGGCGCAAGGTGGGGGATGGCTCGCCCGCCGACGTGCAGGCCAACCCCGATGTAATCGCCGCGTACCTGGGGGCAGCACACTGATGAACTTCTTCCTCGAAACCCTGATCGGCGGCCTGCTCGCCGGCACCATGTATTCGCTGGTGGCGATCGGCTTCGTGCTGATCTACAAGGCCAGCGGCGTGTTCAACTTTGCCCAGGGCGCCATGCTGCTGTTTGCTGCATTGACCTTCGTCAGCCTGCACCAGCAAGGCCTGCCGTTTGCCGTGGCGCTGGCCATTACCGTGGTGGTGATGATCATCGGCGCACTGCTGATCGAACGGCTGGTGCTGCGGCCACTGGTCAACCGCTCACAGATCACCTTGTTCATGGCTACGCTGGGCCTGTCGTTCATCATCGAAGGGCTGGCCCAAGGGCTGATGGGGGCTCAGGTGCGCGCGCTGGACCTGGGCATCGAAGACGTGCCGCTGTTCGTCGGCGACATCATGATGAGCCAGTTCGACCTGGTGGCCGCTGGTGTTTCCGCCGCACTGGTAACGCTGCTGGCCGTGCTGTTCAACTGCACCCGCATCGGCCTGGCCTTGCGCGCGGTGGCCGACGATACCCGCGCGGCGTTATCGCTGGGCATCAACCTCAACCGCATCTGGCAGGTGGTGTGGGCCGTGGCGGGCGTGGTCGGGCTGGTGGCCGGGCTGCTGTGGGGCGCACGCCAAGGCGTGCAGTTCTCGTTGTCGCTGGTGGTGCTCAAGGCGCTGCCGGTACTGATCATCGGTGGGTTCACCTCGATTGGCGGGGCGATTGTCGGCGGCCTGATCGTGGGTGCCGCAGAGAACCTGGCCGAAGCCTACATCGGGCCGTTGATCGGCGGTGGCATCACCCCTTGGTTCGCCTACTTCCTGGCGCTGATCTTCCTTTACATCCGCCCGGCCGGCCTGTTCGGCGACCGAGCCATTGAACGGGTATGACCGCATGACCACGACTGCCGCGCGCCTGACAGCGCGCTTCGACGACGCACCGCTGACCCTGGTGGCACGCCACCGCCCGTTGGGCCTGGCCCTGTTGCTGCTGGTGGCCTTTGTCGTGTTGCCCTGGTTGGGCAGCGACTACTGGCTGAATGCGATCCTCATCCCGTTCCTGGTGCTGTCGCTGGCCGGCCTTGGCCTGAACCTGCTGACCGGCTACACCGGGCAGACCTCGGTGGGGGCGGCGGGCTTCATGGCGGTGGGGGCCTTTGCCACCTACGGCTTGCTGCTGCGTGTGCCGGGGCTGCCATTGCCGCTGGCGCTGCTGGGCGGTGGCCTGATCGCCGGGGTGGTAGGGCTGGTGTTCGGCCTGCCCAGTTCGCGCATCAAGGGTTTCTACCTGATGGTCACCACCCTGGCCGCGCAGTTCTTCCTGGAGTGGGTGTTCGCCAAGTTCCCGTGGTTCTACAACTACGCCTCGTCCGGCACCATCAGCGCACCGCGCCTGGAACTGTTCGGGCATAACCTGGCCACGCCAGTAGGGCGTTACCTGCTGACCCTCAGTTGCGTGGTGGTACTGACCTGGGTGGCGGTCAACCTGGTGCGTAGCCAGGTGGGCCGTAACTGGATGGCGATCCGCGACATGGACACCGCCGCCGCCGTCATCGGCATCCAGGTGGAGCGTTACAAGCGCCTGGCCTTTGCCGTCAGCGCGTTCTACCTGAGCATTGCCGGGGCGCTGTGGGCCTTTGCCTACCTGGGCACGGCCAGCGCCAGCAGCTTTGACATCAACCGCTCATTCCAGATCCTGTTCATCATCATTATCGGCGGCATGGGCAGCATTGCCGGCAACTTCATTGGCGCAGCCTTCATCAGCCTTACGCCGATTTTGCTCAGCCATGCCGGGCAGTGGCTGTTCAACGGCCATGTCGATGCCGGGCAATTGCAGAATCTGCAGAAGATCCTGTTCGGCAGCCTGATCATCTGGTTCCTGATCAAGGAGCCCGAGGGCCTGGTGCGCCTGCTGGGTAACCTGCGTGAACGCATTCGCGTCTGGCCGCTGCGCTTCTGACTCCAAACCAACACCTTCAGGCGCCTTGACCCGGCCACGGGAAAGGAGGTTTCAAACCCTTCACTCAAAAGAACCGAATATGCGTAAAACCTTGCGTCGCCACCTGCTCGCCAGCCTGTTCCTGCTGGGCGCGCCTACCTTGCTGCCGGCTGTTGCCGCAGCTGCCGACAACCAGCAATTCGTGCCCATGGCCACCTACCGGGTCGGCGCCTATGCCTCCAGCGGGATCCCGTGGTGGGCCGGCGAAATCGACTATTTCCGCTACATCAACGAGGTCGAAGGCGGCATCAACGGCGTCAAACTCACCTGGCAGGAATGCGAGACCGAGTGGAACGTCGACCGCATCGTCGAATGCTACGAGCGCTACAAGAACGGCCAGGACGGGGCGCCCACGGCGTTCTTCTTCACCCACAGCACGCCGGGCTCGTATGCCTTGATGGAGAAGGGCGCAGCCGACCGAATTCCGTTGATCGACGGTGCCGGTGGGCGTACCGAGTCCACCGATGGCAGCGTGTTCCCCTATGCCTTCCCGCTGTTGCTGAACTACTACGGCCAGGCTTCGGTGGGCATCAACTACATCGCTGAACGCGAAGGTGGTTTCGACAAGCTCAAGGGCAAGAAGATAGTCACCGTTTACCACGATTCGGCGTATGGCCGCGAAACCCAGGCGCCGATGCAATTGCTGGCGCAGAAGTATGGCTTCGAAAACATCCAGATCCCGGTGGCCGACCCAGGCAATGAACAGTCGGCGCAGTGGCGCCAGGTACGCCAGCTGAAACCGGACTGGGTGTTCCTGCGCACCTGGGGTGTGTCGACCCCGGTCGGCATCAAGACGGCGGCGCGTTTCGGTATTCCGGTCGACCACATCATCGGTGACGTCTGGGCCGGCTCCGAGGCCGATGTAATCCCGGCCGGCACTGCGGCCAAGGGCTACCAGGCGCTGGCACCATTCCCGGGCGGCAGCGACTTTGCCATCCACCAGCGCCTGCGCCAGCACATCCTCGACACCGGCAAGAGCGACCTCAAGGACCCGAGCTACTTCGGCAAGGTGTACTACAACATCGGCCTGATCAACGCCGCCATTGCCGTCGAGGCGCTACGCACGGCTCAGGCCAAGTTCGGCAACCGCCCGCTCAACGGCGAAGAGGCGCGCTGGGGCTTCGAGCACCTGAACATCGACGCGGCACGGCTCAAGGCCATTGGCTTTGAAGGCTTGCTGCCGCCACTGCAGCTTTCCTGCTCGGACCACGAAGGCGGCGGCGCGGCACGCGTGCAGCAGTGGGACGGTGAGAAATGGGTACTGGTGACCGACTGGGTGCAGGCCGACCGTGCCACCTTGCGCCCGTTGATCGAGGCCAAGTCGGCCGCCTACGCCAAGGAAAAAGGCATCACGCCGCGCGATTGCTCCAGCGAGCAGTGAACACTCAATAACAGATCAGGGAAATCACCATGTACGTACCTTTCAAACGCTACGGCGCCGCCCTCGGCCTGGCACTGGGCCTTGCCTCGGCCTGGCAGCCGGTGGCCCAGGCCGCCAGCAACGAACAGTTCTTCCCGTTGGCCACCTACCGGGTTGGCGCTTACGCCTCCAGTGGCATTCCGGTATGGGCCGGGATGATCGACTACCTGCGCTACATCAACGAGGTCGAAGGCGGTATCAACGGCGTAAAGCTGGTCTGGCAGGAATGCGAAACCGAATGGACGGCCGAGAAGGGCATCGAATGCTATGAGCGCTTCAAGAATGGCCTGAACGGTGCGCCGGTGGCGTTGTATCAGCCTAACGGCGCACCGGCTGCCTACGCCCTGGCGGAAAAGGCCGAGGCCGACAAGATTCCGCTGATTACCCTGGGCTATGGCCGCACCGAAGCCACCGACGGCCGGGTGTTCCCCTACAACTTCCCGGTGATGCTGACTTTCTACAGCGAGGCCTCGGCGTTCCTCAACTACGTGGCCGAGCGCGAAGGCGGGCTGGACAAGCTCAAGGGCAAAAAGATTGCCACTGTCTATCACGACTCCGCCTATGGCCGCGAAACCCAAGGGCCAATGGCGCTGCTGGCGCAGAAATACGGCTTCGAGAACATCCAGATTCCGGTGGCCGACCCGGGCAACGAACAGGCCGGGCAATGGCGCCAGGTGCGCCAGCAGAAGCCGGACTGGGTATTCCTGCGTACCTGGGGTGTGTCCACGCCGGTAGCGATCAAGACGGCGGCGCGTTTCGGCTTCCCGGTAGACCGCATCGTCGGCGACATCTGGGCCAGCTCCAACGAAGACGTGCTGCCGGCGGGCGAGGCCGGCAAGGGTTATCTGGCATTGACGCCCTATCCCGGCGGCGCCGATTTCGACATTCACCAGCGCATCCGCAAGTACATCGTCGACACCGGTAAGAGCGACCTCAAAGACCCGAAAAGCTTTGGCAGCGTGTACTACAACTCTGGCCTGGTGAACGCGGCCATCGCTGTCGAGGCCATCCGCGCCGGGCAGAAGAAGTTCGGCAACCGCCCACTGACTGGTGAGGAAGGGCGCTGGGGCCTGGAGCACCTGGACCTGGGCGATGCCCGTCTGAAGGAAATCGGCTTCCTTGGCCTGATGCAGCCGCTGAAGCTGTCGTGCAGCGACCATGAAGGGGGTGGCGCGGCCAAGGTGCAGCAATGGGATGGCCAGAAGTGGACGCTGGTGACCGACTGGGTACAGGCCGACCGCGCCACCCTGCGCCCGCTGATCGATGCCAAGGCGGGTGAGTTTGCCCGTGAGAAAGGGGTTACCCCCCGCGAATGCGCCAAAGACGAGGCCACCCCATGACACACAGCCCGCTTGCTGCCGAGCCGGCCCACGCGCTATTGGGCGTGCAGGATATCGAAGTGATCTACGACGGCGCGATCCTGGCCCTGGCCGGGGTTTCCCTGCGGGTCGGGCAGGGCGACATCGTCGCCTTGCTGGGTGCCAATGGCGCAGGCAAGAGCACCACGCTCAAAGCCATTTCCGGGTTGCTGCAAGCCGACCGTGCGCGGGTCAGCCGTGGCCACATCCACTTCCAGGGCCAGGACACCGCCGGCATCGCTGCCAACCGCCTGGCGGCCCAAGGCATTGTGCATGTGCTGGAGGGGCGGCACGTGTTTGCTCACCTCACGATAGAGGAAAACCTGCGTATCGGGGGCTTTCTGCGCAAGCCGGCACGGCGCGAACTGGAACAGGCGCTGGAGCGCATCTATGCCTGGTTCCCGCGTTTGAAAACCAAGCGCAAGACCCAGGCCGGGCTGACCTCGGGTGGCGAGCAGCAGATGCTGGCCATCGGCCGTGCGCTGATGACCCAGCCACGGCTGGTGCTGCTGGACGAGCCCTCGATGGGGCTGGCGCCGATCATCGTCGAAGAAATTTTCGACATTGTCGCCCAGCTCAATGTCAAGGAAGGCATGAGTTTTCTGCTGGCCGAGCAGAACATCAACGTTGCCCTGCGCCATGCCGACTATGCCTACATCCTGGAGAACGGGCGAGTGGCGGGTGAGGGGGCTGCTGCGGAGTTGGCTGTGCGCGAAGACCTGCGGCATTTCTACCTGGGGGGGAAGGCTGGCTAAACACTCTGCTGCTGAGCACGATCTTTTGTAGGAGCGGCCTTGTGTCGCGAAAGGGCCGCAAGGCCGCTCCTACATGCGTCTTCTGCAACCTTCTGTATGAAGTGCAACAGCAACTGAACAATTTGCCTGCAAAACACATTTTTCCGAGCTGTAAAATATTCATAACTATCTGAAAAATATGAATTTTACGTATGGCACAGTTATTGGAGTCGCAGAACACCCCACCGCCCCGGCGGGGTTATCCAACTCATAAGGACGTTCTGCCATGCGCTCGCGCAACTACCCACCCGTCACCCTCGCCCTGGTCATCGGCCTGACCACGCCGGCATTCGCCGAGGACGAAGGTTTTCTCGACGGCACTCAACTGCAAATCATCAACCGCAACTATTACTTCAGCCAGGACTACCGCAACGGCGATTTCACCCGTAACCCCAACACCGGCGAACGCCAGAGCCAGCACCGCGAATGGGGCCACGGCATCATCGCCAACCTGCAGTCGGGGTTCACCCAGGGCACGGTCGGCCTTGGCCTGGACGTGCAAGGCCTGGTCGGGCTGAAGCTGGACGGTGGCAATGGCACGGTGGGCAATGGTGTTGGGGTGCCGGGCATCGTCTCGCGCTCGGGCAGCAACTTCGATGGCGAGCCCAAGGATGCCTACGGCAAGGTCGGCGTAGCGCTGAAGGCGCGCGTGCGGGACACCGAACTGCGCTACGGCGATGTCAGCCCGACCAGCCCGGTGCTGCATGCCAGTGACATCCGCCTGCTGCCGCAGACCCTGCGCGGTTTCATGTTCAACGACCACTCACTGCAAGGCCTGAGCCTGCAGGGCGGCAAGCTGGAGTCCAGCAGCGACCGCAACGCCAGCAACCACCGTGGCGACCTTGGCACCGTGTACGCCGGGCGGCTGAAGGGCGCCAATGACGTGGTGTACCTGGGTGGCGACTACCGCTTCAATGACCAGCTGAACCTGCGCCTGCACGCCAGCCGGCTGGACGATGTGTGGAACCAGCAGTTCTTCAACGTCGACTATGTACAGCCGCTGGGCGACAGCCTGACCCTGAAAACAGGCCTGGATTACTACCGCACCCGCGACAGCGGCCAGGCGCTGGCCGGCAAGATCGACAACGATTCATGGAGCGTGCATGCCGGGGTCAACGCAGGCGGGCATGGCTTCAAGCTGTCGTATACGCGCATCGACGGCGACACGCCGTTCGACTATGTGTGGAACACCTACGACATCCAGCTGGACGCGGCATCGCAGGTATCTGACTTCAACAACCCCAACGAACGGGCCTGGGAAGCGCGCTACGACTACAACTTCGCTGTGCTCGGCCTGCCAGGCCTGTCGCTTACTGCCCGCTATGTGCGCGGCAGCGATATCGATGGCACCCGCGCGGGCGGCGCCTACAGCTACTACAACGGCATCGAGGATGGCCGCCACTGGGAGCGCAACCTGTGGGTGCGCTACGTGGTGCAGGGCGGGCCGGCCAGGAACCTGTCGTTCAACGTGATGCAAGCCACCCACCGGGTTGGCGGCGGCCATACCGCCGAGGCCAACGTCGACGAGTTGCGGGTGATCGTCGAGTACCCGCTGGACATCAGCCTTTGAGTGGCCACGGCGAACTGTTTGCGGGGCAACAGACAATCTGCAGTTTGTCGGCCTCGGGGCTTTTCGAACGCCTGGATAACTCACCTAACCATATGAATTTAAAGGCTTTGTAAGGTTGGCACAGGTTCTGCTCAACAGCTGTGGAACCTGTTACGCATGGAGCAGCACATGACGACCCTTTCATCCGCATCCAGCCTGCCTGCGCAGGCCCGTTCGGCGCCACGACGCGCCGCCCATGTCATCCGCAGCGATGCCGAAGCCATCGAAGTCGCGCAGCGCCTGGCCGAGGAATTTGCCCAGGAGGCCGCCCTTCGCGACCGTGAGCGGCGTTTGCCGTGGGATGAGCTTGACCGCTTTTCCGACAGCGGCCTTTGGGCAATCACCGTGCCCAAGGAGTACGGTGGCGCGGGCGTGTCTTACACCACGCTCAGCGAAGTGATTGCAACCATCTCGGCGGCCGATTCGTCCCTCGGCCAACTGCCGCAAAACCACTTTGGTGTACTCAGCAACCTGCGCCTGACCGGCAGCGAAACGCAGAAGCGCGACTACTTCGCCAAGGTGCTGCAGGGCTACCGCTTCGGTAATGCGTTTTCCGAGTCGCGTGGCCAGTACGTGACCACCTTCCAGACGCAAATCCGCTTCAACGGTGACAGCGCGGTGATCGACGGCGAGAAGGCGTACTGCACCGGTGCCTTGTTTGCCCATATCGTTCCTGTTGCTGGCGTTGATGAAGACGGGCGACCGCATATCGCCTTTGTCCCGCGTGATGCCGAAGGCCTCGCCGTGATCGACAGCTGGGACGGCTTTGGCCAGCGCATCACCGCCAGTGGCCAGGTGCGCCTCGACGGCGTGCGGGTTCCGGTGGGCGATGTGATACCGGCCTGGAAGGCCTACGACCAGCCCACCGCCGATGGCCCGATCTCGCAGATCATCCAGGCCGCTGTGGACACCGGTATCGCCCGTGGCGCTTTCGCCGCGACCTTGCAGGTGGCCCGCCAGGCAAGGCCGTGGGCCGACAGTGGCCTGCAGCATGGCTGGCAGGACCCGTTGAGCCAGGCGCTGATCGGCGAACTGGCCTGGCGCCTGCAGGCAGCCGAAGCCATCTTGCGTCGTGCGGGGCAGGCCGTGGACCTGGCGGTTGCCCAGCCTGACGAAGAGCACGTGGCGCAAGCCTCGGTGATAGTCGGCCAGGCCAAGGTGCTGTCCACGGCCATTTCGCTGAAGGCTTCCAGCCGCCTGCTGGAACTGGGCGGTACGCGCAGTGTTTCGGCCAGCCGGGGGCTGGACCGTTTCTGGCGCAATGCCCGCACGCACACCCTGCATGACCCGGTGCGCTGGAAGTACCACCTGGTCGGAAACCAATTGCTTAACGGCATCAAGCCGCAACGTCACGCCTGGAACTGAGGAGGCGCACATGTCCAATACCCATTCCCACGGCCGGAACGATCTGGCCTATGCCCGTCAGGTGGAAGCGGCCCTGCTTGAGTTCTTGCGTGACCGCAATGCCCGCCACGAAACCCTGGTGATTGCCACGGTGGGTAAGGTGCGCATTGCAATTGATGCGGCCGATGCATTGCTGGAGCGGGCCGATGATTCGCAGGCGTCGGCAATTGCGTTTCGCCTGGCGGCTGCCGAGGGCGCTCGGCTTGCTGGCGAGGCGTATTTCGAGTTGGCCGGTCGCAGCGTGGCGCGGCCAGAGGTGAGCGGTGGTGAGCCTGTGCTGGCCACCCAACGGCGGTTGTTGGGGGATCACTACCTCAATGGTGCGGCGTTGGCCGACGGCTTGGGTTAGCTGCTGATAGTGCCGGGGCCGCTTTGCGGCCCATCGCCGGCAAGCCAGCTCCCACAGGGGATGTGCAGCTCTTCAGTATCGCGCAGCCCCTGTGGGAGCTGGCTTGCCGGCGATGGGCTGCGCAGCAGCCCCAATGCGGTTACTCAGGACTGCTTGGCCCCCCCACCAATCTGCCACACATACGGCGGTTCAGTACCGTTCACATGCCAGTCGCCGACGATCCGCTCCTTGTAGATCACCGGGTTGTGCGACGCCGCGGTGCGGGCGTTGCGCCAGTGGCGGTCGAGCTGGCGGCTGGTGCTGGTGGTGGAGGCACCCAAGGCATTGAACAGGTCGCTGGTGGCGCGCAGTACCAGGTCGATGGCTGCCACCTGGGCCTGGGCCGACTCCAGTTCGGCAAGCACATTGGCCTGCTGTTCTGCGGCCGGGTCATGGGCAAAACGTGCCAGGTAAGCCTGTTGGCTGGCCTCGGCGGCGCGCAGGGTCGCGGCTTCGGCGGCATACACCTGGCCCGAGGCCTTGCCGATCACTTGCAATACCTGTGGGTCCTCACTGACTGCCGCGCCGTTGCCGTGGCTGAACACCCGGGTGCGCTTGCGGGTCTCGTGGCTGAAATCCCGCACGGCGGCACGCCCGGAACCGGTGATCACCGCCAGCAGCACCAGCTGGTAGAACGCGGTCTGGTATTTGAAGCGGGTGGCGAAGTCGATGATGTTCTCTTCCTCGACCACGGCATTTTCGAACACCGAGGTACCGCTGCCGGTGGTGCGCTGGCCGAAGCCATCCCAATCGTCGCTCTGGCGGATGCCGGGTTGTTGGGTGCGGATGGCTGCGATCACGTCGGCCCCGGTGTCGTCGCGGCGGGCGAACAGGTCGATCCAGTCGGAGAACAGGCTGCCGGTGCTGTAGTACTTGGTGCCGTTGACCACCCACTGTTCACCCTGACGGGAGACGCGGGTGATGACATCGCCAATTTTCACCGCGCCGATCTCGGTCCAGGCGCAGCCCACCAGGTCACCTGCAACGAAGCGCTTGAACCACACATTTTGTGGCGCGCTGGCATGGGCGTTGAGGCGGTCTTCGACGAAGGCGAAATGGCCGCGCAGGGCCTGAGGCACGTTGGAGTCGGCTTCGGCCAGTTCGATCAACAACTGGAACAGCTGCGGCAACGAAGCGCCGCCACCGCCGTGCTCGACCGGTACGCGCACGGCACCAAAGCCGGCCTCCTTCAGCCAGCGGATCGGTTCGTGGGGCAGGGCGCGGTTGCGTTCGCGTTCCACGCTGCTTTCGGCAATGCGCGTGAAGATGGGCCTGAAGCGGGCGGCCAGCGTGGCGTAGTCGGCGCCGTTGGCGGGGACGGTCAGGTGTTGTTCGAGGGCAGTCATCGGAATACTCCAGGTACATGAAGGAGGGGGTGTACCGTTGATTGCACAGGTCGTGCCGGTTGGTGGAACGCCCGTGATACGGGGTTTGTGGCGTATATGAGGGATTTCTGGCTGTGGCGGGGTGGGGCAACTTGTTGATTGGCTGTGGGCTGTGCAACAGCTGACGGCCGTTGAAAAACCGTCTGGATTTCTTTGTAACGCCAGCTTCCCGGCACCGATTGCCTGATTTAATATACTTGCCAGTATAAATATTCGATGTGCATCTCTGCGAAAGGATTCATCATGTTGCGCCATGCCTTGTCCATCGCTCTGCCCGCCGCTGCCGTGCTGTTACTGGCGGCGTGCGGTCAGGAAGCCACACCACCTGCAGCGCCGCGCCCGGCGCTGGTGGTGCAGCCGCAGCCGGCTGAAGCCGCTGCCGACAGTTACCCCGGTGAAGTGCGTGCGCGCTTCGAGCCGGAGCTGGCTTTCCGCATTGGCGGCAAGGTCAGCAAACGCCTGGTCGAGGAGGGGCAGCGGGTCAAGGCCGACCAGCCGCTGGCTGAACTGGACCCACAGGACGTGCGCCTGCAACTGGAAGCCAACCGCGCCCAACTGGCAGCCGCCGAGGCCAACCTGGCACTGGTGCGCGCCGAGCGCGACCGTTACCGGAAACTGCTGGACCGGCAGATGGTCAGCCATTCCCAGTTCGATAACGCTGAAAACCTCTACCGTGCCGGCCTCGCCCGCTTGAAGCAGGCCAAGGCCGAATTCGATGTGGCCGGCAACCAGGCCGAATATGCCGTGCTGCGTGCTCCACAGGCCGGGGTGATCGCCAAGCGCCAGGTTGAAGTGGGCCAGGTGGTCGCCGCCGGGCAGACCGTGTTCACCCTGGCCGCCGATGGTGAACGGGAAGTGGCTATCGGCCTGCCAGAGCAGCAGTTCGCCCGCTTCGCCGTGGGCGAGCCGGTGAGCGTGGAGCTGTGGTCGTACCCACGGGAGCGCTTCCAGGGCCGTATCCGCGAGTTGTCGCCGGCCGCCGACCCGCGTTCGCGCACCTTCGCGGCGCGCATCGCCTTTACTTCGGCCGCAGCACCGGCCGAGCTGGGTCAGAGCGCCCGGGTGTTCATTGCCCATGAGGGGCTGATCCCGCTGTCGGTACCGCTGTCGGCGGTTACCGCAGAAAACGGTCAGGCGTATGTATGGCGGGTCAACAAGGACAGCCATCTGGAGCGGGCAGTGGTGCGTCTGGGGGCGTATGGCAGCGACAGTGTGCCAGTGCTCGAAGGCCTTGCCCCGGGCGACTGGGTGGTCGCCGCTGGCGGTCATGTGCTGCGCGAGGGCCAGGAGGTTCGCCCTGTGGACCGCAGCAACCGTGTAGTGAACCTGACGGCCAAGGAGTAAGTCCCGATGGGTTTCAACCTTTCTGCCTGGGCGCTGCGCAACCGCCAGATTGTCCTGTTCCTGATGATCCTGCTGGCGGCCATTGGCGCCATGTCCTACACCAAGCTGGGCCAGAGCGAAGACCCGCCGTTCACCTTCAAGGCCATGGTCATCCGTACCCTGTGGCCCGGCGCCAGCGCCGAGGAAGTGTCGCGCCAGGTTACCGAGCGCATCGAGAAGAAGCTGATGGAAACCGGCGAGTACGAGAGGATCGTCTCGTTCTCACGCCCCGGCGAATCGCAGGTCACCTTCATGGCCCGCGACTCGCTGCATTCCAAGGACATTCCCGAGCTGTGGTACCAGATCCGCAAGAAGGTCGCGGACATCCGTCACACCTTGCCACCGGAAATCCAGGGCCCGTTCTTCAACGACGAGTTCGGCACCACCTTCGGTAATATCTACGCGCTGACCGGTGAAGGCTTCGACTACGCGGTGCTCAAGGATTACGCCGATCGCATCCAGATCCAGCTGCAGCGGGTCAAGGATGTGGGCAAGGTCGAGCTGGTCGGCCTGCAGGACGAGAAAATCTGGATCGAGCTGTCCAACCTCAAGCTGGCCACCCTTGGCGTGCCACTGCAGGCGGTGCAACAGGCCCTGCAGGAGCAGAACGCGGTGAGCACCGCCGGCTTCTTCGAAACACCCAGCGAGCGCCTGCAACTGCGGGTGAGCGGGCGCTTCGACAGCGTCGAGCAGATTCGCCAGTTCCCCATCCGCGTGGGTGACCGCACCTTCCGCATCGGCGATGTCGCCGAGGTGCACCGCGGCTTCAACGACCCGCCCGCGCCGCGCATGCGCTTCATGGGTGAGGATGCCATTGGCCTGGCCGTGTCGATGAAGGACGGTGGCGACATTCTGGTGCTGGGCAAGGCCTTGGAAGGCGAATTCGAGCGCCTGGCGCGGAGCCTGCCGGCCGGTATGGAGCTGCGCAAGGTGTCGGACCAGCCAGCGGCGGTCAAGGCCGGCGTGGGTGAGTTCGTGCAGGTGCTGGTCGAGGCCCTGGTCATCGTGCTGCTGGTGAGCTTCTTCTCGCTGGGCCTGCGCACCGGCCTGGTGGTAGCGCTGGCCATTCCGCTGGTGCTGGCCATGACCTTCGCCGCCATGCATTACTTCGGCATCGGCCTGCACAAGATCTCCCTCGGCGCTTTGGTGCTGGCGCTGGGCTTGCTGGTGGACGACGCGATCATTGCGGTAGAGATGATGGCGATCAAGATGGAGCAGGGCTACGACCGCCTCAAGGCGGCCAGCTATGCCTGGAGCAGCACTGCCTTCCCGATGCTCACCGGCACCTTGATTACCGCAGCGGGCTTCTTGCCCATCGCCACGGCAGCCTCCAGCACCGGCGAATATACCCGCTCGATCTTCCAGGTGGTGACCATTGCGTTGCTGACTTCATGGGTGGCGGCGGTGGTGTTCGTGCCTTACCTGGGCGAGCGCCTGCTGCCAGATCTGGCCAAGTTGCATGCCGCACGCCACGGCAAGGACGGCCACGCGCCAGACCCTTACGCCACGCCGTTCTACCAGCGTGTGCGGCGAGTGGTGGAGTGGTGCGTGCGGCGGCGCAAAACCGTGATTCTGCTGACCATCGCCGCCTTTGTCGGCAGCATCCTGCTGTTCCGTTTCGTGCCCCAGCAGTTCTTCCCGGCCTCCGGGCGCCCGGAGCTGATGGTTGACCTGAAGCTGGCTGAAGGTGCTTCTCTGGCCAATACCGCCGAGCGGGTCAAACAGTTGGAGGCGCTGCTCAAGCAGCAGGACGGTATCGACAACTACGTGGCCTATGTGGGCACTGGCTCGCCACGCTTCTACCTGCCGCTGGACCAGCAGCTCCCGGCCGCCAGCTTTGCCCAGTTCGTGGTGCTGGCCAAGTCGATGGAAGACCGCGAGCGCCTGCGCAGCTGGCTGATCAGCACCGTGGACCAGCAATTCCCCGACCTGCGCGCCCGCGTTACGCGCCTGGAAAACGGCCCGCCCGTGGGCTACCCGGTGCAGTTCCGGGTGACCGGCGAACACATCGAGAAGGCCCGCGCGCTGGCGCGTGAAGTGGCTGACAAGGTGCGGGAGAACCCGCATGTGGTCAACGTGCACCTGGACTGGGAAGAACCGAGCAAGGCGGTGTTCCTGGAGATTGACCAGGACCGCGCTCGTGCCCTGGGCGTGAGCACCTCGCACTTGTCCAGCTTCCTGCAAAGCTCGCTAACCGGTACTACGGTCAGCCAGTACCGCGAAGACAACGAGCTGATCGAGATTCTGCTGCGCGGTACCCAACAGGAACGTGGCGAACTGGGCAACCTCGGCAGCCTGGCATTGCCCACCGATAACGGCCAGAGCGTAGCGCTGTCGCAGGTAGCCACCCTGGAATACGGCTTCGAGGAGGGCATTATCTGGCACCGTAACCGCTTGCCGACCGTGACCGTGCGCGCCGATATCTACGACAAGGAGCAACCGGCCACGCTGGTGAAGCAGATCGAGCCTACCCTGCGTGACATCCGCGCCAAGCTGCCGGATGGCTACCTGCTGGAGGTCGGCGGCACGGTCGAGGACTCCGAGCGCGGTCAGAAGTCGGTTAACGCGGGCATGCCGCTGTTCGTGGTGGTGGTGCTGAGCTTGCTGATGATCCAGCTGCGCAGCTTCTCGCGCACGGTGATGGTGTTCCTCACCGCACCGCTTGGGCTGATTGGCGTCACCCTGTTCCTGCTGGTGTTCCGCCAGCCATTCGGCTTTGTCGCCATGCTCGGCACCATTGCCCTGGCGGGGATGATCATGCGCAACTCGGTGATTCTGGTGGATCAGATCGAGCAGGACATCGCGGCGGGCATGGAGCGCTGGCAGGCAATCATCGAAGCCACGGTGCGGCGTTTCCGCCCGATTGTGCTGACCGCGCTGGCGGCGGTGCTGGCGATGATTCCGTTGTCACGTAGCGTGTTCTACGGGCCGATGGCGGTGGCGATCATGGGTGGGTTGATCGTGGCCACGGTGTTGACCCTGTTGTTCCTGCCGGCGTTGTATGCGGCGTGGTTCAGGGTCAGGAAGGACTGAAGACCGTAGGGGGCTGCAAAGCAGCCCCCTAGGGGCATCAGAGGGCGCCGAAGACTTTTTTGGCCAGGCTGGTAGCCGCTTCAGCCGGATTCTGGCGAATGCTTTGCTCCTGCTTGCCGATCATTTCGAACAGACCGTCCAGCGCCTTTTCGGTCACGTAGTTCTCGATGCTGGCGCTCTTGGCATCCACCACGCCCAGTGCCACGGCCTGCCCGGCAAAGTTGTTGTACTGCTGGGCCAGGCCAACCTTGTCGGTCGCCTGCTTGACGATCGGCAGGAACCTGGCGCGGATCTGCTCGCGGCTGCTCTTGTTCAGGTACTGGGTGGCCGAGTCGTCACCGCCGCTTAGGATGCCTTTGGCATCGGTCACGCTCATGTTCTTCACGGCATCCACCAGAATTGCCTGGGCCTGCGGCACGGCAGCTTCGGCGGCCTTGTTCATGCTGGTTTCCAGGGCTTCGACCTGTTCACCTTTGCCGAACATTTTCATTGCCTTGGCGGCTTTGCCCAGGTTGCCCGGCAATTCGATGCGCACGTCCGGGTTGTTGCTGAAGCCGCCCGGGGTGCTCAGTTGCTTGACGGCCAGCTGCGCGCCTTGGGTCAGGGCATCTTTCAGGCCGCCGGTGGCGTCTTTCTGGGTCAGGTCACCCAGCGACAGAGCCAGGGCACTGGCCGACAGCAGCAGGCCGGCGCACAGGGTGGTGAAACGCAGGGAGGTGCGGATCATGAAGCTTTCCTTGTAAACAGATAGAGGCGGGTATCAGCGAACCGGGTCGACCTTGATGCGTACAGATTTCGGGTCGCTGCCGTCGAGCATCACACCATGGTGCTCGGTACTGATGAACAGCAGTTTGCCATCCAGCTCGATGCGCGCACTCACCGAATAGCGGTGGCCGGGCTTGACCTGCGCAGGGTCGTAGGTGAGGTGGAACGGCAGCGGCACGTTGCCTTTTACAGGGCCGGCCTGGCGGGCCAGGGTCACGGCAGGGGCGTCCATCAGCGAAACATCCTGCAGTTCCACGCTTAAGGTAGCGGCAGGCGGCAGGGCAATACGCTGCAGGTAGAAGACTTCACCGTCCAGGCTGGCCTGGGTGGATGGGGTTTGGCTGGAACAGGCTGCGAGCAGGGATGCGCAACACAGCATAAAGAGTTTTTTCATGGAGTCTCCGGTGTCCTTGGCGTTGGCTTGTGGCCAACCCCAGGGACTTTAGCGGATTTTCCCGGCAGATAAAGCGTTAGAGGGTCGAAGTTTCCAGGCCATCGTCACGGTGCAGGGCCACTTGGCGGATCGACAGGCGTAGCTCCGCAGACAACACACGCTTGGCCACGCCCTCGGCCAGTTCGCCGAGCTTGTCGTGGTAACCCAGCTTGCCTTGAGCGTCGGCATGCAGCACGCCTTGCTCAAGCAGGGTCTGGATGAAGTGGCGGAACAGCGTTTTGTCGAAGAACTCCGGGGCATTCAGGCCATGCAGGATCGACAGGCGTTGGGCCATCATCACGCACAGGTCTTCCAGCGCCTCGGCGCTGAGGCTGTTCTGCCCGTTGTTGAGCAGCAGCGAAGTGGCCATGTAGAAGCGCTGCAGGGTCTGGGTGATAGTGCGGGCGAGCAGGGTCAGCAGCACGAACTGCCGCGAGCTGGGCGCCGGGCGCACATACACTTCGCCGTCCATGCGCAGCAGGCCTTGCTCCACCAGCGCGGCCAGCCATTGGTCGATCACTTCCTCCAGCTGCTCTGGTGTCCAGCGCAAGAACAGTTCGGCCTGCAGGTACGGGTACAGCGCCTGTACATACTGGCCCAGCAATTCGCGGCTCATGCGCGAGCTGCTGAGGAAGAAGCTGGCCAGCAGCGCCGGCAGGGCGAAGATGTGCAGCACGTTGTTGCGGTAGTAGGTCATCAGGACCGCATTGCCTTCATCCAGGTACAGGATGCGGCCCAGGGCGTCCTTCTGTTCGGCCACCAGGTTCATGCTGCGCACATGTTCGATCAGCGCCTGGCCGTCGCCGTCGGGCAGGGTGGTATGGGGCGAGTAGGGCACTTGGCGCAGCAGCGCCAGGTACAGGTCCAGCACGCGGGTCAGGGCGCGTTCGTCCAGGGCCAGGCGGCTGGTGGACAGCAGCGCCAGAGCCACCAGGTTGACCGGGTTGATGGCAGCCGCTTCGTTCAGGTGACGGGCCACGGTTTCACCCAGGCGGGTGGTGGTAGCGTTGAGCCATTCCGGACGGTACTGCGGGCCATGGTCTTGCTCACGCCAGCCGGGCTGTTGTTCGTCGAGGAAGCCGGCCAGGCGGATCGGCTCGCCGAAGTTGACGTAGACCTGGCCAAAGCGCTGCTTGAGCGCGCCAAATACCTTGAAGATGTCGAACACCGACTCCTTCTTCTTGCTGGCACCACGCAGTTCGCCCAGGTAGGTGCGGCCTTCGAGTACGCGCTCGTAGCCGATGTACACCGGCACGAACACGATTGGCGTGCGCGACGAGCGCAGGAAACTGCGCAGGGTGATGGCCAGCATCCCGGTACGTGGTTGCAGCATGCGTCCGGTGCGCGAGCGGCCGCCTTCAACGAAGTACTCGACCGGGAAGCCCTTGGTGTACAGGGTGTGCAGGTACTCGTTGAACACGGCGGTGTACAACGGGTTGCCCTTGAACGTGCGGCGCATGAAGAACGCTCCGCCACGGCGCAGCAGATTGCCCACTACCGGCATGTTGAGGTTGATGCCCGCCGCCACGTGCGGCGGGGTGAGGCCGTTGCGGAACAGCAGGTACGACAGCAGCAGGTAGTCGATGTGGCTGCGGTGGCAGGGCACGTAAATCACTTCGTGGCCGGGGGCGATGCCCTGCACCTGCTCGATGTGGTTGACCTTGATGCCGTCGTAGATCTTGTTCCAGAACCAGCTCAGCACCACTTCAAGGAAGCGGATGGCGGTGTAGGTGTAGTCCGAGGCGATCTCGTTGCCATAGCGCAGCGCCTGGGCTTCGGCCTTGGCCAGCGGCAGGTTTTCGCGCTGTGCCTCGTCGACGATGGCCTGGCGCACTTGCGGTGCGTGCACCAGGCCTTTGACCAGGTTGCGCCGGTGCGAGATGTCCGGGCCGATGACCGCCGTCTTGAGGTTGCGAAAATGCACGCGCATCAGGCGTTGGGCCATGCGCACGGTGCGCTCGTGCCCTTTGTTGTGCTGCACCAGTTCGCGCAGGTGGATAGGCGCGGAGAACTGCACCCGGGTCTTGCGCCCCAGAATCAGTACGGTCAGCAGCCGGCGCAGGCGCCCGGTAACCGCCCAGCTGTCGGCGAACAGCAGCTTCCACGGGCTGGATTCACTGGCCGGGGTCTGGCCCCAGAACACGCTGACGGGAATGATCTGCGCATCTTCCTCGGCATGCTGGGTGACGGCAGCGACCAGGCGTTCAAGCGTCGGTGGCGCGCCGCTTTTGTCCTGCCGGCCCAGCCAGTCCGGGTCGGGGGTGAGGTAGAAGAACCCGGCCGGCTCCTGCAGTGGGCCCACGGCTACCGGCAATACCGGGCGCGGCAGCCCCGCTTTGGTGCATTCGTGGTCGAGCACGGCCAGGTCGGTGAGCGCGGGCGACGGCAGTGCATAGAACACCGGCCTGCTGCGGTCGAGGTTGAGGGACATGGACGACTGGTTGATGGTCTCGGAGCGCACCCACAGGTACAACAGGCGACGCAGGCCGCCGAAGATCAGGCGGTGCAGGGGGGAACGGGTCATGGGGTGTGTGCCCTGGGTGTGATGTTCAGGTGAGTATCCAGCTAATTAGTCTGCCGTATCGGCGTAAGTTCAGCAAAAATCGGCCAACTGCGGGACCGTCATCAATTTTTTTTGTTCTGTGTCATATACTCGGCCTGCCACTTGCAGGATATTTCGGCAAGCGGCGTTGGCACGGGGCAGGTGACCCTATGCCTGCACGGCGATCTTCACAATAAAAATCCGGAGTAGTTCAGATGTCGTCTCGTGAGACTGGGAACGTAAAGTGGTTCAACGATGCCAAGGGTTATGGCTTCATTCAGCGCGAAGGTGGTGCGGATGTATTCGTCCACTATCGGGCGATCCGCGGTGAGGGGCATCGTACCCTGGTCGAAGGGCAGCGCGTGGAATACGCCTGCGTGCAGGGCCAGAAAGGCCTGCAAGCCGAAGACGTAGTGGGCCTCTGAGCCTTTTGCGGTAAGCCTCAAGCTGCAAGTTGACCGTGTAACTTGCAGCCTGAAGCAACCTGTTTCAGCTGGTGCGCCAGGTGATTTCCTCTTCACCGTCGGCGCTGATGCGGACCCAGCGGTCGGCATCTTCTTCCCCGTCTTCCTCTACCCAGCCACCCGGCGCGCAACGCACTTCCACACCCAGTGCGGCGAAGGCGGCGCGGGCGCAGGCGACATCATCAGCCCATGGCGTCTGGTCGCTTTCCAGGTACAGGCTGTTCCATTTCCCTACAGCCTTGGGTAACCAGGTGACCGGAATGTTACCGGCCTGGCATTTGAAGGTGTGGCCTTTCTGCTTCCATTCGCTGCACGGGCCGATTGCCTGGGCGAGCCACTCGGCAATCTGCTTGTGGTCGACGTCGGCGTCCTTCAGGTAGATCTCGATATCAGGTTGGCGCATAAGGGCTCCGGGTGTGCTCAGTCTTGGCGCACGAAATAGTCATAACGCATGGAAACCGTAACCTCGAACGGCTCGGCCTGGTCGATGACCAGCGCGCGTTTTTCGGCGCTGGCGCGCCAGCCGTGCGGGGTCATGGCCAGCAGGTCGGCGCGGGCCTTGGGTTCGGCCAGGCTCAGGCGGAACTCAAGGGTTTCGCTGTGGGCATGGGCCATGCCTTCGGGGACCAGGGCCAGGTGTTTGTCGTCGGCGTAAGGGCGGACTTCATCGTAGAGCACTTCGCGCAGCTCCATCAGGTGGCCGCTGGTAGGGCCGACCCGCATCAGGCCGCCACCGGGGCTGAGCAGGCGCTTGGCCTCGGCCCAGTCCAGCGGGCTGAATACGCTGGCGATGAACTGGCAACTGGCGTCGGCCAGGGGCACGCGGGCCATGCTGGCAACCATCCAGGTGACTTCCGGTGCTCGACGGCAGGCACGCTTGACCGCCTCGCGGGAAATGTCCAGCGCGTAACCGTCGGCGGCCGGCAGGGCCTGGGCGATCTGTGCGGTGTAGTAACCCTCGCCGCAGCCGATGTCCAGCCAGGCGCCGGGCTGGCGCTCGGCGGCAAGCTCGGCCAGGCGGCTGGCCACCGGGGCATAGTGCCCGGCATCGAGGAAATCACGACGGGCTTCGACCATGGCCTGGTTGTCACCCGGGTCGCGGCTGTTCTTGTGCTGTACCGGCAGCAGGTTCAGGTAACCCTGGCGGGCGCGGTCGAAGCGGTGGCCGGCTGGGCACACCACACCATTGTCGAGCCGGCTCAGCGGCGCCTGGCAAAGGGGGCAGGCGAGCATCAGGCGAGCAACCGGACCAGGGTCTGGTAGTAGATTTCGGTCAGCAGGTCGAGGTCGCTGGCCAGAATCCGCTCGTCCACCTGGTGAATGGTGGCGTTGACCGGGCCCAGCTCGACCACTTGCGTACCCATGGTGGCGATGAAGCGGCCATCGGAGGTACCGCCGCTGGTGGACGGCAGGGTATCGCGGCCGGTGACGCCCTTGATGCTGGCCGCCACAGCGTCCAGCAGTTCGCCCGGTTCGGTGAGGAATGGCAGGCCAGACAGCGCCCAGTCGATGGACCAGTCCAGTTCATGCTTGTCGAGAATCGCCGAGACGCGCGCCTGCAGGCCTTCGACGGTGGACTCGGTAGAGAAGCGGAAGTTGAACAGTGCAGTCAGCTCGCCCGGGACCACGTTGGTGGCGCCGGTGCCGGAATTGAGGTTCGAGATCTGGAAGCTGGTCGGCGGGAAGAACGCGTTGCCTTCGTCCCAGTGCTCGGCTGCCAGCTCCGCCAGGGCCGGGGCGGCCAGGTGGATCGGGTTGCGCGCCAGGTGCGGGTAGGCCACGTGGCCTTGCTTGCCGCGCACGGTCAATTTGGCACCCAGCGAACCGCGACGGCCGTTCTTGACCACGTCACCCAGCAGGGTGGTGCTGGAGGGTTCGCCGACGATGCACCAGTCCAGGCGTTCGTTGCGCGCTTTCAGGCGTTCGACCACTGCCTTGGTGCCGTGGTGAGCCGGGCCTTCCTCGTCGCTGGTGATCAGGAAGGCGACCTTGCCACGGTGGTTAGGGTAGTCGTGCACGAAGCGCTCGCTGGCGATCACCATGGAGGCCAGGCTGCCCTTCATGTCGGCAGCGCCACGGCCGCAGAGCATGCCGTCGGCGTCGATCAGCGCTTCGAACGGTTCATGCTGCCATTGCTGCACCGGGCCGGTGGGCACCACGTCGGTGTGGCCGGCAAAGCACAGCACCGGGCCTTCCTGGGTGCCGTGGGTGGCCCAGAAGTTGTCGACATCTTCAATGCGCATCGGCTCCAGCTGGAAACCCACGGCGCCCAGGCGGTTCATCATCTGCGCCTGGCAATCGGCGTCGACGGGGGTGACCGAGGGGCGACGGATCAGGTCGCAGGCCAGTTGAAGGGTAGGCGAGAGCTCGGCAGGGGCCGTCATGGGGGACTCCGGGGCAAGGCAAGGCGGGAAATCTGAGGGGCGTTATCTTATATCAAACTGAGGGGCGGTGGGGCTGCAAAGCAGCCCCGGCAATCTCAAGCCTGCTGCGGCTCGGCGGCCTTCTCCACTGGCTTGGGCAGCGAAGACAGCAGTGCCATCACCAGAGCCGCCACATACGGCAACGACTGCACCAGCAACATCGCCACCCAGAAGCGCATGTCCGAACTCGGCAGCCCTTGCACCAGGTAGATGCCCAGCGCCGCGCCCCACAGCAGCAACATGATGAACAGCTCTTCGCGTGCTTCGGACAGCGCCACCAGCAACCCATGGCTGTCGGCATTCTTCGGTGTGCGGAAGAACGGCATGCTGCTGGTGAAGAACCCGTACAGCACCGCCTTGGCGATGGTGTGCGACAGCGCAAGGCCGGCGAGCGCAGCGGCAAAGGCATCCTTCAGGTTAACCCCCACCGCGCGGCGATACAGGAAGATGATCTTGCCCACCTTGAAGAAGAACAGCGCCAGCGGCGGGATGGCGAAGATCATCAGCGGCGGGTCTACGCGGTGCGGGACGATGATCATCGCCGCCGACCACAGCAGCGCGCCGATGGTGAAGAAGATGTTCATGCCATCGGCAATCCATGGCAACCAGCCGGCCAGGAAGTGATAACGCTGGCCGCGGGTCAGCTCGCTGTCCTTGCCGCGCAGCAGGGCGCTGGCGTGGTGCTTGATGATCTGGATGGCGCCATAGGCCCAGCGGAAGCGCTGCTTCTTGAAGTCGATGAAGGTGTCGGGCATCAGGCCCTTGCCGTAGCTGTTGTGGGCGTACGCTGCCGACAGGCCTTTTTCGAACACGCGCAGGCCCAGTTCGGCGTCTTCGCAGATGCACCATTCGGCCCAGCCCAGCTCTTCCAGCACCGTACGCCGGGTCATGGTCATGGTGCCGTGCTGGATGATCGCGTCACGGTCGTTGCGGGTGACCATGCCAATGTGGAAAAAGCCTTTGTACTCGCTGTAGCACAGCTTCTTGAACGCACTTTCGTGCTGGTCGCGGTAGTCTTGCGGCGACTGCACCACGGCAATTTTCGGGTCGGCGAAGTGCGGCACCATGTGCTTGAGCCAGTTGCGGTCGACGCAGTAGTCCGAGTCGATCACCGCGATCACTTCGGCGTCCTTGGCGGTGTGCGGGATCAGGTAGTTCAGCGCGCCACCCTTGAAACCGGCCAGGGGCGAGACGTGGAAGAACTTGAAACGCTCGCCGAGCTTTTCACAGTGGGCCTTCAGCGGCTCCCACACGGCCGGGTCCTTGGTGTTGTTATCGATCACCAGCACTTCGTAGTCGGGGTAATCCAGTGCGGCCAGGGCGTCGAGGGTCTGCTTCACCATCTCGGGCGGCTCGTTGTAGCACGGCACATGCACCGACACCTTGGGCCGGTAAGCGCTGTCGGCCTGCACCGGCAAGAATTCGCGGCGGCGCTTGTGTATCCATACCGCCTCGGCCAGTTCATGGGCCTCGGTCAGCAGCACGATGAACACGCCCAGCGCGCCAAGGGCCAGCAGCACGCCCACGGTCAGGCTGAACCAGGTGCTGTATTGCTGGCTGTAGTCGTAGGCGATCCACACCAGCACCGACCCGCACAGGAAGGTGATGAAGGTAAGGAAGGTGCGGCCGCGCTGGCGCAGGGCCGAGCCGTCGATGAACAGCACCATCAAGGCGATCATGGCCAGCACGACCGATGCCACGGCCAACGCACGCCACTGCGGGATCGCCACCACCGGGCCGTCGAAGTTGAACTTTTGCTGGCGCTCGGCGTTATACACGCCCCAGTAGGCGCCTACCGAGCCTTCATCGCTGGCCTTCCACGGCTGGTCATAGGCTTCGATGACGAAGTAGTTGTAGCCACGGCGGTTGAGGGTGTTGACCAGGGTGCGCAGGTAGATGGCCTGGTCGGCCTGGGTGGCATCGGCACCCCCGCGCATGCGGCCGTTGCTCGGCCAGCCGACCTCTGACAGCAGCAGGGGTTTACGCGGGAACTGGTGCCGCAGTTCACGGGCACGGTCGAGCACGAACTCGACCGAATCCTTCATTGGCACGAACTCCCAGTAGGGCAGGATGTGCGCGGCAATCAGGTCGACGTGCTTGGCAATCTCCGGGTTTTCCTTCCAGATGTGCCATTGCTCACTGGTGGTCACGGGCACCTTCACAGCTGCACGCACGCGGTCCAGGTACTTGATCAGGTTTTCCGGGGTAACCTCTTCACGGAACAGCGCCTCGTTGCCGACCACGACCCGCACCACGCTGCGCGAGGTGTTGGCCAACTGGATGGCGGTGGCGATTTCGCGCTCGTTGCGCTCCAGGTCCGGGCTGATCCAGATGCCCAGCGTTACCCGCAGGCCGAATTCCTCGGCCAGGCGCGGGATGTCGGCCTGGGTCCCCTCCACGGTGTAGATGCGGATGCTGTCGGTCAGTTTGCTCAACTGCTCCAGGTCCTGGCGCATCTCGTCGTCACTGGGGTACTGGCCTTTTTGCGGGCTTTCACCCAGGCGGAACGGCGAATACGAAAAGCCAGAGATCTGCTCTGGCCAGGCGGGGGCGGAAACCGGGCGGTTGATCAGGGCCCAGAACCCGGTGAACAACGCGGCGATGGCCAGGACCACGACCAGGTTCAGGCCGAATTTACGTGAAGACATTGTCGTCCATTTGTGTCGAAGTGATAGGACATTAAAGCAGGGTTGGCAGTGTCTTTCCTAACGATGCAGGCCATGGGCCGGCTGGCATATAATGCGCGCCGGTTTTTTGGGGTATGAAGATGAGCACAGAAGATCCACGCTTCGCCGGCGTTGCCCGGTTATACGGCGACCAAGGGCTGCAGCGCCTGGGCCAGGCCCATGTGGCTGTGGTCGGGATTGGCGGGGTAGGCTCGTGGGTAGCTGAAGCGCTGGCCCGGAGCGGCGTAGGGGAAATCACCCTGTTCGACCTGGACGATGTGTGCGTCAGCAACACCAACCGCCAGGCCCATGCCCTGGAAGGCCAGGTGGGGCGGCCCAAGGTCGAGGTCATGGCCGAGCGCCTGCAGGCGATCAATCCGGCGTGCACGGTGCATGCGGTGGCCGACTTCGTTACCCGCGAGACCATGGTCGAGTACATTACCGAAAACCTCGACTGCGTGATCGACTGCATCGACAGCGTCATGGCCAAGGCGGCGCTGATCGCCTGGTGCCGTCGGCGCAAGATCGCCATCGTCACCACCGGTGGTGCCGGCGGGCAGATCGACCCCACGCAAATCCAGATTGCCGACCTGAACAAGACCTTCAACGACCCGCTGGCTTCGCGGGTGCGGTCCACCTTGCGTCGCGATTACAACTTCTCGCGCAATGTCAGCCGCAACTATGGCGTGCCATGCGTGTTCTCCAGCGAGCAGCTGCGCTACCCCAAGGGCGATGGTAGCGTTTGTCTGCAGAAGAGTTTCGTGGGCGAGGGGGTGCGGCTGGACTGCTCGGGTGGCTTTGGCGCGGTGATGATGGTGACCGCGACCTTTGGCATGGTGGCGGCGAGCAAGGCAATCGAAAAGTTGGTGGCAGGTGCGCGGCGGCCCTCGGAACGAGTCAAACCTGATTAAATTGCGTGGGCTTCTTCGTGGGTAAACCCGCGAAGAAGCCAGCGCCGATTTAGCGGTTGGACGCCAGCTCCGCCATCCGCTGCAACACCGCATGCAGCCCATTACTGCGCGATGGCGACAGCTGACGCTCCAGCCCCAGCTGTGTGAACCACTCACGCAGGTCCAGCCCGACCAATTCTTCACTGGCCAAGCCTTGAACCCTTACCAGCAACAAGGCCAGTAGCCCACGCAACAAGCGTGCATCGCTGGTGGCCTTGAACCGCCAAAGCCCATCAACGTGCTCGGCCACCAGCCAAACCAGGCTTTCGCAGCCATGCACCCGGTTGGCGTCGGTCTTCTCGGTATCATCCAGCGGTTCCAGCCGCTCTCCCCACTGCATCAGCAGCCGCGCCCGCTGTTCCCAACCCTTGCCCTGTGCAAAAGCCTCCAGCGCCTGACGTGCTTGCTCCGGCATGCTCATCGCAGCAGCTCCAGGCCCTGATCCAGCGCAGCGAAGAAGCGCTGAAGGTCATCGCTGTCGTTGTACAAGCCCAACGACACTCGAATTGCGCCTTCAAGGCCCAAGCCTTTCAGCAACGGCATGGCGCAATGGTGCCCGGCACGCACGGCAATACCCTGTTCGGTAAGCAAGTGGGCGATATCGGCATTGTGCACCCCCTCGATGACAAAGCTGGCCAAGGCCGCCTGTGGCGCACCGAGCACCCGCACGCCTTCGCGGTCGGCCAGCCCCCGGAGCAGGTGCTGGTGCAGGCTGGTTTCATGGGCTTCGAGCGCCTGGGCGTCGAGGCTGGCCAGGTAGTCCAGGGTTGCGCCCAGACCAATCACCCCGGCGATTGGCGGCGTTCCCGCCTCGAACCCCAGCGGTGCGGGACGGAAGCTGGCGCTCTGGTACTCGGCCAGTTGCACCATCTCGCCCCCGAACTGCCAGTGGCGCAACAGTTCCAGCGCCTGAGGGCGGCCATACAGCACGCCAACCCCGTCCGGGCCATACAGCTTGTGGCTGGAGAACACATAGAAGTCGCAACCCAGGTGCTGCACATCATGGCGACCATGCACCACGCCCTGGGCGCCGTCGACCACGGTCAGTGTGCCCTGGGCGCGGGCATGGGCCAGTAGCGCCGGCAGCGGCTGCCAGGTGCCCAGCACGTTGGACAGCTGGCTGACCGCCAGCACCCGGGTGCGGGGGCCGATCAGTTGCAGCGCCTGGTCCAGGTCGATGCGGCCGTGGGCATCCAGCGGCAGCACCACCAGGCGCAGGTTGCGCCGGCGCGCCAGCTGTTGCCAGGGCAGCAGGTTGGCATGGTGCTCCAGCGCGCTGACGGCGATTTCGTCACCGGCTTCGAAGCGATGTTCCAGGCCATAGGCCAGAAGGTTCAGCGCCGAGGTGGCGCCGTGGGTGAACACGATCTGCCGGGAGTCTGCGGCATTCAGCCAGGCGGCAACCTTGTCGCGGCTGGTCTCGAACGCCTGGGTTGCCAGTGCGCCGGGCAAGTGCTGGGCACGGTGCACGTTGGCCGCGCCATGGCCGTAATAATGGCTCAGGGCGTCAAGCAGGGCTTGCGGCTTCTGGGTGGTGGCGGCACTGTCCAGGTAGGTCTGGTGCTGCCGTTGCAGGGCGGCGATGGCGGGGAAGTCGGCACGCCAGGGGGAGGGCTGGAACATGTTCACGGGGCCTGGAATGAAAATCGGGTCTGGCGCGGTGGCGCCAGACCCGATCTTAACACCTCAAACCGGGGAAGGTTCTCAGTTGTGGGCGTGCAGCGCTTCGTTCAGCTCGATGGCCGACTTGTGGGTCTTGCACTCCACGGCGCCGTTCAGCGAGTTGCGGCGGAACAGCAGGTCGGTCTGGCCAGCCAGGTCGCGGGCCTTGACCACTTTGACCAGCTCGTTGTTCTCGTCCAGCAGGTTCACCTTGGTGCCCGCAGTGATGTACAGGCCGGCTTCGACGGTGTTGCGGTCGCCCAGCGGAATGCCGATACCGGCGTTGGCGCCGATCAGGCAGCCTTCACCCACCTTGATGACGATGTTGCCGCCACCGGACAGGGTACCCATGGTCGAGCAGCCGCCGCCCAGGTCCGAGCCCTTGCCAACGAATACGCCAGCGGACACGCGGCCTTCGATCATGCCTGGGCCTTCGGTGCCAGCGTTAAAGTTGACGAAGCCTTCGTGCATGATGGTGGTGCCTTCGCCGATGTAGGCACCCAGGCGCACACGGGCGGTGTCGGCGATACGCACGCCGGCAGGGACCACGTAGTCGGTCATTTTCGGGAACTTGTCCACCGAGAACACTTCCAGCAGCTCGCCCTTCAGGCGCGCTTCCAGTTGCAGCTCGGCCAGTTCGGCCAGATCGACCGCGCCCTGGTTGGTCCAGGCCACGTTCGGCAGCAGCGGGAAGATACCGGCCAGGCTAACACCGTGCGGCTTGACCAGGCGGTGCGACAGCAGGTGCAGCTTCAGGTAGGCCTCTGGGGTGGAGGTCAGGGCAGCGTCTTCGGCCAGCAGGGTGGCGACCAGCGGCTTGTGGCTCTCGGCCAGGCGGGTCAGCAGGGCGGCCTGGGCCGCGTCAACGCCTTTCAGGGCTTCGGCCAGTTGCGCGGCCTGGGCGTTGCTGAAGGCGATGGCCTGGTTGCCACTTTCATAGCCCAGCACTGGGGCTACAGCAGCGACCAGTTCGGCGCTCGGGTTGAGCAGGGGTTGTGCGTAGAACACTTCAAGCCAGGCGCCCTGGCGGTTCTGGGAGCCGACACCGAAGGCCAGGCTGAACAGGGTATTGGACATGTGATTACCTCGTGCGAAATAGGGGAGGGGGCTCAGGCCAGGGCAGCGGCGTACAGGTCGGGCTTGAAGCCGACCAGGGTACGCGCGCCAAGGTCCAGCACCGGGCGTTTGATCATCGACGGCTGGGCCAGCATCAGCTCGACGGCCTTGGCCTGGTCGAGGTCGGCCTTGCTGGCGTCGTCCAGCTTGCGGAAAGTGGTGCCGGCACGGTTGAGGATGACTTCCCAGCCGTGTTCGTCGCACCAGCGGTTCAGGCTGTCACGGTCTATGCCTTGGGTCTTGTAGTCGTGGAATTCGTAGGCGATGGCCTTGTCTTCGAGCCAGGTACGCGCCTTTTTCATGGTGTCACAAGCTTTGATGCCGTAGAGCGTGTAGGTCATTGTGTGCATTGGGGTCACAGGTTGCCCCAATCTCTCCGTTTTCCAAATGTCAGTCGCGGGATTATGCGGGAACGATCCTGTGAGCGCCACGGGTGTGCTTGTCTTGAACCGTGCAGTGTGTCGGAGATCGAGCGAGGTATCATCATGTTACATATTCCCTGGCCACCTGCGACTATCGTGCAGCGGCCCCAAACCGCTGCTCGCCGCTAACATATTGTTTCAATGGCGATGTTTCGCCCTGCTATCGTTTCTGGTTCATAAAGGAAGCTTTCCCGGATGCAGTCCGCCTACACCGTCCTCATCCTGCTGACGCTGGTCAGCCTGTCGAAGCTGGTCGGCCGCATGATTCCGCTGCCCCTGCCGCTGGTGCAGATCGCTGCCGGTGCCTTGCTGGCCTTGCCGACACTGGGCCTGCATGTAGCCCTGGACCCCGAATTGTTCCTGTTCCTGTTCTTGCCGCCGCTGCTGTTTGCCGACGGCTGGCGCATCCCCAAGCGTGAGCTGTGGCGCATCCGCGGGCCAGTGGTGGCGCTGGCCGTTGGTCTGGTGCTGTTCACCGTGGTCGGAGCTGGCTACTTCATTCACTGGTTGCTGCCGAGCATCCCGCTGCCAGTGGCCTTTGCCCTGGCGGCGGTGCTGTCGCCGACTGACGCCGTGGCGGTTTCGGCCATCGCCCAGGACCGCTTGCCCACGCCCCTGATGCACATGCTGCAGGGAGAGGCCCTGATGAACGACGCATCAGGCCTGGTGACCTTCAAGTTCGCCCTGGCGGCGGCGATCACCGGGGTGTTCTCGCTGACGGATGCAAGCTTCAGTTTCGTCCTGGTGGCGCTTGGCGGCCTCGCGGTGGGTGTGGGCCTGAGCTGGCTGGTGGGCCGCCTGCGCGCCTGGATGATCGCCCGTGGCTGGGACGACCCGGCCACCCATGTGGTGTTCATGTTGCTGCTGCCGTTCGCCGCCTACGTGCTGGCCGAGCGCCTGGGCGTGTCGGGCATCCTCTCGGCAGTCGCGGCGGGCATGATGCAGAGCTGGCTCGACCTGCTGCCACGGCAAACCAGCACCCGCCTGCTCAACCGCAGTGTCTGGTCGCTGCTGGAGTTCGCCTTCAATGGCCTGATCTTCCTGCTGCTGGGCCTGCAACTGCCAGACATCATCAAGGCCGTGGTAAGCCATGAAACCACGTTGTGGCCAACCCTGGCCTGGCGCTGCCTGGACGTGGTGGCGATCTTTGCAGCGCTGATTTTACTGCGGTTCATCTGGGTGCAGAGCATCTGGCGCTCGATCGGTGTGGTGCGTCGCTGGCGCGGCAAGCCGGCGCTGGTGCTGATGCCCACGGCGCGCTCCTGCTGGCTGCTGACCCTGGGCGGTGTACGCGGTGCGGTCACCCTGGCCGGTGTGATGTCGGTGCCGCTGCTGATGGGGGCAGGCAAGGCGTTCCCGGAGCGTGACCTGCTGATCTTCATCGCCGCCGGGGTGATCCTGTTGTCGTTGATCAGTGCCTGTATTGCGCTGCCGCTGTTGCTGCGGGGGGTGACCAAGAGCCCGGACGAGCGGCTGCACCAGGAAGTGCAGGATGCCTGGCGGCGCACGGCCGAGGCTGCGATCCATGCGCTGGAGGCAGAGGAAGTGATTGACAGCAACGCGCCGCAGGACGCCGCGCAAGCAACCCTGGCGACCGAACTCAAGGCACGCCTGATGGCTGAATACCGGGATGAACTGGACAGCTACAACGACAGTGCCGAAGCCAAGGCCCTGGCCGAGCAGATGGACTTGCTGGAGCGCCGCTTGCGCCTGCGTGCCCTGCGGGCGCAGCGGCTGGAACTTTACAACCTGCACCGCCAGCACCTGGTGGGTGATGAAGTGGTGCGGCAGGTGCTGGGGGAGTTGGACATGAGTGAGGCGAACCTGGGGCAGGTCAGGTAAGTGTGGGGGCCGCCTTGCCGCCTGAACCTTGGCGCGGCGGCCCTGATGTTTGAATTAATAGTAGGGGTAGGCGCGGCTCATGAACGTTTTGTCTTTTTCACTCAGTTCAGTGTTGAGTTTTATCTCGAAACTACCGTCGGTTAACTCCGGTTGGACCTGATAGTGCATGACCGATAGAGGGTCATAGGGGGTGGTCAGCAACCCTGAAGCTGGGAGTGGGGTGAAGTACTGTTGTTCGACATCTTGTGCACTCCAACCAGGGATACCTATGTGTAGCGAGTGTATGAGCGCCTTGTTCCAGGGGATCTCTGCATCAGGATGCTGGTGCTCATGTTGTGCGCCTAGTGCGTGGCCGAATTCGTGCAGGACTGTATGGGTAAAGTAATCGCCTTGCTCCGGCCTTACCGTGAGCACCATCGACTCCCATGGGCGGTCCAGCAGGCAGTCAGTGCCGATTGCACATTCATTGATCGGCCCTCTTTCGTTGCTGGTCAAGATGGTGATATCGGCATCCGTCGTGTTGTTTTTCATGAAGCGGAAGCGGATGTTGCCGTAGGCAAGCCATTTGGCGGCGACGTCGGTGATGGCTTCTTTCAAGTCGGCGCTCGGGCTGCCCAGGAACGATACCTTCAGCGTGCTGCCGGTTGGCCACAGCTTGCCATGTTGAGCTACCGAGCGTTTCTTGCGTGAGCCTGACGAGGCACTGTTGGGCGCATTGAGCGGGTTGACCGCAATGGCGTTTTCGTATGACAACTGCGGGTCTTTGTCGCTCCGGCAGCGGCAGAAAGGAAGTGAGTGCATGCGCGAGTCTCCTGGTTGAGGTGCTTCAGTCTCAACTGGCAGCGACTCGCGCGTGCCTTAATTATTTGCTGCAATGTCAGGCGCGAAGAAAGTCCCGAATCCGCTCTGCCGCCTCGATGCACTCGGCCAGCGGTGCAACCAGCGCCATTCGCACACGCCCGGCACCCGGGTTCACGCCGTCCACCTCACGCGACAGGTACGACCCCGGCACCACGGTCACATGCTGGGCTTCGAACAGGTCGCGGGTGAACTCGGCATCGCCACCCGGCACCTTGGCCCACAGGTAGAAGCTGCCGTCCGGGCGCTGCACGTCCAGCACCGGTTGCAGGATGTCCAGCACGGCATCGTACTTGGCGCGGTACTGGTCGCGGTTCTCGCGCACATGCGCCTCGTCCTGCCAGGCGGCAATGCTGGCCAGCTGGGTTTGCACCGGCATGGCGCAGCCGTGGTAGGTGCGGTACAGCAGGAACGGCTTGATGATCTCGGCATCGCCCGCGACGAAGCCCGAACGCAGGCCCGGAAGGTTGGAACGCTTGGACAGGCTGTGGAACACCACGCAACGTTTGAAGTCGCTGCGGCCCAGTTCGGCACAGGCGGTCAGCAGGCCTGGAGGCGGCGCGTCTTCGTCGAAGTACAGCTCGCTGTAGCATTCGTCGGCAGCGATCACGAAGTCGTGCTCGTCAGCCAGGGCGATCAGCTTCTTCAGGGTATCCATCGGCACCAGCGCGCCAGTGGGGTTGCCTGGCGAGCACAGGAACAGGATCTGGCAACGTTTCCACACTTCGGCCGGCACCGCGTCAAAGTCGGGGTTGAAACCATTGCTTTCCAGGCACGGCAGGTAGTGCGGGGTGGCCCCGGCCAACAGCGCTGCGCCTTCGTAGATCTGGTAGAACGGGTTGGGGCTGACCACCAGGCCATCATCGGCGCGGTTGACCACGGCCTGGGTGAAGGCGAACAGCGCTTCGCGGGTACCGTTGACCGGCAGGATGTGGCGGTCGGCGTCCAGCCAGCCGGCGGGCACGCCAAAGCGCCGTTCGCACCATTGACCAATCGCCTGGCGCAGTGCCGGCAGGCCGATGGTGCTGGGGTATACCGCCAGCTTGTCGAGGTTGTCGGCCATGGCCTGGGCGACGAACGCCGGCGATTCGTGCTTCGGCTCACCGATCGACAGGGCGATGGCGCGTTTGTCCGCCGCAGGCTTCGCGCTACCCAGCAGGGCGCGGAGCTTTTCGAAGGGGTAGGGCTGAAGCTGGGTCAAGGCATGGTTCATCGGCGCAAGGTCTCGTCAATCGTCTAATCGTTAAAAGGTCACGCGGGTCGGGCTGGCGTCGCTACCTTGGCCGGCCTGCAGTTGCTGCACGATGGCTTCCTGCAGGCGGCTGCACAGCTGCGGGTCGGACAGCGGCTGGTTGTCGGCATCGGTGATGAAGAACACGTCTTCCACCCGTTCGCCGAGGGTGGCGATCTTGGCGTTTTGCAGCGACAGGTCGAACTCCAGGAAAATCCGCCCAAGCCGGGCCAGTAGCCCTGGGCGATCGGGCGCAGTGATTTCGAGGATGGTCACCGGGCGCTGGGCATCGTTGAGGATGGTTACCTGTGGCGGGAAGTCGAAGTGCTTGAGCTGGCGCGGTACCCGGCGCTGGATGATGGTCGGGTAGTCCTCGGGGTTGCGCAGCGCTTCGGTCAGGCCGTCGCGAATCTGTTTGACCCGCTGCGGGTTGTCGCCGATCGAGCCGCCGTCGTTATCCAGCACGATGTAGGTGTCGAGGGTGAACTGGCTGCTCGACGTGATGATCCGCGCGTCATGAATGTTCAGGTTCAGCTGCGACATGGCGGCCACCGTCACGGCGAAGAAATCATGCTGGTCGGGGGCATAGATGAAGATCTGCGTGCCGCCTTCGAACTCGCGCTGGGTGGTTTCCTTGATCAGCACCAGCGGCCCGCCATCGGCGGGTTGCTGCAGAATCGCGTCACTGTGCCAGGCCACGTCGGCGGCGTTGTGCTTGAGGAAGTAGTCATCGCCCAGTTGCGACCACAGCTGCTCGACGTCGTCCGGGTCGGTGCCTTCGCGCACCAGGATATCCAGCGCTGCGGATTGTGTCTGGCGAATTTGCTCTTCGCGGTCCAGCGGGTTTTCCAGGCCCCGGCGCAGGGCACGCTTGGTCTCGGTATACAGCTGACGCAGCAGGCTGGCTCGCCAGGAGTTCCACAGGCTGGGGTTGGTGGCGTTGATGTCGGCCACGGTCAGCACGTAGAGGTAGTCAAGGCGTGTCTCGTCACCCACGTGCAGGGCAAAGTCGTTGATCACCTGCGGGTCGGACAGGTCCTTGCGCTGGGCGGTGGTCGACATCACCAGGTGGTTCTGCACCAGCCAGACGATCAGGCGGCTGTCCCAGGCCGGCAACTGGTGGCGCTCGCAGAACTTCTTCGCATCCACTGCGCCGAGGTCGGAGTGGTCGCCCTGGCGGCCTTTGCCGATGTCGTGGTACAGGCCAGCCAGGTAGATCAGCTCGGGTTTGGGCAGGCGGCCCATGAGCTTGCTGGCCAGCGGGAATTTCTCGGACACCGGCGTGTATTGCAGCTTGCGCAGGTGCTTGATGAGGTTGAGGGTGTGCGCATCGACCGTATAGATATGGAACAGGTCATGCTGCATCTGCCCGACAATCAGCCCGAACTCCGGCAGGTAGCGGCCAAGGATGCCGTAGCGGTTCATCCGCCGCAGGTTGCGGTGGATGCCGATTTCGCACTTGAACAGCTCGATGAACAGGCTGGTGTTGCGGATGTCGGTGCGGAACGTGTCATCGATCAGGTGCCGGTGCTCGCGCAGCAGGCGCACGGTATCGGCACGCACGCCTTTGATTTCCGGGTGCTGGGCCATCAGCACGAAGATTTCCAGCATGGCGAACGGCGTGCGCTTGAACACGTTCGCGTTGGTGGCCTCGATATAGCCATCATGCAGGCGGAAACGCGCATTCAGCGGCTGGGTGGTGCCGCTGTCCTCGTCGGCGAGGATCACTTCCTCGAAATGCTGGATGATCAGGTCGCACAGCTGGCTGATGCTCATCACCACCCGGTAGTACTGCTGCATGAACTGCTCGATTGCCCGCTTGGGGTTTTCGTCGCTGTATCCCAGCAGTGCGGCCAGGCTGCGCTGATGATCGAACAGCAGCCGGTCCTCGGCGCGCCCGGCCAGCATGTGCAGGGCGTAGCGCACCTTCCACAGAAAGTCCTGGGAGGAGGCCAGCAGCTCGTTCTCGCTTTCCAGCAAAAAGCCTTCGCCAGCCAGTGCATGCAGGTTCAGGGTGCCGTACTGGCGGCGCGCCACCCACAGTACCGTCTGGATATCGCGCAGGCCGCCTGGTGAGCCCTTGACGTTGGGTTCGAGGTTGTACTCGGTGTCGTTGTACTTGTGGTGGCGGGCCTTGAGTTCGGCGCGCTTGGCCAGGAAAAATTCCTTGCTCGGCCACATGTGTGCGGTGCTGGTTACCTCCAGCATGCGTTGGCGCAGGGCCTCGGGGCCGGCAATGGTGCGGCTTTCCATCAGGTTGGTGATGACCGTCAGGTCGGCGCGGGCCTGCTCGGCACACTCGTCGACGGTGCGCACGCTCTGGCCCACTTCCAGGCCGATGTCCCACAGCAAGGTGAGAAAACGTTCGATGGCATCGCGGTACTGCTCGTGCTCGGCGGCGCCCAGCAAGATCAGCAGGTCGATGTCCGAATGCGGGTGCAGTTCACCGCGCCCGTAGCCGCCCACCGCAACCAGGGCGATGCCGCTGTGGTCGCCCCAGTCGAACTGGTTCCACGCCTGTTGCAGGATATTGTCCACGAGCCAGGCGCGGGCTTCGATCAGTGGGCGGATTTCGCCGCCCGCGCGAAAACGCTTGTCGAGCACCTCGCCGGCCAGGCGGATGGCTTTCTTGAAGGCGGCGATAGGGCTCGCCTTGAGGGCCAGTTCCGCCTGGAACTGACCGCGGTCGAACAGCTCGGGATCCACCTGGGGCATCGCGTCACGTTCCTGTCGTGGGGTGGCCTGTCGGAGTACGGTCAGGCCGAGGTGCGCGGGATGGTGTCGTCCTTGCGCAGGGTGAAGATCTCGTAGCCCGTCGCGGTCACCACCAGTGTGTGTTCCCATTGGGCCGAGAGCTTGCGGTCCTTGGTGATGGCGGTCCAGCCATCGCCCAGTACCTTGGTGTCGGCCTTGCCCTGGTTGATCATCGGCTCGATGGTGAAGGTCATGCCTTCTTTCAGTTCCATGCCGGTGCCGGCACGGCCGTAGTGCAGGATCTGCGGCTCTTCGTGGAACACCTTGCCGATGCCGTGACCGCAAAACTCGCGCACCACCGAGAAGCCGTTCTTTTCCGCGTGCTTCTGGATCACTTCACCGATGTCGCCCAGGCGGCAGCCTGGCTTGACCAGCTCGATGGCCTTGTACATGCACTCCTGGGTCACCTTGGACAGGCGTTCGGCCCATACCGGCACGGTACCGACGTGGAACATGCGGCTGGTGTCGCCGTGGTAGCCGTCCTTGATCACGGTGACGTCGATGTTGAGCGTGTCACCGTCCTTGAGCGGCTTGTCGTTGGGGATGCCGTGGCAGACCACATGGTTGATCGAGGTGCAGATCGACTTCGGGTAGCCCTTGTAGTTGAGCGGTGCCGGGATGGCCTGCTGGACGTTGACGATATAGTCGTGGCACAGGCGGTCGAGCGCTTCGGTGGTGACACCAGGCTTGACGTGTTCTTCGATCATTTCCAGCACCTCGGCGGCCAGGCGGCCAGCGATGCGCATCTTTTCGATGTCTTCTGCGGTCTTGATGGTGACGGTCATTACAGGCTCTCTACGGCGCCGTATACGGCGCGAACAAACGGGAAAGGCCGGATTCTAGCAGAGCAAGGCGCCGATCGGTCGGGATAAAGGCGGCCAGGCTGCTGTCTATAGCTGGCATTCTGGCGCGAAAGCGCAGGTGCTGCAAAAGCCGCTGACGGACGCAACAGTATCCGGGTTCCGTTCGGCCGCGGTGTGTGGTATAAAATGCGCCGCTTTCGGGGACGACCCCGTCAGCACTTAAACCCACACACGTGTCGACACGATGACCTGGGTGCCCCGAGTTGCGAAATTCGCGGGTTGGTCATTGGGATACGTGGAGGCCCAACCCGACTTATCAAGGAACTATCATGTCCCAAGTCAACATGCGCGATATGCTGAAGGCCGGTGTGCACTTCGGCCACCAGACCCGTTACTGGAACCCGAAAATGGGCAAGTACATTTTCGGCGCGCGCAACAAGATCCACATCGTCAACCTGGAAAAAACCCTGCCAATGTTCAACGACGCTCTGTCGTTCGTTGAGCGCCTGGCCCAGGGCAAGAACAAGATCCTGTTCGTCGGCACCAAGCGTTCCGCCGGCAAGATCGTCGCCGAGCAAGCTGCTCGTTGCGGTTCGCCGTACGTTGACCACCGTTGGTTGGGCGGCATGCTGACCAACTACAAGACCATCCGCGCTTCGATCAAGCGTCTGCGCGACCTGGAAACCCAGGCCGAAGACGGCACTTTCGCCAAGCTGACCAAGAAAGAAGCCCTGATGCGCTCCCGCGACCTGGAAAAACTGGATCGCAGCCTGGGCGGCATCAAGGATATGGGCGGTCTGCCAGACGCTCTGTTCGTTATCGACGTTGATCACGAGCGCATCGCGATCACCGAAGCCAACAAGCTGGGCATCCCGGTTATCGGCGTTGTCGATACCAACAGCAGCCCTGAAGGTGTTGACTACATCATCCCGGGTAACGATGACGCCATCCGCGCTATCGAGCTGTACATGACTTCGATGGCTGACGCAGTCATCCGCGGCCGCAACAACGTTGCCGGCGGCACCGAAGTTTACGCTGAAGAAGCGGCTGCACCTGCTGCTGAGTAATAGGCGCTAGCGTCTACTTGGCACGCAAAAAGGGGGCTCTGCCCCCTTTTTGCCACCTTGAAATCCTGCTGTCAGCATCGGCCCCGCATCATGGGCTCGCTGAAATGAAAACAGCGGATTAGCAGAATTGAACGCCCGTGACGAACGGGTGGAATGGTTGAAAAACTTTCCAAGAGGATTTTGAAATGGCAGCAATTACTGCAGCGCTGGTAAAAGAACTGCGCGAGCGTACCGGCGAAGGCATGATGGATTGCAAAAAGGCCCTGGAAAAGGCCGGCGGCGACATCGAGAAAGCCATTGACGACATGCGTGCCTCGGGCGCCATCAAGGCCGCCAAAAAGGCTGGCAACGTCGCTGCTGAAGGCGCTATCGCCGTCAAGACCGACGGTAAATCCGCCGTCCTGCTGGAAGTGAACTCGCAGACCGACTTCCTGGCCCTGCAAGACGACTTCAAGAACTTCGTAGCCGAAAGCCTCGAGCAAGCCTTCGCCGAGAAGCTTACCGACGCTGCTCCGCTGATCGCTTCGCGTGAAGCGGCTCGTGAAGCCCTGGTTGCCAAGTGCGGCGAGAACGTCAACATCCGTCGCCTGGTGCGCGTTGAGGGTGACGTTGTCGGTGCCTACCTGCACGGCAACAAGATCGGCGCTGCCGTTGTCCTGAAAGGCGGTGACGTCGAGCTGGCCAAGAACATCGCCATGCACGTTGCAGCTTCGAACCCAGAGTTCCTGGATTCGTCGGAAATCTCCGCCGAGGCCATCGAGCGCGAGAAGGGTGTCTTCCTGCAACTGAACGCCGACAAGATCGCCGGCAAGCCGGAAAACATCGTTGAGAACATGATCAACGGCCGTATCACCAAGTTCAAAGCCGAAGCCTCGCTGAAAGAGCAAGCTTTCGTTATGAACCCGGAAGTCAAAGTTGGCGAACTGGCCAAGAAAGCCGGCGCTGAAATCGTTTCCTTCACCTACTTCAAAGTAGGCGAAGGCATCGAGAAGCCAGTCGACGACTTCGCTGCTGAAGTTGCCGCTCAGGTAGCTGCTGCCAAGCAGTAAGACAGCCCCGTCTGTCGCCCAAAAGAGGCTGCCCGCTCACGCGCGCAGCCTCTTTGTCAAAACGGCGAAGGGTTTATAAAACTCGCCGCCGCTGGCACCAAAACGGTGCCACGCTACAGTTAGCAGGCTGCAAACAGCCCGCACGAATTTTCTAAAAGTACGCCGCAGGAGAGACTCGCAATGGCTCAGCAGGTGAGTGGTCGCCAACCTCGCTATAAACGCATTTTGCTCAAACTTAGCGGCGAGGCCCTGATGGGCTCGGAAGACTTCGGGATCGACCCGAAAGTGCTGGATCGCATGGCCCTTGAAGTTGGCCAGCTGGTCGGGATCGGTGTCCAGGTCGGTCTGGTGATCGGTGGTGGCAACCTGTTCCGCGGCGCCGCGCTCAGCGCAGCCGGCATGGACCGCGTCACCGGTGACCACATGGGCATGCTGGCCACCGTGATGAACGGCCTGGCCATGCGCGATGCGCTGGAGCGCTCGAACATCCCGGCTCTGGTCATGTCGGCTATTTCCATGGTCGGTGTCACCGATCATTACGATCGTCGCAAAGCTATTCGCCACCTCAACTCCGGGGATGTGGTAATTTTCTCCGCCGGTACCGGCAACCCGTTCTTCACCACCGACTCCGCGGCCTGCCTGCGCGCCATCGAAATCGATGCCGACGTGGTGCTGAAGGCGACCAAGGTCGATGGTGTGTACACTGCCGATCCATTCAAGGACCCACACGCCGAGAAGTTCGATCACCTGACCTACGATGAGGTCCTGGATCGCAAGCTGGGTGTGATGGACCTGACCGCAATCTGCCTGTGCCGTGACCACAAGATGCCATTGCGGGTATTCAACATGAACAAGCCTGGCGCCCTGCTGAACATCGTGGTGGGTGGCGCTGAAGGTACTCTGATCGAGGAAGGCCAAGCATGATCAACGACATCAAGAAAGACGCGCAGGAGCGCATGGGCAAGTCCATCGAAGCCCTGGCTCGCAACCTCGCGGCAATCCGCACCGGTCGCGCGCACCCAAGCATCCTGGACAGCGTCAAGGTCACTGCCTGGGGTAGCGAGATGCCGCTGAACCAGGTGGCCGCGATCACCGTCGAAGACGCCCGCACCCTGAAGATTGTCGCGCACGACAAGAACCTCAGTGCTGCCATCGAAAAGGCCATCCTCACCTCCGACCTGGGCCTGAACCCGTCCAGCGCCGGTACCACCATTCGCGTGCCGATGCCGGCCCTGACCGAGGAAACCCGCAAGGGTTACACCAAGCAGGCCAGCGGTGTGGCCGAGGATGCCAAGGTCGCTGTGCGCAATGTGCGCCGCGATGCCCTGGGCGACCTGAAGAAGCTGACCAAGGACAAGGAAATCAGCGAAGACGAAGAACGTCGCGCGGCGGACGAGATCCAGAAGCTGACCGACAAGTTCATTGCTGAAGTCGATGCTGCGTACAAAGCCAAGGAAAAGGACCTGATGGCCGTCTAAGGCCGGGGTTTTTTAATGGAAAAGTCCAAGTTGGCGGCACCGTCCTCGGTGCCGCGTCATGTCGCGATCATCATGGATGGCAACAACCGCTGGGCGAAAAAGCGCCTGCTGCCCGGCGTTGCCGGGCACAAGGCGGGTGTCGACGCCGTTCGCGCGGTCATCGAAGTCTGTGCCAAGTCCGGGGTCGAGGTACTGACCCTGTTCGCCTTCTCCAGTGAAAACTGGCAGCGCCCGGCCGAAGAGGTTGGTGCGTTGATGGAGCTGTTCTTCTCGGCCCTGCGCCGGGAGGCCAAGCGCCTCAACGAGAACAACATCAGCCTGCGCATCATCGGTGACCGTTCGCGTTTCCACCCTGAATTGCAGGCCGCCATGCGCGAAGCCGAGGCGCTGACCGCCGGCAACAATCGCTTCATCCTGCAGATCGCAGCCAACTACGGTGGCCAGTGGGATATCGCCCAGGCCGCCCAGCGGCTGGCGCGGGAAGTGCAAGCCGGTCACCTGCGCCCGGAAGATATCACCCCGGGTCTGCTGCAGACGTGCCTGGCAACCGGCGAGCTGCCGCTGCCGGACCTGTGCATCCGCACCGGTGGCGAGCACCGCATCAGCAATTTCCTGTTGTGGCAACTGGCCTACGCCGAGTTGTACTTCTCCGACCTGTACTGGCCGGACTTCAAACACGAGGCCATGCGCAATGCCCTGGCCGATTTCGCTTCGCGCCAGCGCCGCTTCGGTAAGACCAGCGAGCAGGTCGAGGCTGGAGCTCGTGCTTAATGCTTAAACAACGCATCATTACCGCGCTGATCCTGCTGCCGATCGCGCTGGGCGGTTTTTTCCTGCTCAACGGTGGGGACTTTGCCCTGTTCATCGGCTTCGTGGTGACCCTTGGCGCCTGGGAGTGGGCGCGCCTGGCCGGGCTCATGGCCCAGCCGCTGCGCATTGCCTATGCCTTGGTGGTCGCCGGGGCGCTGATGCTGCTGTACATCCTCCCGGAGCTGGCACCCTGGGTGTTGGGCGCTGCGGTGATATGGTGGGGCCTGGCCACCTGGCTGGTGCTTACCTATCCGCGCAGCAGTGAGCTGTGGGCCAGTGCCGCCTGCCGGTTGCTGATTGGCCTGCTGGTGTTGCTGCCAGCCTGGCAGGGGTTGGTACTGCTCAAGCACTGGCCGCTTGGCAACTGGCTGATCCTTTCGGTCATGGTGCTGGTCTGGGCTGCCGACATCGGCGCGTACTTCTCTGGCCGGGCGTTTGGCAAGCGCAAGCTCGCCCCGCAGGTCAGCCCTGGCAAGAGCTGGGAAGGTGTGTATGGCGGCCTTGCCGTCAGCCTGTTGATTACCCTGGGTGTCGGCATCAGCCGCGACTGGGGCTTTGGCCAGCTCTTGCTGGGCCTTCTGGGCGCCGCGTTGCTGGTGATGTCCTCGGTGGTCGGTGACCTGACCGAGAGCATGTTCAAGCGCCGTTCCGGCATCAAGGACAGCAGCAACCTGCTGCCTGGCCATGGTGGTGTGCTGGACCGCATCGACAGCCTGACCGCAGCGATCCCGATCTTCGCCGTGCTGCTGTGGGCTGCCGAATGGGGTGTGATGTGAGTCGCCCGCAGCGTATTACCGTGCTCGGGGCCACTGGCTCCATCGGCCTGAGCACGCTGGATGTGATTGCGCGGCACCCCGACCGCTACCAGGTGTTTGCCCTCAGCGGCTATTCGCGTATCGATGAATTGCTGGCCCTGTGCGTGCGCCATCGTCCGGCGTTTGCCGTGGTGCCAAGCGCCGAGGCGGCCCAGCGGCTGCGCGAAAGCCTGGCTGCGGTCGGTTGCGCTACCGAAGTGCTGGAGGGTGAGGCCGGGCTTTGCCAGGTGGCCTCGGCAGCGGAAGTGGACGCCGTGATGGCAGCCATTGTCGGTGCGGCCGGCCTGCGTCCTACCTTGGCGGCAGTCGAGGCGGGCAAGAAGGTGTTGCTGGCTAACAAGGAAGCCCTGGTGATGTCTGGCGCGCTGTTCATGGAGGCGGTACGGCGCAGTGGTGCCGTGCTGTTGCCAATCGACAGCGAGCACAACGCGATTTTCCAGTGCATGCCCGGCGATTATGCGCGTGGCCTGAGCGCGGTCGGCGTACGCCGGATCCTGCTCACGGCTTCCGGCGGCCCGTTCCGTGAAACGCCGGTCGAGGCACTGCTGGACGTGACCCCTGAACAAGCCTGCGCGCACCCTAACTGGTCGATGGGGCGCAAGATTTCCGTCGACTCGGCCAGCATGATGAACAAGGGGCTTGAGCTGATCGAAGCCTGCTGGCTGTTCGATGCCGCGCCGGCGAAGGTCGAGGTGGTGGTGCACCCGCAGAGCGTGATCCACTCCCTGGTCGACTATGTGGACGGTTCGGTGCTGGCACAGCTGGGCAACCCTGACATGCGCACGCCGATCGCCAATGCCCTGGCGTGGCCAGAGCGGATTGACTCTGGGGTGGCACCGCTGGACCTGTTCGCCATCGCCCGTCTGGATTTTCAGGCGCCCGACGAACAGCGCTTCCCTTGTCTGCGCCTGGCGCGGCAGGCTGCCGAGGCCGGCAACAGTGCACCCGCTGTGCTCAACGCAGCCAACGAGGTGGCGGTCGAGGCATTTCTTGGGCGGCGTATCCGCTTCCCGGAGATCGCGGGTATGATCGAACAGGTGCTCGACCAAGAGCCCGTCGTGCCGCTGCCATCGCTGGATGCGGTGTTTGCCGCCGACCAGCGTGCCCGGGAGCTTTCCCGTGAGTGGCTGAGGCGTCACGGTCGCTGAAGCCGGCCTGCTGAACATCATTCGGAGATGGACATGACAGCGCTCTACATGATTATCGGCACCCTCGTGGCCTTGGGTGTGTTGGTCACCTTCCACGAATTCGGCCACTTCTGGGTGGCGCGCCGCTGCGGTGTCAAGGTGCTGCGCTTCTCGGTGGGCTTCGGCACGCCGCTGCTGCGCTGGCATGACCGCCACGGTACCGAGTTCGTGGTCGCGGCGATTCCGCTGGGTGGCTACGTCAAGATGCTCGACGAGCGCGAGGGTGATGTGCCGCCTGCGTTGGCCGGGCAGTCGTTCAACCGCAAGTCGGTTCGCCAGCGTATCGCGATTGTCGCGGCAGGCCCGATTGCCAACTTCCTGCTGGCCATCCTGTTCTTCTGGGTGTTGGCAATGCTGGGTACCCAGCAGGTCCGTCCGGTGATCGGTGCGGTCGACAGTGGCAGCCTGGCTGCGTCGGCTGGCCTGACCGCAGGTCAGGAAATCGTCTCCATTGACGGCAAGCCGACCAACGGTTGGTCAGCGGTCAATCTCCAGCTGGTTCGCCGCCTGGGCGAGAGCGGCACTTTGCAGGTTGGCGTGCTCGACGAAGGCGCCACTGCCGAGCGCCAATTGCAGGTCAAACTGGACAGCTGGCTCAAGGGCGCCGACGAGCCGGACCCGATCCAGTCGCTTGGTCTGCACCCTTGGCGCCCGGCGATCGTGCCCGTACTGGCCGAGATCGATCCGAAGGGGCCAGCTGCCGCTGCTGGCCTGAAAACCGGTGACAAACTGCTGGCGGTCGATGGCGTGGCCGTGACCGAATGGCAACAGGTTGTCGACAGCGTGCGTGCGCGCCCGGATGCCAAGGTCGTGGTGCGCGTGGAGCGTGATGGCGCGGCCCTGGACGTTCCGGTGACCCTGGCTCGCAAAGGCGAGGGCAAAGCAGTTGGTGGCTATCTGGGTGCCGGGGTAAAAGGTGGCGAGTGGCCTGCCAGCATGCTCCGCGAAGTCAGCTACGGCCCGCTGGACGCGGTGGGTGAGGGCTTGTCGCGCACCTGGAGCATGAGCGTCCTGACCCTTGAGTCGCTGAAGAAAATGCTGTTCGGAGAGCTCTCGGTAAAAAACTTGAGTGGACCGATAACCATTGCTAAAGTGGCGGGCGCTTCGGCCCAGTCCGGCGTGGGGGATTTCCTGAATTTCCTGGCCTACCTGAGCATAAGCCTGGGGGTTCTTAACCTGCTGCCCATCCCGGTACTGGATGGGGGGCATTTGCTGTTTTACCTGGTCGAGTGGGCGCGCGGTCGTCCGCTGTCGGATCGGGTGCAAGGTTGGGGGGTCCAGATCGGTATCAGTTTGGTCATAGGGGTGATGTTGCTCGCCCTGATCAACGATCTGGGTCGACTATAAAGCTTCGCTCAATTGCGAACCTGCCGTGTTGTCGCGGCGGGTTGTTTATTGCCAGTTGGAATAAAAGGACTTCATGAAACGTCTGCTGCTAACTGCGGTCATGTCCGCACTGATGATCGCTGAAGTTCACGCCGAGTCCTTCACCATCTCCGATATTCGCGTCAACGGCCTGCAGCGGGTTTCCGCCGGCAGTGTGTTCGGTGCCCTGCCGCTGAACGTCGGCGACCAGGCGGATGACCGCCGCCTGGTGGACTCGACCCGTTCCCTGTTCAAGACTGGGTTC